>Ga0153921_1001121_pt1 | contig 12407 bp, 12 predicted proteins | sample TSNJ005MetaG_FD_104691 | JGI IMG/M metagenome (GOLD analysis project Ga0153921, IMG submission 104691) | Attine ant fungus gardens microbial communities from New Jersey, USA - TSNJ005 MetaG | ecosystem: Host-associated > Fungi > Mycelium > Unclassified | place: USA: New Jersey, Brendon T. Byrne... | reverse complement strand
TTGTAAGTCTCACCGGTACAGATCATTCCGGCGTGGTACCACACGGGAACTCCTCGCCACTTCCATTCCTCCAACACATCCGGATCCACCTCTTTGATCAGAGTTCGTATCCGGGAGAGCATCCCGCCCCCCCAGTCTCCGAGTTCCTCGATTCGCTGGTCGATCAACTGAGACGGGGAATCTGCGCCTTGCTTTTCGGAATCACGCTTCGCCATCGCTTCGTCACTTCCTGCTCGTTGCCGCCGATCTCCGGTGAGTCGAGTATCCCCTCCTGCACCAACATTCACTCAGCGAATCACTAACGCATCACGACGTCTCGGCAAGCGCGATTTCTTGGAATTCGGACAAAGTTAGACGGACGTCCAGTATTCTCTGGGTACTAAGTCCCGATTCTTCGGCCCGGAGGACTGCATCGTGATGTGGAATCGCCCGCTCGCCCATTCAGTCGCTGCGGCTGCCGGATCGGTTCTTCTCGCCGCCGCAGTCGTCGGCGTTCACACTGTTCCGGCGGCGGCGCAACAGGCCCCGCGCGTCTTCGACGTACTGTGCACACCCACCGATAAAGGCCTTTCCGAGCTGTCCGGACTCACCGTCACCGCGGCCGGGATATACGCAATCGGCGACAGCGGCTCCGATGATCGAGTCGCCGAACTCGATTCGAACTGCCACGTTCAGCGCTGGATCAGCGTGGGCACCCCTCGTGTCGATGTCGAGGATCTCTCGTCGACTCCCGACGGCCACCTGTGGCTGGCAGACATCGGCGACAACAACGCGGTACGAACGTCGATCGGGCTGATCGAACTCGATCCGACTTCAGGTGCCGCGACCTCCTACCCCCTGGTTTATCCGGACGGGGCGCACGATGCCGAGACACTGCTGATCCAGAGCAACGGGCTTCCCGTCATCGTCACCAAGGATTACCTGGGCGCAAGCGTGGTCTACACAACCGCTGAGCGACAGCAGGTTCAGGATCTGAGTGCGGCGTCGCCGACCATGTTGGCCAAGGTAGGTCAGCTCAGATTTTCTCCCACCCTCACTTCCGGTGGGCCGGTCCCCCACGCCGGAACGATGGCTGTCACCGGAGGCGCCGTGAGCAAAGACGGCACGGTGGTAGCGCTGCGCACCTACACCGATGTCTACCTCTACACAGCTCCCGACGGCGATGTCGCGAAAGCCTTGACCACCACGCCTATTCGTGTGCCCCTTCCCGACGAGCCACAAGGTGAAGCGATCGCGTTCGACGCGGCCGGTGATCTGATCAGTGGCTCCGAGGCATACCAAGGGCCGCTGCCTCCGCTCCGAATTCTTCGAGGCGCCAGTGACATCGCGCGCTCGGGCGGAACCACAAGCTCTCTCGGGTCGTAGTCGATTCACGTCTCGGGAAAGCGGACAGGCGCCGCTATCATGGCCGAGTGAACAAACAACTTCGAGCAACAGTGGCGATCTCGACAGTTCTCGCGCTGGCTTCGTGCGCGAATTCTCTCGAAGGAACACCTCGACCGGATGCGTTTGTTCCGAGCGTCGACAATCCGGATCCGTCCGAATCCATCGACGGAGTTGTCACGGTCGACTACCCGGCAGCTCAACACGTACGGCCGAACGAACGTGTGGCGTACACACATTCACCGCCCTTCGGTGGTCGCCATGATTCGGTCTGGGCAAACTGCACCGGAGTTGTCTACCCGCAAGCCATTCGAACCGAGAATGCGGTCCATTCCCTCGAGCACGGGGCAGTGTGGATCACGTACAACCCCGACCTGGTCTCGAGTGAGGATCAGGCGCGCTTGGCACAGCGAGTCGAAGGCATGAGCTACACCTTGATGTCGCCGTATCCGACCCTGGATTCGCCGATTTCGCTGCAGTCCTGGGGCCGTCAACTCAAACTCGACAACGCTGAGGACGCTCGCATCGATCAATTCGTCTCGGCGCTACGAGTCAACCCGAACACGTATCCCGAAGTGGGCGCGACGTGTTCGGTGCCGATGACTAGCTTCGACCCGAACAACCCGCCGCCATTCGACCCCACCACTCCGGATCCGTCTTCTCCCGCAACAGTTCCGGAGCGGTAGCATCCCAGCAGACCCTGTTCCTAGCAGGGAGAAACTACTTGCCTCGCGACCGACGTTCCAGTTCCACTGCGCGGCGCATGGTTTCCCGCGCCCGGCTTCGGTCACCGGCATAGTCGTAGGCGCGAGCGAGTCGGAAGTTCTGCTTCCAGTTGTCCGGGTCTGCTTCCCAGTCGACCTTGATCTGAGCGAACAACTCGTCGGCAGCCGCCCGCTCGATCCGGCCCGAAGGCAATTTCGGAAGTGAAGACGCATCGACAGCGAGGCCCTCGTCGTAAATCTGCTGTGCGAGGCGTTGGTGTGTGAAGCCGGCGCGAAGAGTGGCGATGACGAGCCACAGCCCCAGGAACGGCAGGATCAGCACGCCGATCCCGAGACCGATCGCAGCGCCGCCGCCGTCTTGGATGAGCTGGATTCCGCGTTGGCCGAGCAGCACGAAGTACACCGCGAGCGCGATACAGATCGCAACGATCAGCGCGAGGGTGCGGGTGGTCTTGTTCATAGATCGAGGAAGGAATCGATACCGACCGTCAGGCCCGGACGCGAGCCGATCTGGCGGACACCGAGCAGAACGCCCGGCGCGAACGAATTCCGGTCGATCGAGTCGTGGCGAATGGTCAGCGTCTCGCCCTGAGTTCCGAGAATCACTTCCTGATGCGCGACCAGTCCGGCCATCCGCACGGAGTGAACCCGGACGCCGTCGACGTCGGCGCCGCGCGCACCCTCGAGCTCGGTCGTGGTGGCGTCAGGGCTGCGTCCGACGCCTGCTTCCGCGCGAGCTTCGGCGATCATGGCGGCCGTTCGGTATGCGGTGCCCGAGGGAGCATCTGCCTTGTTGGGGTGGTGAAGTTCGATGACCTCGACGGAATCGAAGAAGCGCGCCGCGGCAGCCGAGAAGCGCATCAACAACACAGCACCGATAGCGAAGTTCGGGGCGATCAGAACACCCGTTGCAGGCTGCTCGTCGAGCCAGGACTGCACAGTCGCAAGCCTGGACTCGTCGAAACCGGTGGTGCCGATCACGGCGTGAATTCCGTTGGCCACGAGGAATTCCAGATTTCCCATGACGACGTCGGGGTGCGTGAAATCGACGACTACCTGAGTGCGGGTGTCGACGAACGTCTCGATGCGATCACCGGTATCGACCTGAGCGACAAGTTCCAGATCGGGAGCAGCTTCCACTGCCTCGCAGATTGCTCGACCGACCTTGCCCTTGGCTCCCAGAACCCCGACCCTGATGGGTGCTGCACTCACGTCTTCCACGCTCCGTCCGATGCATTGTTTGAGGTGAAGCCTACGCAATCGTGCCGATGCGCTCACCATCAGTCGGGCAGGAGTTATGTCACCACTGGCACACTGGACGTAGTGAGCAACCGTCCGCAAGTCCGCGAAACCGGCAACCTTCGACCACTCGAGTTGGCAACGGGTGCCGTCATGGCCGGATTCACGGTCGCGTTGTCCGTCATTGCCACGGTCATCCCCATGGCCAGCGCCCTCAACCTCGTGGCCGCCGTTCCGATGGGAATTGTTGCCCAGCGCTTTCGAGTCCGCGCCGTGATGACGGCCGGCGTCTCGGCTACTGCGGTCGCTTTCGTCGCAGCGGGTTCGGGATCTGCGGCGGCGGTCGCGCTGAGCGCTCTCCTCGGCGGAATCATCGGTACGGTCAAGCGGCGCGGTCTCGGCTTCGTCTCCGCGTTGCTGTCGTCGCTTGTCATCGGACCCGCGCTGGCGTTGTTCTCCATAGTCCTTTTGCTTGTTCTCGCGCCCCTGCGCACCTTGTTGTTGACCTCGCTGGAGAACACCGCGCTTGGCGTGGCCGCAATCTTGAAGCGTGCCCCCACGCTGGTCGGCGCAGCCGAATGGATCGAGAACAGCATCGGCTCGATCATCGACTACTGGTGGTTGTGGATCGGCGTGTCGATCATCTCCGGAATCGTCCTCAGCACCGTCGTCTCCTATTTTGTCCTCGGCGCCGTCCTCGATCGATTGGCTGCACTCCCCTCGGCCGACCCGCTCCAGACAGCACCCGACGACCGTCCGATCGATCCGTTACCGGTCACTTTCGATCACGTGGGCTTCACCTATCCGGGTGCATCGACGCCGGCGCTCGTCGACGTCAACTTCACGGTCCGACGAGGAGAGTTCGTCACCGTCGTCGGCCACAACGGCTCGGGCAAGTCCACACTCACCCGGTTGCTCGCCGGTCGCGCACCGACCGTCGGGACCCTGACGAGGCCCGGGTCCGCCGGTCTCGGTCGACACGGAGGAACCGCCGTCGTCCTCCAACGTCCCGAGAGCCAGATCCTCGGAACCCGCGTCGCCGATGACGTCGTCTGGGGGCTTCCGCCCGAGTCGCATCCCGACGTCGATGCACTGCTGGCCGAGGTGGGACTCGCGGGCATGGGCATGCGCGAGACCTCAGGGCTGTCCGGCGGCGAGATGCAACGTCTGGCGGTTGCTGCCGCTCTGGCTCGTCGCCCCGCTCTGCTGATCGCGGACGAAGCCACCGCGATGGTCGATCAGGCCGGCCGGGAGGAATTGGTCTCGCTCCTCGCCGAACTGCCCCGGCGCCATCCGATGGCCGTGGTTCTGGTCACCCATCACCACGCCGACACCCGCAACTCAGATCGGGTGATTCAACTACAACGCGGACGGCAGATCGATCACCAACCCGGTTGGATGACGTCGACGTTCGCGGGTCCGCCGTCTGCGCCGTGGCCGGCCGGCACTCGAACTGTCCTCCAACTCACCGATGTCACCCACACCTACAACGACCGGACTCCGTGGTCGCGGCGCGCACTCTCGGACGTGAATCTGACCATCGGAGACGGGGACGGACTACTGGTCCTGGGCGGCAACGGTTCCGGTAAATCGACCCTGGCCTGGATCATGGCGGGCTTGATCGCACCGAGCCGGGGAACCGCGGTCTTCGACGGCAAACCCGTCTCGCGTCAGCTCGGCACTGTCGGTCTGACGTTCCAACACTCGAGGCTGCAGCTGCAACGCCGAACCGTCGCCGAAGACATCGAGGCCGCCGGTGGTCCGGAGATCGGATCGGTGCAAGTCTCCTGGGCGCTCGACGCCGTCGGACTCGACCGTCACATCGCCGGCCGCAGTATCGACGAGTTGAGCGGCGGACAGATGCGACGCGTCGTACTGGCCGGTCTCCTCGTCCGCCAACCCCGCGTACTCATCCTCGACGAACCATTGGCCGGTCTCGATCCACCCGGCCGACACGAAATCCTGAACGTACTCAGGTGGATTCGTCGGAACGGAACCGCAGTAGTCGTCATCTCCCACGATGTCGACGGCATGGACGCCGTCTGCAGCAGAACAATTCGACTGTCGCAGGGTCGCATCCTCGACCCTGCCGCCAGCAGCGCCTTGGAAGGATCGACGACGTGACAACACTTCTGCGCGAAGTCCCGACTTCATCGCCGATCCACCGATTGTGGGCCGGAACGAAGATCGTTGCCGTCGTTCTCGTCAGCATCGTGGTCGTGGCCGCGCCGTCCTGGCCGGCGATCGGCGTCGTACTCGGATTGTTGTTGCTGACCGCGGTGATCGGACGTATCCCCCCGACTGCAGTTCCCCGACCTCCGTGGTGGTTGTGGGCGCTGATCCTGCTCGGCGCGTTGATCAACCTTCCGATCGGCATCGACGCGGTGTTCATCTACCTGCAAGCTGTGACGTTCGGTCTTGTATTGCTCTGCGTCTCACTGATGTTGGCGTGGACCACGTCGATGAGCGACGTGGCGCCGGCACTGGCAACGCTCGGTAGACCGCTGCGAATATTCAAGATCCCGGTCGACGAGTGGGCCATCGCGACCGCCCTCTGCATTCGTTCACTTCCGCTGTTGATCGACGAGATGCTCACCCTGGTAGCGGCGCGACGACTGCGCCCGAAAGCTGTGGTGAACAGCGCGGCCGACAATTCGATAGTCGACCTGATCACCACAACCATGTCCGTGGCAATTCGGCGGTCTGCCGAAATGGGCGAAGCAATCTCCGCTCGCGGGGGCACTGGACTGATTGCGGCGTATCCCAAGCGCCCTCAGCTCGCCGACCTGTTCGCACTGACCGTCGTCATCGCCGCGTGCGTCAGTGCCGTTGCTTTGACGATAGTTCTGCGCTGATCGGGTCATCGCTGACAGAATTTGCCTGGGCGATGATCGCAGAACCCATCCAGCGCCGTAGGTATCGCCGCAGTTCCTCATCGCTCCGCGGTGGGTCGCCAGGCGCGAGGAAAAACGACTGCATCGTCCGCAGGACGTATTCGACCAGTTCCTGAAGTGACGCGTCGTCGTAGCCGTAATGCACCCAGTCCACGTCGAAGCGGTTGATCATCGCCATTCCGAAGGCTTGCGCCTCCTGCGAGGTCAGACCCTCCGGGTGCAGACTCGTATTCGTGCTTGTGAGAAGGATGCCGAGATGCGGTGTTCGGTGGACCTGAGTCAGTGTGTAGAGAACACCCTCGGTCATCGCCTCGACGGGATCTTCGATGCCGCTCACGTGTGTGGTGAGTCGATCGAGGTAGCCGTCGACCGACGCGATCGCCGCTGCCCGCATCAGAGCGTCGGCGCTGGGGAAGTATCGATACACGGTCTGCCGGATCACGCCCAGTGACTCCGCGACGTCGCCGATGCTGATTTCCGAACTCGTCCGTCCGATCAGCTCGACTGCGGCCTCGACAATTCGACGTGACGCATCTTCGTCGTTGTCCGGTGGATTGCCGCCCCACCCACGCCTTCGTGCCACTGCCCACTTCCTCGCTCGAACGAGGCTCGAACCATGTCTTTGCGCTCGAAGTCCAAGAGCCACAGGCTAACACAGGCAGGTTTTGCATCTGCTTTCCCCGAATCCACTCCCGTCATCGAAAGTGAACATACACCTGCACACCAATATGTATGATTACTGCCACAAGTGGCTTCGAGTGCCAGAGCGGCCACCTGACCAGCCCCTCCGAAAGACGAGGTTCGACAAGTGACCAACCTTCAGCCCCGAAAGATGGATTTCGGATTCGAGGATCATGACGTTCCCTTCCTGTGGAACCCGGAGAATCCGGCCTGGTCGAGCATGTCCAACGCGGTCTCGTTCCTGGCCATCGGTTTCGAGAAAATGATCGTGAAGATGATCATGCAAACCAAGTCGCGGATCAGCGATCCGGAGGTCGCCGAGGAAGCCGTGGCATTCATGCGTCAAGAAGGCCACCACTCGACCGCCCACCGCCAACATGTGAAAGCTCTGATCAGGCGATACCCCGGACTGCAGAACACACTCGACGCCGTGATCGGTGAATTCGATCTGCTCACCGAGGCGACCTCGTTGAACTACCGGCTCGCGTACACCGCAGATCTGGAGGCGACCTTCACACCGGTGTTCAAACTGATGCTCGACAACGAGGCGACCTTGTTCCGTCCGGGAGACGACCGCGTCGCGTCACTGTTCATCTGGCACTTCGTCGAGGAGGTCGAGCATCGCAGCTCGGCACTGATCATCTTCAATTCCGTTGTCGGAAGCGAGCTTTACCGGATGCGAATGGCGCCGTCGATCTTCGCGCACGTCATGAAGGTGATTCGCATCGCCTGTGCAGGGTTCAACCAGCACGTTCCACTCTCCGAACGGCAAGTCGACTCACTGTCGATGTTCGCCATGCACCGCACCAAGCAGAAGATTCTGACGTCATTTGCGCCCTACCTGACCAAGGGCACCATGCCCCGTGCCTTCGATCACCTGCAACTCGGCGAACAACTCGTCGCACTCGGCGGTGTCTTCCGCAGCCAGATGCCCAATCACAACCCGGACCACGAGAAGCTCCCCGCATTGGCCGACCAGTGGTTCAAGCGTTACGACGACGGCTACGACTGCACACGCTGGTACACCGCCGAATCTCAGGCACAGGCCGAGTCGATCACGTCAGGGGCCAACTGATGGCAGAGCACTGCTCCCCCACATTCGCGCAGCTCGCAACAGAACTCGGTTTCTCCTGCCAGGAAGCAGGTGGACTCGTCGAGTTCCGTAACCCGGCGGCGCTCGAGAACTGGACCCTGCCCGTCCTCGAATGGACGATCATCGTCGGTTCGGTGCTCGCACTGGTGTTGGCGATCGTGCGACTGCGCCGCAACGGTGACCCCACCAACTTGGTTCTCTGGTTCGGCGCCACCGCCTACCTGTTCATCATCGAGCCTCCGCTGTACTTCCCGGCGGCATTCGGCATCGAAGAACAAGTGGACACGATGTTCGCGCACAACGTGTTCACCGTCGACTTCATGTGGGGTCGACTGCCGCTGTACATCATTGCCATCTACCCGCTCATGGCGACGTTGGCCTTCGAAATAGTCAGAATGCTCGGCGTTTTCCGCAAATACGGTGCCCTGCTGGGTGCAGTCTGCGTCGGCTTCGTCCACCATGCGTTCTACGAAATCTTCGATCACCTCGGACCCCAGTTGCGGTGGTGGGAGTGGTCGACGTCGAACCCGATCAACCAACCCATGTTCGACGCGGTTCCACTCCCCAGCGTGGTCGTCTTCGCCGCTCTGTGGCCGATGTCGTTGGCATTCTGCGTCCAGTACTTCGTCGGACGGCACGTCGATGCCGGCAAGCACTTCTCCGGGCTTCAGTTGGTTTGGCGCACCATCGTGATCGGCCTGCTGGCCTCGCTGGGTACGTTCATTCTCCCGCTCCCGGCGACGGTCTTCGGGATGGGCAGTGACACCGTTCGCGGGTTCCTCTATGCGGCGGAACTCGCCGTCCTCACAGTGGTCGCGATCGTGGTTCTCGTCCGCCAGTGGAGAAACCTGCGCACGGCAGAATCGAACGCTCCTGCACACACCAACAGGTTCGTCCAGATTTACAGCGTGGTGTACCTGGTTGTCATGGCCGTACTGTGGGCGAGTGCGCTTCCGGACTTCTTCGACGCAGTCGACGGTTCCACCAGCGCTGGAGATCCCATCGGGAACCTGTGGTACACACTGGCGTGCTTCGTCATCGCAATCCTGTGTGTGAGCGCAACTTTCACCATTCCGAAGAGGAACTCCGTCGTCGACGACGCTGAACTTCTCGGGGCAAACTCAACGACTCCGGCCAGCTAGGTCGACCGGGACGAGACCTCTCGGGTCTCGTCCCGGTTTGTCGGTGTCTCGAGACAACGGCGTCACGGGACGCGGTGAGTCCACGCTTCGGTGCTGAACTTCGTGTCCACCAGCTTGCGCGCCTGCTCCAACTCCGAGTCCGTGTAGTCGCTGTCACGGGTGTCGTACTGGCCGCGGAAGTGCTGCGCAAACGACTCCAGGATCGCTGCACGCGTCATTCCGGTTTGAGAACGCAGCGGATCGACCCGCTTGGCTGCGCTCTTGGTTCCCTTGTCCGACATCTTCTCTCGCCCGATTCGCAGCACCTGCGTCATCTTCTCCGCATCGATGTCGTAGGCCATGGTCACGTGATGGAGCACGGTGCCGGACGCGAATCGCTTCTGAGCGGCGCCGGCTATCTTGCCCTTGTCCGAGGCGATGTCGTTGAGCGGCACGTACCGAGCGTTGATACCCACCTCGGCCAGCGCTCCCATCACCCACTGATCGAGAAACGCGTAGGACTGCTCGAAACTCAAACCTTCGACCAACGACGCCGGTACTGCCAACGAGTACGTGATGCAGTTGCCAGGTTCCATGAACATCGCGCCGCCACCGGAGATTCGGCGCACCACGCCGATGCCGTGCCGCGCAGCAGCCTCGGAGTCGACCTCGTTACGCACGGATTGGAACGATCCGATCACGACCAAGGGCGAGTCCCAGTCCCAGAATCGCAGTGTCGGCGGACGCTCACCCGATGCCACCTCACGCGCGATGACCTCGTCCAGCGCGACGTGCATCGCGGGATCGAGAACCACCGGCGGGATGAGGTCGAACGTGTGATCCGCCCAACTCGTGGCGTGACCGAGTGCGCGCCGGATCGCAATGCCGACCGACTGGGGCGTGAAGCCGATCATCGAGACGGACTCGTCGAGCGCACTGGAGATAGCTTGTGCCAACTGTTCTGCATCCGAGTCGGCTGGCATTCCGCGCAACGCCGCGTTGATGTCGTCGAGCGCACTGTCGGGCTCGAGGAAGAAGTCCCCCGAGACTGCGACTTCGGCCAGCCGACCGTCCGCCACCTCGACGTCGACCGCGACCAGTTTTCCACCAGGAACCTTGTACTCTCCACGCATTCGTCCAGCCTATCCCTGTGCGATTCTCTGCGGTGAGCGCCGTCGAAGATCACACCGCGCGCGCAGTGCGCATCGGTTCGGCCGGAAGGGTGATCAGGCTCTCACACCTGTAAACCGCTGTGCGGCTCCATGATCGCGCGGCGAGGACAGCAGGTGTCGGCCCCCGCCTTGACACGTGCTTCTTCCGACAGGCGAGATGATCGCTGGGGTGGGAGGATTACCGCAACGAGCCAACTCTCTGGCGAGTGACAACGGAGGTAGACATGAAGGTCCCGGCGTTCCACTCGACGGTTCCTTCGGATCTCGACGTCTATCACGACAACGAAAGCTGCATTTTGGCCGCGCGCATCGCAGTACCCCATCGTGCCCCCGGGGTCGACGGCCGACCGTGGTGCACTGCCTGCGCGTCTTTGGACTGACGAGCGACCACCAGCTCACTCACACCCATGTCGCCGATTCGGGGACAACTCCATGTGCCAGAGCGTTCGCATCGATGACAGCGCGGAGCCACGCGGTCAGACCGGTCTCGACCGTCTCGTAGAACAGCGCGTCGTAGAACTCGGAGAAGCCTGGATCGCCAACGTACATCCGTCCCAGACACACCTGCATCGAGTGTGTGCAGTCGAAGTAGACCCCGATCGACGCTCGGTGGCGTTCTGCCAGCGAATTCGCCTCGGCGCTTCCCGGTTCGACACCCGCACGGCACGCCAACGCCAGATCTTCGTTGAGCGCCTCGACGCAGTCGGCGATCTTCTGCCAATCCTCAGCGGTCCTACCTGCCGACCGTTCCGCGTGCTGCGCCCACTGCGCACTGTCACCCCAACGCTCGTGCGCCTCCGGTCCCCATGACGGCTGCCAGTGTCGGCCGAAGATCGACACCTGCTCGTCTGCCGGCAACAGCACACCGGACTTCCTGGCATCGATGATGCGATCCAAGGACTCGCCCTGTTGCTCCAAGTCGGCAATCCGTTGTCGCAACTCGGCGCGCTGCCCGCGCAGTGTTTCGTCCACGTGGGCTGCCGGCGATTCGAGCAGTATCCCGATCTCGTCGAGCGACAAGCCCACGTCGCGGTAGACAAGTACGCGACCAATTCGGCCGAGGTCGGCGTCGGTGTACAGCCGGTAGCCTCCGTCACTGCGCCCGGATGGGCACACCAAACCGATTGCGTCCCAATGATGAAGGGTACGTACAGTTATGCCCAGCCGAGATGCGGCAGCACCGACGGTAAGAGCATTGTCTGCCTCGTCTCCGAAGAGTTGATCCGTCACGGCATCCAGTTTGACAGACGCGGTGCGCGAGACCACCGCGTCAGACTTCTGTTCAGTCGTCGGGTCCGTCAATTCCCATACCTCGCAGATGCTCGGCCTCGGCACTGTTCGGGTCGTACGGACGAGCGGCCGTCATGATCACACGCGCGTTCTCCGGTGTCACGATCTCCAACTCCAGTGAATTCCACGGCTTCAGGTCTGGACCGCTGGTGCATCCGGGCCGCAATTCCTCACACGCCTTTGCTATCTGGTCGATCTGACTCAGCACACACGCAAAGCTCACGCTGATGGACGGTGGTGAATCTGCTCGCTCGCCGGGCACGAGGAGAACGTCTTGAAATGCCCAGCGCCGCAGATGCGTCAGTCGATCAGGCACCGAAAAGAGGTCGAAGAAACCGAGCCCGCGGATCCAGAAGTCTGCCGATTCGGCCAGATCCGAAGTCGGAACAGACACGAACATCGGCATACCGTAGAGACCTCGGAACTGTTCCGGAGGCACGGCATCGGTCGTAGGGACAGGGACGGGGCTGACGTCGAATGCAGGGTAGGTGTCGGTCATGAAGTCATCGTGAGCCCTCACGCTACGTCAGGGTCAAATCTTGTGAACTCCGATCACAAAACACAGTGACCGGAAAACACAGTGATCAGAAATCGAGAAGCACCGAGCCCGCAAGCCTCATAGGTTTGTCGAAACGACGCTCACGCCGACAAACTGGAGGTAGCCGACCATGGCACAGACGGATCCAACACCGAGAGATCCCATCGGGAATCACTGCGAACCGAAGTCCGGCGGTCCCGGCGCACTGTCACGGTGGATGCAGCGGAACGCGAACGCCCGCACGAATCGCAAGATTCGGCGCGGGAAAGGC
>Ga0153921_1001119_pt1 | contig 12422 bp, 10 predicted proteins | sample TSNJ005MetaG_FD_104691 | JGI IMG/M metagenome (GOLD analysis project Ga0153921, IMG submission 104691) | Attine ant fungus gardens microbial communities from New Jersey, USA - TSNJ005 MetaG | ecosystem: Host-associated > Fungi > Mycelium > Unclassified | place: USA: New Jersey, Brendon T. Byrne... | reverse complement strand
CAGATCAACGAGGGTGGTTACCTCATCAAGACCACTCTCGATCCGCAGGTCCAGGCGTCCACCAAGGCCGGCCTGAATGCGAACGCGAGTGCCAACCTCGACGGCATCGCGAACGTGATGAACGTGATCCGGCCGGGCCAGGATTCACACAAGGTCATCGCGATGGCCAGCAGTCGCACGTACGGTCTCAATGCCGACGCCGACGAAACCGTCCAGGCACAGCCGTACTCCCTTGCGGGTGACGGTGCGGGTTCCGTCTTCAAGATCTTCACGACGGCTGCGGCGATGGAGAAGGGCCTCGGTATCAACGCGACGCTCGACGTGCCCAAGCGATTCGAAGCCAAGGGCATGGGTAGCGGTGGTGCGGCCGGTTGCCCGGTGTCGACCTACTGCGTGGAGAACGCCGGCAACTACCCGCCGACGCTGTCCGTGACCGACGCGCTGGCACAGTCCCCCAACACCGCTTTCGTCAAGCTCATCGAGGCAACCGGCGTCACGCCGACCGTCGACATGGCCGTCCGTCTCGGCATGCGCTCGTACGCCGATCCCAACACCTCGGGCTTCGACGAGCGCAGCATGGCCGACTTCCAGAAGGAACAGAACCTCGGTTCGTTCACCCTCGGTCCCACCTGGATCAACCCGCTCGAACTCTCCAACGTCGCGGCCACTCTCGCCTCGCACGGCAAGTGGTGCCCGCCGAGTCCCATCGATTCGGTCTTCGACCGCTACGGCAAGCCGGTGGCCGTCACCGAGCAGGGCTGTGAGCAGGTTGTCGAGCCCGGCTTGGCAGACACACTCGCCAACGCCATGAGCCGTGACGACGTCGGCGCCGGTACGTCTGCCGGAGCTGCAAGCAGCGCCGGATGGAGCCTGCCGATGTCGGGCAAGACGGGTACCACCGAGACCCACAAGTCCTCGGCGTTCCTCGGCTTCACCAACAACGTCGCTGCTGCCGTCTACATCTTCGGCGACTCCCCGACGCCGGGAGAGATCTGCTCGAGCCCGCTGCGCCCCTGCTACAGCGGCAACCTGTACGGCGGTACCGAACCGGCGAGATCCTGGTTCGCGGCAATGAACCCGGTCGCCAACAACTTCGGGCCCACCTCGCTGCCTCCGATCGACGAGAAGTACGCACGGGGATCGCAGAACGGCCAGGTTCCCGAGGTTGTCGGCCTGAGCCAGTCGGCTGCGACGTCGAGGTTGCAGGCGTCCGGCTTCACGGTCAATTCCGTGACCACGGCGTCCGGAGCACGCGCGGGAACGGTCACCGGAGTTTCGCCGTCCGGGTCCGCGATCCCGGGTTCGACCGTCACGATCTACATCAGTGACGGTTCTGTGAGGGCTCCGGCAGCACCCGCATCCCCGGCAGCTCCAGCAGCTCCGGCACCGGGCGCGACTCCCCCGGATGCGACTCCGCCCGGAGGTGAACCCGCACCGCCTGCGGGGACCCCGCCGAACTGACGGCCCTGAAAACTGACGGCTCTGAAAACAAGAACGGCCGCGATCTCCGAGTGACTCGGAGATCGCGGCCGTTTTCGATTCTGGTGGCGCGCTTCTACAGGCGGGACTTCACTGCTGCAGAGATACGGGCGCCATCGGCCTTGCCCTTGGCCAGCGCGCTGGCGGCCTTGATGACCTGGCCCATCTGGCGCATCCCCGGACGCTCACCGAGCTCCTCGGACACCTGAGCGAGGGCGGTGTCGACGACGTCGACAAGCTCGGCGTCGGTCAACGGCGTCGGCAGGTACTCGTCGATGATCTGAGCTTCGGCGCGCTCTTTCGCGGCAAGCTCACCGCGGCCGTTCTCGGTGTAGATCTCGGCCGATTCGCCGCGCTTCTTCGATTCCTTTGCAAGGACTTTGATGATTTCTTCGTCGGTGAGGACTCGTGCTTCCTTACCGGCCACCTCTTCGGTCTGGATGGCTGCCATGAGCATCCGAAGGGTGGCTGTACGTAGCGGATCCTTCGCCTTCATGGATGCAACCATGTCGGTTCGGAGGGTGGCTTTGAGCGATGGTGTCGTGTCGGACATGGTGGAAACGTTACGCGCTCGGCGTTTCGAGCGTGCCGATAGTTACCTCCGCCCGGACACAATTCTCTGTGGAATAGCTGCAAATGGCGGCGAGAGCGACGCAGAAGAACGCCACACCCGTATCCTTGAGAGGTGTCTTCCCAGTTCCGCACCAATCTGACCCGCACCGCACTTGGTGCCGCGGGCGCCGCTGCACTAGGGATCGGGTACGCATCCGGCATCGAACGCAATGCATTTGCACTGCGTGAGGTGACGATGCCAGTCCTGGCGCCCGGTTCGTCGTCGCTGCGGGTCCTCCATCTCAGCGACCTGCACATGATGCCGAACCAACGGTTGAAACAGAATTGGTTGCGTGAACTCGAAGGCCTCGACCCCGACCTCGTGGTCAACACCGGCGACAACTTGTCGCATCAGCGCAGCGTCCCGGCAGTGGTCCAGGCGCTCGGCGATCTGTTGGCTCGGCCAGGTCTGTTCGTCTTCGGCAGCAACGACTACTTCGCTCCGAAACCGAAGAATCCACTGAGCTACATCTTCAACAAGGACAAGCGCATCACCGGGGATCCCCTCCCCTGGGGCGATCTGCGGGCCGCGTTCACCGAACGTGGATGGCTGGACATGACCCACGTGCGCCGCGAACTCGAAGTGGCCGGTATTCGCATTGCTGCCGCCGGCGTCGATGATCCGCACCTGAAGCGCGATCGCTACGACACCGTCGCCGGAACACCCAATCCCGTCGCCCAGCTCAAGCTCGGCCTGACGCACTCACCCGAACCTCGAGTTCTCGACCGGTTCGCCGACGACGGTTACGACCTTGTGCTCGCCGGCCACACGCACGGTGGTCAGCTGTGCCTTCCGTTCTACGGCGCGTTGGTCACCAACTGCCAGATCGATCGATCCCGGGTCAAGGGGCCGTCGAAGTGGGGCGCGCACACCCAGCTGCACGTCTCCGCGGGCATCGGCACTTCGCCGTGGGCGCCGGCGCGCTTCTGCTGCCGCCCCGAGGCAACTCTGTTGACTCTGGTTCCGGCCACCAGGCGCGAACCGGAGCACGTCTCAGCACGCAGTTCCGCAGAGTCTCCAGCGTCGGTTCTACGCAACTGACCTGCGGATTTAATGTCAGTCGACTCGGTAATGTAAGCTAACCGAGGTTCGACACGGGGTGTGGCGCAGCTTGGTAGCGCGCTTCGTTCGGGACGAAGAGGTCGTGGGTTCAAATCCCGCCACCCCGACAGTGAAGAACAGTAATCGAGGCCCTTCCGCTCACGCGGGAGGGCCTCTATTGCGTTGACGATAAGGTGAAGCCGTGGCATCCCAACCAGACTTTGCGCACAACGACATGGCGAGCCGTAGCCGACGCGAGAAAGCCGTCGGCCTGGCCAAGTTCGCCTGGGATCGCGATATCAGTAGCGCAGAGTTGCTCGAGATGCCCGACGATCGACTGCGCAAACTCGCACGTGCGGCCGGCGCCAATCCGCCGAGCACGCGGGAGACCTGGACCATCGCGGCCGGACTGCTCGACGAGAAAGCTGTGTGGGCAGCCGCTAACCCTGACCGTCCCGAAGCTCGGCGTGAGCATCCGGACGAGAAGATCATGTGGGTGAAGAAGCCGATCGAGCCGTGGCTGTAGTACTTCGCTCCGCGAGGCATGCCAGAACCCGGGCTGAGTTCCTCTCGAGAACTGTCGCGTAGTTGTCGATGTCACCACTGTCCGGGGATCCGCTGAGCACCGAGATAGCGAGCACGTCACCCACCGAATAGATCCCGTGATTGAAGGGACTCCTCGGTGACACGTATGGGAAAGACACGGTCGACAGGATCTTCGAGGTTCCGAGTGTCATGACAGCGGGACCACGGTTGACACTGCTCGCGACAGTTCCCAGTTTGGGATCCGCGGACAATTCAGATTTGATCGCAATTGCCGGAAGTTCGTATTGCAGTGCGCGTACGGCTCGATATGCGTCGAGATATCCCGCTTTGGCGTGGTTGTTGTTCTTGGTGATGGCGAGAAGTCGCTCCTCGATGTCCACTGTGCCCAACGCCAAGGCGATGTGATAGCAGCCCATGTGATTTTGTCCGCGCACTGCGGCGCCCATGGGCGCCCCGGACATTACTTGCATCGATCGCGGACTCTTCTCACCGAAATATTCTTCCAAAGACAACGAGATCACTGTCTGGGCAATGGCAGTCACCGTAACTCCTGGCCATTCTTTCTTGGCCTCTCGAATCAGTGCCAAATCGAGCATCACCGCCGTTGCCGAACGCTCGCCGGTGAAGGTCACAGCGCCACCACCTGAATCCGGCGCGTCGTACTTCCGGGACTCCGGCAGAGCCCTTAATGCGCGGACATACTTACGCGGCGTTCCAATAATTCCCTTGACGGACGACCACCACGGGTTGAGCGTTGTCAGTTGCGGAACAAAGTCGGGTAATTGCTTCGTCGAAAACAGATCGTGAACGATTTCGTTGTACATCCGTCCGTCCCCCAGAGCATGGGAGGCCTTGAGAATCACTACCGTTGCTTCCCCCTGCACTCCAGGCGCATCGCGAACACCTCGAATTACGTGCAGACGCCACAGACATTGGTAAGGATCTACAAACCGCGCCGCCAACTCGGCAGAGTATTCGAAAACACCTTTCCACGTCGAAATTTCAACATTATCTTCGACGTGGTCGTCGATATCGAACGGTTGGGAGTCAATCCAGTAGGGAAAATTCAACCCACCAGGGACTGTGGTCAAAGTCCATCGCAATTGCGGGATCCTCGACGCGCGCGCAGCAAGGAGTTCAAGTAGCTCTTTTCTATCGAGCGGTAGCGAACTACCTGAATCGAACAGGAATATCGTTAGAACATCCGTAGAACGGTTTTCCACGTTGGCCGCAATCAATCCGAAATCTACCGAGGTCAGTTGCCTGGTGGGCATAAATCTCCAATCGAAATCTTGAAAGCAGGGCGCGAATGGAAGCTGTCAGCGACCTACCTACTTCCGCAGGTGTTTCACGATTATGTACAACCAGCTACGGTTTCGCGAGCCCAACGGTAGTCGGCCTTCCCACTGGGTGAGCGGAGGATGCTGGGTACCAGCACGATCGACCGGGGGATCTTGTACCCAGCCACGTGGGTGCGGCAGTGCTCCGACAATGATTCCGTCGCAACATCTTCGAACCCCGGCCGAACCTGCACGACAGCGGCGACCTTCTCACCGAATCGTGCGTCGGGCGCGCCCGCTACCAAAGCGTCGAAAACTGCCGGGTGAGTTTTGAGCGCCTGCTCCACTTCTTCGGGGTAGACCTTCTCGCCGCCGGAGTTGATGCACATCGAACCGCGCCCGAGCAGCACGATGGTTCCGTCGGCTTCCAACGTGCCCATGTCCCCGAGTACCGCCAGCCGCACCCCGTCGACGACAGGAAAAGTTGCAGCAGTCTTGGCGGGGTCGTCGAAGTAGGCCACGGGGACATGGCCGGCCCTGGCGATGAAACCGGTTGTGCCCGAGCCTGGTTCGATGCGACGAAATTCGTCGTCGACAAGAATCATGTTGGGGTTGGATCGAATTCGCTTTGAACCGTCCTCACCGAATTCGACGACGCCGTCGTTGCCGGATTCCGAAGCACCGAAGGCATCCTTGATCACCAGTCCCGGTAATCGGGTTGTCAGTTCTGCCTTCAGGTTCGGGGAGAACAATGCGCCACCCGACCCGATCAGTTTGAGAGTCGAAAGGTCGTAGCGCCCTTCGCTTGCAGCGATGGCGTCGGCGATCGGCCGAGCAATCGCGTCGCCGACGACCGTGATTCCGGTGATCTTCTCGGCCTCGACCAGTCGCAACACTTCCATCGGATCGAAGCTGCGGGTCAGTACTCGGGGCGCTCCCATGAGGAAAGCCGTGAGCAGCGAATAGATCGCGGCTCCATGCATGAGCGGCGGGATGAGTAGCAGCACAGTTGGATTGATGTTCGCCACCGCCGCATCCACAACCTCTTCGAGACTCCGACGCGGCGGCCCGCTGAGGTTCGCTCCGGACAGCGCGGCGAAGAAGAAGTCCTCGTGCCGCCACACCACGCCCTTGGGCATTCCGGTCGTGCCGCCGGTGTAGATGATGAAATGGTCGTCGTTGCTTCGCGGGGCGAAGTCGCGAGTATCAGTCTGCCCGGCAAGGGCGTTCTCATAGTCGTCGCCGACGATCAGCACGTGGGAGATCTCCGGACACTGCGGAACCACGGCCAATGCCGTCGGCGCGAATTCCTCTTCGACGAGTAGTGCCACCATTTGAGAGTTGGTGTAGATGTACAGGAGTTCTGCATCGGTATAGCGGAAGTTGACGTTGATCGGCACTGCTCTGATCTTCAAGCAAGCCAGGAGCGCTTCGACGTACTCGACGCAGTTACGCATGTGAATACCGACGTGCTGCCCAGGCTCGACGCCGACGGACTGCAGATGATGTGCAAGGCGGTTCGATCGCAGTTCGAGTTCGGCGTAGCTCAACCGCGAATCTTCCAGAATCAAGGGAACCCGATCGGGGATCGCATCGGCAACGGCCTCGAACAGATCGGCAATGTTCAGGGTCATCGAAATCCTCACTACACGCGTCTTCGCTTACCAGTACAGGTCTTTCGCGAAGCTAACACGTTGATCGCACCCTGTAGTCCGAATTGCGTAGCGGTCCCGCTGAGCGAGACCTGACGCGCTGCTCACCTGGCATCAACGGTGCGGATACCTCTCTGACCAAGCCCGATAGCTGGAAGGTAGGGTAGCCTAATGCATTCACGCACCACTCTCCGGAGCCGCACGTCGGTCCGGGTCGCCATGGTTGCCCTGGCGACTGTTTTTGCCGCTACGGCCTGCGGTTCTTCCGACGCCGGCGGCAACGCAAACGGCAACACCGATGTCGCAACCGGCGGCAAGCTGTTCAGCACCGCCGACACGGAAACCGCGAAGCTCGGCAGCGATGCTGCGCCCGGCGAGTTCCCACGCACCATCACCCATGCTCTGGGCGAGACCACCCTCGAGGCCAAGCCGACCCGCGTCGTCGTCCTCGACAGTGGCGAACTCGACGAGGTCCTCTCGCTCGGGATCACCCCGGTCGGCATCGCCAGCCCGGAAAGTGCCGCCGGTAAGCCGTCGTACCTGGCTGACAAATTGGTCGGCGTCCCCGATGTCGGCACGACCAACAACCTCAACCTCGAGGCGATCACCGCACTGCAGCCCGATCTGATCCTCGGCAGCAAGCTGCGCCAGGACAAGCTTTACCCGCAGCTCTCGGCAATCGCTCCGACAGTCTTCAGCATCCGCCCCGGCTTCCCGTGGAAGGAGAACTTCCTCCTTGCCGGTGACGCACTCGGCGAGGAGACCAAGGCCGAGCAGGTTCTCAACGACTACCAGACGCACGCGGATCAGGTCCGTGAGTCGATCGACGGTTCGCCGACTATCTCGCTGGTTCGCTTCATGTCCGGGAAGCTGCGCCTGTACGGCAACCTGTCGTTCATCGGCGTCATCTTGAAGGATGTCGGCCTGCCACGCCCGGCGATCCAGGACATCAACGAGTTGGCCGTCGAGGTCAGCCCGGAAACGATCACCGAGGCAGAGGGTGACCGAATCTTCTACTCCAGCTACGGAAATCCCGCAGACACCGGTCAGACCACCGTTGTCGCCGGTCCGCTGTGGGCAAGCATGGACGCAGTCAAGGAAGGCCGCGCCACCGAGGTGAGTGACGAGACCTGGTTCCTGGGCCTCGGCCCGACAGGCGCAGGCCTGGTTCTCGACGACCTGCAGGCCAAGCTCGGCAAGTAGCCGTCACCGACACAGAAAACGCCGCCCGACTCTCCGGAGTCGGGCGGCTTTTTTGTTCAGCGGTTGTCCTGCTCGAGGTGTTCGTTCATCGTCGAGTGCAGGTCGACGAGAAATTCCTCGAATCGACTGAGCAGTTCGGGCGGGTATTTCTCCATCATGGCGTCGAGTCGCACGGCAAGTGGGCCGAAGAACTCGTCCGCGAGGTCCTGCACATGCGCACTGCTGTGCAGCGTGACCACGCGACGGTCTGCATTCTCACGGGTCCGGACGATATGTCCCGCCTTCTCCAGGCGGTTGAGCAACGCGGTGGTTGCGCCCGACGTCAGCGAGATCCGCTCTCCGAGGCGGGCGGGCGAGAGCGGCGCCCCCTTCTCCTCGGCAGCGGTGATTTCCATCAAGGCAGTCGCGTCGGTGGAATGCAGGCCGAGCCACGACGCGAATCGATGACTGAATTCGGTGAACGTCCCACCGTACGCGCGGAATTCGTCCATCAGCCGCTCCCGCTCCACGGAGATGTCGCGCGGTGCTTCCACCCCGTGATCCCACCTTTCCTGTGCCAGACGGCGGCCGGTCGAGCCCAGCGCGCACGTTGACAACTTACCGCCTCAAATATACCTTCACTGTGAAGTTACTTCACAATGGAGGTTTATTCGTGAACATCTCACCCACCACTCGCAAGTGGTTGGGCCTGATCGCCATCGCACTCGGCGTGGCACTGATCGTCGTCGACACCACTATCGTCAACGTCATAGTTCCCTCGATCATCGAAGATCTCGGGATCAACTCCGTTCAGGCTCAATGGATCCAAGAGTCCTACGCAATCGTGTTCGCGGCGCTCCTGCTATTGGTCGGCAGAGTTGCGGACCTGGTCGGCGCCCGTCGCATCTTCATCGCCGGTGTCGTCGTGTTCGGCGCAACGAGCCTGCTGGCCGGACTGGCACCGAACGGCGGCTTGCTCATCCTGGCGCGATTCCTGCAGGGCGCCGGCGCGGCCATGATCCTGCCCACCTCACTGTCGCTTCTGAACGCGATGTTCACCGGCAAAGCCCGCGGCCAGGCCTTCGCAGTCTGGGGTTCCACCATCGGTGCTGCCTCCGCCCTCGGCCCACTACTCGGCGGCTGGCTTGCCGAACATGCCTCATGGCGTTGGGCATTCGGCATCAATATTCCGCTTGCTGCGCTCATTCTGATCGGCGCGGTGCTGTTCATCGCGCCCTCACCCCGCACCGCTGGGCGCATCGACGCCACCGGAGCGGCACTGTCCATCGCCGGCCTGGGCCTGCTCGCCTTCGGCCTCGTCGAGGGACGTACGTATGGGTGGCTGACGACGAAGGAACCCTTCGATCTGTTCGGCCTGTCGTGGTCCAGCGGACCGTCGCCGGTTCTGGTGGCGTTGGTTCTCGCCGTTCTGTCGCTCGGTGCGTTCGCCTACCGTCAAACCATGCTCACCCGCAGCGACGATCCGTCGCGGGCGCTGATGGACGTACGGCTGTTCTCCATCTCGTCGTTCCGCAACGGCAACATCGCGACGCTGATCATCGGGCTCGGTGAGTTCGGAATCGTTGCGGTGCTTCCCCTCTGGCTTCAGTTCACGCTCGGGTACAGCGCACTCCAGGCAGGGCTCGCGCTGGTTCCCATTGCCATCGGCAGCTTTGTCGCCAGTGGTGCGAGCTTCGGAATGGCGTCGAAGGTCTCGCCGTTGGGCTTGGTCCGTATCGGTTTGGCCCTCGAAGCGCTCGGTCTCGCCGGTCTCGGATTCATCGCTGCGACAGACAGCCCCTGGTGGACTATCGCCGCAGTGCTCTTCTTCTACGGCATCGGTGTCGGTTTTGCGACTGCGCAGGTGACCAACGTCGTGCTCGAGGAGATTCCCGAGCAGAGCGCCGGTCAAGGCTCCGGCATTCAGAGTGCGTTCCGCCAACTCGGATCCGCACTGGGCATCGCTGTCCTCACCACGGTCTTCTTCAGCACTCTCAATTCCACGCTGAACAACGACCTCACCGAGTCCGGTGTCGACCAAGCTCAGGCTGATCAGTTGACGCGTGCTGTCACCGACAGCGCGGGCGCCGCCATCGACTCGCTGGCCGGGTCACCGAGCACCGCTTTCGTCGCCGACGCTGCACAGTCTGCAATGACTCACGGGATCACACTCGGCGGATACCTTGCGGCCGGATTTGTCGTGGTCGGCCTGATCGCCACCGCGCTCATCCCGAACAAGCCTGCCCCGTCGATCGAGAAGGAAACAAAGGCAGCAGCCGACGCCTGACGGCCGGATCGGTGCAGTACGGTGCCGGTATGCGATTGCCCTGGTCACGGTCAGCACCGTCACGGTCAGCACGGTCACGTCAGCCTGCAACGGTGCTCAGCGCGGCCGACATCGTGGCCGTCCGTGAGCAAGCACGCGAATTGGTAGTCCCCGGGTTCGCGACGTTCGATGAAATCTGCGAAGCCGCCCGAGACCGTGTCGAGGGCGGTTTCGAGAACGATGAACTCGGCAGACAGATCGACGCAGTAGTGCGTGAGGTCTGGGACCGAAGGCTCGGGGAGCAGACCCAGTGGGCGGGTCCCGGCGACTTCGAGCGCGTATCCGCCGCCTTCGCAGAACTCGAGCGCAACGGCATCGTGGCCCGCATGAACTTCACCTGCTGCATGCAGTGCGGCACTACCGAAATCGACGACGAACGCACGCCGTCCGAACCGGACGAGAACGGGTATCCCTTTGCTCAGTGGGCGTACACGTTCTTCCACATGCAAGATGCGGAGCGTCTCGGCGACGAGCCGTCCGATCTCTACTTGTCCTACAGTGCGTTTCGTCCGGCCCACGATCTCGATCCCGCGCTGGTCTCCGCCGCGTTCGGCGGCGACGAAACCGCCAAGGCACAGATGATCGCGCACACCGATCAGACCGTCGGGTGCCAGGTAGCCGACGCACTCCGCGCCCAGGGACTGAGCGTCGACTGGAACGGTGACAACAATCAGCGCATCCGTGTCACCGACGTATGTTGGCGCAAACCGCCCCCGCAGTAAAAGATTCAGCTGGGTGGCAATACGCGGTCGATGAACGTATTGCTGAATACGCGGTGGGGGTCGTGTTCGTCCAGAGTGGCGAGAGCGAAGTCCCAGTTCCCGTCGCCACCGGCGCGGAAGGTGGCAGGCACTGTACTGGTGAGGAATTCGTCGTCCTGGTACGCCGCCTGATCGGTGAATGCCCACCCCTTGGACCACTCCGGACGGAAAGTCGCGTAATCGCCGGAGTAGTTCGCGACCATCCACCGTTCCATCTCGCGAAGGAACGCGGGCAATCCCGCGGTGCCGGGAATCGAGACCACGTTCATCCAGATCGCCGTATCCCAGTCCTGACGATCCGCCCGGGGCCGCACCGCTGACAGATCCGGCACGCCGGCGCTGTCGACAAGGACTTCGCCACTGTCATCGACACCACAGAGACGCACTTCGAACGGCATGTTGACGGGATACTGCCCCAGCGACGCGTAGTGCGTCATTCGCTCGTTCAACCAACTCGTCATCTCGTGGACGACTCGGCCGATGTTGGACCGCTTGGTGATCACCGCGCCGCCGCCCGCTACTACGCGCAACGTCGTGTGCCGCAGGTAGAACAGAACATCTTTTGACCAGCCCCACAGATCGTCGGTGTCGGTCAGCGCCAATCCTGCTGCTACAGCTCCGAACTGAGAGGCGCCGAACAGCGGTGTCGCAGCTTGAAGGCCCTGCGCCACCATCCCCAACGGGGTGGTGACTTCTTCGGGAATCGCGTCGGAGAAGAAGTAGTTGTACGGCCCGCTCACCTCTCGGGACTCCGGTGGTTTGACCGGGGTCGGCGTCCAGATCTTGAGCCACGGTGTTTGCGTGAACGGGAACCAGATCGCCTCCACCCGTCCGGATTTCTCGACAAAACTCTCGTAGGTACGCCCTGGCGAACCGGGAGCAGCAAAGAGTTCTTGCCACGGAATGTCGGTGAAACTCCGGCACCGCAGCCGATAATTCTCCCCGGCTTGCAGCGTCACGGAGGTGACGAAGGTTCGGCCCAGGTGAGTCAGGAAAGCCGTGATCTCGTCATCTGATCGGTGAAAAGTCTTCAGCCCGTATCGATTGCGGCCTTCGTACCACGCCACCACCGTGATCTCGGTGATCAGATTGCTCAGCGAACCATACGATTGACCAGGGGTGATCGTCTCCCCCACCGCCGGATAGGTTGCCCCGTGAGCGCCGATCGCCAGCGCGCCGGCGATGGACAGCTCACCGATCGCCGGAGCGTTGGCCCAGCCGAGCCCCTCGCGCTCGAGCGCTGTCAGAATCGCTTCGATACTGGCGCCGGCGCCCGCCGTGACTGTTGCGGGCGTGCCGTGCTGCACCACAACCGAATTCAAGTTCGCCATCGTATCGACCAGCAGAACTCGATCCGAAGGCGCGCCGGGCACCACCGTCAACGGACTCCACCCGTGCATCGTTCCCTTCGCACGCACTGTGTACCCGTTGTCGAACGCCCAGTTGGCGAGGGTGACGACGTCGTCGCTATGACGTGCCGTCGCCGTCCACACACTCTCGAGCATGATTTCTCGCGACCAGTTTGCGTATGCCTGCTGCGAT
>Ga0153921_1001116_pt1 | contig 12437 bp, 13 predicted proteins | sample TSNJ005MetaG_FD_104691 | JGI IMG/M metagenome (GOLD analysis project Ga0153921, IMG submission 104691) | Attine ant fungus gardens microbial communities from New Jersey, USA - TSNJ005 MetaG | ecosystem: Host-associated > Fungi > Mycelium > Unclassified | place: USA: New Jersey, Brendon T. Byrne... | reverse complement strand
GACCCGCAATCCCTTTAATATTGGCGAGGGTTTGGGGATCCCGGGTCAAGCCCGGGATGACGGATACGCCGGGATGACGAGTACGCCAGGGATGACGAGTACGCCTGGGATGACGGATACGCCCGGGATGACGGCAGGCGGACAATTTTCCTTAACCTGTTGACATTGCCTTTGTATATATTATATTTAGATTTACGGGGTTCTCACAAGCTGCGTATATGTTAGCAGGTCAACATAAATTGTACTTGACAAATGTGATATAATGTGCTAAAAAACTTTCGTTTGTTTCTGGAAGGGGTATCATTCGATGGACAATACATACGCATTGCAAATCGCTATTTTTGAGGACTCGGCTGCCGACGCCGCGCTGCTTGTTGAGCTTATCGAAAAGAGCGGCATACGCTCAGAGTGGGAAACTTTTGAGAGTGAGGAAACGTTCCTGCGCTCCTTCCGCGCGGGGCGGTACGACCTCGTTTTCCTGGATATTTATGTTGCCGGCGCCGGCGGCGGGTCCGTCGCGGCGGGCATTCATCTCGCGGAGCAAATCCGGGAGACGGATAGGTATGTCACCCTTGCTTTCATCACGATAAGTCCTGCGCACACGCTGGAAAGCTACCGTTTAGGGGCGATCAAGTATCTGGAAAAATCGGGTAAGGATTGGGAATTGATGGCTGGAGATGTGAAAGAAACGCTTGAGTTCGCGCTTGTGAAACGAAAGACACGGGCGGTTATCGCCTTATGGATGGCGGGAGGCAAGCATATGAATGTGCCTCTGGACGATATACAATATTTTGAACAGCAGGGACACGTTGTCGCGGTGCATACATATTCTTCCGGCGTGCTGCTTACCAGCCAGTCGGTCAAGTTAAACGATATAGAAAACCGGCTGCCCTCGCCGCCTTTTCTGCGCTGCCACCGCAGCTACATAGTGAACCTGAGCTACGCGCTTAGTGTAGACCGCGAGGCTCATGCCTATATTATGAAGAGTGGCGACATAGTATTTATCCGGCGCGGCGGACTCAGGAAGTATGATGAAGCATTGAAGCTTTGCGCGTTGGAGAATACCGGGAAGGATGGTTTGTGACATGCCCCTGGGTGACGCCGGAATTAATCATACATTAAAAAAGTGGACGCCTCTTATGGCGCTGCTGTTTTTGCTGGCGGTGTGTTTTGCGCTGTGGCTTGCCTTAGACCCCGCGCCCTCCGTCCCCATACGAAGCGAGGGCGACGTTTGGGATTTAAGAGAGTTTGACTTTTCGGACTCGAAAGCCATCGCCAAGCTCACCGGGCAGGTGGCATACATACCGAACGCGCTTTTGACGCCGGAGGAATTTGAAGACCTCAAGCATGAGACCGTGTACGGATACCCGGAGGATACCTCCCAGTATGCCACCAGCCGTATGCGCGTCCTTGTCCCGGATGGTTACTACGCCTTTTCCAGCTTGAGTGTGGATTTTTCCGAGCGGCTATATGTGAATGGTCATCTGGTGTTTGAGATAGGCAGCCCCGGCGAAAGCAAAGAAACCACCATGCCGGATACGCGAAGCCAAATACTGACGCTGACGCCGGAGGACGGCGTAATAGAAATAGTGGTGCAGTCGTCCAACTTCGTCCACCGGGAGGGCGGCGGTCACGCGGGATGGAAGGTCGGCAATCCTGAGACGCTGCTTTCATACATGAAATCGGGTTATCTGACCAATATGGAGATGGGCTGTTATCTCGCCCTGTTCCTTGTGCATTTGATCCTGTTTTTAATTCTGAGAACCTTTCGGGCAAATCTGCTGTTCGCGCTGTCCTGCCTCATGTGGTTTTTGCGCTCCGGCGTCACATGGACAAAGGTGTTTTCCGTCATCCTGCCGTCCATGTCATGGTTCGTAAAATTCCGCATCGAGTACCTCTCCTTCCCCGTGACAGCCATATTATTTGTCGGCCTTGTCCATACGCTGTTTCCGGGCGTTTTGCAAAAGTGGTTCCTATACGCCATGGCCGCCGCCATGAGCGTGTTTTCGGCGATATTTCTGTTCGCGGATACCGTGTTTATGAGCTGGGCCATCCTGTGGTGCGAGGGCGTGTTCGTGGCGGTTATGCTCTATATGGTCGCGCGGTTCGCCATGAAGCTGCGCCGGGTCAGCCCGGAGCAGTTGATATTCCTGGTGGGCGCTGCGCTGTTTTTGTACGCCGCCGCCAACGACATGCTGGATCACAACAATGTAAGCAGCTTCTTTTTATTCCCGTTCGTATCAAGGGACTTGTCTCAGATTTCCTTGATGATATTCGCTTTTTTTGAGGCCACGGCCATCTTTATCGCCACTGCCCGGGGAATAGAAGAAGCCAAAGAGGCGGAGCAGCGCCTTGCGTCGCGGGTTCAAATGACCGAAAACCTGCTTGCCTTGCAGCGGGAGCAGTACGCGAGGCTGACAGAAAATGCCGCGCGGGTAGAAGCCGCGCGGCATGACCTGCGTCACCAGCTTGCCGTTATCAGAAGGTATAACGAAGCCGGGAAGCCGGGAAAGCTCGGTGAGTATATCGACGAACTCTTGGGCAGTATGCCTGCTCCCGAAACGGCCTGGTGTGAAAATTACGCGGTTAACGCCATTATCAGCCAGCACCTGTCCGCCGCCAGCGAGGATATATCGCTTGACATACGCCTGGAAATCCCCGAAGACACCGGGCAGGTTCCCGATTGGGATCTGTGCGTAATTATAGGCAATTTTCTTGAAAACGCGGTGGAAGCCTGCCGCCGTATGGAGGTTGGAAAGAAATTTATCCGCGCGCGCTCCCGCGTACAGGGGGATTACCTTTCCCTGTTTGTGGAAAACAGCTTCGACGGACAGTGGAGTGAGCAAAACGGAGCGTATCTTTCACGCAAGCGCGGAAATACCGGGGACGCTGCCCGCGAAGGCGTCGGCCTGTCGTCGGTAAAGGCTGTCTGCGCCGGGTATAACGGGTTTGCGAAATTCGAGGCAGGCGGCAATGTGTGGCGCTCGTCCGCTTTGGTATCCATGGAAAACGGCTCCGACGCGAAAGCAAGCGGCGAAGCAGTCTCATTTTAGGGTTTTATGCGTGATTGAGTAAAAATGCCTTCAATTGCTCCTTGGTGACGCCTATATCCTTGACAGAATCTAGTTTTTTGCTGTTCATACGGTAAGCAGGTACCGCCCACACGCCGGATTGCTCAAAGGCATACCGGTTGGCCTCATTCAGCCTTTCAATGTATTCTCCCCTTTGCAGGGATGAGCGGAAATAATCAGGGTTAATAAGCTCCCGGACACAGGCCGCCAGCGTTTCAATATCCTCAATATCAATAGGGCTCTTTTGCGCCGCTTCGAACATCAGATTATGATAAGCCCATAAATCAACGCCTTGCTCTAAGGCGCAGAACATGCCTTGTATGCACAGGTCACTGTGAGGGCCGTGAGTATCCGGCCTGGGATGCGATTCACAAGGCCGCCACACGATCTCTGTCTGTGGGAACAACGGGGCCAGCTCAGTAAGATATTCGTATCCCCGTAAGCTATACGGGCAGATGTAGTCGAAAAAAACCTCCAGCTTATTCATAAATTCACCTCCGTATATTTCTGATTATTATATGATAATCCAGGAATACATATTATGTGAAATCTTACATGGTACGAACCGTAAATTTCATATAATATTCTGAGGTGATATTCATGATAAAAGCTCCTCGGATAAACGTAATGGTAATAGGTCTCGATAATCCTGCCGTCATGGATAGCTTTTATAATAATATTTCAAGGTTCTGGTCAAATGAAGTACATAAACGTGTGAACATGCTGGACATTAGCCGAGATGAAAAATTGAAGCTGATAAACAGTATATTCAATAAAATATCATGATTCGTAAGCTCATATATATACCTTATTCCAGGAAGGGCGCGATTGCCTGCTCAAGCTGGTCACGCGCCGATTCAATGTCCTGCGTGCTTTTGCTTCGAGAGGCTTTCTTTGCGTTTTTCAACGGCTCATTAAGCTTCCCCTTATCTTCCTTGCTCAGCTTTTTCTGAATCGTCTGTGCCTGGTTAATAAGCTGTTCCAGCTTGTTTCGCGCATCTATTTCACCGCGGAATTTTTCGTCCGTATCCGCGTATTCCTCAGCGTCCCGGATGGCCTTTTGTATATCGGCGTCGCTCATATTGGATGAGGCGGTGATGGAAATTTCCTGCTGCTTTCCGGTTGATAGATCCTTTGCGCTGACGTTTACAATTCCGTTGACGTCTATGGTAAAGGTGACCTCTATCTGCGGCACGCCGCGCATAGCTTTTTGTATTCCCTTTAGCTTGAACTTCCCAAGAGTTTTGTTTTGATTCGCCTTAGGACGCTCGCCCTGCAGAACATGTATCTCCACGGAGGGTTGAAAGCTGGCTGCTGTGGTAAAAATCTGGCTTTTGGAGATAGGGATGGAGGTGTTTCTTTCAATTACACGGGTACACATTCCTCCAACTGTTTCAATGCCAAGGGATAAGGGTGTTACGTCCAAAAACAGCAAGCCGGTGACCTCGCCGCCTAAAACTCCTCCCTGCAAAGCGGCTCCCATGGCGACGCATTCGTCCGGGTTGATGCCCTTGAAGCCTTCCTTGCGTATGAGGCTCCTCACCTGATCCTGTACGGCAGGTATCCTGGTGGAGCCGCCTACCAATAATACCTTTTCTATGTCGCTTTCGCTGATGTGAGCGTCGTCCAGCGCCTGTTTTACCGGCTCTACGGTGGCTTGTACCAAATGGCCGGTCAAGTCGTTAAACTTAGCTCGTGATAATGTCATTTCCATGTGCAGGGGCATGCCTTTGGATTCCGTCAGGTAAGGCAGGTTTATTTGGGCGCTTATCGCTGACGATAAATCTATTTTTACCTGGGCCGCCGCTTCTCGTAAACGCTGCAAAGCCGTGGTATTGCCGGAAAGATCAATTTTATGCTGGTTTTTAAATTCTTGGATAAGATAATCCACAATACATTGGTCGAAATCGTCTCCTCCAAGATGGTTGTTTCCAGCGGTGGCTAATACCTCTATAACGCCTTCCTTGATGTCAAGTATCGAAACGTCAAATGTTCCTCCGCCCAAGTCAAACACCAATATCTTTTGAGAAGCCTCTTTGTCGACTCCGTAAGCCAGAGCGGCAGCGGTAGGCTCGTTGATTATGCGCCGAACGTTAAGACCGGCAATTTTGCCCGCGTCCTTGGTAGCCTGACGCTGGGCGTCGGTAAAATAAGCAGGCACCGTAATGACCGCTTCAGTTACGGTCTCGCCCAGATAAGCTTCCGCGTCCCTCTTGAGCTTTTGCAAGATGATCGCCGATATTTCCGGCGGTGTTAATGTCTTTTTATCAATCTTTATTTTATGTTCTGTTCCCATTTCACGTTTTATGGAGCGGATAGTCCGGCTGCTGTTTGTTACGGACTGTCTTTCCGCCACCTGGCCCACAAGACGTTCCCCGCTGTTCGTAAAAGCAACTACAGAAGGGGTCGTGCGGTTGCCCTCAGCGTTGGGTATGATAACAGCCTTGCCGCCTTCCATAACGGCGACGCAAGAGTTTGTCGTACCTAAATCAATTCCAATTATTTTTCCCATTTATGTCCTCCTAACACGCGCACATACGGCAGCAAAACACGCCCACCACTTGCATCAGCCACAGATTTACCAAGGTCCTGCCCATCGTCGACATATCGAAGCCATGTCCCTGGCCATATTGGCGGTATTCGTAAATACCTTGTTCAAACCGGTCAAGCAGCGATTGGTAATCCGTATTATTTGGCTCCAGGCGCACCGCTTCCCTTGCGTGGTTAAGGGCCGTTATTCGGTTTCCGGTACCGGCGTTGGCGAGAGCGCTGTAATAGTACCAGACGGCATTCCTCTCATGTATGCCTGCCAGTATTTGGAGAGCCTGCTGATACTGCCGGTTCATGATATAAGTGGCGGCAAGCTGCAGCTGTGAATAACCAGCGTTCTGTTGTTCCCATCTTCCGCCGTAAAACCCTCCAAAGGGGCCGTTGTTTCCGAAAATATCTTCCCAGTTGTCTCCAAAGGGGCTTCCCCAGCCGTAATATCCGCCCTGGCTCTGCTGCTGCCTCTGCTGCGGTCCGTATGTGCCGTCGGCCTGTTCATATTTGACGCCGCCATGCTTATTAGATTTAATATGCTCATAGGCAGCGTTGATTTCCTGCATCTTTTTTTCCGCGTTCTTATTCCCCGGGTTTATGTCGGGATGATATTTTTTAGCCAGCTTCCTATATGCCTGAGTGATTTCTTCTTCTGAAGCGGAAGCGCTTACGCCGAGTACTTTATAGGGGTCTTCCATCATAACATTCCTTTCTTTCGCTGCCGCGCTTAAGCCGCAAGGTCATTTTGCTTTATCGTTTCAAATACCGCGTCCATACGCCGGAGTAAAGAACATTGCGAAGTATTGGCAAGTCGCGTTCAAGAGGTAAATTTTCAAACTCACCGGTACATTCGCTCATAAGCATGTCCAGCATAGGCTTAAAATTTGTATCCGTTTGCGCAATCAGCGGATTATACCGCTCCTTCTTGATATCCGCCTTTAAATCGTTACTGGCGTCCAGCAGGTATATAAAACGTCCAAGCGCCGCTCCCATGCGTCTGAGAGCCGCCGAAAAGCTGTCCTCCTGCATGACAAACACCTCTCCCATCAATACTCCGAAGCAATTGGCGGGTTTGTCCGGATTCAACTCGTTATCTTTTTCCATTTGCCCAAGCTGCTCCATGCATTCAGATATGGCGGTATACTGCCGGGGCCAGCGGTCTTTTGCCATTGACCTCCCTTGCTCCAGCGATTTGCTTTTTCTTCGGGCCCGGGCATTACGGTCATCATTCCAATCGTCCAGATATTTATAATAGGCAAGGATAATATTCATATCGGCTGCGTATTCAATCACCGCGGACGAGATATAAGCTCCTTTGCGAAGCGGATGAAGCCCGCAGCGCTTAAAGCTCTCAGCCTCCTCCGTATGATATAGGGAAGAAAGCAGGATGGCCACAAAGGTCATATCATAGGTAAGAGCGGCCCGGCCGGGGTTCCCGTATTGCCTGTTAAGCCGCCGGCACAGGCCGCAATAAACAGATTGGTACCTGGCTTTATCCTCTCTCTGCATTGTTCTTGAATCTGCTGTGATATACCCAAACACCTTGTTAGCTCCTCCTGATAAATTTATTTTGGCATACAGGGCAGGTGATTTCTATTTTTCCTTTCCCTCTTGGTATGCGGATCGTTTTTTTACAGGACGCGCATTTGTAAAACCGGTGTGTTTTTCGCTGCGTAAAACGGCTTTTTTTGCTGGAAAACCATCCTGTCAGCTGATTTCGCTTTCTCATAAACGCCGCGTTTTCATTGGACCGGGCATATGTATTCCTGCTGAAGATCCTGAAATAATTGATAATAATGACTACCACTGCAAACGACGATGCCTGCGGCAAGAGAAAGATACCTGCTACTAAAACAAAGAGAGTGACAAAATTCAAAAATCTGCTTAGCTCGTCAACCCCATATCTTCCTGCCATAAACCGTTGAAGCCGTTCTCTCATAATAATTTTCTCCCTTCAAATAGCTGCGAATTGTGCTGGCCAGCGATGGAAGCGACCCTTTTTGTGATACGCAAATACTCGGCCGCGTCCTGTTCTCCCAGCTCAAGCAGAAGTTTTTTTAAACCCTCCAATATGCTTTCACGGCATGACTTAGCGTATGCCGCTCCCTTGGGCGTGATATACACATTAGTTTTCCGATGGTCATCCATATCTTTTCTGCGTATGACCCATCCTTTTCTCTCCATGCTGTTAACAGCGGCGGCTATTCTGGCGGTACTCGTTCCCATTGCCTCACTCATTTGACCTGGCAGGGCAGAGCCGTTTGATATGAGCAAATAATTTAATAGAAAAACCTCACCCTTGGAGAAACCGTTAATGGTTTTCGCCGGGGTATTATGCGGAATCTCCTCTATAGCGCAAAGTAATTCATTTGCCAGTTCATTCAGTTTCATTTTTAAAACCCCTTAAGTGGTTCTTTGAATTGTATAGCTAATAATGTTAGGTATTATGCTTGATATCATCATGTACGTTGATTAAAAGTGTAAGTCTTATGATGCATTGAGTCACTACCGTAATCGCATCTCAGCTATTCTATAATCTTTAATTCCATTGCCAATAACATCGCAAAATGTGTTACTTTGTAAGTATTGCTTTAATCTGATTTATATGGTAAATTATGTTAATAGTGGAAAAGCCTAATTACAAACTAAAAGATGCTCAGATGAGAATTATCCACAATATGAGGGAGGTTTAATTTGTTAAGATCTATAATAAGCGTAATAGGCGAATTCGTTTTCTATTATCCAATTATAATGAGCTTAGTTTGGATGATTGGCGGAATTTTATATTACAACCGCATAAAAAAACGCAAAGCCAGTAACAGTGAAAGTCCCGTTTTGGACGACCAGCCGTTTGTATCCGTACTTATTCCAGCGCGAAACGAGGAGGTACATATTGAGGATACAATCAGAAGCATACTTCACAGCGATTATAAGAATTTTGAGATAGTCGTAATAAATGATGCCAGCGGCGATAAAACGGAGGAAATAGTTAAAAACATCTCGCAGGAAAGTGAAAAAGTTCGCATACTGAATCTGCGGGAAAACATGGGCAAGGCAGCGGGCCTTAATTATGCTATGCTGGCCAGCAAAGGAGACATTATTGTTACGATAGATGCGGACTGTTTGCTGCGGGAAGACTGCATATCATGGATGGTCTGGCATTTTTTGAAGTTTCCTAGAGTTGGCGCCGTGACGGGCAATCCCAGAATCAAGAACGCCAACCAGCTGTTGACGCACCTGCAGGCTTTGGAATACTCAAATGTCATCGGGCTTATTAAAAGAACACAAAGGATGCTTGGCAAGCTTCTTACGGTATCAGGCGTGGTTGCCGCTTTCCGCAGGCAGGCGCTGATAGACGCCGGACTGTGGAGCGAGGATATGCTTACGGAGGATATAGATATCAGCTGGAAGATTGAGCAGCATTTTTGGGACATAAGGTATGAGGAAAAAGCCTTGTGCTGGATTATTGCCCCGGAAACGGTCAGCGGATTGCTCCGGCAGCGTGTGAGATGGTGCGCTGGAGGCGCTCAGGTTCTGAAAAAACACTGGAAAGTCTGGAAGGACTACAGAATGCGGAGAATGTGGCCCTTATACATAGATTATTTTTTAAGTATTGCATGGGCGTATGCATTTATAATGTGCATTATTCTTTGGACGATCCGGTTGATATCCGTAATCGCCATATTCGGTGCAGAGTTTGGGAGCCCGCTTCCGTTCTGGAGAGGGTTCGTGATTGCGACGGTATGCCTGGTTCAGTTTGTTGTAAGCGTCTGGTTGGATAGGAAGCAGGACAAGGAAATTGTAAAAAGCTGTATTAACATTATATGGTATCCGGTTGTTTATTGGATTTTGCAGACAATCGCGGTTGTGATTGGCTCTCCGAAAGGATTCTATAGGAAAAAAAATAAGGCGGCCGTATGGGTAAGCCCGGAGAGGGGGGCATTCGCCGATACAAAGGAGGAGATGAAAATATGAGAAAAGTATTGGAAGTCCTTATTAAAATAATCAGGTTGGTTCTCACGTGCGCTACGTGGGTTGTTTCCATCACATATATGGTTATGACTATAAATGAGGATTCTTTTATCAGAAGCTATTCATTTTTAACGCTTGTTAGACTGGTTGTCATCGGGCTTATTGTCTTTGCGGTCATATTTACATGGCAGAAATACAATTATCATAAATTCGGGAAATTGGATCGGAGGAAATTCCCTCAGCCTGTGACCGCCGACAATATGGGGGAAATATTCGCTGTGTCAGGTGAAACCGTTGAAGAGTTCCGGTCATCCACTAGCTTAAGCCTAGAATTGGTAAGGGAATATAACAATGAGAGCGATAGTATTGTAGATAGATTAATGATGCTTTCGGATACTTCTGAATATGAAATCAGCCCACCGTATACAGCAAGGGCAGCTGCGTCATCAGCACCTCGGGAACATGAAGAAGTGGCTGTGCAAAATTTGTAAATTATTCGTAAATTATAAAAAACAGGGATTGACGCGAGACCTTGTTTGCGCTAATATAATAAATTGAAACGCATATCACGAAGATATGTGCCCAAAAATACACAAATAAATAATGACAATAATGAAATGATACCATGAAGGTGTCTTGCGTAACAAGAGTGACGCAAGGAGTATTTTGGTGTCATTTTTTATTGTGTATATGTTTTATGCAGAGGGGAGATTAAATGCGACTGGTACAAATGCTGGCGAAAAAAATACTTATATTTATTATTTTCCTGCTGGCGCTGTCAGTTATTGTATTTTGGCTGGCGCGGCTGGCGCCGGGAGATCCGCTCACGGCATATTACGGTAACGCGGTAGAACGCATGAGCGAGAGCCAGAGAGCCGCGGCTATGGCTCGGCTGTCACTGGATAAGCCTATAGCGGTTCAATACTTAACTTGGCTTAGAAACGCGCTGACGGGTGACTTTGGTATATCCCATCAATATAAGCAAAACGTGTTTTCCGTTATCGGAAAATTGTGGACAAACACGTTGCTGCTTGGCGGGTTGTCTTACATGCTGACGTTTGCTTTTTCTATATTGCTGGGCGTGTTCTGCGCAGCTAAAGAAGGCGGGATAATGGATCGGCTTATCTACCGCGTCGGAACGGCAACAAGCGTCATTCCAAGCTTTTTTACAGCGCTTATTGCCATTCTCATTTTCGGTGTGAACCTGAAGATCCTGCCGACGAGCGGCGCGTATTCCATAGGAGGAGGCGGGTTCGCGGACCGGGCTGCCCATCTGGTTCTTCCCATATTGGTAATGGTTTTATCCCACCTGTGGTATTACGCTTACATGATTCGCAACCGCGTTATTGAGGAGCTGCGCCAAGATTATGTTCTGCTGCTTCAAGTGAAGCGAATCTCCGGAGTACGGATTCTCTTACGGCATTGCCTAAGAAACGCGCTGCCTATGCTCATTACGATTATGGCTGTGTCCGTACCGCACATTATCGCGGGGACATACGTTATTGAGACGGTGTTCGGTTATCCCGGAATCGGTACGCTTACTTTCGAGAGCGCGCGATACAGAGATTATAATATGCTCTCGGCATTGACGCTTCTGACAGGTATTATTGTTCTTCTCAGCAATATGACAGGACAAGCGTTATCTGAATTACTTGACCCGCGTATGAGGCATGAGGATGTAGTAAAGGAGGGCTCAGGTGGATAGTACAAAGAAGCCCCTTTTATCCGCGGCGGTCCTTGGCGGAATTATTCTTGCGTGTGCTTTGGCGAATATCCTCGCTCCGGGAAACGCCGCCCGCATGGACTTCGACGCGTTGCTGGCCCCGCCAAGCGCGGTGTACATTTTTGGCACAGACCAATTAGGGCGGGATTTGTTTAAAATGATTATTCACGGAGGGCGCGTTTCAATTTTCATAGGTCTGCTGGCCTCGCTGATAGCCGCTCTTATTGCGATGGTGTACGGCACGGCGGCCGGGCTAGCCCCCAAATTTATCGACGACTTGCTCATGCGTTTTACAGAGCTTATTATGAGCGTTCCGTCAATATTGTATGTCGTCACGATTCAAGCCGTGCTGGGGAAGCCGACAGCGCTGTCGCTGTCTGTTGTAATCGGCGCGACGTCATGGATGAGTATTGCAAAAATCGTCCGGGCGGAGGTGAGACAGATCCACAGCAGCGAATATATTCTCTCGGCTCGGCTGATGGGGGCGAAGTTTAGGTACACTCTTTGGCGGCATCTGCTGCCCAACTTTATGCCAAGTATTATGTTTATGCTGATTTACAATGTCAGCCAAGCTATCGCCGCGGAGGCTACGCTCAGCTTTTTAGGACTGGGTATGCCGCCCGGCTCCGTGACGTGGGGTTCATTAATGAGCCTGTCGCAAGACGCGCTGCTCACGAACAGTTGGTGGGTTATTATTATTCCCTCGCTGTTTTTGATAATAACACTTGTATGTATGACAAATATTGGAGAATACTTAAGGAAGCTGCTTGCCGGGGGCAAGCGTTAAGCTTCCGAACGAAGCGAAGAAAAGAGAAGAAAATAAAAGAGAAGAGAAGGAGAAGAAAATAATTATGAAGATATTCAAACAAGCACTACGCCTGCTTATGGTGCCGGCGTTGATTTTTACCCTCGCCGCCTGCGCAGGCAACACTCAAGCCCAGCAATCTACAGGCGGTAGTCCAACCCCTGACGGCACACCCGCCGAACAGACGACGCTGATATATGGTTCCGGAGATTATTCCGCCATAAACCCTGCGCTTTATGAACACGGCGAGATCAACTCCCTGTTGTTTCTCGGGCTAACCGTCCACGACAAGGACAACAAAGTGGTACCAGGCCTCGCCAGCGAG
>Ga0153921_1001115_pt1 | contig 12437 bp, 9 predicted proteins | sample TSNJ005MetaG_FD_104691 | JGI IMG/M metagenome (GOLD analysis project Ga0153921, IMG submission 104691) | Attine ant fungus gardens microbial communities from New Jersey, USA - TSNJ005 MetaG | ecosystem: Host-associated > Fungi > Mycelium > Unclassified | place: USA: New Jersey, Brendon T. Byrne... | reverse complement strand
TTTATGCATAAGATAGACCATGATGTCATCCCGGCAGCCGATAACGGCCCCGATTTCACACGTCCCGTTGTCAATCAATTCCTGGGCGTTGCCCAGCCAGACATCGGTACCATGAGAAAGACCGGAAATGATAACCAGCTCAGCAAATGTGCTCGGTTTTGTTTGTTCAAGCATCTGGCGGACGAAGCGGGTTCCGAATTCGGGAACACCCAATGTTCCGGTTTTACAGTCGATTTGATCTGCTGTCACGCCGAGAGACTCTGGTCCTGAGAAGATCTTCATCACTTCTTTGTCATCAGTCGGAATGTCTTTAGGATCCATGCCGCTTAAATCCTGAAGCATGCGGATTACTGTCGGATCATCATGTCCGAGAATATCAAGCTTCAAAAGATTGCTGTCAATTGAGTGAAAATCAAAGTGTGTTGTCCGCCATTCACTGTTCCGGTCGTCCGCTGGAAACTGGATTGGTGTAAAATCATAAATTTCTTTGTCATTAGGCACAACGATGATGCCGCCTGGATGCTGTCCTGTTGTCCGTTTAACACCAGTACAGCCTTTCACAAGCCGGTCAACCTCGGCATTCTTGAGCATAAGTGACTTGTCAGAAGCATAACCCTTCACATAGCCATAGGCTGTCTTTTCTGCAATGGTGCCGATCGTACCGGCACGATACACATAATCCTCACCGAACAGTTCCTTCGTATAGTTGTGAGCAGTCGGCTGGTACTCTCCTGAGAAGTTTAAGTCGATATCCGGGACTTTATCCCCTTTAAAGCCAAGGAAGGTTTCGAACGGGATATCCTGTCCGTCTTTTCTCAGCGGTATCTGGCAATTTGGGCAGACCTTGTCAGGCAGATCAAAACCGCTTGCATAGGAACCATCCGTAATGAACTCATGGTGATGGCAAGAAGTACATACATAATGAGCCGGCAGCGGATTTACCTCTGTAATTTCTGTCATCGTGGCAACAAGTGAAGATCCGACAGACCCGCGTGATCCGACAAGATACCCGTCATCCAGCGACTTTTTAACAAGTTTATGTGAAATGAGGTAAATAACCGCAAAGCCATGTCCGATGATGCTGTTTAATTCTTTTTCAAGCCGCGCTTCCACGATCTCCGGGAGCGGTTCTCCGTATATTTCTTTCGCCTTGGAATAGCTGAGATTGCGGATATCATCTTCAGCGCCCTCGATCTTAGGTGTGAACAATTCATCTTTGACCGGTGAAATATCTTCAATCATGCCGGCTACAACATGTGTATTGTTCACGACAATTTCTTCAGCCGTCTTTCCACCCAGGAATTTGAAAGCTTCAAGCATTTCCTCAGTCGTCCGGAACGGTGTGTCAGGAAGGGTCACCCGGTTTAGCGGGTTGCCCGCCTGTGAGGCAATCAGAATCTCGCGGTAAATTTTTTCATGATCATCTATATAATGAACATTGCCTGTAGCCACAACCGGTTTTTCCAAGCGTTTTCCAAGCTCGACAAGCTTCTTGATGATATCCAGAATTTGCGCTTCATTTTGCACAAGGTCCTTCTCTATTAAGTGAGCATAGTTAGCCGGCGGCTGCACTTCAATATAATCATAGAATTCAGCTGCCTTTTCTGCTTCTTCCGATGACTTTTGCATCATGGTTTCAAATACTTCACCCTGATCACAGGCTGTTCCGACTAATATCCCCTCACGCATTTCGGTGAGCAGAGATCGCGGAATGCGCGGCACCCGGTAAAAATAATGAATATTGGAATATGACACAAGCTTATAGATGTTTTTCAGGCCGACCTCATTCTGAGCGAGCAAGATGCAGTGATATGGCCGTGAACGCTGGTATGCATTGCCTTCTCCCATAAAATCATTCAGTTCCTTATGATTGCGGATCTCCTTGGCACCAAGCAGCTTAACAAGCTTCCAAAGCAAGTAGCCTGTTGCTTCCGCATCATAGATCGCCCTGTGATGCTGTGTCAGTTCAATTTCAAAGTGCTTACACAGCGTATTCAAGCGGTGATTCCGCAATTCAGGCACGAGGAAGCGGGCCAATTCAAGCGTATCTACAACGGGCTGGTCAACTTTTGGATAGTCGATACGTTTGTAACCGGCGTTCATGAAGCCAATATCAAATGTAGCATTATGGGCAACCAGTACACTGTCTTTTGCCCACTCGTGAAATTCCTTCAGCACCTCTGAGATTTCCGGAGCATCCTGGACCATTTCATCCGTAATGCCCGTTAGTTTAACTGTTGTTTCAGATAGCGGATGATGCGGATTTGCAAATCGTTCAAACCTGTCGATGATCTCCCCATTTTGGATTTTGACGCCAGCCAATTCAATGATTGTGTCATAAACGGCAGACAGCCCTGTCGTCTCCACATCGAATACGACATATGTAGCGCTGTCCAGCTCCAGATCCTGAATGTTATATGCGATGGGGACCCCATCATCGACTAAATTTGCTTCCACTCCGTATAAGACTTTTATGCCGCTTTTGGCAGCCGTATTATGTGCCTCGGGATACCCCTGCACACCGCCATGATCGGTAATGGCAATTGCTTCATGTCCCCATTTGGCAGCCTGTTCCACAAGACGGGAAGGCGCTGTAACAGCATCAAGCTGGCTCATCGTTGTATGGGCGTGCAGTTCGATCCGCTTTTGCCCTTCAGGCCTTGTGTCTTTTCTCTGTTCAACCTTTACTTCCTGCATATCATTGGCCATCATGGCAAGCTCATTTGTATACATATCCGTCTGAATGCTACCGCGCGCCTTCACCCATATGCCTTTTTTCACCTGTTCAAAGTTTTTGGCATCCTCTTCGTCTTTTGAGAACATTTTAACCTGCAGGGAATCGGTATAATCGGTAATCTTGGCAATCAGTAGACTTCTGCCCGAGCGCAGCTTGCGGATTTCCGCATCAAAAATGTACCCTTGGACTGTAATCCGTCTTTCTTCTTCCAGAATGCTTTCCATAGGAACGGGTTCATCCGGAATCTTATAACCAAGGGAGAGCGGTTTGTCCTGATCGGCCTGCAGCTTGCCCTGTTCGCGTTTCTCACGGTCCTGGACGGTTCGCATAATAAGCTGCTGGTCCTCCAGCGCCTTTTGCTCTTTGAATTTTTCCATCGATGACGGCTCATCTTTTATCGCTACATCAATTAAAAAGGACGGGAGGCCGGTCCTGCGGCAATAATCTTTAAATCCTTCCTGCAGCCGTTTTTTGAGAATACCCGCTTCCATATCATTTCTGGCTGTCAGGAGCAGTTTATTTCCTTCCAGGTTTGGTGTCTGTGACTTGAGCAAATCCTGGTATGCAGGCAGACTCCCTGCAATGGACTCCATAAAATGGTTCCAGTACGGCTGGATCATATCATCCGTGCATTCCTGCCGGCGTGCATACAGGGACAGGTCCACAGCCGCTACATGACGGAAAGATTCCTGCAGTTTCACAGAAAAAAGCTGATACATTCGAAACGGCAGAACACGTTCTACGTGAACATGGAAATGCCAGCGTTTGGCTTGTTTATACACTTCAAGTCTTTCCAATCTGGCTTCAGTGAAGTGCTCTTCTATATCTTGTGAAGCAAGCTCAAGCTGTGTGAGCAAGATCTTCATCTTATCTAACTTTGATAAATCCACTGCACACCCTCCCATTCGGTGCGGATTTCTGTTTTTTCCTCTCATAAAGCCCTTGTCAACTAAGAGACAAGGGCTTTTGGCATTGCATATTCAGCTTACATGAACAAACGTTGGATATCATTCCAGGTGACTACGATCATAAGGAGCATAATCAGGGCAAATCCAACAAAATGGACGATCCCTTCTTTCTGCGGATCCATCGGCTTGCCTCGAACGGCTTCAATACCGACGAACAGCAGTCTGCCGCCGTCCAAAGCTGGAAGCGGAAGCAAGTTTACAATCCCCAGGTTTATGCTCAGCATAGCTGTCCACTTCAAGAAGGTGGTAAATCCATCCTGGACCACTTTATCCGTTACATCGTAAATGCCGACAGGGCCGGACAGCATATCAAGCGAGTACTGTCCGGTTACGAGCATTCCAATGTTGGTAACAATCAGTTTGGTTGTACCATAGGTCTCCTGGAATCCGTATTTGATCGTTTTCATGACAGACTTTTCCGTTGCCGGCTCTACACCAATTCGGCCAATTTTCTTTCCTTCAATTTCTTTTTCGGCCGGTACAACTTGCAATTGCATGGTCTTGCCGTCCCGAATGGCGATCAGGTCAAGCTCTTCTTTTGGATGCGCCTGAATCGCCTGCTGGAGCTCTGTCCAATTTGCTATGTCTTTTGTACCAACTTTAACAATTTCATCGCCATCTTTCAATCCTGCCGCTGCAGCTGGGCTCCCTGCCTGGATATTAGAAACCTTAGCTGTCTCCGCTGGTACCCCCTGCAACATTCCTAAGATGAAAAAAAGAACGATCGCAAGCAGGAAGTTCATCATCGGGCCCGCAAAAAGCTGCATTGCCCGCTGGCTCTTTGTTTTGGAAGCAAACTGCCTGTCATATGGAGCGATTTGTGTTTCGCGTTCGTCCATGACATACATCGCATTCCGATCAACCGGAAAGATCAGTTTTTCATCATACTCATTTGGCTCATAACCTTCAATGACAAGATCATGATCCAGGTCAGCCCGTTCGACCTCAACAATTCGAGTATAGGGATGCTTTGACTTATTGTTGATGATGATCCGGGTTACCTTGCCAGCTTCATTAAATTCCAATCCGACATGCTGGCCTGGGTTGATATCCACAATCTCAGGATCCTCTCCGGCTACCCGTACATAGCCGCCAATTGGCAGCAAGCGGATTGTGTACAGCGTTTCATTTTTAACGAACGGAAAGATTTTCGGGCCGAACCCAATGGCAAATTCCCTGACGAGCATGCCTGCCCGCTTGGCAAAAATCAGATGGCCAAATTCATGGATGAAAACGAGCAGTCCAAACATGAATATGAATGCGATAACAGTATTCAAAAAGTACACATCCCTTTAATTGTTTGTATACCAAACAAATAATCAGTAATACAAGTCTGCAGTACCCATGATGCTGAACATGTCCATTAAATAAAGTGAATCAGATGCAAAAGCGGCATGACAAAAATCATGCTGTCAAGCCTGTCGAGAACGCCGCCGTGGCCCGGCAGGAGCTTCCCGGAATCCTTGACATTGTAATGACGTTTAAAAGCAGATTCTGCAAGATCGCCGAGTTGTCCAGCAATTGAAATGACAAACGCTATGCCAATAATGGAGAGCAGCGAATGGTCAAATGGGTGAATAAGCTGAAATACCACACCAACAAGGCAACCAAGCACAATACCGCCAATTGCCCCTTCAATTGTCTTATTTGGACTGATTACCGGCCAGAGCTTTCGCTTGCCCAGCTTTCTGCCGACAAAATAAGCTCCGGAGTCTGTAGCCCAGACGATGAAGAAGATAAAGAATAAGTAATCCAATCCGTTCAGCCTTGCTTCAATTAAATAATAGAAACCCATGCCGACATAAATGGCCGTCAATGCCACAAAACCCGCATCATCAAAAGTAAAACGGTTTTTGGAAAGCACTGTATAGCCGAGCAGCAGCAAACTGAACAAAGTCAGGCACTCTATCTTTGTTATGCCCAGATACGGGATGGTACCAGTACCAACTCGGGCAAGCAAAGCCCAAAGCAGCAGATAGGAAAGGATGAGCACCGGAACAGATTTGCTGAGTTTCCGCATGATCAGCAGTTCATGCAAGCCGATTGTTGCGAGAATGACGGCAAATAGGATGAATGGCCAGCCGCCATAAAACAAAAATGGCAGAACGACGATTAAGGCTGCGATTGCTGTTATAATTCTCTGTTTCATATGTGGTTCACCCCCCTAAACTCCGCCAAATCTTCTTTTTCTCTGTTTATATGCATCAAGCGCTTCACAAAATGCTTCCTCAGTGAAATCAGGCCACAGTTTATCGGTAAACCAGAATTCCGAGTAGGCAGACTGCCAAAGCAGAAAATTGCTCAGCCTCTTCTCGCCGCTCGTTCTGATGACAAGATCGGGATCCGGCAGCCCTCCGGTATATAAGTACTGTGAGAAAGCATCATCATCCAGTTCTTCCATATCCAGTCCTTTGTCACGCACATCTTCTATCATCGCCTTAACGGCACGGATAATTTCATGTCTGCTGCCGTAATTAAGGGCAAAATTGAGCAAAAGTCCGTCATTGTGCTTGGTTTTGTCAATCCCATACTGGACAGCTTCACGTGTGTGTTTCGGCAATGTATCAAACTCACCGATTGTGGATATCTTTACATTGTTTTCTATCAGTTCAGGCAAATAAAGCTGCAGAAATTCTTTTGGCAGCCGCAAAATAAAGTCAACTTCTGATTCAGGTCTTTTCCAGTTCTCAGTAGAAAACGCATATAGCGTCAGCACTTTTATTTGATGACGATTTGCTTCTCTTACAATCTTTCTGATTGTATCCATTCCTTCTTTATGGCCAGCTATCCTCGGAAGTCCGCGTTTCTTTGCCCAACGGCCATTTCCATCCATAATGATGGCAACATGATCAGGACCCTTATCAATTGTCTCGGGCTGATCTTCGTTTTTTCTTTTACTCTTAAAAAAGGGAAGTCTGATTGACATAATTTGTCCTCCGAGTCGGTAAATTCCACATGCCTGTCTCGATGGCAGGCTCTTTGTCCGGAGCCATTTTAGAAAACAGGATTCAACGTTGCCCATTGAATCACCATTATATCACTAAACCTCTTATAATATGAAGAAAGAAAAGAAAAACCCTCTTTGTTAAAGAGGGTTTGGTTTAGTATGATAAAGCTGATTGGAAAAACTTGCGAAGTTTGAAAAAAACATGTCTCAGACTTCCAGGATTTCCTGCTCTTTCGTTTTGGCCAGTGCGTCAATTTCTTTAATGTACTGATCCGTTTTTTTCTGTACATCATCTTGTGTGCCGCGCAGCTCATCTTCAGTCAGCTCGCCGTCTTTTTCTGCCTTCTTCAATTGGTCATTTGTTTCACGGCGGACGTTTCGGATTTGCACGCGGGACTCTTCAGCAAATTTGCCGACAACTTTAACAAGCTCCTTGCGGCGATCTTCAGTCAGCATCGGAATGCTGATTCTGATCACGTTTCCGTCACTTGATGGAGAGAGTCCCAAATCCGCTTTCTGAATGGCTTTTTCAATGTCGCTGATTGCAGTTTTGTCAAATGGAGTGATAACAAGAAGCCTTGCTTCTGGAGCTGAAATGGAAGCCAACTGATTCAATGGCGTAGAGGCTCCATAATAATCGACGAAAACACTGTCGAGAATTTTTGGATTAGCGCGCCCTGCTCTGACAGTTGCAAGATTTCGCGAAAAAGCCTGGACAGCTTTTTCCATTTTGCTGTGCATGTCTTTTTTGATCGAGTCAGTCATTATTATTTCCCCCTAATTGTGGTTCCGATAGATTCACCCAGAACGACCTTTTTGATATTGCCTTCCTCAGTAATGGAAAATACAATTAACGGAATATCATTGTCCATGCAAAGTGAAGAAGCTGTCGCATCCATAACGCCGAGCCCTTCATTCAGGATATCCATATAGGACAGAATATCATATTTTGTGGCATTTTTGTTTATTTTCGGATCGTCTGAATACACGCCGTCAACATTGTTCTTGGCCATGAGAATGACATCAGCTTCAATTTCAGCAGCACGCAAAGCTGCGGTTGTATCTGTTGAGAAGTATGGATTGCCAGTACCCGCTGCGAAAATCACAACACGTTTCTTTTCCAGGTGCCGGATTGCTTTTCTCCTTATGTAAGGCTCTGCAACCTGACGCATCTCAATTGAAGTCTGAACACGTGTCGGTATTTCAATTGTTTCCAGCGCATCTTGAAGCGCAAGTGAATTCATAATCGTGGCAAGCATGCCCATATAATCGGCAGTTGCCCTGTCCATGCCCATTTCGCTTCCTGTTTTTCCGCGCCAAATATTGCCGCCGCCGACAACAACAGCCACTTCAACGCCAAGCTCAACGACTTCTTTAACCTGCTTGGCAATAGACTGGATGATTTTCGGGTCGATGCCGTATCCTTGATCGCCGCTTAACGCTTCACCGCTTAGTTTCAGTACAATTCTGTGATATCGAGCAGTTGCCATAATTACCTCCGTGAAAAATCTTGTTTCTTTAAGCTGACAGTCAAATAGGGAACGCAGCGTCCCCTATTTGACCGAGCTCAATTATTATTTTTTGATTTGGCTCATAACTTCTTCAGCGAAATTCTCTTCGCGTTTTTCCAAGCCTTCGCCAACTTCGTAACGTACGAACTGTTTAACTGTTGCACCTTTGTCAGCTACAAACTTTTTCACTTTCACATCCGGGTCTTTAATGAAGCTCTGTTCAAGCAGGCAGATATCTTCGAAGAATTTGCCAAGGCGGCCTTCTACCATTTTTTCCACGATGTTCTCTGGTTTGCCCTCGTTCAAAGCTTGTGCTTTCAGGACTTCGCGCTCACGGTTTGTTTCTTCTTCAGAAACTTCATCGCGAGAAACATATTTCGGATTTACCGCTGCAATATGCATGGCGACATCCTTCGCAGTATTTTCGTCTGTAGTGCCTTCAAGCAAAGCAAGAACACCAATGCGTCCGCCCAAATGCAAGTATGCACCGAAAGCATCCTGATCTGTTTTCGAAATAATTGTAAAACGGCGAAGAGAAATCTTTTCACCAATTTTAGCTACAACACTGTTGATGTATGTTTCTACAGTCTCATCACTGCCATTCAGATTTTGTGCAAGTGCTTCCTCAACGTTTGCAGGCTTTTGAGAAACGATATGCTTGCCAAGATCCTCAAGCAATTGCTTGAACTGGTCATTTTTTGTTACGAAGTCTGTTTCACAGTTTACTTCAATCAGAGCAGCTGTATTGCCTTCTGTTGCGATGTATGTTGAACCTTCTGCAGCAATGCGGCCTGCTTTTTTAGCAGCTTTGGCAATTCCGTTTTCACGAAGATAGTCAATCGCTTTTTCCATATCTCCGTTTGTTTCTGTCAAAGCTTTTTTGCAGTCCATCATTCCAGCACCAGTTTGTTCACGAAGTTCTTTTACCATTTTTGCAGTAACTGCCACAATAACTCCTCCAATTATTATCATTTGTTATAAGGATAACCATAAAGGTTTTCTTTAAAAAAGGTGATAAAAGGATTTCCCCTTATCACCTGTCAATCTAATGTTACGCTTGTTCAGCAGTCTCTGCTTCTTGTTGTTCAGTTTCAGCTTGTTCTGAAACTTCTTCAGACTCTTCACCCTGCTTCACTTCGATGATGGCATCAGCCATTTTTGAAGTTAGCAATTTGACAGCGCGGATCGCGTCGTCGTTAGCAGGAATGACGTAGTCAATTTCATCAGGATCGCAGTTCGTGTCAACCATAGCGATAATTGGAATATTCAGCTTGCGTGCTTCAGCGATCGCAATGCGTTCTTTTCTTGGATCGATAACGAAAAGGGCATCTGGAAGACGGTCCATTTCTTTAATTCCGCCTAGGAATTTAACCAAACGGTCTTTTTCTTTAAGAAGATCGACAACTTCTTTCTTTGGAAGCACTTCAAACGTTCCGTCTTCTTCCATGCGCTCAATATCTTTCAAGCGTCTTACACGCTTGCGGATTGTTGAGAAGTTTGTCAATGTTCCACCCAACCAGCGCTGGTTTACAAAGTACATGCCAGAGCGTGTTGCTTCGTCACGGACAGAATCCTGTGCCTGTTTTTTCGTTCCAACGAAAAGAACAGTGCCGCCGTTTGCAGCAAGGTCGCGGACAAAATTGTACGCTTCGTCAAGTTTCTTGACTGTTTTTTGAAGATCGATGATGTAAATGCCGTTTCTCTCAGTGAAGATGAATTTCTTCATCTTAGGGTTCCAGCGGCGTGTTTGGTGGCCGAAATGCACACCAGCTTCAAGCAGTTGCTTCATAGAAATGACTGACATTAAATTTCCTCCTAAATGGTTTTAGTTTCCTCCGTCCGGGTCTTTTCTGAACAAAAACCTTCCTGATCGGATGGCACCTTTTTATTCAGATCACCGGGCGTGTGTGATCAACACTGTCCGGCAGTTGCCGGATCTGTCTTGCACCATATGTAAATATAACATAGTCAAATTAGGCATTCAAGCTTTAAATGCGGTTCGTCTGCATTTTTATGACAAGTTCCGCCTCTGTTTTTCCACATCCGAGCTGCCTGGCGATTTCTTCAATGTTTTTGCCTTGTTTATGCAGCAAAAGAATCTGTGATTGCAGTGAAGCTTCGAACTGATCCTCGACTTGATTGATGGCCGATTCATCCTGTTCATCAAGCACATCTGCAGGACTAGCTGCCTGCTCTGCCATCTTTAGCATTTGTTCAAATGGTACTGCTGATTGCGGCGCAACTTTTTGGACAGGGCTTCGTTCACCAGGCTGTTTAAGCGCATCCTGGAGTTTGCGGTTTTCTTCTTTAAATTCCTCAAGATAGACAGCAAACAGATTTTCAATGTCTGTTCCTTGATTCCTTTTGGAGGACTGCAGCTCTTTGAAAAGCTGATAAACAGCAAAGAGCGTAATGATGTGAAGCAGGAAGCTGATGATCAATAGCATGGATGTCATCTGTTCACCTCAAACATTTATTTATTCTGCTCATAAAGCGGGCGCAGATATATTTCGTTATGGTCAAGCTCCATTTTGACTTTAACATGATCTTTGTCGACACGATTTCGGTATTTCCCAAAATTCACCGTTACATTCGGATAGAGTGTTCCGTCTACCTTTAACAGCGCTCCTTGTTCCCGTCCCGCAAAAGCATCCAGTTGAGCAAGTTCCAGGTCTATCTGACGGATCTCTTCTTCCAGTTCTTTCGTTTTATGCCGCTGCCGAAGAAGCGCAATTCTCAATTTGGTATTATTTTCATAATCCCGGTTTTCAATTTGCCTGCCCAGATCAAGAAACCTGTCGCGGCTTTCAAGATGGGCCTGCTTCTTCTTTTGCAGCTGCGCCATTTCCGTCTCATACGCTTCATTCATGCCAAAGCTGATTTCAGTTTTGGTATTCAGCCGGTTGCCGACTTCTTGGGCTTCGACTGCCAGACCTGCTGCCAGCTGACCGCCAATAATGTGACCTTTCCTGCTGATGATCCGGTCTCCGGCGATACAGCGGCTGTGTAAAATAGATTGCTCAGCAATAATATTATGGGCTGCCAGCACAGTGCCCTGGTTGATATAGCCAATATGTACATCTTTCCCGGCTCGGATTATGCCTTTTTTCATACCAGCGAGGCCCTCCTCGATAAAAATCGAGCCGCCCGCAGTAATATCCGCTGCTTCAGCGATACCGAAAATTTTTATGTCGCCTTTTGCTCTCACTCTATATCCGGATGGCACATCCCCATGAATGACAAGTGATCCCGCAAAACTGATGTTACCTGTTTTCATTGAAACGCTTTCATAAATTTCATAGACAGCATGGACATGAATTTTCCCATCATGAACCGTTGCCTGACCTTCTGTTTGCGCGTAAAAGGAAGAATCGCTTTCTTGAAAGACGGTATTTTTTCCGGGGAGAATAGAGAGCGGCTTGCCCTGATAAGCCGGTATACTGTCGCCAACGACATTGATGCCGTCTCTTCCCGCGGTTTCTTTTGTTACAGTAGCAAGCCTGTCACCTTTCTCAACTGCGGGGATTCTCATAATTTCTCTGAAGTCATATTCTTCTGAGGCTGCGATCCGCTCATTGCTGTCCGCAAATTCATAGGTTACCAACGCATCCGTTCCATCTTCTGGCATCGTCGCCTCAGCGATTACGATAGGGAAAGCTTCTCGTTCAAGGCCGCCCGCAACCCGTTCTACTGCTTCGGAAATAAGCCCGTGCCGAATCTGCTGTTCATACAGAAACTTCACCAAGTGTTCTGCATCCAGCTGCTCACCTGAATAGTCTTTGTGGCAGCTGATGCTTGCAGACAAGTGATCCGGTGATAGTTCAATTGAAAAATATTCTTGAAATGAGTCCATGCTTAGTCCCCTTTAAATGGTATCGTCTGTTAAGCCATGGCTTGCATTTTTTCAAGCGAGTTTCGCAATTTGAATATCGCCTTTTTATGAATTTGGGAGATCCGTGATGTCGTCAAGCCTAAAATATGGCCTACTTCTGTAAAAGTCAGCTCCTCCTGATAAAACAGGCTGATGACCAACTGTTCATTTTCATTCAGTAATTGAATGCCTTCAGCAAGTTCCTGCTGCAATTCCTGCTTCAGCAAGTTTTCATCCGGAGGAACGGCTGTGTCGTCTTCAATCAGATAACCGATCCCTTCCTTTGATCCATCTGCACTGTCCTTCGGCTTTTCCTCCAAAGACCAGATATTTGCGAACAAAGAATCCTTAATAATGGTTTCAACTTCTCCTGTGTCCAGGCCTGTTTCCGCTGCAACCTCTT
>Ga0153921_1001113_pt1 | contig 12444 bp, 13 predicted proteins | sample TSNJ005MetaG_FD_104691 | JGI IMG/M metagenome (GOLD analysis project Ga0153921, IMG submission 104691) | Attine ant fungus gardens microbial communities from New Jersey, USA - TSNJ005 MetaG | ecosystem: Host-associated > Fungi > Mycelium > Unclassified | place: USA: New Jersey, Brendon T. Byrne... | reverse complement strand
TGTTGCCCCATCGCTCTTCGAGCTGGCGGCGCTGGAAATGCCAGGACAGCGCACTCAGGCAGTACCCGTGCACGAAAACGACTGTCAGCGGAGCGTCATCCGGTCCCACTTCGCGAACTGCCAGCTCGACGCCGTCCTCGGTGCGCACCGTGCTCTTGCGGTCGCGCGTCATGAGGTCGAAGTCCTCGTCCGCGTAGATTTCCCGGCCCGGACGCGTCGCGGTCTTGAATGCATTCACGCCGGCCATCGAGCCGAGCGCCACAGCACTGAGCAGGCCACCGAGAATGCTCATCTTTCCTGCAGTCTTCATGACGTCTCTCCCCCGATGTACGTACGCACAGTGCGTCCACGTATTCCGGTCACGACCTCGTAGTGAATCGTGTCGAGTACGTCGGCCCAGGCCTGCGCGTTGGGTTCGCCGTGATCGCCGTTGCCGAAGAAGATCGCGGTGTCACCTTCGCGAACTCCGTCGCCGTCCGGCCCCAGGTCCACCAATACCTGGTCCATGCAGATCCGCCCGACGGCCTGGCGACGCTTGCCGCCCAACTGCACTTCGAACTTGCCGCTCAGTGAACGAGTCAGACCGTCGGCGTAGCCGACGGGAAGCAGCGCAAGAGTGGTGTCGTGCGGTGCGACCCACTGATGCCCGTAGGAGACGCCCTCTCCGGCGGCCACCTTCTTCACCAGAATCACCTTCGCTCGCAGCGTCATCGCCGGTCGTAAACCGAAATCTCCGAGTTCGGGCACCGGAGACAATCCATATATCGCAATCCCGGGTCGAACCATGTCAAATTGCAGGTCAGGACGGGTGACTGTAGCGGCGGAGTTGGAAAGATGAACGACTTCGGGGTCGAATCCGCGAGCGCGGACGTCGGCAACCGCTTCGATCAAACGCTGCTTCTGCATGTCGATGACGTCGTGATGCGGTTCGTCCGAGTGCGCAAGATGGGAGAACACTCCGCGCAGCCTGATCGTGCCCTCGTCCCGGGCAGTGGCGAGGTCGTCGAGCATCTGCGGCCACTCGGTTCTCGAGACGCCGTTGCGATTGAGACCGGTGTCCACCTTGAGCGTCACGGTCGCCTGTTGTCCCAGAACCCGTGCCGCGTCGACGACAGCAGCCAGGTGCCGCGGCGAGGACACGCCGATCTCGACGTCGGATCGGATCGCCGAGGAGAAATCGGCGTCGAGGCCGTGCAGCCAGGCCAGGACGGGAGCGGTGATGCCTGCCTCGCGAAGGACCAGTGCCTCCGCGATGGTGGTGACGCCGAGTTCCCGGGCTCCGGCCGACAGTGCCGTCCGCGCAACCGCAACTGCGCCGTGGTTGTATCCGTCCGCCTTGATGACCGCCATCAACGCTGCATCACCGGCAAATTCACGCAGGACACGCACGTTGTGCGCGATCGCGTCCAGATCGACGACTGCCTCCGTCTGCGGCCCTACTGCGTCGTCGAGTCGGCTCGCCTTCCCCTCGGCAGGCTCCTTCGGTGCTCTTCCCTGGGCAAGCGTCATGGCGACAATCCTGCCACCCGCGCAGAATCGGACACGTGTTCGGGTTTGAACACCCTCAATCAAGGGCAAAAGAGCGAAGCACACGCACCGACTCGCGCAGACCTCCCAGCAGCGGCGAAGCCGAAATCGGTGCTCCGGCGACATCGCTCTGACCGCCGGCAGCGGCGATGTTCGCAGCCAACGCGTGAGCCCGCGCCCCGACGGCCCCGGCTTCGAGAGGGCTCAGACCCGCCGCCAGCAACGCGCCGATCACACCGGAGAGGATGTCACCCGAGCCTGCGGTCGACGCCCAGGAGCCGCCGGCGTCGTTGACCAGGACCTCACCGCCGGGATCCGAGATCACCGTCGTATGGCCTTTCAGCAGAATCGTGACTCCGAGGCGTTCGGCGAGAGCACGCGTGGCCGCGATTCTGTCGTCGCCGAGTGGTGTGAATCGTGCGAACTCGCCGGCGTGGGGCGTCAGAAGAGTCGGCGCGGTCCGGGCTGCGACAAGTTCGGGACGTTGAGCGAGGAGGGTAAGTCCGTCCGCATCGACGACAACGGGTACATCGGTAGCCAGTACCGACGCCAGAAGTCGCGCGGCGTCGTCGTCGGTACCCATACCGGGTCCGACCACCCAGGCCTGAACCCGCCCGGCGGCTTGGAACGTCTCACTCGCAATCACCTCCGGGAACCGGGCGAGCACCTCGGCGGCGCCGTGCCCGGCGTAGCGGACCAGGCCGGAGGTCGCGGTCACCGCGGCGCCGGTGCAGAGCACGCCCGCGCCGGGATACTGCTCACTTCCCGCAACGATGCCCACCACACCCTGCGAGTACTTGTCGTCCTCCGCGCCTGGTACCGGCCACAGCGCACCGACCTCGGCCGGATCGAGCGAACCGAACGCCGGTTCGCCGACGCTCAATCCGATATCCACGAGTTCGACACGACCACACAGCGGAGCCGCGAGTACGTGTACCGGCTTGAGCGCACCGAATGTGACCGTCACATCAGCGGTCACCGACGGGCCGTCCACTGCGCCGGTGTTCGCGTCGACGCCGCTCGGAAGATCGACCGCCACGATCGGTGCATCCACCTGGCCGACGAGTTCAGCTGCGTCAGGCCTCAGTCCGCCGTGCCCGGAAATCCCGACGATGCCGTCGATCACCAGATCCGGCGACCCGACTTCGGCAGCGACTCGGCCACCGGCCTTCAGGAGAGCGTCGAGGCCCGTCCGGTGAGCGCGCGCCGGATCGAGCAACACGGCCCGAACACTCACACCTCGTTTGCGGAGCAACGCACCCGCCCACAGGGCGTCACCGCCGTTGTCGCCGGTACCGACCAGAAGCGTCACCGACCGATGCGCGACCGATCCTGTACGGGAACGTAATTCGTCGGCGACGACTCGCGCGAGACCGTACGCCGCTCGACGCATCAGCACCCCGTCGGGCAGCTTGTCGAGCAACGGCGCTTCCGCTTCTCGCACCTGATCGACTGTGTAGTACCCACGCATGTCGGAACCCTTCAGTTGCCGTCGCTACCCTCGAAACCATGAAATCACGTCTTCGCCCGGCAATCGCGGGACTCGTCCTCGCTCTCGGTCTGGTCGGGTGCAGTTCCGGCACCGACTCCACACCATCTGCGGCCGAAACGACGGCGAGCGGACCCGTGGTGACCATCTCCGGGATGGCGTACTCCCCCGCTTCCATCACCGTGAACGTCGGCGACACCGTCACGTGGGTATTCGACGACAACGGAATGGCCCACGACGTCAACGGCCTCGGAGACGCCAAGGGCAAACTCCGCAGCCCACTCAAGAAATCGGGAACTTACACCTACACGTTCACCGAACCCGGAACCTACGACTACACCTGTACCCCGCATCCCGAGATGCGCGGAACCGTCGTCGTCGAGACGCCGTAACGCACTCGGGCCCCACAGTCTTTCGACTGCGGGGCCCGAATTTCCCTACGAAAACTATTCGACCGTAACCGATTTCGCCAGGTTACGCGGCTTGTCGACGTCGTATCCGCGCGCCGCGGCAACCTCGGCCGCAAAGATCTGCAACGGAACCGTGGACAGCAACGGCTGCAGCAGAGTCGGTGACGCCGGAATCTCGATCAGGTGATCCGCGTGCGCCGCGGCGACGGTGTCGCCTTCCTCCGCGATGACGATAGTCGTTGCCCCGCGCGCCTTGATCTCCTGAATGTTGGACACCAACTTCGAGTGCAGGACAGCGCGACCCTGCGGCGACGGCATGACGATGATGACCGGAAGGTCCTCCTCGATCAGCGCGATCGGGCCGTGCTTGAGCTCACCGGCGGCAAAGCCCTCGGCGTGCATGTACGCAAGCTCCTTGAGCTTGAGCGCACCCTCGAGCGCCACCGGGTAGCCGACGTGGCGCCCCAGGAACAGCACGGTCGACGCGTGCGCGAACTGGCGTGCCAACGCGCGCACCGGTTCTGCCGTCTCGAGCACCTTGCTGACCAATGCGGGCATAGCTTCGAGGTCGGCGTACTCGCGCGCAACCTCGTCCGGATACTTGGTGCCGCGAGCCTGCGCCAAAGCCAAACCGACGAGGTAGTTCGCGGTCACCTGCGCCAGGAAGGCCTTGGTCGACGCAACCGCGATTTCCGGTCCTGCCCGCGTGTAGAGAACGGCGTCGGCTTCGCGCGGGATCTGTGCACCGTTGGTGTTGCAGATCGCCAGGACGCGTGCCTTCTGGTCCTTGGCGTGCTTGACCGCTTCGAGTGTGTCCGCCGTCTCCCCCGACTGCGAGATCGCGACAACAAGCGTCGAGCGATCCAGAACCGGGTCGCGGTAACGGAATTCGCTGGCGAGTTCGACCTCGACAGGTAGACGCGTCCAATGCTCGATCGCGTACTTCGCCAACAGTCCGGAGTGGTAGGCACTACCGCAGGCGACGACAAACACCTTGTCGACGTCGCGCAGTTCCTGATCGGACAACCGCTGCTCGTCGAGGACGATCTTCCCGTTCTCGAAGTGGCCGAGGAGCGTGTCGGCGACAGCGGTCGGCTGCTCTTCGATCTCCTTGAGCATGAAGTAGTCGTGACCACCCTTTTCGGCGGCCGCGAGATCCCAGTCGATGCGGAACGGGCGCCCCTCTGCCTCGTTGCCCGCGAAGTCGGAGATCCGATAGCTGTCGGCAGTGATCACCACTGCCTGATCCTGTCCGAGTTCAACCGCATCGCGTGTGTGCTCGATGAACGCAGCGACGTCGGAGCCGAGGAACATCTCGCCCTCACCGACACCGACGACGAGCGGCGTCGAGCGGCGGGCGGCGACAATCGTGTCCGCGTGGTCGGCGTGCGTGAAGACGAGCGTGAACGCACCTTCCAACCGACGAACCACCGACAGCGCACTCTCGATGAAATCACCTGCCGTCGGCCCGTCGGAGTACGCCCGGGCTACCAGGTGAACTGCCACCTCGGAATCCGTGTCGCTCTGAAGCTCGACGCCTGCAGCCTCGAGCTCCGCACGCAGCGGGGCGAAATTCTCGATGATTCCGTTGTGAACGACAGCCAGCTTGCCCGACGCATCACGATGCGGATGCGCATTACGGTCGGTCGGTCGCCCATGCGTCGCCCACCGGGTATGACCCATACCCGACGTACCGACAAAGTGATCCGCGCCGTACTCGCCGAGCTCCGCCTCGAGGTTGGCCAACTTACCGGCCTTACGCTCGATCTCGACCCCACCGGTTCCGTCGAGAATCGCGATTCCCGACGAGTCGTACCCGCGATACTCCATTCGCCGTAAAGCCTCCACCACAACGCCCAGAGCTGGGCGGTGGCCGACGTATCCCACGATTCCGCACATGGTGACTCAGGGTACTTGGACATCGGCGGTGGGCGCATTTTGCGGTTCCACAGACATCCCCCAGCCGGTTGCAGCGTCGGCTCCGCATACACGAGACGGCTCATCGGATAACGTCTTCAACCGTGGCACCGAAACTGAAGACACTGACCCGTGAGCTGTCCAAGCGCGGCCCGCACCGAGTTCTCCGCGGCAACCTCGCCCTGGCCGGACAGCCGGGTGTCGTGTACACGCCGGAAACCGGTTTCAATCTCCCCGCCGTTGCCTTCGCGCACGGGTGGATGGTCGGGTCCCACAAGTACGAGCAGACACTCCAGCACCTCGCTTCCTGGGGAATTGTCGCAGCGGCGCCCGACAGCGAACGCGGTCCGGTCCCGTCCCATCTCGGCTTGGCTGCAGATCTTCGAGCGACGCTCGACATCTGCGTCGGCGTACGACTCGGCCCTGGCCAGATCAGCGTCCACCCCGATCGAGTCGCCTTTGCCGGTCACGGCATGGGCGCTGGCGCGGCGGTACTGGCCGCAGCGCAGCGCGGGGATGTCGGTGCGGTAGCCGCGCTGTTCCCGGCCCCGACAGCACCCAAGGCGGAGAACTACGCGTCGAAGATCACAGCGCCCGGATTGATCCTTGCCGGCGAAGACGACGTCGATTCCTTGACCAGCAATGCGCGCCCGCTGAGCGTGGAGTGGGGCGGTCCCGTCGTCGCACGCACCGTGAACGACGGCCAAGACGCCGGACTGATCGAAGGCCGCCGACTCCTCGGAGCCCTGGGCCTCGGTGGATCCGAGCGCAAGACACAGTCCGCCACACGGTGCCTGCTCACCGGCTTCCTGTTGTTCCATCTGACCGGCGACAAGAAGTACCAGGACTTTGCTGATCCTGACGTCGAGATTCCGCACACGGCGCCGTTGCTCCCGGCCGAACCTCACTCCGACGCGCGGGCCAGCCAGCTGTTGCGTAAGTAGAGGTTCATGCTCGCCTCCGCCGGCGAGCTCGGCTTCGTGGGCGTCGGCGTCGGCTCTGACGCGGATCGCAGATACGGGCCGGATCTGACCGACCCTTCCGTGTCATTATCGGCAGATGTCGTTTCGGACGGCGGCTCCTGGCGCGATTCCTCGCTCGCCGCTGCCGCTCTGCGCTCACGGAAGTCGTCGAGTTGAGAATCGAGAGTTCGACGGATCTCTTCGAAGGGAGCGTGAACGGACTTCACAGCGGACCAGCTCCGGCCAGCTCAGCGCCCGTCTCTCCGTCGGGGCCGGCGATCGACTCGTCCGGGACTGTGACAGGCGGCGCCGGGTCCGGCGCGGGCGAGACTTCGGCGGTGGTTTCAACCGGTATCTCGGGCTGGGGATTATCGGGCTGGGGAATTTCGGGTTGAAGTGTCGCGGGCTGGGACGCTTCTTGCGGGTATGTCTCCTGCATGACCGCCTCCTGATCGGCATCAAAAACTATTCTCGGCCAACCGTTTTCGTCCAACTCCACGGCGACCGACACAGAGTTCCCGTCGGCGCCGGCGACATCGAGACTCACCCCACGACCGTCGGGCGCAATCGAGAAGCCCCATGTGTTGCCGCCGATCGAGAAAGAGATCGGTGCAGCCGCGGCACCGGATTCGATCGTCTCGGCGACCGGCAAGGTCGACGGGAAGGCGTCTGTCACCCACTGAGTCGCGGCATCAAAAGCATCGCCTACCGCGCTCGCACACTGCGCGCACGCCCTGTCGAATTCGTCGCGGGCATCCAGATACGCCGAGCGAAAAACGGTGTCCAGCCATGGCGCCGCGCCACGACCCCTGGAAGCGACGTGAGCCAGCTGATCGATCTCCCCCGCACCCAGACCGCCGATGGTCGCCCGGTCGAGGCTGGCCACCTTGAAAGCTTTGTCTGCCAAAGCCGTTCGAACAGTCCGCGCAAGTTCGTCGGCTAGCGTGATCAACAGTGGCGCCGAATCCGCATCGGACCGAGCTTCGCGCCGCGCGGCGAAGACCTGATCGACGACCGCATCCACGCCGGAAACATTCCACACTGCGGGAAGATTCTCGGCCAGGACCGTCAGCATCGCGATCTCCGCGACCGAACCGTCCACCGCCGCAGCCATGTCCGACATGTCTCGCGTCAGTGCCGCGATATCGATGCCCGCCTCTGCGCGATATGCATCCTCGTAGGAGGTAAGCATCCGTTCTTCGAAACCCAACCGAGTGGCCAGGTCGTGAAATCGGCCGAAGAACTGCAGTCCGCTAGCGCCCGCTTCCAGAATTTCGTCGGGATGAGCATGTGAATCACGCAGTGCAAGAATATCTTCGAAAGAACATGGGCCGTTCGGTACTGCCTGGGCTGTAAGGCTATTCGGTATCACGAGGCCGACCCGCCGGAGTCCCGCACCCGCCGCGCGCCCTCACGATCCACCTCAGTGATTGCCTCAGCCGAAGAGGAAAGCCGGCGCGCCAACGTATCGAGAAGATCCGCACGGCCAGTCAAGCGAGAATTCAGGACCGCCAATGCCGACGCCAACGCGGCTCCGTGCTCGGCGTAGTCACGGCCCGAAGCGGCACCGCCCCATCGCAAATGCTTGATCGGCTCGGCAGAATCGCGCAGACCCTGGGCCACCGACACCGCATGGCGTGCCAATTCATCTGTTCCAGCACGGTCGACGTCCACGAGCGACCCCCAAGTTTGAGCGGAACCACTCGCACGTCGAGCGGCCTTTGACTCCTTGGACGCAGCAGGGCGCAATTACGTTCCCTCAAAACGCGAAGGCGCAATGAGGGGCTACACCGAACCGACGATCTCGGCCAACTCGTCAGCCAGCTTCTGCGCGAGCGGAAGTTCGGTGGCCTCGACCATGACGCGGACCAGTTGCTCTGTCCCGGACGGGCGCAGGAGCACTCGACCACCGTCACCGAGAACGCGCTCGGCGTCCGCGACTGCTGCAAGTACCGACGGCGACGCTGCGACTGCCGCCTTGTCCCCGACCTTCACGTTGATCAGCACTTGCGGGAGGGTGGTCATCGTTGCAGCCAGTACCGATGCCGACTTACGCGTACGAGCCATGCGTCCGAGCAGCCTGAGACCGGTGAGAATTCCGTCGCCCGTGGTGCCGAACGCCGGCAACACAACATGGCCTGACTGCTCGCCACCGAGGCTGTATCCGCCCGCGCGCAGTTCCTCCAAGACGTAGCGGTCGCCTACGGCAGCAGTCACGATGTTGATGCCTGCCTCGCGCATCGCGATGTGCAAACCGAGATTGCTCATGACAGTCGCGACGAGAGTGTTCTCGACCAACTCCCCGGCCTCGTTCATCGCGATCGCCAGAACAGCCATGATCGCGTCACCATCGACCACCGCGCCGGTCTCGTCGACGGCCAAGCAGCGGTCGGCGTCGCCGTCGTGCGCGAGGCCTAGGTCCGCCCCGTGATCGACTACCGCTTTCTGAAGATTCTCCAGGTGCGTCGATCCGCAGCCGTCGTTGATGTTGAGGCCGTCGGGATCTGCGCTGATCGCGATGACACGAGCGCCCGCTGCTGCGTAGGCAACCGGTGCGAGCGCGGAAGCAGCGCCGTTGGCGCAGTCGACGACAACGGTAAGTCCAGCGAGCGGCTCGCTCGCCGCGCTCGCCAGATGTGCAAGGTACAGCTGAGCGGCATCGTCGACCGCACGGACTCGGCCTATCCCGGCACCTGTCGGAAGGACCGGCGGTGCAGTGCCGTCGAGTGCGTCCTCGATCGCCACCTCGACAGCGTCATCCAGCTTGTGCCCACCGGCCGCGAAAATCTTGATTCCGTTGTCCGGCATGGGATTATGCGATGCAGAAATCATGACACCGAGACTGGCGTCGAGCTTTGCCGTCAAGTATGCAACTGCCGGAGTCGGGAGGATACCCACGTCGAGCACGTCGACGCCTGCGGAACTCAACCCGGCCGTCACCGCGGCTTGAAGCATCTCACCGCTGGCGCGAGGATCGCGGCCGATCACGGCGGTCGGACGGGCATCCGAGGTGCCGGCTGTCAGTACGCTCGCCGCGGCAACTGCCAATCTCAATGCAAGATCTGCAGTCAGATCCGAATTGGCAAGCCCACGAACACCGTCAGTACCGAACAACCGACCCATAGAACGACTCCTGAATCCTGTGAACCTCGAGAATGAAACTCGAGAATGGAATTTCTCCGAGAAACACAAGAGCGAGCGTCCGGTAACGATGGACGCCCGCTCTCGTGGTGAACAGGTGCCGAAGCAGACCCGTTGGGTCAACCTCGGCAAAGCATCAGCGCTTGGAGTACTGCGATGCCTTACGGGCCTTCTTCAGGCCGTACTTCTTACGCTCGACCGCGCGGGCGTCACGCGTCAGGAAGCCTGCACGCTTGAGGGCCGGACGATCATCAGGGGTTACCTCGATGAGTGCGCGCGCGATAGCCAGACGCAGTGCGCCTGCCTGACCGGACGGGCCGCCACCGTGCAGCAGTGCAATGATGTCGAAAGACTCGGGACGCTCGACGAGCACCAGCGGAGCCTTGATCAGCTGCTGGTGAACCTTGTTGGGGAAGTAATCCTCCAACGTACGGCCGTTGAGCTTGAACTGACCGGTACCGGGAGTCATCCGGACGCGAACGACAGCCTCCTTGCGGCGACCGACGGTCTGGACCGGGCGATCGAGGACGATCGGTGCGAGCGTAGCTGCAGCAACCTCTTCGACGACCTCGACTGCGTCAGCGGCGACAAGCTCTTCCACTGCTTCGATGTTCTCTTCGGACACGTTCTGCTCTTCCGGCGATGTCACTGTGCGACCTGCTTGATCTCGAACGGCACCGGCTGCTGCGCGGTGTGGGGGTGATTCGGGCCCGCGTAGACCTTGAGCTTGCTGCTCATTGCGCGGCCGAGCTTCGTCTTGGGGAGCATGCCGACAATGGCCTTCTCGACGAGACGATCGGGAGTCCTGTCGAGGACCTCACCGACAGTGCGGGACTTCAGGCCACCCGGGAATCCGGAGTGGTGGTAAACGTTCTTGCCCTGCAGCTTGTTGCCGCTGATGGCAACCTTCTCAGCGTTGATGATGACAACGAAGTCACCACCGTCGATGTGCGGCGCGTAGGTGGGCTTGTGCTTGCCACGCAGCAAGTTCGCTGCCTGAACGGCAAGACGGCCGAGCACCACGTCAGTGGCGTCGATGACGTGCCACGAGTGGGTCACATCTCCGGCCTTCGGGGTGTACGTAGACACAGATCTTCCTCGTCTTAATTCATTCCACTGCTGACCATGTGCGTATCGCGTAAACGATCCTCGGCGGCCAGTTGAGACCCGAGAACCGCCGGTCTCCACGCATTTCTGCCGGAGCCCTACGGCACGCCACCGATAGACGATACCGGTCTACCCGCTGCCAGGTCAAAGCGCAGCCATCTCCGCCGACAATGCCCTCGTCCGGAACCAGCAGGTAAGCGATCGACATGCGACTGCCCCGGCAACCTGACGGTACCGGGGCAGTCGGGGTGTCGTCACGACATGAATGTTGTCAGCGACCGAACCCGTTTGCGGCGATCCGGTCAGCTTCCTGCATCTTCTCCGAGCCGCTCGCCGTCGCTCCGGCGATCTGCGCGAGAACCATGTTCAGTTCTTCGGACGCCTGGGCCCAGCGGCGCTGTGCGTCGTTCCAGGCTTCGGAACCTGCCCCTTCCCAGCCTGCTTGCAGCTTGTCTACGACAACCTTGATGTCGCCCTGCTTGTCGTTGATCGCTTTGGCCTGCTGTTTCATCTGATCGGACAGCATTGCGAGGCCGCCGAAGTCGTACTTGATCCTGTCGGACATAACTGCTCCCGGTTCGGTGTGACTGGAGAGAACTTTGTGAGAACTATTGGCTGAGGACTGCTTGATCGAACGGCGAAGAGCTGACGGTCAGGACATGTTCACCGTCGCGCCGCGAAGCGAGCTGACGGTGTCGTCTTCGGTCGAGTCTAAGGTTCCCGCAGCCTGTTTGATCTGCTCGCAGATGTCGGTCAGAGCAGTGTCCAACTTCAGGGCCGCGCTGTTGTATCGCTCCATGATTCCTGCGTATTCGACCTGCGCCGCACCGTTCCACGAATTGTGCGAAGCGTCGGCCTCCGACCGAACAGCGTTGACCAGTCCCCTGATGTCACCGAGATGTCCGTCGATGGTCCCCGCCGAATCGATCAATTCAGCGGTAGTTGCGGTAAAGCCCATGTCGTCCCCCTGGATTCGGTGAGTACCGTTCGGTATCGGCGACCACCCACGACGGCTTGTCCGTCGGATGTGCACCGGGGTCGAGCGGAACTCCCTGATGTGCGCTACACATACTTTGACGCGACCTCCGTGCCAACGGTTCCGGCCCGACCGAAGAATGTTTTCAGAACCGACCGATCCGGTCAGGGCGTGAATTCGAGTGACTGCCACATCCGCAGGCAGTCCGCTTCGAGACTGTTCCACTCACCGACCAGATACTGGCAGCCGATACTCACTTGCCGACCGTTGTCGACGTACACGCGCCAACGCACCTCGGAGAAATCGTCCGGAAACTCGACGTACACCACTGCCTGTTTTCCTGCGGCATCGTCGATCACAGAAAACTCTCCGAACCGCAATGGGTCCTCGAACGCCGAAAACTGCTGACGCAGAGCGGCTTCGACGGAATCGAATCCAGCACCTTCCGCAAGACGTTTCTCGATGACCACGATCTTGCGATCAGCGCCGGAACTGGGTATCAAATCGGTGCGCCCGCTCGAGGTCCCTCGTGACAGAAGCTTCCAATCGGAAGGCAGCTCTGCTGCAACGCTCCCCACCTCCACACGCGTGAGTTCCGGCGTGACACCGGACTCGATCGACGGAATCGAAGTCTTCGGCGCAGGCTTTTCCTGCTCTTTCGACGCCTCCACGGTCTCGACTTTGTCTTCCGCCGTAGCTGCAACTGAGTCCGCCAACCGAGAATCGCCTCGATCGCGAGTCGACACCACGACCGTTGCCGCGACCGCAGCGACGACGGCGACGACGGCGACCACCGCAAGCGCCGCCGCGAACCGTCGACGGCCTCCGTGCCACCCGCCGACTCGACGGGGCGAGGAGGCAGTCGAGTCCACGGAAGGAATCGACATCGCGCCATCCGGATCGCCTACCCACCCG
>Ga0153921_1001112_pt1 | contig 12457 bp, 16 predicted proteins | sample TSNJ005MetaG_FD_104691 | JGI IMG/M metagenome (GOLD analysis project Ga0153921, IMG submission 104691) | Attine ant fungus gardens microbial communities from New Jersey, USA - TSNJ005 MetaG | ecosystem: Host-associated > Fungi > Mycelium > Unclassified | place: USA: New Jersey, Brendon T. Byrne... | reverse complement strand
ATCGAGCTGAGTGAGATTGTCGACCTCTACCTCGCACTCGATGTCCGGCGCGAGTTCCCGGACGGCGCGAAGTGCGGCAACCACCGAACCGGCAGCGGCCACGTGGTTGTCCTTGATCAACGCCGCGTCACCCAACCCCATCCGGTGGTTGACTCCGCCGCCCACGTGGACTGCATATTTCTGCAGTGAACGCAGGCCGGGCAGCGTCTTTCGACTGTCGCGTACCTTGGCACGAGTGCCGGCAATGGCGTCGACCCACTGCGATGTCGCCGTGGCGATTCCCGAGAGATGGCAGACGAGGTTGAGCATCGTCCGCTCTGCCGTGAGAAGTCCGCGGGTGGGCGCGACAACGGTGAGGACCGATTGACCTGGCGCGACCCGAGTTCCGTCGGACACCCGATCGACGATCTCGTAGTTACCCGCGCCGATCACTTCGTCGAGAACAAGCAGTCCGACGTCGATGCCGGCGACCGTTCCCGATGAGCGCGACACGACCGAGGCCTTCGCGACCGCATCGGCGGGAACCGTTGCGGTAGAAGTGATATCAGGGCCATAGCGCAGATCCTCGTCCAGAGCGAGCCTGACCAACGTGAGCAGTTCGTCACGGTCGAGCGGCGCGGGCAGGATCTTCTGCTCGGTCATCAATGAACTCCTGTCAACAACATGTCTGGTATTTCGAGCGCTCCATCGGCACTCATCTTGATCCGAGTGCTGCGACGCTGATTCGGATCTGTTTCAGGATAGTCGGTGCGGGTGTGACAGCCTCGGCTCTCGGTTCGTGCCACGGCTACATCGACCAACGCTGTCGCGGTCAGTGTGAGCGCCGCGTCTTCGAGGTCCCCAGCAGCCACCGCCACTGTCTGATCGGCGCCGGCAAGCGCGGCTCGCGCAGTCTGGAGACCGCCTCCGTCGCGAACCACCGACGCGTGTGCTGTCATGACGGACTGCACAGTCTCTCGTGGGAGGATCGGCATCGGCTTGCGCACCACGTTGACCACTTCGGCATGAACCTCGCGACGCTCGGCAGCTGCGATTCCGGCACGCTCCCCGACCACCAAACCCTCGAGAAGGCTGTTGGACGCAAGACGATTCGCGCCGTGCAATCCCGTGCGAGCCACTTCGCCGGCTGCGTAGAGACCAGGCACTCCCGTTCGTCCATGGACGTCGGTGGCGACTCCACCGCACGAGTAGTGCGCGGCCGGAGCGACCGGAATGAGTTGGGTGCGTGGATCGATGCCCGCTTCGAGACAGGATGCGGTGATCGTCGGGAACCGCGAATCGAAGCCGTCGAGCTTGCGGGCGTCGAGGTAGACGTGATCGGTGCCGAGATCTCGTAGGCGTGCTGCGATTGCGCGCGAGACCACGTCACGCGGGGCGAGATCACCCAGCGGATGAACACCTGCGGTGACCGAATCGCCGTTGGTGTCGACAAGAATCGCACCTTCGCCGCGGACCGCCTCACTGATCAAGGGCCGGCGACCTACTCCACCCGGAGTGAAGAGCACCGTCGGATGGAATTGAACGAATTCCAGATCCGCAATTGCCGCACCTGCTTCGAGCGCCAACGCGATTCCGTCGGCAGTTGCACCGGGCGGATTTGTACTGCAGGCATACAGCTGACCGAGTCCACCGGTAGCGAGCAGTACCGCGGGCGCATGGATCACTCCGAGCCCTTCCGGCGAGGAGACGATGAGTCCACACACCCCGCGCCGGTTGGTCACCACCTGAACTGCCGCTGCACCGAACAGAACGGGGAGGCCGGCAGCGTTGAGAGCCCGCTGCACTTCCGCGCCCGTGGCGTCGCCGCCCGCATGGATGATCCGACGCGTGCTGTGCCCACCCTCGCGGGTGCGCGACACCTCGCCGTCTCGCCCGCGATCGAAGACCGCGCCCAACGCGGCCAGCGCCGCAACTGCGTCGTGACCAGCTTCGACGATGGAATAGACAGCTTCCTCGTCGCACAAGCCGACGCCGGCCTCACACGTATCCGCAACGTGCGACTCGACGGAATCCGTATTCAGATCGTCGACGACCGCGATGCCGCCCTGCGCGTACTGAGTCGAGGTGTCCGTCGGACCACCCTTGCTGACCGTGAGTACTTTCAGCCCCCGCAGAGAAGCGGTGCGCGCAGCGGTGAGGCCCGCGACACCGCCTCCCACGACGACCAGGTCGGCATGAGCCTCCCAGGCGAAACGCCCGGCAGGGCTGGTCACTCGCCGCCGCCCGGATTACCGATCTCGATCATGCGCTGCACCGATTTCTGTGCACGCTTGGCCATCTCGAGATCGACGTGGACCTCGTCCTTGCCCTCGAGAAGGCAGCGAAGCAACGCGGCAGGCGTGATCATCTTCATGTACGGGCACGACGCGCGGTCGTTGACGGCCTGGAAATCGACGTCGGGCGCTGCCTTGCGCAACTGGTGCAGCATCCCGATCTCGGTGGCGACCAGAACCTGCTTGCTCTTGGTGACGCGGGCAGCGTCGAGCATTCCGCCGGTGGAGAGAATCTTGACCTTGTCCGCGGGGACCGCGCCTTCACCGGCGAGGTACAGAGCCGAAGTAGCGCAACCGCATTCAGGGTGCACAAAAAGCTCGGCATCGGGGTGAGCCTTGGACTTCGCCGTCAACTCGTCACCGTTGATACCCGCGTGAACGTGGCATTCACCGGCCCAGATCTGCATGTTGGTGCGGCCTGTGACGCGCTTGACGTGAGCTCCGAGGAACTGGTCCGGGAGGAAGAGAACTTCCCGGTCGGGATCAATCGAGTTGACCACGTCGACGGCATTGGACGACGTGCAGCAGATGTCGGTGAGACCCTTCACCTCTGCCGTCGTGTTCACGTACGAGACCACCAGCGCGTTCGGGTTGTCGGCCTTCCACTCACGAAGCTGCTCGGCATTGATCGAGTCGGCCAGAGAGCAGCCGGCACGCTCGTCCGGGATCAGCACCGTCTTGGACGGCGACAGGATCTTCGCGGTCTCGGCCATGAAGTGCACACCGCAGAAGACAATCGTGTCCTCGGGCGCCTCGGCAGCGATTCGCGAAAGCGCCAGGGAGTCGCCGACATGATCGGCGACGTCCTGAATCGCAGGCAGCTGGTAGTTGTGCGCAAGAATCGTCGCGCCGCGTTCGCGAGCCAGACGTTTGATCTCAGCGGCCCACTCGGGGGTCGCTTCGACTCCGTTGTATCCGCCGGGGCCGTCGTGAATCTGCGAGGCCGATCCCTCCCATAACGTCGTGGTCGTCATGGCGTTCTCCTTCACCGTGAACCCGGGCTCGTCACCCAGTTCAAATCCGGACGGGCTGGCCCGGATTTCCGTATTCGAGGTTTTCGACTTAGGATCGAAAACGTGCCCAATAGTAACACCACCCACGAAGTGCTTGCAGCGGTGTTCCAAGTTCGCACCTTCCCCGCAAGCATCGCCGCAGGTGACGGCGATCACTGCCCACAAGGGCGCGAAGAGTTGGCCGTGCTGCTGTGGCAGCGCGCACTCAACCCACAGAAAGGCACATGGTCCCTGCCCGGGGGCACTTTGCGCGACGACGAGGACCTGACGACCTCCGCTCGACGACTCCTCGCCGAGAAGGTCGACCTACGAAAGGTCGCCCACCTCGAGCAACTCTCCGTCTTCAGTGATCCACAACGAGTGCCGGGCCCGCGCCGCATCGCGTCGACCTTCCTCGGACTCGTTCCCCTCAGCGCCGACCCACAACTTCCGCCCGACACGGCCTGGCACCCTGTTTCGAAGTTGCCGGAGATGTCGTTCGACCACGGAACCGTCGTACGGCACGCGCGTAATCGACTGGCTGCAAAACTCTCCTACACCAACATCGCATTCGGGCTGGCTCCCGAAGAGTTCGCGATGTCGACACTGCGTGAAATCTACTGCGCTGCACTCGGTTACCAAGTCGACGCAACCAACTTGCAACGCGTACTGGGTCGCCGAGGCGTACTGACTCCCACCGGCAACACCGCACCGTCCGGCAAGTCGGGCGGACGCCCACCCGCCCTGTACCGCTTCACCGACTCCACCTTGCGAGTCACCGACGAATTCGCTGCACTGCGTCCCCCGAGCTGACGTCGATCAGGTTCTCAGGCAACGGCTTCGAAACTTCCGCGTTGCAGCCACGCCGAGGTCACCGCGCCGGCCGGATCGATGACCCGATTGATTGCGCCGAACCGCGTCGTCACCCGATCGAGAATCCGATCGGCCTGCCAACGATCCGTCGGATCAGCGACTATCGCAAAGAAGCGATGGGTCGGTTTTCCCGCCATGATGCGCACCAATTCTGTCACCGTCCGCGCGGTGACCGCCACGCTCCAACCGGCGTCGAGAAACTCGGTGGCGATACGCGCACCGTGCTCGAATCCGATGTCCGTGACAAGTACAACTCCCCTGTTCGGGGCGATCTCCGAAACGCTCATTGCGAAACCTCCACTCGGAATCAAACTTCTTGACTCCCATGTAAGTCCGCAATCTTGTGGCTCCCTTGTGTTGGTTCTGTGAGAACTCTGGGGATTCCGCGCGCGCCCACACATCAGGCAGATCGAGACAATCCCGCCCAGAAGACCGTCGAGGCCGCGTTCACCACATCGCCGACCGGCACGTCGCCCAACATTCCGCCCGCGGCCAGCGTCGCGACGCCATGGAACGTCGCAAAGGCAACCAGCGCAATACTTTCCGGATCGCCGGCGGCAATGTCACCCGCAGCCTGCGCTTCCGATACGAGCCGAACGGTCAGGTCCATCGTCGCGTGCCCCGCGTTCACGACAGTCTCGGCCGCACCGGGTGCATGCTTGTTGCTGTACATCAGAGACAACAGGCCCGGATGCTCGAGCGCAAAATCCACATAGGCGTTGGCGAGCGAGGAGAACCGGGCTCTCGCGGTCGGCGGCGCCTCCGAAACTGCTCGCTCGAGCGCACCGGTCATCCGATGGAATCCGCTTTCAGCCAAGGCGTCGAGCAAAGCCTGACGGTCGCGAAAATGCTTGCCAGGGGCCGCGTGACTCACGCCCGCCTCGCGCGCAAGCTGCCGCAGCGACAACTTGTCGACGCCATCTCGCTCGAGGGTCGCTTCAGCCGACGCCAGGAGTTCCTGTCGCAGGCTGCCGTGGTGGTACGGCTGTTCGTGGGCGGGCATGGTGGCACCATATCAAAATGTTGTCATTGACAACTATGGTGTCAGTGCCTACATTTGGGATCACCCGAACCGAAGGAGCCACCATGGCCATCGACGTAGCCGGAACCACCGTCCTCATCACCGGAGCCAGCGCTGGGCTCGGAGTGGAATTCGCTCACCGCTTCGCCGCTCGCGGTGCAAATCTGGTTCTCGTCGCCAGGCGGGCAGATCGCCTCGAAGCCCTCGCTACCGAACTCCGCGTCGCCCACGGCATCACAGTTACAGTTCTGCCTGCCGACCTGGCGGCGCCCGGCGTCGGCGCAACACTGCACCAGGAGCTGAGAAACCGTGGCATCACCGTCACCTCGCTGATCAACAACGCCGGTTTCGGAACACACGGAGCATTCGTGGACGAAGATCTCGAGCGCGTCACGTCCGAAATTCAGCTCAACATCGCCACGCTGGTCGAACTGACGCACACCTTCCTGCCCGATCTCCTGGGCGGACGTGGAGCGCTCGTCAACATCGCGAGCACGGCGTCGTTCCAGCCGACCCCTGGCATGGCCGTCTACGGCGCGTCCAAGGCTTTTGTGCTCAACTTCACCGAAGCACTCTGGGCAGAAGCTCGCGGCAGCGGATTGACCGTATTGGCGGTGTGCCCCGGCCCGACACGAACCGAGTTCTTCGACGTCGTCGGCTCCGAAGATGCTGCGGTCGGGCGCATGCAGACGGCAACTCAGGTGGTGGATACAGCTTTCCGGGCACTGGATCGACGCAACGCACCGCCGACAGTCGTATCAGGTTTGCCGAATTGGGTGTCCTCGATCAGCACTCGGTTCGCAACCCGCCGGTTGGGAGCGTTGATTTCGGGTCGACTGTTGGGTGACGTGCGAATGAAGTCCGCAGCGAACCGCCCGTCGACGTCGGCGGTATAGAGAAGCGTCGGCTGTATAGAAGCAACGGCTGTATAGAAGCAACGGCTGTATAGAAGCAACGGCTGTATAGAAGCAACGGCTACGGGAGTTTCGGCTGGACCTCGTCGTCGGTCTGTTCGGCCTCGGTGGCCGAATCCCCGAATTCCCGATCCCCAGATTCCGGGTGGTCCCCCACACCGAGGTCGTCGTACGGATTGAGCACTGCCAGAACCAAAGTCACGACGCACGCCGCGAGCGGCTGAAACAGAAGCACAAGCAAGGTGCCGATGTTCGGTGCACGCGCGATGATCTCCCCGACCGCCGGATTGTCGGCGGTGGGGAAACGCAGTTTTGTCACGCCCGAACCCACGAGTGCCATCAGTCCGGCACCTGCCGCCGAGCCGACTATCAACCCGCCCAGGGCATACGGGCCTCGACTCAGACGCGCCAACCACGCCGCTACTGCCGACAGCACACCGACGATCAGTGCCAGCCAGATGAACACAGCACTCGCGTCGAACTGATGGAGGCTCTCACCCGTCAACGCGACGCCGCGCCCCTCGGACACCACCAACAGGTGCTCGGCCGGAGCCAAGAACGCCCACACCACACCGACGAGCACGCTCACGCCCGCAGTGGTTGCGGCGATCACGATCGCGGTGCGCAGACGAGTCCGCCGAAGAGAGATCACACAGAGTGACGCTACCTGCGGGCGGCGTCGATCGAGTCGACGACACCGTGTCGGGAGCATTTCGCCCACCATCCGTCAGGGCTGACCTGAACGATCATGCGGCGCCCGCACTGCTCGCAGAAGCGAGGCGGCTCTAGCCCCATCGACGCCGCAGTCGGCGTCGGATCGTCGACACCGTCGACGATCCGACGCCCGGTGAACGGGTTGTACCGCTCCTCGGTCACCGGAGTGCTCACAGAGTGTCGTTCAGTGCTTTGATCGGCATCTGCAGATCCACCAACAAATCCAGATCCTTCTCCGCGGGACGCCCGAGGGTGGTCAGGTAGTTGCCGACGATGACGGCGTTGATTCCGCCGAGGATGCCCTGCTTGGCACCCAGGTCGCCGAGGGTGATTTCGCGTCCACCCGCGAAGCGCAGGATCGTGCGGGGCAGCGCGAGACGGAATGCCGCCACGGACTTGAGCGCCTCGCTGGCGGGCAGCACATCCAGATCCCCGAAGGGGGTGCCGGGACGCGGGTTGAGGAAGTTGAGCGGGACCTCGTCCGGCTCGAGCTCAGCCAAGTTCGCGGCAAATTCTGCGCGCTGCTCCAACGATTCACCCATACCGAGGATTCCGCCGCAGCACACTTCCATGCCTGCTTCGCGAACCATCCGAAGCGTGTTCCACCGCTCTTCCCACGAGTGTGTGGTCACGACGTTCGGGAAATGCGACTTCGAGGTCTCCAAGTTGTGGTTGTACCGGTGCACACCCATGGCGGCCAGTTGGTCGACCTGTTCCTGGGTCAGCATGCCGAGCGAGCAGGCGATCTGGATGTCGACCTCATTGCGGATCGCCTCGATACCTGCGGCCACCTGAGCGAGCAACCGGGCGTCAGGTCCGCGGACGGCGGCCACGATGCAGAACTCGGTAGCGCCCGACTTCGCAGTCTGCTTGGCAGCTTCCACCAGGCTCGGGATGTCCAACCAGGCCGCGCGAACCGGCGACTGGAAGAGTCCGGACTGCGAGCAGAAATGGCAGTCCTCGGGGCAACCGCCCGTCTTGAGGCTGATGATGCCCTCGACCTCGACCTCCGGTCCACACCATTTCATACGCACATCGTGGGCGAGAGCCAGCAGGTCTTCGAGCCTGTCGTCGTCGAGTCGGAGTACGTCGAGCACCTGGCTTTCGGTCAGGCCAACTCCTCTTTCGAGAACTTGCTCACGCGCCTGGTCGAGGATGTCGACCGTCGCAGGGGCCGTGCTAATCGGGGGCGGGGTCACAGACGTCTCCTTCGAAACCAGCAAAATTGAACACCGTACAAGTTGAACGGTGTTCACGTTAGAGACGTGGTGGAATACTGTCAAAGGCGGGTCCGATCGACATTCGATCGCGAGCAGCCCACAGCGGGACGAAACGAGGGGAACAACAAGTGCAGTTGCGACGCGGCGACGTGCTGGACGGCGCCATGGCGATACTCGACGAGTTCGGACTTGCCGACCTCACGATGCGCAGGCTCGCAACGTCACTGGGTGTCCAACCCGGCGCCCTGTACTGGCACTTCCCGAACAAGCAGACCTTGCTCGGTGCGGTCGTCGACAAGATCCTCGAAGACCTCGACACTCCCGTAGACGCAGAGACATGGCAAGACGCGTATTCCGAACTGGCACACAGACTTCGGTCTGCCCTGCTGGCGCACCGCGACGGCGCCGAGTTGGTCAGTGCCACCTTCGCCTCGCGGATGACAAGCAGCAAGGTGCGCGAGCACTTCGTACACGCCGGCGAAGAATCCGGGCTATCACGCGAGCATGCCCAACTCGCGGCGTACGCCCTGCTGTACTACGTGCTCGGCCACACCGTCGACGAGCAGTCCCGAGCGCAGATGGAAGAAATGGGGGCACTTACCCGAGCACCCATTTCCCTCGACTCCCCCGAGGTGATCGGCGGCGGTTCCGACGAGGACCTCCTCGACGGCGATCCGACAGTGCGCTTCCAGTTCGGCCTGGACCTGTTCATCGACGGCATCCGCACTCGCCTGAATTCGACCACACATTCAACGCGCACCGAATCGGCTCTACGACACCCCTGACAGCCGTAGTAATGCAGTAGTGCCGGCCGCGGCAATCACCACTAGTACCAACGGCGCCTTGAACCAGGCGCAGATACCTCCGGCCACCACGCCGAGCATCCGCGCCGGCCCTGCAACGTCATGCCCGATGAAGATCGTCGATGTCGCAACCACTGCAAGCAGCAGCACCACGACAGCACGATCGAGGGTTTTCTCGGCAAAGCTCGAAAGCTTCACCCGAGCGCGGAGCAGAACGCCACTTACCCGCAAAGCGTAAGAGCCGCAAGCGAACACGACAATACCGATCCAGACCGACGCGGTATTCATCGAACCTTCTCCCGGAACGGTATCGTCACCGCGATACTCAGCAGCGCTACGAGCGGCGCGGTACCGGGCGGCAGGAACGGCGACGTGGCCACCGCGACTGCTGCACCGATCAGGGCGGCAAGCAGCGTCACCTTTTCCTTCAGCGCAGGCAAGACAAGGGCCAGAATGACAGCCGGAAACGCGGCATCCAATCCCAACGCGCCGGGGTCTCGGACGACGCTGCCGAGCAGCCCGCCCAGCAGCGCTCCGATCGGCCACGACACCGCGATCCCGATTCCACAGAACCAAAAAGCCGCACGCTTGCGCTCCACCGATTCCTGCGCCATGGCGACCGCGACGCTTTCGTCGTTGACCAGGTGCGCGCCGACCATACTGCGCCAGCCTGAATCTTTGTAGCGACCCGTGCCGAGAAATGATCCTGCCGACATCCCGTAGGCGAAGTTACGTGAGTTGATCAACAAGCCCGCCACAACAGCAGCGGTGGCACTGCCTCCGGCTGCGATGATTCCGATGAACAAGAACTCCGAAGACGCTCCCAGAACGAGTACAGCCAATGCCGAAAGCTGCCACAACGAGAATCCAGCCGATCCTGCCGTCACACCGTAGGACACACCGACGATGGCCACGGAGAGCCAGATCAGCACGCTCACCCGAACCGTGTCTCGATCAACTGTTCGCCATAAAGAACGCATGTATTCTATGTTGAACGAAGTGACACCGTTCGTCAAGTAGAACGACCGATCGGAGAATCGAACGATGACCAGTAATGAAACGGATACAGCGGAGACTCCTCAGAAACTGGTCGCCGTCGCACTCAAACGCGAACGTGCCCGAGCAGGCTTGAGCCTCTCGGAGGTGGCGCGGCGCGCCGACATCGCCAAATCCACACTCTCCCAACTCGAATCCGGCCTCGGGAACCCGAGCCTCGAAACACTGTGGGCACTCGGCAACGCGTTGGGTGTGCCGTTCTCACAACTCGTCGACTCGCAGGCACAGACCGTTCAATTGATTCGAGCCGGAGAAGGTCCCGCAATTGCTTCGGCAAACGCGTCGTACATCGCGACGCTCTTGGCGCCGAGCCCACCGAACGCACGACGTGATCTGTATCGGATAGTCGCCGAACCGGGCGAGCCGCGTATTTCGACTCCGCATGCGCGCGGCACCACCGAACACGTTGTGATCGGCACCGGGCGAGCGGAGGTCGGGCCCACTGCAGATCCGATCGAGCTCGGCCCGGGCGACTATCTCGCTTATCCCGGCGACGAGGAGCACATCTTTCGGGCGCTCGAACCAGGGACGACGGCGATCATGGTGTCGGAACACATCTGAGCCGCGATGAGTTTCGCCGCTGCGGGAAGTCTGTATCTGGGAGGTGATGTGGCCAGAGCCTCGATTGCCGACGACAGTAACGACCGACAGCAGGAGGACCCATGTCCGGATCCAGCATCAGCAGCATTTTGCTCTCGAGCACCAACCCCGAACGTTTGCGCGACTGGTACGCCGAGGCGTTCGCCCCGAAGGTCGACCGGACTCCCGGTGACCCTGGCTACGACGTCCTCGACTTCAACGGTTTCTACGTAATGCTCGACAGACGCGAGGACGTCGGTGAGACCAACCCCCAGCCGGGTCGCATGTTCCTCAACGTCGAGACCGACGACGCCCGGTCGATCGCACAGCGCATCGACGCACTCGGCGGAAACTGGCACGCTCCGCTCGAAGTCCGCGGGGGCAGTTTGTTCGCCACCGCGATCGACCCCGACGGAAACTACGTTCAGATCATCGAGTTCAGCGAGGAAGCCAGGGCCGACATGGAATCCGGAATGACGGATTCCCAACCCACCTAGTCCGACAACAGCTAGGAACGGAGACAGTCATGCTTGCGGACACCAAAGCATTCAGCGGATTTTCGGTGACAGACATCGATGCTGCAAAGAATTTCTACGGCGAAATACTCGGGCTGAAAGTGACCGATGAAGACATGGGGCTGATTCGGCTACATCTTGCCGGCGGAACCGAAATCCTCGTCTATCCCAAACCGAATCACGAAGCGGCGACGTACACGATTCTCAACTTCGTCGTCGACGACATCGACACAACCGTCGATCAACTGACCGCACGTGGCGTGGAGTTTCTGAAATACGACGGATTCCCCCAGGATGCGCGAGGCATCATGCGTGGCAACGGCCCCGACATCGCGTGGTTCACCGATCCAGCCGGCAATGTTCTGTCGGTAATCAAGGAGTCCTGACGCGCTTAACCGCTGAACAGCTGTGACTGCCGCTGTTCAGCGGTGTCGGTGTTGGAGCGTTCTGCTGCCGCAGTTTCACGCTCGGCCGCCAGTTGCTCGGCGCTTTTTGCGTCGACAACGGGCTCCGACGCGCTGAGGTCGGAAAACAAGCCATTGCTCGATTCGTTCACATGCCACCCTTTTGCCTGGTCATCGTTGCCGCGCGCAGATAAACCTGCGTTAGAGATCGGTCGATGGCTACTTGATTACTGCCGCCCGTACGGCGCCGACAAGGCGCCGATGACCCAGCAGTTCTTGACCCAGTGTTGCACGCCCGTGTTTTCCACGAGAAATTCGGTCCAGACGGGTTGTCATCGCCCGCACGGCGGAGCAATGTGAAAGATGAGCGCGGAGCAGGTCGGCAGCACTTTCGTCGGACACCTGGCCCCTCAATTCACCGCACAATTTTTGGAGGAATCATGTTGGGAATTGCTTTGGGCCTCGGCAGCGCTGCTGTCGGAATCGGCCTCGGACTACTGGGCGCGGGAGCGGGAATTCTGCTGAGCGACAAGACCGTCAAAACTGCGCGACGTGACCTCACCGCCTGACGAGGGCGAGCGCACTGACTATTTGGACACTCGGGTCAGCACTCGGGTCAACGCGGCGATGCGCCACCCCGCGCAGTGGGTGCTCTCGCACGCCACACGTCGCCGCGGCGTGGACACAGACGCAGCCGTTCCCACCAGCGCCCAGGACGTGCTCGACCGGTTGACGGCTCTCCGAATCAGCACGTGGAGTTACGGTTTCGACCACAAGTCGATCCGTCATCTCGGACCGATGGCACAGGATTTTGCCGCAGTCTTCGGCCTGGGGTCCAACACCCGTCGGATCTCGGCCGTCGATGCAAACGGCGTCTGCATGGCGAGCATTCAAGCATTGAACCGCAAAGTTCTCGCCCTCGAGACAAAGGTCAGCGCGCTCGAGAAGGACATGGACAGGCTGCACGAAGAACTGGGAGGCACGGGCACGGATCGAAATGCATTAGAAGCCAACAACAGTCACACATCCCCGCCGCTCGACGAGTTCGGTAGGTCCGCAGGTCTGTAGTTTGTTCGGTGTGACCGCCCCTGAT
>Ga0153921_1001110_pt1 | contig 12509 bp, 8 predicted proteins | sample TSNJ005MetaG_FD_104691 | JGI IMG/M metagenome (GOLD analysis project Ga0153921, IMG submission 104691) | Attine ant fungus gardens microbial communities from New Jersey, USA - TSNJ005 MetaG | ecosystem: Host-associated > Fungi > Mycelium > Unclassified | place: USA: New Jersey, Brendon T. Byrne... | reverse complement strand
GTACAACCCGGTGCGCGACTGCTCGCGGCAGGCGATGTAGAACGGGTCGAGCAGGTACAACCCGCGCAGATAATCCTGAAACAGCGGGTCGGGACTGCCGTCTTCGCCGGGGCATTCGGCGAAGACCTGCGGGTGCTGGTCGGCACTGAACAGCAATGCCACCCAGCTATCGAATGCCACGTACTGGTCGAGCAGACGCACCAGTTGCGCCCAGAAATTCGGCTTGTCGAGCGCGTCGATCAGTTGCCCGACGGCGCGGTGCCAGGTGATGTCATCAAACGAAACGGACATGAACTACCCCTATCGGGTTACCCCGCCGCGTGATTCCCTGGCCGGTTGCTTGCTGCGCATACTGGCCCACAGACAGCCACCGGGCAATCTTTCAGCGCCCGCTGCCCATCACAAGGAATTCTCATGAAAGTCGAACTCGCCCAACTGGCGGGCCGTGACAATGGCACCGCGTACAACCTCGAGCGCGCCCTCGCGGCGATTGCGGCGTGCGCGGCCGACACACAATTGATCGTGTTCCCGGAAACCCACCTGATGGGCTTCCCGACCGCCGATACCGTCGCACACATCGCCGAACCGCTGGATGGCCCGACCGCCAGCGCGGTGCTGGCCGCTGCCCGCGAGCGCAACATCGCCGTGGTGATCGGCATGGCCGAGAACGACAACGGTCGCTTCTACAACACCACGCTGCTGATCACCCCCGAAGGCATCGCCCTCAAATACCGCAAGACCCACCTCTGGGCGTCGGATCGCGGTGTGTTCGAGGCGGGCGATCGTTATGTCACTGGCGAGTGGAACGGTGTGCGCGTCGGCCTGCTGATCTGCTACGACATCGAGTTCCCCGAATCCGCCCGCGCCCTGGCGCAACTGGGCGCCGAGTTGCTGATCGTGACCAACGGCAACATGGACCCGTACGCCCCGACCCACCGCACCGCGATCATGGCTCGCGCCCAGGAAAACCAGACATTTGCGCTGATGGTCAATCGCGTCGAGGCCGGCGACGACGGTTTGATGTTTGCCGGTGGCAGTGCGCTGGTCGATCCGCTGGGGACGTTGCTGTTCGAAGCGGGACGCGAAGAAGGGCAGTTCAGCATCGAGCTGGATCTCGACCGGTTGGAGGCTGCGCGCAAGGATTACCGCTATCTGGATGATCAGCGGTTGAAGCTGCCGGGGGAGGTGGTGGAGCACGCGTGCGGATTGCGTGAGTTGCTGATCCCGGCGCGCTGATCGGGATTTTGTGTCGGTCGGGCTGACGCCTTCGCGAGCAAGCCCGCTCCCACAAGGGAGCGCGGTCACTGTGGGAGCGGGCTTGCTCGCGAAGAGGCCAGTCCAGACAACACACCTGTTTGATCCAAAAAACAACAAAGCCACACCCGAAACATTCGCCGAACTCGGCTCTGCCATAAATCCAATAAAATCCGGAGTAAGTCGCTCATGGCTCGTTTGCAACGCACCCTGTCATCAGGGGCGGTGGTGCTGTTCGGCATCGCCTACATGACGCCGATCATTGTCCTCGGCACCTTTGGCATCCTCGCGCAATCCACCGCTGGCATGGTCCCGGCCGCGTACCTGGCGGCACTGGTGGCGATGTTCTTTACCGCCATGAGCTACGGGCGCATGGCCGCGGCGTTCCCGGTCGCCGGTTCCGCCTACAGCTATGTGCGCAAGGCGATCAGCCCCAAGCTCGGCTTCATCGCCGGTTGGGCGGTGTTGCTCGACTACCTGTTTTTGCCGATGGCCATCTGGCTGATCGGCGCGGCGTACCTCGCTTCGGCGTTCCCGTCGATCCCGCAGTGGATCTGGGTACTGGCGTTCATCGGCATCACCAGCGCGATCAACATCATCGGCCTGAAACTGGCCAGCGGCATCAACGCCTTGCTGATGCTCGTGCAATTTCTGGTGCTGATCGCCTTCGTCGCGCTGTGCGTGCACTACGTCGGTGGCGATGCGCGCACGTCGTTGTGGTCGATCAAACCGTTCTTCAATGGCGACATGCAGATGCCGCTGATCATGAGCGGCGCGGCCATCGCCTGCTACTCGTTCCTTGGTTTCGATGCGGTCAGCACGCTGACTGAAGAAACCCGCGACCCACGCCGCACCATTCCACGGGCAATCATGTTGATCACCCTGATTGGCGGGCTGATCTTCGTCGGCGTGTCGTATTTCGTGCAGATCGCCCACCCGTCGATCCAGTTCGACAGCGTCGACTCGGCGGCTTATGAAATCGCGCGCAACATCGGCGGCGATCTGTTCGTCTCGATCTTCCTCATCGGCCTGATCGTCGGCCAGTTCGCCTCGGGGTTGTCGGCCCAGGCCAGTGGTTCGCGCCTGCTGTTTGCGATGGGCCGCGACGGCGTGTTGCCCAAGTCGTTTTTCGGCACCTTGCATGCGCGCTTCGGCACACCGGTCAACAGCATCCTGCTGTGTGCAGCGGTGGCGTTGCTGGCACTGAAACTCGACGTGACCACCTCGACCTCGTTCATCAACTTCGGCGCGTTCCTGGCGTTCAGTCTGGTCAACCTGTCGGTGATTTTTCACTATTGGATCGGCGGCGAGAAAAAAGGCCCGCGTGAGCTGGTGCTGTTTCTGGTGTTCCCGTTCATTGGGCTGATCGCGGACTTGTGGCTGATGGTCAGCCTGGATCACCTGGCGGTGTATCTGGGCCTGAGCTGGCTGGCGGTGGGCGTGGTTTACCTGGCGGTACTCACCGGCGGCTTTCGTCGTCAGCCACCGGAGATGGATTTCCAGGAAGCCACGTGAGATCTCGGCAGCGGCTTTGCTGCGCAACGGCAAGCATGTGATGCTTGCCGTTTTTGCACCAAAGGCTTTGTCTGACATGTCGACTATTTCCGCTCAACCTTCCGGCCTCATTCGCATCGCCGCCGCGCTGTTGCTCAACCCTGATGGCCAGACCCTGCTGGTGCGCAAGCGCGGCACCACGGCGTTCATGCAGCCGGGTGGCAAGATCGAAGCGCATGAATTGCCGGTGCACGCGCTGGCCCGAGAGCTTGAGGAAGAGCTGGGCTTGCAGATCGATCCGGCGCAGGCGTCTTTTCTCGGCCAGTTTTCGGCGCCGGCCGCCAACGAGCCGGGGTTTGTGGTGCAAGCGCAGATATTTCAGCTGACCATCGACGCCGATGTGATGCCCGCCGCCGAAATCGAGGAAGTGATCTGGATCGATCCCGCCACTGATCCTGCTGTCGTTCTGGCGCCATTGACACGGGACCTGATCCTGCCGTTTTATCGCAACTCGCTGACGGCGATTGCCTGATCCTCCAAGCACAGGATGCCCACCATGATCCCGCTTCCAGACCTGCTGATCTTCGCTGCCGCCGCGCTGTTGATGGTACTGACGCCGGGGCCGAACATGATCTACCTGATCTCGCGTTCGATCTGTCAGGGACGCAAGGCCGGCGTGACCTCGCTGCTCGGCGTGGTGGCGGGATTCTTCGTGCACATGTTTGCCGCGGCCGCCGGTTTGACTGCGGTGTTTCTGGCGGTGCCGATGGCTTATGAAGTACTCAAGTGGGCCGGTGCGTTGTATCTGCTGTGGTTGGCCTGGCAAGCGGTCAAGCCCGGTACGCGCTCGCCGTTCGAAGCACGGCAACTGCCGCCGGATTCGTCACGCAAACTGATCACCATGGGTTTTCTCACCAGCGCGCTGAACCCCAAGATCGCGGTGTTCTATCTCTCGGTGTTTCCGCAGTTCATCACGCCTGAACACGGTTCGCTGTTCACTCAAAGCATCATGCTTGGCCTGACGCAGATCAGCGTCAGTTTCAGCGTCAATCTGCTGATTGCACTGTTCGCTGCGGGCATCGCCTCGTGGTTTGTGCGCAACCCGGCGTGGCTGGCGATGCAGCGTTATTTCATGGGGTTCGTGCTCGCAGGTCTGGCGGTGCGCCTGATGCTTGAACAGCGCAGGGCTTGAACATGTGGATCGAACGCCTCGATGCCAGCCACGCGCTGGCTTACCGCGAGTTGATGCTCGAAGCTTACGACCGGCATCCGCAGGCCTTCACCTCCAGCGTGCGCGAGCGCGCGGTGATGCCGCTGAGCTGGTGGGAAGCCCGCTTGACCAGCAAGCTCGACGTGGTGCTCGGTGCGTTTGAAGCGGGCACATTGGCCGGCATCGTCGGTCTGGCTTTCGAGCCGCGAGAAAAGGCCCGTCACAAGGCGACGCTGTTCGGCATGTACGTGTCGGCGGATTTTCGTCAGCACGGTCTGGGTCATGAACTGGTGCAGGCTGCACTGACCGAGGCGCAAAACCACCCTGCGTTGAAAGTCATCCAGCTGACCGTGACTGCCGGCAACGATGCCGCGCTAAACCTGTATCAGCGCTGCGGTTTCATCCAGTTCGGCCTGGAGCCGCTGGCGGTTCGGGTGGGCGAAGACTACTTCGACAAGATCCACATGTGGCGTGAACTGTGATTGCACGCTGAACCCTTGTGGGAGCGGGCTTGCTCGCGAAAGTGGTGTGTCAGACAACCGGTTTTCTGACACACCGCCTTCGCGAGCAAGCCCGCTCCCACAGGGATTTGCAATGGCTGTGATTCAGCGCACCGCACTGACACCATCGAGTGTCGAGAACGAGGTGTCCTTGGCCGTCAGCAAGAAATCGCGCATGTACGGGGCATCGAGCATGTCCGCACGAATCGCTGCGTACAGTGTGGCGAACAAGCCTTTTTCGCCCAGCCGCTTGGCTTTGACATAACCGCGCGAACTGTACTCGTGCAGCGCCCAGTGCGGCATGCCGCAGACGCCACGGCCGCTGGCAACCAGTTGCATCATCATCACCGTCAGTTCCGAAGTGCGCACCTGCGCCGGTTCGATGTCGGCCGGTTCCAGAAAACGGGTGAAGATGTCCAGCCGATCGCGTTCCACCGGATAGGTGATCAGCGTTTCAGTCAGCAGGTCTTCGGGGACGATGTACGGTTTGCTCGCCAGTGCATGCTGGTTGGCGACGGCGAGCATGGCCTCGTAGGTAAACAGCGGCACGTAAGTGATACCGGCAATGTCCAGCGGGTCGGAGGTCACCACCAGATCCAGGTCACCCCGGGCCAGCGCCGGCAGCGGGGCGAACGAGAAGCCCGAAGCAAGATCGAGTTCGACTTCAGGCCAGGCGTCACGGAACTGGTCGATGGTCGGCATCAGCCACTGAAAACAGCTGTGACATTCGATAGCCATGTGCAGGCGTCCGGCAGTGCCCCCGGCCAGACGACTGATGTCGCGCTCGGCGGCGCGCAGCAGCGGCAGGGTCGCATCGGCCAGTTGCAGCAGGCGCAGGCCGGCACTGGTGAAGCGTACCGGTTTGGTCTTGCGCACGAACAAGGGCATGCCCATGCGCTCTTCCAGTTCCTTGAACTGATGGGAAAGCGCCGACTGGGTCAGGTGCAGGCGGTCAGCGGCGTCGACCAGGCTGTCGGCTTCACGCAGGGCATGAAGGGTTTTCAAGTGACGAATCTCAAGCACCGCTGGCTCCGTTAGTAGAATTCATGATGGAGGGAAAGGGGGGTGAGTTTGTCTCATGTTGGGTGAGCCTGTCGACCACTGTGGCCCGAGCGGGCGATGAATCTACATCGACAGCCCGGGTTTGTGCGGTCAGTCCTGTGGGAAATGCTTCAGCGCGCTCGACTGTTTGCCGATATCACCGAGCGGCAGTGTCGGGTTATCGGCGCGAGTCAGGAAGCGGTTTTCAGGCAGCTTGAGATGAGCCTTGTCGAAATCCAGCAACTTCGCTGCGGGTGAACCGTAGTGGAAGTGTGCGTACCACAGCAGGCGGGGGGTGTCGCCTTTCACCCAGATCTCATACTCCTGCAGATAGTCGTTGCGTCCGTCTGCGCGCTTGCCAAGGTTCTGCATCGGGGTTGGCCGGCGGGCTTCCACGATGCCTTGCTCGAGCAGATCGTCAAGCATGCCATTGGTAGGGTTCTTGCTGAGCAGGGTCTGTTCGGTGCGCAGAGTGCGACCCTTTTTGATGAGCTTTTGCGCTTCACTGCGTAGTGTCGCGATGAGTTCGTGGTCGGGAAGCTGTGATGCGATTTTCGTGGCGCGCGCATCGAGTTCCTGTGCTTCGCTGACCAGCATGTGTTGCAGATCAACCGGCAGCATGTTCTGACGCGCATAGCCCTGGACTTTCAGCTCATAATCCGCCAGGGCCTGCAGCCGTTTTCTGGCTTCGGCGACGAGCTTGTTGATGTCCAGGGGGGATGGCGCGGGTGCAGCAGGAGCCGGGGTTGCGAGCCGATATTTGCCCTGGCTGGCAGGCAGCCAGGTTTCCTCGCGGCCGGTCACGCTGTTGTGGGTGGTGAACTTGTCTTCCCCATGCAGTTTTTCACCGACCAGCCATTGATTGTCCTCGCTCTGAAACAGGCTTTTATCGTTTTTCTGGACGGGCTTGGGGGGCCTCTTTTTGTTGATGATCTTGCGTGCGCGATCGCTGATGTCTTCCAGTGCCTTGAGCAGTTGGGTAAGCGCTTCCTGATTGAAGTACGGTGCATAACCGGCTTGCCAGGTCTTCAACTGCACGCGAAATTGCTCATAGTCTGCGATGCACGAGGTCAGCATCTGGTTGATTCTGGCTCGACCGCTATTGATCAGGCGCACGGATTGCTGGGCCATCAATACCCGGTGCATATGATGGGTTGCCGCTTCCAGCTGAGGGTGCAGGTGAAACCAGGATGCATCGCCAATCATGGCGTAGCGCTCGAGCATCGGCAGCAGTTGCGAGGCCCGGAAAATCATCATGTTGCCTTTGGTTGGATGGTTATCCACATCCCTAAGGAAATCGGCCATTTGCTTTTTGTCAGCGCTGTTAACTTTCTTGCGCCACACTTTAATGTCGGCCAGCGCCTCATCCATGATGTCGAACTCCTTCAATACGCCCAGTTGGGCGTCATCACGCTCCTTGAGCAACCGCTGCGCGCGCGACAGATCGAGTTCAGTGTTCAATTGATCGGTCAATCGCCCGCTTCGATTAATCCATTCCACGCTACGCAATCTGGCGTTTCTCCAACGTGCAGAGGTGACGCTCATCACGTTGAAGGCAAAGTTTTCGATGTTTTTTTGAGTGACTGTCCTTCTCTGCCCACGACAGGAGGGAAGCAGATCTTCCGACTCCTGATGCAGGCGTTTCGAGGCACTTACATATTTCTTCTCCTGCGCATCCAGCTCTGGCCCCCGGGAAAGCTTGCCTGCATCGTCGGCACTCTCGTAGCGCTCCCGGAGCTGCCCGATCTCGTGGCTAAGCTTATTTGCAGCGTTACTGTCGGCATTAACTCGACTGAATCGCAGCTCCAGGCGGCGGTACGCCCTGTCGGTAAACCAGCGCGGCAACCAGCGACGTATCGCTGCCGGCCACAATGGGTCCATGCCTTCCGCCACATGCCCGAGGACCTGACCGCCGCCGACCAGTCCGCCGTCGAACGTCGTACCGTGTACCGCGTAATAGGTGTTCCAGTGTCCATCTGCATCGAGCGCGACGGGCTGCCGGTAGCTTTTCAGGCGCGTGCCTTTGAGGCGCAGGGTGCGTCCGTCAAGCGCTACCTGATAGATCCTGCCATCGCGAACGATGAAGTCACCGTCGGCATGGCGGTAGACATTGCGGTAGAAACCGCTGGTTTCGGGTTGCAGGCCGTTCAGGGAAATGTCTTTCTCATAGGCGTAACCTTCGAAACGCGCAGCAATGTGTCGGGCCTGACGGGCGGAAGGTGCTTGCAGGCTGTCGGGGCTGGTCAATGTCCTGCGCAACTGACGTTGCAGGGTGTTGGCCCGGGCCGTGCCGGATGCCACCGCAGCGCCGGGCAACAGGTCCATGCCCGCGTCGATCAGTGACACCAGCATGGCGTTGATCTCGGCGATGCCCCGTTTGTGCTCGCCCGCAGAAAATTCCCTGACCGCCTGGTTGGCGCTGGTCCAGGCGTCATACAGGCCGATCACTGTGCCGACGAAAGGCACGATCCCGAGCGCCATTTTCAGATAGCCGTACAGGCGCACACCCTTGAGGGCATATTTCGCCCGGTACAAGTCGTCGTTGGAGCGTGAGGTCCGGCGATGGGCTTCGATCAGGCGGCCCATTTCAGCGTCGAGCATGTGGCTGGCAAGCGAAGTGTGTGTCGGCCACGACGGACCGATGCCGATCAAGCCGTTGAAGTGCATCAGGACCGCCCTGTCGATACGCGCCCGATGTTGCTGCGCATTACCGATCAGCGCCCGGCCGGCCAGATAATCGACCATCGGGATGTGCAGGCAGAGATTGAACAGCCCCCTGCGTGCCTGCTCCAGCGTGGCGAATGAACGCAGGAACCGGCCGTCAGGACTGTCGGGCAGATACAGCAGGGTGCTGCCGCGCACCTGATCGACGATGAAGGTCACGCCTGAAAGGGTGGTGGGCAAGTCCTCGGTGTCGGCCCCCCCTACGGTCAGATACGCCGGGTGCAACACGATCCGTTTGCCGGGCGGTTGCCAGGCTTGCGGCGAACTGGCGTCGATGGCAGTCAACAGCGTCTGCAGTTGCTCGGCATTGAGGATGCCTTCGGCGTGCGCCATACGGCTCTGGATCTGCAACAACAGGCGGTGGGGTTCGAGCAGGCACTCGCGACGGTAATCGCGCTCGAAACGCGGTTCAGTCACCAGGCCCCGATAGACCGAGCGAATCAGGTCTTCGTAGCGCTGGGCCAGATTCAGGTCCTTGACGGTCCGTATCAGGTATTGCCCGGTGATGCCGGCGCTCAGGCTGGCGTGATCGGCGGCGATATCGGCTTTGATCACGATCTTCATGAACCCCATCCGATCGCCCACTGACTCGTCGATGTTGAGCAACGCCAGTTCGTGCACGTCCAGGATGCTGCGGGCCTTGCTGGCAATCCAGACGGTTTTGGTCGGTGTGCCTGGCGTGGCACCGGCAATGACTTGCTGCTCGGTGCTGACCGAGTCCGGCAAGTCGAGTCTGATCGTGAACGCACCCTTGAGCGCAAAGTCCTCGCGCAGACGAGTTGCAACGTGCTGACTGGCGAAGTCGGTGGCGCTGGGCAGCTTCAGATCGTGCAGGGCGTCGGCTTTTTGCAGCGCCCGGGTCTGGCGTTCGATCAGCGCTTTGAGTTGCTCGCGCTCCGCCCTGGAAACCCGCGTCAGCCAGGCCGGCAACTGGCTGGCCAGCAAGCCGCTGCGCTGCTGCTCGATCAACAGATCGAGCGCACGTTCGCGGGCATTGTTGATCGGCACTTGCAGGCGCGAAATGGTTTGTTCGCCGAGGGTTTGCAGTTCGGCTTCGAGTTGCTCAGCCAGCTGCGGGCCGACATATTGCGAGTGCAGAGCGGCGGCCTGCCGTTCGAATGCCGCGTGCTGGGCGCGCAGACCGGATTCCAGTGGATCGCCAGGGATTTCACGAAGGTGCAGGGTGTGTTCGGTGTCCCCGGGCAGTATGTGGAACAGCTCACGTTGCAACGCCTGGCGTGAAGCGAAACGCTGCAGGCCGCCACCGTGCCCGGGCCAATAGAGCAACAGGCTGCCCGGGTTGTCAGGGCTGTTGAAAACGGCCCGGTCGGCGAACACCAATACGCCGTCCAGCGCTGCTCCATCACGCTGCACCACGGAGCCAGGATGCAGCGATGCAACGGCGGCAGCGCTCCCGCGATCCGAGGGTTTCGGATGGTCAAGTACCGCGTCGAGCATTGCCAGTTCTGCTGTGCTGATTTGCCCGAGGAGCCATTGAATACCCGCCTCGGTGCGCAATGCCTCAAGCCTGGAACGATACAAGGCCGAGAACTGCGTATTGATGGTCGTGACGTCGAGTGCGCGCGAGCGGTGGATCAGTGCCCGTGCGGCTTCGACAGTCAGGTGCTGCTGTTGATGCAGCCGGTACAGGCGATGTTCCAGATCTTCCAGTTGCGCAGACCTGGGCGCCAGCGAAAACGTCTCGCCCAAAAACTTCTGCAATAACTGCCTGTAGTGCTCGAGCGTGTTGCGTTGTCGTTGCAGACTGATTTCGGGGCTCAGATTGTCGAATGGTATGTCTGATGCCGCGTCGACCTTTGTGCTGATGGAGGGCATGGCTGGCATGGCGAACACCGTGTCGGCGCGACGCTTCAGATCCTGCTGGTCGGCAGCCTCGAGGTGCTGCCCGATCAGGTCGATGTGCGCCTGTGCATTCAGGGGCGCCTGATCGCCATCAAGGGGGCTTGCGGCATGCAGTTGTGTGCCCAGTTGCAACTCAAGCACCTGGCGCGCACCGTCCCTTAGCGCAAGGGTGTGCAGGGCAAAGTCGAGCGGACCTCGCCAAAGTGTGTCGTCAATGACCAGATGCTTGTGGTTTGCCTGCAACCAGTCCTGCAGATCGCTGCGTTGTCTGAAGGTGCTCACTGCCGGGTTTTCAACGGGCATGTAGAGCAATTGCGCACCGGTTTGATCTGTGCCCAGGGTCAAGACCCAGGCGCCCGCCGGCGAATCGGCCCTTGAGCCTTTCTGTAGCGCAAGTTGCTCGATACACACTTGCTGGCCGGCAAGCGTCGGCCAGTCCGGCAGCACAGTCTGCAGGCATTTGAGTTGCTCTGCCGGCAACGGCCCGTTGGCGAAGCTATGCTGCGCGCTGGCTTCGAGGTGGCTGCGATAGAGCTGTTCGACTCGTTGTCGGCGAGAGACGGCAGTGCCCGGCGCGCGGTCATCCCACCAGGCATTCCAGCGCTGGGTCAGGTGTTGCGCAAGGTCCAGCGTCTGCAGCTGCTGCAACAGTTTTCCGGCGGGCAAGCTGCCTCCCGGCCCCGTAATGTGGCTCAGACGAGCCTGCAAGATGCTTTGGTCGGGGTGACGGGCCAGGTAGGCAAAGACCTGGGTGAGGCTGAACTGCCGCACCGAGTGTTCCGAGGCTGGAAAAAAGTGAAAGATGACCTGATCGCTGTCCAGTTGCAGCTGCTGGCGGATCAAGTCGCGGATTGCGTCCCGCACGTTTGGGCTGGCGGCGAGCAGATCGCGCATGTACTCGCAGCCTTCGCGCCAGCGCGCCGTGGCGCTGAGCAGCAGGCCTTCATTGCGAGGGGCGAACAAGGCAGGCGCCGTAAGGTCGAGGCGGGTGTCGGGGGGCGAACTGATTTGAAGACTCTGAGGCATTACCGATGACTCCTGTTGAGGGTGACGCTCATTGAGCGCGCCTCGTCGGGAGTCGTGGCGGTACATAGTTACCGCGTGCGGCTACGACCGCTCGGCAAACTTCATCAAACTGTCACGCAACTGTGGCAGCGCGCTTGAACAAACTTCATCAGACTCGCGCTCTACTGGGGTTCTGCGTTTCGGTGTTTTTTCATGATCAAAAGCTTTTTTTTCCTCGCGGCCGTTCTGGTCGCGTTTTTATTCGGTGCGCCATCGTTCGCGGCCGCCCGTTGCGATGTGAATGTGCCGACCGGGCATGTCGACCTGCAACAAGTGAGCATTGCCTACCAGAGCATCGGCCGGGCATCGGATCCGGCGCTGTTGCTGGTCATGGGCCTGGGCGGTCAGTTGATCCACTGGCCCGACGAAGTGGTGGTGGCGCTGTGTCAGCAGGGCTTTCGGGTGATCCGCTATGACAACCGCGATGTCGGTCTGTCGACCTGGCGTCAGCCACCGGTCGAGGCCAACCTGACTTTCGAAGTGCTGCGCTACAAGATCGGTTTGCCGGTGTCGGCGCCCTATTCGCTGACCGACATGGCCGACGATGCGCTGGGCTTGATGGACGCGCTGCACATCGACCAGTTTCACGTACTGGGTGCCAGCATGGGCGGGATGATCGCCCAGCATCTGGCGGCGATGGCGCCGCAACGGGTGGAGAGCCTGACGCTGATCATGACCAGTTCCGGCGCTGAAGGTTTACCGGCGCCCAGTGCGGCGCTGGTGCAACTGCTGGCCCGGCGCGGCGCGCCGAATCGCGAGGTGGCGCTGGAGCAGCAGGCCGATCTGCTGGCGGCACTGGGCAGTCCGTCAGTCACTGATGATCGGCAAGCGTTGCTGCATCAGGCGGCGGTGGCCTACGACCGGGCGTTCAACCCTGAAGGCGTGAAGCGCCAGATCATGGCGATCCTCGCCGAGTCGAGCCGGGTGGCGCTGCTCAATCAGCTGCGGGTGCCGACTCTGGTGGTGCACGGTACGGCCGATCCGTTGCTGCCGGTGATGCACGGCGTGCATCTGGCGGCGCATATTCGCGGCAGTCAGCTGAAGCTGATTCCGGGGCTGGCCCATCGTTTTCAGGAAGCGTTCAAGGCACCGTTGCTGGCGGCGGTGTTGCCGTATCTGCAACAGCATCGTGAAGACACTTCGCACTGGGCGCAGATCGAGCCGGTGGCGGCGGGGAATCTGTTGTAACCGATATTTTCAGGGTCTTTGTGCCGGCCCCTTCGCGAGCAAGCCCGCTCCCACAGGTACAGTGTTGTCCTTGTGGGAGCGGGCTTGCTCGCGAAGGGGCCATCACTGTCGCTGAAAGACCCGGCAGGTGTATCGTGCAAGCTTTCCCGCACGATATCCGCCTGCGAGGT
>Ga0153921_1001109_pt1 | contig 12513 bp, 9 predicted proteins | sample TSNJ005MetaG_FD_104691 | JGI IMG/M metagenome (GOLD analysis project Ga0153921, IMG submission 104691) | Attine ant fungus gardens microbial communities from New Jersey, USA - TSNJ005 MetaG | ecosystem: Host-associated > Fungi > Mycelium > Unclassified | place: USA: New Jersey, Brendon T. Byrne... | reverse complement strand
TCCTTGATTTGTCATAGAAATTGCTACCTTTTGCGTTTCGCCACGCTTCTGGGCGAAACGCTGGAATCAGCGCAATTTCCTATGACAGAACAAAACGCGCTGCGCGCGTATTTGTTTTCCGCAATTTGTCTAGGAAATTGCATCCTTTGCCGGCTTTCCTGTTCTATGCTTTGGTTTTGCGGAAAGAGGAAAGCAGCTTGACCACATCCCGTGTCAGGTATATACCCATAATGCCGGCAGAAATAGGCACACAGATATAAAACATCCGTTTTGGTATCCGCAAGGTGGTTGAAACGCTCCGGGAGCGGCTGAACAGATCGAATCCATAGTAAAAAAGAACTATAATGAACACCATGGACAAGCAGTATACGATTATTTTGATAAGCTTTCCCGAAACCGTATGTTCTATCTTTTTAATAATAAAGTCTAGCGCAAAGTGTTTACCTTCCCGCTGCAGCTCCGCCGCGCCGAAAAAAATAACCCAGCCAATAAGCATTTCCACAATCTCGTCGGTAGCAGTAAAGTTGATTACCGGTACGAACCGGATAAACACATTTGCAATATACAGAACAAAAATTCCCATCAGGCTCCCGACGCAGATCCAGCGCAGCGTATTTCCCAGAAGGGAATCTGCTTTCATCATTAGATTTTTCATCATAACCTCACTCCTATCCGAAAATGGCCGGTAATGTGACGGTAAACCATGGCACAAAGGCGATCAGGATGGTAACCGCAATCATAAGAATGACAAAGGGCATGGCTTCCCAGGCTACATCCAAAATTTCCTCACCACTGATACTGGCTACCGTGTAAACATTGAGGCCAAGCGGCGGCGTGATCAATCCTACATTTACCGCCATAGCCATAACAACCGCGAACTGGATCAAGCTGTAGTTGAAGCTTTGGACAACCGGCACAAAAATCGGGATAGAGATCAGAATGATGGCATTTCCCTCCAGGAAACAGCCGAGAACCAGGTAGACAATAATAATGATCAGCAGGATCAGGTAAGGATTTGTGGTAACTTGGGATATCAAGCGCACGGCCATCTGGGGAATCCGAAGGTTCATCAAGACATATTGGAAGAAACCAGCCACCGATATCACAAACATGATTTTTGCTATCTGCTCCACCGTTCCCCAGAAAAGACGGGGCAGGTCCCGTATTTTGATTTTTTTATAGACGAATATACCCAAAAACGCGGAGTATAGCGCGGCGACAGCGGCTGCCTCGGTAGTGGTGAACAGGCCGCCGAAAATTCCCGCCAGAACAATAACCGGAACCAACAGGGGCAAAAATGCCTGACGAAACGCGTTCCACTTTTCTTGCCAGGTTGATTTGGGAGACTGGGGGATTCCCCGCTTTTTGCAAATAAACGACGACATTACCATCATGCACGCCGACAGGAAAATCCCCGGCAGGATGCCGGCCGCAAACAGCTTGCTGACAGATTCGCCGGTCAGGCTGGCGAAAACTACAAAGGTGATGCTGGGCGGGATGATGGGACCCAAGGTGGCGGCGCAAGCTGTTAAGGCAGCGGGGAACCTTCTCCCATAACCCGCGTCATCCATTTCGTTGATTGCAATCATGCCCAGACCTGCCGCCGAAGCAATAGCCGAGCCGGACATCGCCGCCATAATGGTGCAGGCCAGAACATCGGCATGGGCAAGACCTCCCGGCCAATGGCCCACCATAACCTTCGCGAAGTGAAACAGGCGGGTGGAAATGCCTCCTTCGTTCATAAAGCTTCCCATCAACAGAAAAAAAGGGATCGCAAGCAGAGTAACGCCGGTCACCGATGAGAACATACGCTGCGCGATAACCGCAAGATTCTCAGCCTGCCCCGCGCCTAAAAACGTGAAGATCGGTACAACACCAAGGCTAATAGCCGTGGTGGCTCCAAGGAACATAATAACTAGCAACAGAATAAAAATCAGAACTAATAGCACTTTTCACCGCAACTCCTATCTTTGAACAACAGTGTGGGCCTTGGGCCCGGTCAGATTGAGCCCAAGGCAATGGCTACGGTCAATTACTTTTCGTTTTCAGCAAATTCCATCATCTTATTAACGTTCTCCTGCCCGCATACCTCCGCGATATTTTTGTAAGCAGATTCCATCATGGTCTTGAAAGGTTCGAGCTCGGGAGTGGTAACATTCATACCGTAGCTCTTAAGCTCCTCGATGTCGCTGTTTTCCGAGCTGATGATACTTTCCCGGACCAAATCACCGCACCGGCGTCCTTCTTCCTCAATAACCGCCTTCTGTTCATCGGTCAATTTGTTCCAGGATTTGGAGTTCATAATAAGCATAACGCTCTCGTACATGTGGTTGGTAATAGCCAGTTGATCCTGCACTTCATATAGCTTATCCGCCTTGATCACGCCCACAGGGTTTTCCTGGCCATCAGCAACGCCCTGCTTCATAGCGAGATACAGCTCATTGTAATCAATTTTTTCCGTAACGGCGCCCAAAGCGGCAAAGCACTCTTCCAGCTGGGCGACTTTGGGAACGCGGATCTTAACGCCTTTCAAATCTTCCGGAGAATTAACTTCGATTCCCTTGGTGGTCGTGTTGCGGAAGCCGTATTCCCAGAAGCCTAGGCCGCAAAAGTTGTTTTCGTCCAGATCGGGCTGAACCCATTCCTGGAATTCCGTGCTATCCAGCACCTTGTGGGCATGCTCGTATCCCTCAAACAGGAAAGGGGTTTGAACAGCGTAAAAGCGGCTTGAATAACGTCCCAAGTCACTCAATGTACCTACATTAAAGTCTATGCTGCCCAATGATACCTGCTCCAGCAGCTCCATTGGGCTCCCCAGCTCTTTGTTGGGGTAGATTTCTATGAGAACCTCGCCGTTGGTGCGTTCCTTCACAGCCTTGGCAAATTCGACGGCGCCGTCGTGAATAGGGTGCATTTCATTTGAAAAATGGGCAAACTTTAAGGTAACGGAGTCAGCCGCCGGGGGAACCGCCGCGCTCTCATCCTTTAAATCGGAGACGCTTTCCTGACTTGTTTCCGCTTGCGCCGGTTCAACCTGAGCGTTTTTCAGACAGCCGGAAAATAAAGAGCAGATCAGCATCATAATTGCTATGAATTCAAAACACCTTTTCATCCTAAATCCTCCTGTTTCGTTGACCATGGTTTCCATTCGTTTATTGTTCTCAAACTTAAAAATGGTTATCCTCCTTCCAGTATCAAATGCTATACCGGGTAACGCGCGCTTCTGTTTTTACCTTCTGTTGCGCAGATAGCCGTGGTTTAAAAGCTCCTTCTGGTTTACCGTATTCCAGGGGAGTTCGCCGCTTAAAATCCGTACCGCGGTTTCAGCAACCCGCTTATGCTGTTCGCCGGAAGCCTCCAAGGAATTGTAGGCCATATGCGGGGTGAGGATTACGTTGTCCATGGAGGCGAAAGGGTGATCCGCCGTACGGATAGGTTCACTCTCCGTAACGTCGAGGGCTGCCGCCGCAAGCTTTCCTGAACGCAGAGCTTCGATTAAGTCACCTTCATGAACCAGACTGCCGCGGGAGGTGTTGATCAGGATTGCCCCGTCCTTCATGAGACGGAACGCGTCTTTGTCGAACAGATGACAGGTAGCTTTGCTTAATGGAATATGACAGGAAATTATGTCCGACGTGGAAAACAGCTCCTTCAGCGTAACCGGCCTAACACCATAGTGTTGAAATACCTCCGTCGATACATAGGGGTCGTATGCGACCATCGAAAACCCAAATGGCCTGGCGTACTCTGCCACAAGCCTGGCGATATTTCCAAAGCCTGCCAGACCCAGGGTCTGGCTTTCGGGCCTGCGCATGACAATTCCCGAATTATCATTCCATTTACCAGCCTTTACCTGCTTCGTGAAGTAACAGACCTGCCGGCACGCATTCAGTATAAGCGCCATTGTGTGAGTGGCCACTTCCGGGTAACAGTAATCCGGTATGTTACAAACAAGGATACCTCTTTGAGAGGCTGCGTCCAGGTCAAAGGCATCATACCCTACCCCGTAGCGGATCAGCCCTTTGCAGTTAGGGAAGGCATCCATCATCTCTCCGTCAACACTGGTATAAATGGAAAGCAGCACATCGGCGTCTCGGCAGCAATCTAAAATCTGTTGTTTTGTTCTGCAGTTCTCCATCTTGAATTGAATATTGTGGTCGGCGAAGATTTTCTTCTCAATTTCGTAACCGAATTCCTCTAAGTAAAACGAATCAATCAAAACCACTTTCACATCGCGAAGCCTCCTTTTGTAAAAAATGTACTCAGTTAAGATACAATAATTCGTATATACGAATTGAATTCCGAAATACAAATCGATTATATCAATCTGACTATTACCTGTCAATAGTAAATATGATTTTTAAATAATGGCTATAATTTTTAGGCATTTTGTTTAATATTCGTTTTCATGCTATTGGTTACTATTAAGAAAATTGATAGATTTGCCAATTTTTATGCGTTTTATTCTACCACTCTGACAATGCGGCTTTTCGGCTTGTAATGCCGCCGCCTGTCTGCTATCATAATAATCACTTATTTTTAAAATGAAAAGAGAGATTTTTTGATGGAACATCACCGCTCCACTGCACGCGTACTTGATATTCTGGAACTCCTTGCCGCTTCATCAGAAGGGCATACGCTCACCGAGATTTCCAATTTTTTGGGAATGCCTCGAAGCAGCCTTTTTCCTATTATTCACACATTAGCCGACCGCAATCATATTTACCTAAATCCCCAGACAATGAAGTATAGTATTGCTGTAAAAGCTTATGTGGTAGGGGCGTCTTACCTTGGAAAAAACGACACTTACAACCTGGTTCTGGAAGAAATGGGGCATATTACAGAAAAATGTATGGAAATCTGTCAGTTGGGTATCCTGGATGGAAACGAGGTGTTATATATCGGCAAGGTAGAATCGCCCGAACCTATTCGTCTGATTTCCCACATAGGCAAACGCCTGCCCTTTTACTGCACCGCCTTGGGCAAGGCGCTGGTATCCCAAATGAGTTATGAAGAGATCAAAGCCCTATGTGGTGATTCATTACATAAACGCACACCCTATACCATCACCGATTTGCAGACAATTTACAATCAGATACTGCGTGTACGTAATGGAGAACTCGCTGTGGACGAACATGAAACTCAGGAAAATGTAAAGTGCTTTGCGGTTCCCCTCCGCGCAAAGGGGAAAGTGATAGCAGCTATCAGCGTCAGTACCCCGATTTTCCGTTCCTCCAAGGAGAAAGATGAGCAAATCAAAACCTGCCTTTTGGCATCCCGCATTAAACTGGAATCAGCCTTGGAACATGTATTGGTACGTCAACTGCGGTAATATTGTTAGAACTATACTGAACGCAAAACCTAAAAGAAGCGAAAGCACACAACAAAAGCACGGGAAATGCCGAATCGGCATTTCCCGTGCTTTTGTTTTATTTTCTTATAAAGCTGATGATATTTACAATCGCTATCTATGGTGCAACGCGCCTTTGTTATGCAAATTCTTATCTATTTTTTTGCCTTGCTCCATTCACGCAGCCTTTTTGTCAACGCGTAGATTGTAGTGCAGGAACACCAATCGGATGGATTGCCGCCGGAATTGATAATATGTCGTTCATGTCCGACTTGCGCTCTCTCCTCTGCGGTGAGAAGCTTGCCGCTTATTTTACCGCAAGTTCTCTGAATGGTCTCCGCGCCTTTGTCATACTCAAAGCCTAGTTTCTTTTCAAGCTCGGAATTGAGAAAAGTTCTTGACATAGAACCTGTTTTGTTTTCAAAATGCAGAAAAAACCAATATTCAATCGCTTCATTTGAAAAGGCGCAGTTTATTCCGTTGCTCAGCGCAAGGTTAATTGCATTTTCAAAATCCTTAAAATCATCTTTGTCGAATACAGTCCAAACCTCATCATAATCGGCTTTTTGTGCTAACGCTGCCCGAACTACCGCCAAAGGATTACTCTTTTTATGAGCGACAACTTTTATACTGATATTCTGTAAATCTTTTTTGTGCCTATTTTTGTAATGATTAAAATATATTTCCTCAGTTTCTCCTCCGCACATTACAAGCACCTTGTCCCGAAGCCGCAACACCGGAGGTCTGCGCTTGTACTTATCCATACTCATAAGCGTCTCTCCTACACTTTTTTCGCCGTAAAATAATCCTTAAGTTTCGGAGTCGCTCCAAAGGCCCCAAGTAAATACTGTTTTAAAAGCTTGCTTTCCTTGCGGACACCTTTAAAATCTGTCAGTGAGTACAGCTTGCTTACTCCGTATTCATCCTTTTCAGTAAAATACACCTGGTCGCGGCGAATGTCCTCATCAAGCAAAAGGACATCATGGGTATTGCAAATTAACTGAGCGTTTTTAGGATTTTTACTGATGGAATTAAACATCATAACCAGGAACCTCACAAGAATCGGGTGAAGCTGTGAATCTAATTCATCGATAAACACAACGCTTCCGGTTTCCAAAGCCCTTATAACAGGCCCGGCGATTTCAAACAGCTTCCTTGTTCCGGCAGATTCAAAAGATACAGGCGTGGAAACAATCCCTGACTTTTCCCATTTTTCATTATAAAAATGGTGCTTTGTTACTAGATTCACAGACCTGACCGGCGGAATTTTTTCAGCAACACTCTTTTTCAGGGCTTTATTTATAAACTTATTCTCCTCTGACAGCTCAATATCAAAATCAAGTATGTTTACATCTGCTTTTTGAAGCAGATCAAGCACACTGTTTTTGCCGCCTGAGTTTTCCTCCAAATATTCAATAGTTGCGCTTAATAGACGGATTGTGTCTTCTGTGTCGAAAATTTGTATGCTCTCAAACCAGCGATATACCGTCATTGCCATTTCATTATTACCGCCATTTGCCCAATATAAAAACAAGGTGTCACGACGCGTGTTTTTTGTAAGCCCTTTAACGCTATCCATATCTTTGCTTAACGATATATCTTTAAAATCGGGACTTGTGCGAATAAAAACCGGAGTCATTCTTTTTGTTTTTTTGTACAAATATTCTTTATTAACTTCGCCATTCAGCAGTTCAAAGCCATACTCATACACCAGACCGTCAGCAATAAACTCAACCTCAAAAATGCTGGGCGTTTCATTTGCAATTTCAGAGAATATAAAATTATTTATACCGGCAACCATCTTGCTCTGCAAACTTAGCTCAGCAAGTACTATACTTTTCATATAATCAATGGCTTTTATAAAATTGGATTTACCGCTGCCGTTAGCCCCAAAAACAAACGCGCTCTTTATCAATCTGCCGTATTCTGTTTTTACGGTATTAAGCTCATAAAACTTTGTATCGGCGCTTGCTTTCATGGTAAAAATATTTTCCCCATAAAATGACATGAAATTTTTAAACGTAAACCCTATGAGCATTATAATCACTCCAATCTACAAATACGGGTACAGTGTTAGTTTATACGCATAATTGCCAAATTGTCAAGCGCTTATACCAATATTTGAAAATTAATTTCATATATCTAAATAAGAATGCTTATAAATTGGAAGTGTTTATTAAGAGGCAGAGGGCACTAGACACAACTACACCTGGCTAATCATATTCACTCCTGAAACAACCCCCGTATCTCATCCTCCGACATACGGGTAATAAAGCTTGCGCCTTCCTGAATAACCTTATCTATTAGATCCTTCTTCTTTTCCTGCAGATCTAAAATCTTTTCTTCGATACTGTCCTTGGTCACAAGGTTAAACACCTGCACAACATTCTTTTGTCCGAAGCGGTGAGCGCGGTCCGACGCTTGTTCCATTACCGCAGGATTCCACCACGGGTCATAGTGGATAACTATATCGGCTCCGGTCAGGTTAAGACCGGCGCCTCCGGCCTTTAGGGAAATAAGAAAAATATCCCTTGCCCCCGCGTTAAATTCCAGCGTCATTTGCATTCTGCTTTTTGAATCGGTAGCGCCGTCCAAATAATAATAAGCTATATCCTTATCCTCTAGCTTTTCCTTTAATATGGAAAGCATGGAGGTAAAGCCGGAAAATAATAATATCCTGTGGCCATTTTCTATAGTAGAAATGATAGTTTCCATGGCAAGCTTAAGCTTTCCGCTGCCTCCGCTGTAATTTTCTAAAAATAATGCCGGATGGCAGCAAATCTGACGCAGCCTGGTCAGCTCGGCCAAAATGCGAAACCGGTTTTTTTCGGCCGCCCCCGAATGCAAAAGCTCGTCCATCTCGCCTCTCGCGCTCATTAAATGGGCGGTGTACAGCTTTTTCTGCTCAGGCTCCATTTCCGCGAAAAGATTGCTTTCCACCTTTTCCGGCAGCTCCTTTAAAACATCGCTTTTCGTCCGTCTCAAAACAAAGGGCGCTATTTGCCTTTTCAACTGCTCCGCACGGCCATTGTCGTTTTCCTTTATAATTGGATTTTCGTAAAGCCTGATAAATTTATGATTACTGTACAAGTAACCCGGCATTACAAAATCAAAGATAGACCACAGCTCTATCAGTGAGTTTTCTATAGGAGTGCCTGTCAGCGCGAAGTTTGCTCTGCTTTTCAGGCTTTTTATAGCCTGGGCGCTCTGGGTCAGAGGGTTCTTGATATTTTGCGCCTCATCCGCGATTACAAACTGAAATTCCATGTCTTCATAAAACTCTATATCCCGCTTCATAGTGTCGTAGGTGGAAATATACACCTGGGCCCTGTCGCCCAGCAAAAGCTCCTGCCTTTTAGAGGGCTGGCCGGCTACAACCATGGCCTCCAGCTCCGGCGCGAACCTTTTTATTTCCCTTTGCCAATTGTACAAAACGGACGAAGGACACACCACCAGCGAAGGAAGCTCCTTATCCTGAGCCAGCAGCAGCGCAATGACCTGAATCGTCTTCCCTAAGCCCATATCGTCAGCCAATATTCCGCCGAAGCCATATCGGGTTAAGGAGCTTAACCAATTAAAGCCTATCCTTTGATATGAGCGCAGCTTGCTTTCGATAGAATCCGGAATTATAAATTCTCCGTGGCCCATATTATCAAAAACACCGGTTAACTCTTGAAGCTCCTTATCCTTTTCATATCCGTGCTTCTTTAAAATACTATCAAGATAAACAGCCCTGTATTTAGGCAGGGATATTTTACCCTTTTGCAGCTCCTTTTTAGGAATATCCAGAGAAATAATCATTTCCGCGGCGGATTGCAAGGCTTCATCTTCCAAATTTAAGAACCGGCCGTTTTTAAGCCTGTGATAGCGTTTCCGTTTAGAGTAGGCTTCAAGAGCTTCCAAAAGCTCAGTTAAGGTATAGCCTTCGGTATCTATCCGCATTTCCAACAGGCTTCCGTTAAGCGTTACTCCAAATTTGGTGCTGGTTTTTCTGGCGGCTTTTCTGGAGAAGCCCTCGGCAACATATACTTCTCCCTCGTTTCCCAGATCTTCTATCCCTTTCATCATAAAATCAAATATGGTATCTTCATCTGAAAGCATAAAAACATTGCGTTTTGCCTCCGGCCTAAAGCCTAAGCTGTTAACTGTTTTCAGGCATTTTCGCTCAAAAGACAGATTTCTCAGCGGGCAATCCGCTTTAAATGAGGCCTCCAAAGGGTTGATATCCCCATCCTCATATTTAAATGAAAGCTTAAGGGCTATGTCCCCTTCTTCCATATCGAGATAAAACAAGGATATGGGCTCCGGCAACACCACCGATTCCGGCAGCGCCGTATTTTCGTCCAAAAGCCCTAAAGCCTTCAGCTTTGGTAAAACAAAATTTATAAACGCGGCCTTTCGGTCTCCTTCAAAAACCAACTCCGGTCTTGAAAGAAGCTGGAACTCATCCAGCAGGCCGGTCATCAGCGCGACATCCTCGGACTTCCCTCGATGCAAGGAGCCGGGCATAATAATATAATGATGATCGGCCCCCTTAATAAGTACGCAGTGGCTATGCAAGCCTCCAAGTATAACTTTTTCCCCTTCACTTCTAATAGATAGAGTATATGGGGGCTTGTCCAATTCTATTAGAAGGCTCTTTTCCTCCATATCATAAATATCGGCTTCAATTTCCCGTCCGTCCCACAATTCTAAAAACTGGTCGAGCCTGTCGTAAAACAAAGCAAGCTGTCTCGCAAGCTTTCCGTTATTATGCCGGTATCCCCAAGAGTAGCTTTGCATCTGGTCAAGGAGCTTCTGGCTGCCTGTATAGTCCTTAAGCATAAAGTCGATAAGACCTTGGGATTTCGGCTCAAAAGCGGAATACTTGTGCGCAAAGCTTAACTCCTTGCCGTAGGATACTATTTCCTCTTGCTTTATCGCGTTTAGAAATTGACTGATATTCTTTATCAGATACTTACGCTTGGCGCCCACATTAAAAGTAAGGACGCTATTTTTTCTTTCATCCACGTTTAAAACAGGCGCGAGGCTAATCAATTCTTCGGTTGAAGGCTCAAGGTATTTTTCCATTTCAGACGCGGCCTGCTTGGCGAAGGAATCATTTATTCGCCGGCAAATATCTTCCTGGGTGATAGAGCATTTGTCCTTCCCCTCCTCCAGCAAATAAAACAAAAGCGCGGCCACATGCTTGCAGCCGCCCTGCCAAATACTATGGGCCTGGCAGGTACAGCTATAATCCTTAAACTGTCCGCCGGCATGAAACTCTACGGTGGACGTATAAGTTTTATAGTTTCCCTTGATACAGGCCTCCACCGCAATGGCTTCTTTCAGCTTTCGGGCCTTGATCTCAAGCACCTTGCCCTCGGTATAATAACGTTCACCGCGCCGGTAAGTATCGGGGTTGGAAACGATATTGAGTATTTGTCCTTTATTGATTTTGTAAGGCAACAACGATGGCATTATGATACTACTCCTTGCTTATTCCTTCTGATGAAGCTTCTATTTTAGATGTAGACTCAGTGTCAGGAATACAGTTTATCACCGTACGGAATAAATATACCATAAAAATTAATGTTAAGCTAACAGAAGCCAGCTCCGCAATGGGAAAAGCCAACCATACCAGCTCCAGCCTGCCGGTCCGGGACAAAAGATAAGCCGCTGGAAGCAATACTATAAGCTGTCTGGTTACGGAAATCAACAAGCTGAACATTGCCTTGCCGAAAGCCTGAAAAGCTCCGTTTAATACAATGCAAAAGCCTGCGAACAGAAAGCTGTAGCTTATGGTGCGCAAGGCCTTCACTCCGATATTCAGCATTTCCTCAGAAGCGTTAAACAAGGACAGCAATTCCGGGGCAAAAAGCTGGAAAATCAAACAGCCTATAAGCATAATTGCTAAGGCATAAATAACCCCAAGCCTAATAGTTTTGACTATGCGATCCTTCTTATGCGCGCCGTAATTATAGGAGAGTATTGGTATAATACCATTATTCATTCCGAATACAGGCATAAAAATAAAGCTTTGCAGCTTGAAATAAACTCCAAAGACTGCCGCGGCCGTAGAAGTAAACGCCAGCAGTATCCTGTTCATGCCATATGTCATCACCGAGCCTATGGCCATCATAGCCATAGAAGGTACTCCAACATAATATATCTGTCGGATAGTACGCGGATTTGGACGAAATCCCTTCGGCTTTAGCTTGATTTCATTATTTACCGACACATTAAAAAATATAGCCAAAAACATTCCGACAAACTGTCCTATAACTGTAGCCAATGCCGCCCCAGCAACGCCCATCTTTGGAAATCCGAGCAAGCCGAAAATTAAAATCGGGTCTAAGATAATATTAGTTACCGCTCCCGAAAGCTGGGTTATCATGGCATAAAAAGTCTTGCCTGTGGACGTCAGCAGCCTTTCAAAGGTAACCTGACCAAATATCCCTAATGAGGCGATTGTACAAATATAAAGATAATCACAGCCGTACTCCAGTATCTCCGCGTTACTTGTTTGAGTTTCAAAATAATACCGGCTGAAACACAGGCCAAGCACAGCAAACGCCATCCAGCTTATTATCGCTAGAAAAACGCCGTTATTAGCGGCGTTGTTGACTTCTTCAAAATTCTTTTCCCCCAAGCTTTTTGAAAGTAAGGCGTTTACACCCACAGCCGTCCCCGACGCCACCGCAATCATCAGGTTTTGCATAGGAAATGCCAAGGATACCGCCGTCAGCGCGTTTTCCGATAGCATTGCCACAAAAATACTGTCAACTATATTATATAAAGCTTGAACCAGCATGGATATCATTATAGGCACCGACATTGAAATCAGCAGCTTGCCTATAGGCATAACACCCATTTTATTTTCTTTTATTTCCGTTTTACTCATTAATTCTGTTTCTCCCTTCCAGGGCTTCTCTAATAATTTTTACTGTTGTATCTATACCAAGACCGCTGTCTACGCAAAGATGGTAATTTTTCGCGTGACCCCAGTTTCTTTGGGTAAAGTGGCGGTAATAAGACCCTCGCTGCCGGTCTATCCTTTTCAGCAGCACTACGGGATCGTCTGCTTTAACTCCGTAATCATTTTGTATACGGCTGACCCTGTCTTCAACAGAAGCATGTATGAATACGCTGAGCATATCCTTATCATTCCGCAGCACATAATC
>Ga0153921_1001108_pt1 | contig 12513 bp, 9 predicted proteins | sample TSNJ005MetaG_FD_104691 | JGI IMG/M metagenome (GOLD analysis project Ga0153921, IMG submission 104691) | Attine ant fungus gardens microbial communities from New Jersey, USA - TSNJ005 MetaG | ecosystem: Host-associated > Fungi > Mycelium > Unclassified | place: USA: New Jersey, Brendon T. Byrne... | reverse complement strand
AGTACCAAAAAATATTTGGCACTGACATTCATCGACACACTGTTGAGTTCTCAAAGAACACGCACACACCATCACCACGACCCTATGGCCGCCGCTCCGGGGCAACTTTTCCAGCCTATCCCATCATGATCATCGGCGCAAACCGCTGAACATTCGGGGAAGAACTGGAGGTGAAGCACAACCATACACGATGGAAACTACTTCGAAATTTGGTCAGGCACTTCGTACAACCTCGTGTCACTCGCCGTGAAGGCGGGAGTCGGTGTCCGTGTCGCTCTGACTTGGAATAAGTTACGCGTCCGCCGAAGTCTTTGCCAAATCCACAGGTCAGAGACTCGGAGGTATCCATTTCCCCAGCAAGATTGCCCGTTTCAGTCGATTTTCACCAATTCGGACATCATGTGACGCCGGACACCGTGGCCGGATCGGCACGCTGCGGGAACTCACACCACTTGGACTCGGATACCTGCATCCTCGAACAACGCGACTTGCTTTGCGTCTACTGCAGCATCGGTAACCAGCACGGCCCCCGGCGGTATCGGCGCCCACGCATGGAAAGGACGTTCACCGAGCTTGGCGGAGTGGGCGAGTATGTAGACCTCGCCGGCACGTTCGATCATCATTTCCTTGAGCCGGGTCTGATCGAGCTCAGCTTCACAAATACCCAGGTCAGCGGTAACTGCATCGGCACCGAGGAATGCCTTGTCAAACGACACCCTCTGCAGCGACGCTTCCGCCAGTGGCCCGACGAACCCTTGACTGAGCTGCCTCAGCGTCCCGCCGAGACATTCGACTCGAACACCATCAGCGTCGGCTAACGCCTCGAGCGCCGTCAGCCCTGCAGCGATCACCGTCAAATTCGTCACGTGACGTAAGAACTCTCCCATCGCTCCGACGGTGGTACCTGCATCAAGGAGCACGGTTTCTCCGGGCCGGACCTGCTCAGCAGCCCATTCGGCGATGCCCCGTTTGGCGTCGAATCCCTCCATTGCGCGTTGACGCAAGGAGGATTCCGGATGAGGGTTGAGAGCAATCGCCCCGCCATACGTTCGAGCAATTACTCCCTGGGCAGTCAACTGACTCAGGTCGCGACGGATCGTAGATGCAGTCACCCCGAATTGGGCAGACAGATCCTCGACACTGGCCAGACCGCTGGTGCGAGCGAGCCTCACAATCTCCGACCGCCTCGCCTCCGACTCCCGGATGACCATCGCTCCTCCCCCCTACAAACCCTGGTGCTTACTTGGAAACGAATGTGCTGGTTGCCAATTCGGCCGCCTGCCGCAGCGCTTCGACCATACTACCGGCCTCGGCGATGCCCTTACCTGCAATATCGAAAGCGGTTCCGTGATCAACGGAGGTACGGATGACAGGTAACCCGACGGTGATGTTGACGCCGGCCTCGATCCCGAGAACCTTGACCGGGCCGTGCCCCTGATCGTGGTACATCGCAACGATCAAGTCGTAGTCCCCACGTCCAGCGAGGAAGAATGCCGTGTCCGCCGGCAGTGGGCCGTGGACGTCGATTCCTTCTGCCTTCAAGAGTTCAACGGCGGGAATGATCTTCTGCTCTTCCTCTCCGTACCCGAAAAGCCCGTTCTCCCCCGCATGCGGGTTGATCCCGCACACGCCGATTTTCGGAGATGGATTGCCCGTGCGCACCAAAGCTTCGTGACCTCGACGAATGGTCCTCTCGACCAGGCCGGGCTCGATCCTGGCAACTGCATCGAGCAGTCCGATGTGAGTGGTCACGTGAATCACCTTGAGCTTGGGGGTCGACAACATCATCGACACCTCCTCGGTACCGGTCAGGTGCGCAAGCAATTCCGTGTGTCCGGGATAGATGTGTCCTGCCGCATGCAGCGCTTCCTTGTTCAGTGGCGCCGTGCAGATCGACTGGACTTCACCGCGTACGGCGAGTTCGCTTGCGACGCGGATATATTGATAGGCCGCATCCCCCGCGACTGCCGACAGTTCACCCCAGGCGAGATCCTCGGGTAGCAAGTCCAGGTCGATGACGTTGATCCGTCCATCGTTGAATTCAGCATCCTTGATCTCCTCGATCGCGACCACGTCGACGTCTATTCCGAGCACCGTGGCAGCCAATCGCAAACGCTTCGCGTCGCCGACAACAACAGGGCGGCAACGCTTTCTCGTTTCGGCGTCGAGGAGTGCGGGGACGATCACTTCCGGTCCGACGCCGGCGCCGTCGCCCATCGTGACAGCAATCAGCGGCAGTGGAGTGGATTCGATTGACATGGGATTGACCTCGTTGTCTGAAGGTGGACTGTCCGGAGCGTCGACCGGGATGGGGCGCGCGAGAAACTTCGTTATAGAGAAAAGACTGTGTGCATTCCCGAAACTGCCTGGCCGCGTGACGATGTACCGTCCGGTGTGGTCGACGGAAAGTACGGCGCCGTGTTCAATTTCGTAAATCGGTGACAAAGTGTCGATCCGCAGGCGGTCGAGAACGCTGCGCGCGGTTTCGCCACCGGTAAGAACCAAGTCGATCGGGTACTCGCCGTGGGAGAATCCTGCATCGACGGCAGCGATCAGATCGGCGAGAGCCGAAACGAGATGGACGGATTCTGCAGGCACGACAGGTCCACTTACCGAAACCACGACGTTTCCGCGATCCAGTGCGTTCAGAATCGGAAGCGGATCGACCGAATGCGCCAGGAGTTCAGCACTGTTCACTTCGATATGGTGCGCACCTGAATCCCGAAGCAATTCCACTTGGTCCCCGGCAGACGCATCCGCCGTCCCCACAACCACCAAAGTAGATCGAGAATCACGAAGAGATGGACGCACGACGGGTGACTGCACGGTTCGTCGTCGTGCCACTGCCGTCGCGAGCGCCGAGGTTCCTACCAATCGAGAACCCCGAACCTCCTGTGCTGCAGCCACAATCAGTTCCAGATCACTGTCGGTCTCGACGTCGCAGATCGCCACCGACCCGGCTTCTGAGATCGACGCAAGAACCTGACTCAACCGCCCGGAGCGAATGTCGTCCAGCGATACGCCAGAAGTAATTGCCGACGAGCCGAGCGCCTCCGCAATCGACCGAGGAGCCGGCTTCGACTCCGCGCGCCACAGGTCGGTGGCGTGCAACGCAACCCCATCGACCAACACCACCCCGCCTTGCACCGTGCGCCCTTGCCTGGGCAGTCCGGCGGCGACGATGACCGGGGATCCGTCGCGGGAGAGTTCTCCAACCTCCGCCGCTATGTTGCCCCTGAGCAGGGAATCGATCTTCTTGACGATCTCGGAGCCGTCAGACGATTGCAGAACTGATCTCACGTCACGAGAGGCTCTGGCGGGGTCGGATCGCCGTGAGTGCAGATCGAAAACCGTCACTCCTGATCCGTCGGGCGCACCTGGGCCGAGTCGAAGCGATATGCCCGAACTGCGGAGCAGAAATCCTGCGGCCGACTCCGCGGCTCCGGAAAGATCATCAGCGATGATTACCAGTGGTTTCATCGAATTCCTCGACCCCCTTTCGGTCTGAATCGAGTATGCACAGCATCGCAACCGATGCGCGAAGTACGCAATCGAAGTTACGGGACTTGCGCGAAGTGCGCAACAGTGCCATTGTGAGCTGAGTTACAAGCGAGAGCCCGACGCGATTGTTCACCAACAGTCCGCTCGGAGCGTCGCCCCCACGCTGCCCCGTCAGGATCGAAAGGTCACCGATGACCAATACTCGTTTGCGAACACCACAGCTCTCCCGGCGATCCTTTCTGCAGTTCACCGGGCTGATCGGTGGCGCAACGCTTCTGGGCACGACTGCCGCGTGCGCCGGCCCTACCGGGAAGCCGACACAGGACACCCTGGTGCTCGGGCTCAACCGTTCGCTCGTCAGCCTCGACAACAAACTCAATCAATTCGACGCAGCAGTCACGGCTCAGCGAGGCGTCAGACAAGGTCTCACCCGGATCGGCGACAATCTGACACCGCAACTCGTTCTCGCTGACAGGTTCGAATCGACCGGCCCGACCGAGTGGACGGTTCGACTCCGCGAGGGCATCCGTTACTCCGACGGCACACCTGTGCTGATCGACGACGTCACGACGGCAATGCAGATGTACCAGCAGGTCAGCGGATCCTTTGTCGCACCGCAGTTCCCCGAGTGGCCGACGGTCGTCCCCATCGACGATCGCACCTTCATCCTTCGGACGAATTCCCCGGTGCCGGTTCTGGACTCGCTCATGTCCAACATCTTGATCACCCCGGCCGCTGCCAACGAACCCAACGAACTGCAGAGCGGAATCGGGTCGGGACCGTTCGTCGTCAGCGAATCGAACCGGGGCACCGGCGATTACACACTTGTCGCCAATGACAACTACTGGGGCCCGGCCCCCGGCGTTCGTCGTGTTCAGGTCCGCTTCATTCCCGAAGAGGCCGGCCGCGTCGTCGCGCTTCGGAGCGGCGAGGTCGACGTCATCGACTCGATCAGTCCCGATTCCGCCGAACAACTCGCCGACCTGCCTGGTGTCCAGGTGGACACAGTACCGAGCACACGCATCAACCAACTGTTCTTCAACTTCCGCAAGCCCGCCGATCACCCACTGTCCAATCCGCGTGTCCGAGAAGCTCTCACGTATGCCATCGACGGTGAGTCACTCGCTCGGGACGTGCTGATCGGATCCGCAGTCCCGGCCACCGGCCCCGCACCGTCGACCTTGGACGGAGCCGTGAAAACCGGCACTTACCAATATGATCCACGGAAAGCGCGGCAAATGCTCGAGGCCGAAGGCGCCGACGACCTCGAACTCACCTTCATCTGGGAAACCGGAGAGTTCACCAACGACGTCTCGGTGATGGAATCGGTACTCGAAATGATGAAGGCCGTGGGAGTACGCGTCAAACTCCAGCAGTTCGAACCGGGCGGTGACATCTCGTCCTGGCGCCAGGGCAAGACCGGCGACTGGGATGTGCTGGGCAACGGCTACGGCAACCAGACCGGACTTGCACTGACCACGTTGCAGGGGATGTACGCCGGCACAGCGGAGAAGGAAGCAACTCGCGACACCTATCACGGGTACGTCTTCCCCGAAATCACCGCGAAGATCCAAGCCGCATCCAGTGAACCAGACCCGACCAAGCGCGCCGCTCTACTCGACGCCGCACAACAAGACATCTGGAACACCTGGCCTTGCCTGTGGAGCTTCGTACCCAACGCACTCCTTGCGAAACGCACTCGTGTACAAAATGTTTCACTGACCCCGATCAACTCCTACGACCTCGGCGCCGTCCGATTGGAGGCCTGAGGCGATGACTCTCACCGCTCCGAAACCGCAAACCGCTCTCGGAATCTCTCCGCGTCGGCGCACAAGGATCAACCCGACCGTCAAATACGTGCTCAAACGCTTGGCACAGAGCGCCTTGACGATCTTCCTCACGCTCACAACAGTGTTCGTCCTGATCCGAATGGCTCCCGGTGATCCTGCCTACGCCTTGGCCGGACCGCTGGCCAGCACGGAGGATCTCGCACAAATCCGTGCTGACATGGGCTTGGACAAGTCGGTGTTCTCTCAATACCTGATCTACCTGTGGGACCTCGTCCATCTGAATCTCGGCACGTCGTACTCGTTCCAGGCGCCGGCCATGGACGTTGTCCTCGGCCGTCTCCCGTACACCATCACCCTTGCCGTCAGCTCCATTCTGTTGACCGCCGTGCTCTCGATTCCGCTGGGCGTGTGGATGGCCCGTCACGCGGACACCCGACGCGAACTCGGTGCGAACGTCGTAGCCGTCGGCGGGCAGTCCATGCCGGAGTTCTGGAGCGGCCTGATGCTGGTGACGATCTTCGCGGTCTTGATCCCAGTACTCCCGGCAGCCGGTTTCACCACATGGCCGTCGTTGATCCTGCCTACCGTCACCATCGCCATCCTTCAGATCGCGTTGATCTCCCGGATGGTTCGACGCGAAATGGTCTCGGCCTTCGCTTCTCCGTACATCACGGTCGCACGTTCTCGCGGAGTATCCGAACGCGAACTCACCTGGCGATATGCGATGCGTAATTCTGCGATTCCGATCGTCACCGCGCTGGGCACCAGATTTGCCGGAATGCTGAACGGCGTCGTGGTGGTCGAAGTCGTGTTCGCCTGGCCTGGTGTCGGCTCGCTGGTGGTCCGCGCACTCGAGACTCGCGACTACCCGCTCATCCAGGCCACCGTGCTTGTCACTGCGGTTCTCGCCGTGCTCGTGCAACTGGCAGTGGACCTCCTCTACCCCCTCCTGGATCCACGCGTGCGACTCGGAAAGGGCGCCAACTGATGACTACCGTCTTGGAACCTCCAACAACTCCACGCGCCAGCGCGGTCACCGAGGCAGACTTCGCACGCGCCGGAGCCACGCGCCGTAAGCGAGACAGCCGAGTCAAGATCTGGGCCGGCTCGATCTGCGCGCTCCTGGTGATTCTTCCTGTTGCATTGGCGGGACTACTCCCCCTTGCAGATCCGAACCAGACCAACCTGAGCAGTCGACGGCTACCGCCCCTCACCGACGGCCATCTGTTCGGCACCGATCAGTTGGGACGAGATCTCCTCTCACGGATCCTGCACGGCGGCCAGGTGTCTCTGACGATCGGTATTCTCGCCGTGATCGTCTCCGGGGTCATCGGCATAGTCGCCGGATCCGCCGCGGGGTACTTCGGTGGCTGGGTCGACACCGTGATCTCCCGCCTACTCGAAGCACAGCTTTCTCTGCCTCTGCTGATGATGCTGCTTCTCGTCGTTGCGCTGTTCGGTCCGTCCATTCCCGTCATCACGTTTGTCATCGCGATCGCGCAGTGGCCCGAGGTCGCACGGTTGACTCGCTCATTGGTACTCGTCGAACGCGAAAAGCCTTACGTAGCTGCAGCTCGAGTCCTCGGACTTACTCGCATGGCAATTCTGCTTCGTCACGTCATTCCGAACATCGTCAAGCAGGCCTCGCTCGTCGTCCTGCTGCTGCTCGCGCAGGCCGTACTGCTGGAAAGTTCGTTGAGTTACCTCGGCGCCGGACCGCAACGTCCGTTCGCAACGTGGGGACGAATCATCGCCGACGGCCAGGACTACATCACCACGTCATGGTGGATCGTCACGTTGACAGGTCTGATGATCGTGCTGCTGGTCGTCGGAGTGAACCTACTCGGCGACGGCCTGCGCGATCGTCCTGCAGGTTCGAAACGACTGGGCGCAAGCCTGTTCGGGCGTGGCAACGCCCAGAAAGCAAAGGCGTGAGACATGGGCAATCTACTACGGGTCGACGACCTCCAGATCGAACTTGTCACGGCGAATGGCGTCATCCGAGCCGTCGACGGGGTGTCCTTCTGCATCGACGCCGGTGAAACCGTCACCATCATCGGTGAATCCGGCTCCGGAAAGTCGACCACGGCCATGGGAATCCTCGGGCTGCTTCCGGACGATCTTGCCGTTCTTTCCGGGAAAGCCGTGTTCAAAGGCCAGGACATTCTCGGAAACACGAAGATCTTGAACGATATTCGTGGAAAACACATCGCCCTCATCCCCCAGGACCCGATGACGGCTCTGAGTCCCGTCCACACCATCGGCAGCCAACTTCGAGAAGCAGTGCGCCACAGCGGTGTGACCGCGAAGAAGCAACAAATCGAGCGGGCAGTGCAACTGCTCGAGCAGGTACGCATTCCATATCCGGATCAGCAACTCGACAAGTACCCGCATCAACTGTCGGGTGGAATGCTGCAGCGGGTCCTCATCGCCGGAGCTCTTGCTGCCGGCCCCGAACTGATCGTGGCCGACGAACCCACCAGCGCATTGGACGTCACCGTTCAGGCCGGGATTCTGGATCTGTTGCTCGAGTTGCAGGAGCGCACCGGGATCGGAATGCTGGTCATCACCCACGACCTCGGAGTCGCCCGACTCGTATCCGATCGCATCTACGTGATGAAGGACGGACGTTTTGTCGAGACCGGTAACGCCGACGTTCTCGTCGACTCACCGCAAAGCGCCTACACACAAAAGCTTCTCGACGCCATACCGCACCTGGGGCCTTGGGATGGCGACCCCGCCCGTTCAACACAGATCGGAGCCTCGGCATGAACCCCCACGAAACGCCACTTCTCGCCGTCGAAGATCTCGTTGTCGAGTATCCGGTTCCCGACGGAGTTTTCCGAGCCGTGGATGCTGTGAGCTTCTCGGTGGAAAAGGGCAAGACCCTGGCCATCGTCGGCGAATCCGGATGTGGCAAGTCGACAATCGCTCGATCGATCGTCCGACTCCTCACACCGACCAGTGGACGCATTCTCGTCGACGGCAATGACATCGCGCAGATGTCGGAGAAGTCACTGCGCCCCTTCCGCTCTCGCGTTCAAATGGTGTTCCAAGATCCGTACGGATCGCTGGACCCCCATCTGACTGCCGAGGACATCATCGGAGAACCACTGCGCCTCAAAGGTGTTCGGAGCAAGTCTGAACGCGCCAAGGCAGCAGCAGAACTCGTCGATCGCGTTGGCCTGCCCAGCTCGGCACTACACCGGCGTCCGGCGGAGTTCTCCGGCGGCCAACGTCAGCGCATCGGAATTGCCCGTGCACTTGCCAGCGGACCCGAGATCCTGGTCTGCGACGAAGCAACCAGCGCTCTCGACGTTTCGGTGCAAGCGCAGGTACTCGCGCTCCTACGTGAAATTCAGGTCGATACCGGTCTGACGTACGTTTTCATCTCACACAACTTGGGCGTCGTTCGAGAAATCAGCGAGACCGTAGTCGTGATGTCGAAAGGAGCCATCGTCGAATCCGGTTCCACAGAAACAGTTCTCGCCAGTCCGCGCGAGCCGTACACCCGCGCACTACGAGGCGCTGCTCTCGATCCCACCACAATGGTCGGCATCAAACCACGCCACGTGGTGGCAGCCCTGTCCAAGAACTTACTAGCCAAGCAGACCGAATCACGAGGAGTTGCCTGATGACCGCCCCACTCGAGCTTCCGAAACTGGTGCTCGGCACTATGACCTTCGGAGATACGGTCGACATATCGGGTGCGGGATCGATGCTCGACGCAGCACTAGGCGCCGGTATCTCTCACATCGACACGGCCAACGGCTATGCGGGCGGTGAGTCCGAGCGCATGCTGGCAAAGCTCCTCCATGGCCGACGCGATTCCGTCACTCTGGCCACCAAAGCAGGAATGCCACACCCCGATGCCGGTGACAACAGCCCACTCTCGGCAAAGGGACTCCGAGCAAGCATCGAAGGAAGTCTGCGCAGACTCGACTCGGACTACGTCGACCTGTTCTATCTCCATCAGCCGGACCGAACCGTCACGCTGACCGAAACTCTTACCACCGTCGCGGAACTGGTTGCCGAGGGCAAGATCCGCACACTCGGCGTATCCAACTTTGCCGCGTGGCAAATCTGTGAAATCAACTACACCGCAGACACAGTCGGTGCTCCGCGACCGATCGTCGCACAACAGCTCTACAACTTGCTCGCGCGTCGCATCGAAGAAGAATACGCAGAATTCGCCGACGTGACCGGACTGACCACCATGGTCTACAACCCACTCGGTGGGGGCCTGCTCACCGGGCGCCACACCTTCGAGGAAAACCCCGTCGACGGCCGATTCGGTGACTCCCGTCTTGCGTCGATGTACAAGGAGCGATACTGGAACACACAGATCTTCGACGCCATTGCACAACTGACGGCGATCGCGGAACAGTCGGGCATCTCCCTGACCGAGCTTGCGTTGCGCTGGCTGGTCAGCAAGCCCGTCGCCGGATCGCTGCTCCTCGGAGGATCCAAAGTTACGCACCTCGAATCCAATATCGCGGCCATCGGGCGAGGTCCACTCGACGCCTCGACCGTCGAAGAGTGTGACCTCGTCGGTGCCGCCCTACGAGGCCCCATGCCCAACTACAACCGCTGAAACACCCGACCTTCATCAGGAAGAGTTCTTCACTATGTCAGCACAGGAATTCGCCGCACGTATCCGAGGACGCGAACGCATTCTCGGATACTGGTCCGTCATCGACAGCCCGGTCTCGACCGAATGGATTGCGCACGTCGGCTGGGACTACATTGCCCTCGACATGCAGCACGGCCTGATCGGCTATTCGGGGATGGTCGCCGGGCTCACCGCCATCGACTCGTCACCGTCCACTGTCGGGATGGTGCGCGTCGAGGCAAACAATCCGACGCCCATCGGCCGTGCACTCGACGCGGGCGCTGTGGGCGTCATCGTTCCGCTGATCAACAACGCCGAAGAGGCAGCGGCCGCCGTGGCAGCCGCCAAGTATCCGCCTTTCGGCATCCGCTCCTACGGACCCATGCGCTCTCAACTCCGTATCGGCCCAGTTCCCGCCGACGCGAACCGCGACACCGTTGTATTAGCGATGATCGAGACCCCACAGGGTCTGGCGAACGTCGAAGAGATCTGCGCAGTGCCCGGTTTGGACGGCGTGTACGTCGGGCCGTCCGACCTACGAATCGCCGTCGGTGGTAAGCACTCCAACGATCCGGACGTCGCCGAGGAATTCGAAGCAGCACTCACCCGGGTGCGCGAAGCTGCCGCCGTCAGCGGAGTCGCTGCGGGAATCCACACACCATCCGGTCAGGTTGCGGCACAACGACTCGGGGAGGGCTACACCTTCGCGACCGTGGCCTCGGACCTGACACATCTGGCGAACATCTCGGCTCAGCATTTGGATGCCGCCAAGTCCTGATCCGGGTACAAAAATGGCGATGCTCCCGCACTTGGTACGGGAGCATCGCCATTCTCGAACAAACTATCGCTGAATCGCCTTGATCTCGAGGAACTCTTCGAGCCCGAACGTGCCGGCCTCGCGCCCGACGCCCGACTGCTTGTACCCACCGAACGGAGCATTCGTGTTGAATGCTCCGCCGTTCACCTCGACCTGCCCGGCACGCAGTTGCCGTGCGACGCGATCCGCGCGATCGGGGTCACCTGACCAAACGCCACCGGCCAGTCCGTACTCGGTGCCGTTGGCGATACGCACTGCGTCGGCCTCGTCTTTGTAACCCATGATCGAGAGGACCGGTCCGAAGATCTCCTCGCGCGCAATGGTCATGTCTTCGGTCACGTTCGCGAACACCGTCGGACCGACGAAATATCCACTGGCCAGACCGGTTTCGCGACCGTCGACAACCGCGGTGGCACCTTCCGATACACCTTTCTCGATGTATCCGCGAACGCGTCCCAGCTGATTCGCGTTCACCAGAGGACCAAGCACCGAAGTCGGCTGAGTCGGATCACCTACCGGGAAATGAGCGGCGACTGCAGCAGCAATTGCCGCTGCCTCATCCACCTTCTCTGCGGGAACCAACATACGCGTCAGCGCCGAACAGGTCTGGCCCGAATTGATGAAGCACTTTGCGACGCCATCCGTGACAGCCTTTTCGAGATCGGCGTCGTCGAGAATGACGTTCGCCGACTTGCCGCCCAGTTCGAGCGAGACCTTCTTGATGGTGTCCGCGGCAACGATGGCCACTCGCTTGCCTGCCCGAGTCGACCCGGTGAAGGAGACCATGTCGACCTCAGGGTGGCCGGCGATGGCTTCACCCACTACCGGGCCGTAGCCACTCACCAGATTGAATACACCTGCAGGCAAACCAATTTCGTCGAAGATGTCAGCGAGAGCGTACGTGATGAGTGGCGCAACCTCGGTGGGCTTGAGAACCACGGTGCAGCCCGCGGCGAGCGCACCGCCGACCTTCAAGACAACTTGGTGGAGCGGGAAGTTCCAGGGAGTGATGGCGCCGACAACACCCGCAGGTTCGCGAACAATCAGCGAATTCCCGACCTCGTGAGCGTCGAAATCATAAGTGCGAGCCAATTCGGCAAATGCATTCAAATTCGCGAGCGGCATTCCGATTTGTACGGGCTTCGCGAATCCGATCGGCATTCCCATATCCTGCGAAACAAGCGCCGCAAGATCATCGGTGCGTTCGGCAATTATCGCCGCGGCCTTGGAAAGATATTCGGCGCGCTCACCGCCGGATAGTGCAGACCAGGCAGGGAACGCCTTTCGTGCTGCCTTCGCGGCCGCGTCGACATCTTCGACAGTGCCTTCGGCGACAGTTCCTATCAGCTCTTCGGTAGCCGGATTGAGAACGTCGATCCGACCGCTGCCAGTGGATTCGATCCAGGCGCCATCAACATAGATTTTGGTGCGGTCGAGAATATCGGTCATCGAAGCCTCCGTAGTCATCACGCGTGCACAGGTGAGGTGGGCCCGATCACACGGGCACCTCTTCCGAGCCTAGCCACGCTCGACGGGTTCCGTGGCGGGTTGGTATCGCGATTGGCGTTCGACTGACGAGACCTGTGGTGAGCGCAGGCTTTTCGCGGATCGTGTGAACGTATCGTTCCCCTCATTGAAGAGGGTGAGAGTGTCGTTCACTCGATCCCGGACGGGGTGGTGAGCCGGTCGTGCTTCCGCTCGTGATGGTGTGAACGGGGCGTTCGGTCGATCTGAGGCGACGGACGTGCCGTTCGCTCGATCCGGGGGGTGCCGGCGACGGGATGTTTCGGGGT
>Ga0153921_1001107_pt1 | contig 12518 bp, 12 predicted proteins | sample TSNJ005MetaG_FD_104691 | JGI IMG/M metagenome (GOLD analysis project Ga0153921, IMG submission 104691) | Attine ant fungus gardens microbial communities from New Jersey, USA - TSNJ005 MetaG | ecosystem: Host-associated > Fungi > Mycelium > Unclassified | place: USA: New Jersey, Brendon T. Byrne... | reverse complement strand
CTTAAGGCAATTACGTATTCTTCATTGTCATGCGCCAGTTTTTTGATTAGGGCGTTTAATACTTCATTCATCTTATTACAAAATTCACTATCCGTCCGGGTACATATATTTCCTTTATCAGCTTTTCAGTATCAAGCCTGTTGCCAAGCATTTCCTTGGCGGCGTTAAGGGCCGCTTCCTTTGAGGAGTCCGCGGCAACCTGGATGCTGCCCCGCAGCTTGCCGTTTATCTGAACGGCTATTTCCAATACGTCCTCTTTCATTTTTTCCTCGTCATAGGTTGGCCAGCTTTGAGCGAAAACCGAGCCGGTATGACCCGTCAGTGACCATAATTCCTCGGATATATGTGGAGCGAAAGGCGCCAGCAACACGATAAGTGTTGAGATGGTGGTCTTATCGAGGCCGTTTGCCTGCCGGGCAAGCTCGGTAAGCTTATTGGTAAACTCCATAAAGCCGCTGATTACCGTGTTTAAGGTAAAGTTGTCCAGGCGGTGTGTGATTTCATACACCATTTTATGACGCAGGCGCTCCATTTCCTTTGTAGGTGGAATAGGCTTGTCTTTGTATTCCGTAATTAGTTTCCAGGCTTTGTTAAGGTAGCGGTAAACGCCGTCGATGCCGCTGTCGTCCCAGTCGGAATCCTGCTCGGGGGGGCCTACGAACAGCTCGTACATCCGAAGGGCGTCGCAGCCGTACTTTTCTGTAAGCTCGTCGGGTGAAACCACATTACCCTTGGATTTACTCATTTTAGCGCCGTCCTTGTTTATCATCCCTTGGTTGAATAGCTTCATGAACGGTTCGTCAAAATCAACAGTTCCTATGTCGAAGAGGAACTTTGTATAGAAACGCGCATAAAGCAAGTGCAGTACGGCATGCTCTATACCGCCCACGTAATAGTCTACGGGAAGCCACTTTTTCAAATTTTCTTTATCCGCAAGCTCTTTATCGTTGTTGGGGTCGGCGTAACGAAGAAAATACCACGAGGAGCCGGCCCACTGGGGCATCGTATTGGTTTCACGCTTGGCAGGCTTGCCGCACTGGGGGCAGGTAGTGTTTACCCAATCCTCAATGTCGGCAAGGGGTGACTCTCCTGTTTCAGTCGGCTGGTATTTTTTCACCTTAGGCAGAATCACGGGCAAATCTTCCTCCGGCACCGATACGGCGCCGCAGCTGCCGCAATGTATTATAGGTATGGGCTCGCCCCAGTAACGCTGGCGGGAGAACACCCAGTCTCTCAGCTTATAGTTTGTTGTTTTTTTACCCAAGCCCGCGTCATTTAAATAAGAAGCAACCTTATCCTTGGCCTCCACAGAAGGAGTTCCGTTAAAATCTCCGGAATTTACAAGAAAGCCTTCTCCCGTGTAAGCCTCCTGAAGCTCAATCGCCGGCTTGCCGTCAGGGCTTATTACTTCCACAATAGGAAGCTTAAATTTTTGAGCAAAGGCAAAGTCTCTTTCGTCATGGGCAGGCACGCACATTATGGCTCCTGTGCCGTAATCTGACAGTACATAGTCGGATACCCATATAGGGAGCTTTTGGCCGCTAAGAGGATTTATACCATAACTGCCGGTAAATACGCCGGTTTTTTCTTTATCCGCCATACGGTCAACTGAGGACTTTGTGCTGGCCGCGAAAATGTATTTTTCTATTTCGTCTTTATTTTCAGCCGTGGTTAGCTGCCCTACAAGAGAATGCTCAGGCGCAAGCACCATGAAGGTAGCCCCATAGAGAGTGTCGGGGCGAGTGGTGAAGACTCTTAATGAAAGCTCATCCGAGCCGTCCACAGAGAAATCAACCTCGGCTCCGTAGCTTTTTCCGATCCAGTCCGCTTGCATCTTTTTTACCTTTTCCGGCCAGTCCAGCTTGTCAAGGTCCGTAAGCAGGCGGTCGGCGTACGCGGTTATTTTAAGCATCCACTGGCGCAGCATCTTTTTGGTTACAACAGTGCCGCAGCGGTCGCATTGTCCGCTGGTGGCTTCCTCGTTGGCAAGGACGCACTTGCAGCTTGGACACCAGTTCAAAGGCATTTCCTTTTCATAGGCCAGGCCATTTTTAAACATTTGCGCGAATATCCATTGGGTCCATTTATAATAAGACGGATCGGTGGTATTTATCTCCCGGCTCCAATCATAAACCGCGCTGATTTCCTTAAGCTGGCGTTTAAAATTGGCTACGCTGTCCCGAGTGCTGTCTTCAGGGTGAACGCCCATTTTGATGGCGTAATTTTCAGCGGGAAGACCGAAGGCGTCCCAACCCATGGGATGAAGGACATGATAACCTTGAAGGATTTTATAGCGGCTCAGTACGTCGCTTATTACATAGCCACGCCAATGACCAACGTGAATGCCGCTTGAGGAGGGATAAGGAAACATATCAAGGCAATAGAATCTAGACTTGTTTTCGTCAGGCTCATTGATGGGGTTTTCCTTCCAATAATCCCTCCATTTTCTTTCAATTAGCTTAAAATTATATTGCATTTTATTCTCCTAGCGTATGAATTTTTGGTAATTCTAGCACTATATCTTGTTTTTTGCAAATGTATTGGGTATAATATTCCAAGCGGCATTGCAGAGTAAGTAGCAATTCGCAGTTATAGTAGGTGGTGACGCGTGATGCGGGTTATAGCAGGAAGCGCTAAAGGCTGCAAACTAAAGGCTCCGGAAGGTTTACAAACCCGTCCGACGGCGGACCGCATAAAGGAAACGATGTACAATATTCTATCGCCCGAGCTTATCGACGCCGATGTAATGGATATATTCAGCGGTTCGGGAGCTTTGGCCATAGAGGCGTTGAGTCGCGGGGCAAGATATGCGGCCATTATTGATAATGACAAGCAGAGCATATCCGTTATAAAAGAGAATTTAAAAAAGACCCGTTTGAGTTCCGAGAGCAGATTGATGGAAGAGGACGCTTTTCATGCTATGGAAATATTAAGCAGGGAAGGCTACAGTTTTGATATAATAATGATGGATCCGCCCTACGGACAAGGGTTAGTGCAGCAAACTATAAAAAAAATCTTGGAATATGGACTTATAAAGCCTGATGGTATAATTATGGCTGAACAGGGGTCTGACGAAAAGATATTTCTTACAGAAGGCCTTCATGTGTTCAAAGAGAAAATATATAAAACCATGAGGTTGATTTTTTATAGAGCGGAAGGTGTTAAACATAGAAGCTAAAGAGTTGGTAGCCGTCTATTCCGGCAGCTTTGACCCTATTACTGCCGGACACTTGGATATAATACGGCGCGCTTCCGTATTTGTGGATTTACTGGTGGTCGCCGTTTGTAAAAACTCCGAAAAGGCTGAGTTCTTTTCTATAGAAGAAAGATTGGCTCTGGCGCGTGAGCTGACAGAAGATATGAAAAATGTTCAGGTTGGGTATTTTTCCGGGCTTCTGGCGGATCATGTGAAGGTTTTGGGGGCAAATCTGATAATTCGCGGCGTACGCGGCGTAAACGACCTGGAATATGAAAACCAGATAGCCGCCGTAAACCGCCATTTGACAGGAGGGGTGGATACCGTATTTATTCCGGCAAGTCAAGCGTATTTATATATAAGCTCATCAATAGTAAGAGAAATGGTTAAGTATGGGGGCGACTACGACGCAATGGTTCCTCCATTAATAAAAGAAGCTATTATCAAAAAGCATCCGAAGAAATGAAGCGAAGAGGAGTGAAAGCATGGAATCATTGATGGACTATATTGATGAAATTGAAGAAATATTGGATAGCAGCAAGAATGTGCCATTTTCTAATAAGGTTTCCGTAGACAGGGAGCGGGTATTTGAGGTAATAGCCGAAATCCGAATGAATCTGCCTAATGAAATAAGACAGGCTCAGAAGATTATCACCGAGCATGACAAAATCGTAAACGAAGCTAAAAATAAAGCTCAATCTATCATCCGGGAAGGTGAGACTACGGTTGAACGGATGACCGCCGAGCATGAAATTTACAAAAAAGCTGTGGAAAAAGGAAACGAGCTTATTGAGCAAAGCAAGAGGACTGCTCAGGAGATCCATATAAACGCCTATAAATATGCCGACGACCTTTTGGAGAAGGCGGAGCTGATGGTTCGGGAATATCTTATTGTTTTGGAGAAGAAGCACCGTGAAGTAGACGACTATCTTAACAGCACTGTTGATATGCTGTATGAAAACCGGCAGCAGCTAAGGGGATAGGTTTAGTTATACTACCTCCTGCGGCGGAGGCTGCCATTTATAAGCAATATGACGCATGAGGAAAGGATAATGGCTGTTATAAGCATAAAACGGGCTGATGAATAAAATAACGTGCCTGTGAAGTCTGTAGGGTTGTAGACCGTGACGGTCTCCGACCTTTCGAAGTTGAAGAAGGGACAAAGAAGCGCTCCCATAATTATTGTAATTAATCCGTGTGTTATTTTAGAAAAAATATACGCGGATATTTTTATGTCCGTCTTACTGATAAAATTAACAGATTGAGCGTGGATAGAAAAGCCGCCGAAGGATATAAGTGCGGCCGCAACCACGATATGGATAGAGCTTATGGGAGAAGAAGCGTCGGCGGCTATCATTTTAACGCCGTTGGTCATTTCCAGAAGCCCTGCCAGTAAGCCTTTAAATAGCTCGGTGCTGGCCGCGCTATTAATGTTAGTATGTATAAATGAAATAGCCGGCCCCATCATCGCGCAGATTAGACCCAGTATATTTGTGACTTCCAGTATGCGTACCAAAACGCAAAACAATATGATGAAGCCGCCAACCTGAGTTACGGCTTCAAGAGCGTTCCTTACGCTGTCTCCTAAAAGCTTGCCGAATGACCGGCCATCGCTTCGGCGGGCGTTACTCATTGATCTGAAAGCTTGCCGTATCAATCGTTTTTTGGAAGGCGCGGCTCTGTTGCCGCCGGCCTTATAATTGCGAAAGACAAGCCCTGTAAGGAACGCGCCGGCATAATGTATTATTAGCATAAAGTAACCTGCTTCAGCGCTGCCGAACATTCCCACGCCAACGGCTCCTACTATGAACAAGGGGCCTGAGGTGTTGCAGAAGCTTATCAGCCTTTGGGCTTCGGCCTGAGATAATTGTCCTGTCTCCCGAAGCTGCCCGGTTATTTTGGCCCCCATGGGGTAGCCTGAGGTCATGCCGGCAATTAGGGCAAAGCCGCCGCAGCCGGGAACGCGGAAAAGAGGGTACATAACGGGCTCCAGAATGGTTCCGGCAAAATGTATCAAGCCCAGGCCGGATAGCAGGTTTGTGCCTATTATAAAGGGCAGCAGCGAAGGGAAAACACTGTTGTACCAGAGCATGGTTCCTTCCTTGGCGGCTCCGATGACCTCGGTTGGAAATACTATCAGCAGCGTATTGAATAACGCCACCAACAGAGGCAGCAGTATTCCGGAAAGCTCTATTTCCTTTTTGTCTTTTTTGATTGGGAACACCTCCCTCCGTATAAGTATATGAAGGGTAAAACTGTTCCATTCTATTTTCCTGTCACAACCCTGCCAAGCGCTGGTAGTGCTTATAAAGAAGGCCAAACTTATTTGTGTACTTGCTTCGCCAGGGCTTTTGCTTTCCGCAAAAATGCAGAAATACGGTGTTTTTGACGACCCAGTCTGTTTTTTTCGCGCCGCCGGAAATAAGCGCGTATGAGCTGCTTTTCCTGACATCATAATTATAAAGGCTGTCGTCAAGGGCAAGTATGCGGTTGCCGTAAAGGCCGTTCAGCACATCCTGATCGGGTAAAATGAGAAGAGCTTCATTTTCCGCTACATAGTTGAAAATGGCTTCTTTTTTTATTTCAAGCCTTCCCTGTTTAAGATTTATCAGCAAAACGCCGGAGTTGAAATAATGCTCGGATTCCGTGCTTTGCAGCCGTATTTTATTTATATAATCAACTATAGGAGTGTTATGGGCGCAGGCCCCGAAAAGGTATCCGGTCAGATCGGTATTATAGAGCTCATCTAACGGATTTATAGCCAGAATATCAGGATCAAGATAAAGGATCTTCTCTATGTCGGACGGTAAAAAGCAGTGAGCCAGAAGCCGGTAGTACATTGCTTTAGTATAGTGCATAGTTGTCAAAGCGTCAGAGAAGACTTCCTCGCCTATGTAAACAGCATTCAAGCTTTGCCCGAAAAAGTCTGTGTACTTTTTTAAATCCTTTATTTCTTCATTGGTAATATGAGCATAGATGAGATGGATCGCGAACTTCTTTCCCGGGTTGTTGGCAAAAAGGCTGTACAGCATAACTTTAAGAGGCGGGATATAATTGGAGTCAAGAGTTACCAGAATATGATACATAAATTAAAGTAGCTCCTTTCTTATTTCTTATTTATTGTAGAATTATTATAACATTTACATACAGAAAAGCCAGATGGAACAAAAAATCACCTGCAGTTCACAACGCGTATTAAATCATATTGACATTTTTAAATCTATTGCATATACTAATCTCGTATTGAAAATTATCAATGTGAGGTGAGTCTGTTGGAAAATCGTCATGTAAATAACGCAAAAGTGTTCAAAGCCTTTTGCGATGAAAACCGGCTGCAAATTCTGGAGCTGTTGCAAACCGGGGAAAAATGTGCCTGCGTGTTGCTGGAGGACTTGAACATCAGCCAGCCCACGCTTTCGCATCATATGAAAATACTTTGTGACAGCGGTATTGTAACTGGACGCAAAGAGGGAAAATGGACGCACTACTCCATTTCGGCCGAGGGCGTGGAGGCCGCGCAAATTCTCTTGACGAAGCTGACAACTGTAAACAACCTTTATGATAGTGTGGGTGAAGCCGTATGCGGGTAGTGTGGAGCTTCTTTCAACATCAAATCCTCGGTATGAAGTGGCTCAATGACTTGATCGGAAGCCTGCTTACCGTATTTGGGATGGATATTTCAACAAGGCTCGGCGGGAGTGTACATTTTTTCATCTATGATGTGATTAAAATTGTGGTGCTGCTCTGCGTTCTGATCTTCGGCATTTCTTACATTCAGAGCTATTTTCCGCCCGAACGCAGCAAGAAGATATTGGGGCGCTTTCACGGAATCGGCGCAAACTGCGCGGCCGCGCTGCTGGGTACGGTGACGCCCTTTTGCTCATGTTCCTCCATCCCCTTGTTCATTGGCTTTACCAGCGCGGGCCTTCCGCTGGGCGTGACATTTTCGTTCCTAATATCCTCACCGATGGTAGACCTCGGTTCGCTGGTGCTGCTCATGAGCATTTTCGGCGCTCCAATAGCTATTGCCTATGTACTGGTTGGCCTTGTCATTGCCGTGACCGGCGGCACTGTCATCGAAAAGCTGCACATGGAGAAATATGTGGAGGAATACATAACATCCGCCCAGGGCGTGGACATAGAGGCCGATGAGCTGACTCAGCGTGACCGCCTGCAATACGCGTGGGAGCAAATGGTTTCCACCTTCAAGAAAGTGTTTCCGTATATCCTGATTGGCGTCGGCATTGGCGCGGTAATTCACAACTGGATACCCGAAAGCTGGATTGAAAAGGTGCTGGGCGGCAACAATCCGTTTTCGGTTATATTGGCAACGCTGGTGGGCGTTCCTATGTACGCCGACATTTTCGGCACTATCCCCGTGGCTGAGGCGCTTTACGCCAAGGGCGCGCAGCTTGGGGCCATCCTCGCCTTTATGATGGGCGTAACCACTTTGTCTCTGCCATCTATGATTATGCTGCGCAAGGCCGTGAAGACGAAGCTGCTGGCGCTGTTCATCGGCATTTGCACTGTGGGCATTATCATTGTGGGTTATCTGTTCAACGCATTCCGATTCTTATTTTAATGGAGGGTTTCGTTATGGCATTGTTTGGAAAGAAGAAAGTAAACGAGAATAGCTGTTGTGGCGGCGATGTGAGCGCCGAGAGTACGGCGCAAGCCCAAGCCGCGCAAAGCGAAGGAGCGGCGGTTAAAATCCTCGGCTCCGGCTGCAAAAAGTGCAACGAGCTGGAGGCCAACACAAAAGCGGCATTGGCGCAGCTTGGCATGGACACGACCGTTGACCATGTGACGGACTTCGGCCAAATAGCGGCCTACGGAGTAATGACCACTCCAGCATTGGTTTTAAATAAAAAGGTTGTATCTGTTGGCAAGGTTCTAAAAAAGGATGAAGTTATTGCGCTTATTAAAAAGCATGGGGGTCAGTGATAAGATATCGCATATTGACAAAAAAGCATAACACGAATATAATGTTAACTAAGCAACAGTTGCTTGCGCAACAATAAGGAGTGATGGAATAATGAAGCCGCCTATGTCTATAATGTTTGAAATGCGCAGCTTAGCCAACCTTTTTAGGAGGAAAATAGGCAGCATAGGCGTTGATGTCGATAATAATGTCACTATGATGCATGGATGGATTATTGACTATCTTTTGGAGCATGAGGAAGAGGAAATAATGCAACGGGATTTGGAGCTGGCGCTTTCTATGCGCAGGTCATCTGTATCAAGAGCGTTACGGCTCATGGAAAAAAACGAAATGATAGAAAGAGAGCCGGTTGACTATGACGCAAGGCTGAAAAGAATACGTTTAACAGACAAAGCTGCTAAAGCAAGAATAGTCGTGGCTGAGGATTCAGAGAAGATTGAACAGGAAATGATAAAAAACATCCCTCAGGAGGAACTTGATGTTTTTCTTAAAGTAATTTCTAAAATGAAAGAGAACCTTAAATAACAGAGCCGCCATGCCATAGGCGGCTTAAGCTTAACCCGAATTGTTGCTTAGACAACAGTAGCATAGACAACAGTAGCATAGACATCAAATCATGATATGGAGTGATAAATTATGCTTAAAATTTTAAAATACTTGCGTAAAAGGGAATGGCTCTTTGTCTGCGCCAGTATTGTGTTCATAACTTTTCAGGTGTTTCTGGACTTGAAATTGCCAGACTATATGAATGAGATTACAAAGCTTGTGCAAAGGTCAGATAGCCAAATCAGCGCAATATTGGCCGCGGGCGGCTGGATGCTGCTTTGCGCGCTTGGCAGTGTTGCCGCGTCGGTCATTGTGGGATATTTCGCTGCCAAAGTAGCGGCGTCCTTTGCGAAACGGCTGCGGGAAATGACTTTCGATAAAATCTTATCCTTTTCAATGGAGGAAATCGGCGGCTTTTCCACCGCAAGCCTGATTACGCGTTCTACCAATGATGTCACGCAGATTCAAATGGTGGTGGCAATGGGCTTGCAGGTTATCGTGAAAGCGCCAATCATGGCTGGGTGGGCGGTTGTAAAGATATGGGGCAAGAGCTGGCAATGGACGGCGGTTACAGGCGGAGCCGTGATCATGCTGTTGTTGCTTGTCGGTATAATCATAGGGTTTGCCGTTCCTAAACTCACGTTAGTCCAAAGGCTGACAGACAAGGTCAACCTTGTGGCAAGAGAACACCTGACAGGGCTGCGGGTCGTCCGGGCGTATAATGCCGAGGGCTATCAGGAAGAAAAATTTGAGAAGGCAAATGAAGAGCTTACAAGCACAAACCTGTTTGTAAACAGGATCATGGCTGTCATGCAGCCGGGAATGACTCTTGTCAGGTCGGGGCTCAGCCTTGGGATTTACTGGCTTGGGGCCTACCTGATAAATAGTGCCGGAACCGCGGAGCAATTAACGCTATTTTCCGATATGGTTGTGTTCTCAGCTTATGCGATACAAATCGTTATGGCGTTTATGATGATTCCAATGATTTCCGTTATGCTGCCTCGGGCCTCGGTATCCGCCAACCGTATAAACGAGGTGTTGGAAACGGAACCGACCATTTTAGACGGAGCTGTCATAGAGTCAGGTACGGAAACACAAGGCGTTGTGGAATTGCGAAATGTCAGTTTTAAATACCCCGGAGCGGAGGAATATGTGCTGAATGATATTAGTTTTACCGCTAACCAGGGAGATACTGTGGCTTTTATCGGCTCCACCGGCAGCGGGAAAAGTACGTTGATCAACTTGATTCCCAGATTCTACGATGCAACCGGAGGTGAAGTGCTTGTTGACGGAATCAACGTGAGGGATTATACGCAGGAGGCGCTGCGCGACAAGCTTGGATATGTGCCTCAAAGGGCGGTTCTGTTTTCCGGCACGGTAGAAAGCAATATTGCCTATGGCGATTACGGTGTTCAAATACCTTCCGGCGAAGAAATCAAAAAAGCGGCGCGAATCGCCCAGGGAGACGAATTTATCGAAAAGATGGATGGCGGGTATGAGGCGGCTATCTCCCAAGGCGGGCTGAATTTATCGGGCGGGCAAAAGCAGCGTATTGCGATAGCCCGGGCTGTCTGCAAGAAACCGGAAATTTTCATTTTCGACGATTCGTTCTCCGCGCTTGATTATAAAACAGACCGGATGCTTAGAAATGTACTAAAAGAAGAAACCGCGGACGCCACCAAGCTGATTGTCGCGCAGCGCATCGGCACAATCAGGGACGCGGATAAAATTATCGTTCTTGACGAGGGCAGGATGGCCGGAATGGGTACGCATGATGAACTTATGAAATCCTGCGCCGTCTATCAGGAAATTGCTTATTCACAACTGTCGAAGGAGGAAGCTGCTTGCTGGGGGCAAGCGTCCAGCTTCCGAAGCGCTTTATGCTGAAGGAGGAGATTAGCAATGGCTAAAAATGATGAGTACACAATTGGAGACAATAAGGAGATGAACAAGCCTCAAATCGGCATGGGACGCGGACGCGGTATGGGTTCCGGCGGCGGGGAGAAGGCGAAAGATTTTAGAAAAACGATTGGAAAGCTCATAGCTTATATGAAACCGTATGTGCCCGCTGTTATCATCGCCCTGCTGCTTGCTGTTACCGGAACCGTTTTTAATATTATCGGTCCGGACCGGCTCGGTAAAATCACGGACTTGATCACCGAGGGAATGCGTGCCGGCATAGACCTTTCGGCAGTCGGAAGCATAGGATTGCTCCTTGCCATTCTCTACGGCTTGGGATTTTTGTTCAACTATGCGCAGGGTTTTATTCTGGCGACGGTCACCCAGAGAGTTTCTAAAAAAATGCGCAGCGATATAACGCAGAAAATTAACAGGTTGCCATTGAAATACTTTGATTCCACAAGCTATGGCGACGTCTTGTCCCGCGTGACAAACGATGTGGATACCGTCGGTCAGACATTGAATCAGAGCGCCGGAACGCTTGTAACCGCCATCACCATGTTCTTAGGGACGCTTATTATGATGTTTTCCATCAACGTTTTATTGGCTTTATCCGCTCTGGCATCAACTATTATCGGTTTTGCGCTGATGATGTTGATTATGTCGAAATCACAGAAGTATTTTACCGCGCAGCAGCGGGAGCTTGGAAAAATCAACGGCCATATCGAAGAAATATATGCAGGGCACAACGTTGTTAAGGTTTATAACGGTGAAAAGAACGCCCAAAAGACAATGCGCTTAATCAATGAGAAGCTCTATGACAGCGCGTGGAAATCACAGTTTATGTCGGGCATTATGCAGCCGCTTATGAATCTTATCGGCAATCTTGGTTATGTTGTAGTCTGTGTTGTGGGTGCTGTACTCACTATTAACGGTTCTATCACGTTCGGTGTAATCGTTGCTTTTATGATATATGTCCGCCTGTTTACGCAGCCGCTTTCACAGATGGCGCAAGCGGCCACCAATCTGCAATCAGCCGCCGCTGCCGGTGAACGTGTCTTTGAGTTCCTTGAGGAATCCGAACTGGAGGACGAAAGCGCAAAAACAATGACGCTTACATACGTTAAGGGCGATGTAGAATTTGAGAATGTAACCTTTGGGTACAGCAGGGATAAAATAATTATTCACAATTTCTCGGCCTCGGTAAAAGCGGGACAGAAAATTGCCATTGTCGGCCCGACAGGAGCCGGTAAGACAACAATGGTCAACCTGCTTATGCGGTTCTATGAAGTTGGTGGCGGTAACATCAGGATAGATGGCATTCCTATCCGTTCACTTACAAGGGATAACATACATCAGCTATTCTGTATGGTTTTGCAGGACACATGGATGTTTGAGGGTACAGTTAAAGAAAACATCGTCTACAACAAGAAGGATGTTACCGACGAACAGATTATTACGGCATGCAAAGCTGCCGGTGTTGACCACTTTATCCGCACACTGCCCCAAGGCTATGATACGATTTTGGACGATAAGGCGAATCTATCGGCGGGACAAAGGCAGTTAATCACGATTGCGCGGGCGATGGTTGAAAACGCGCCCATGCTGATTTTAGACGAAGCGACAAGCTCGGTGGATACCCGCACCGAGGTACTTATTCAGGAGGCTATGGATAAGCTGATGGCAGGCCGCACCTCATTTGTCATTGCTCACAGGCTTTCGACCATCAAAAACGCCGACATGATACTGGTCATGAAGGACGGGGATATAATCGAAAGCGGTAAGCATGAAGAACTGCTTGCCCAAAACGGCTTTTATGCGGAGCTGTATAACAGTCAGTTTGAGGGCGCGGCGTAATGATTGTTCTGGCGGTGGGCGTGATCAAAACGCTGGAATCAACGCAATTTCCTATGACATGAAAAACCACAGGGTGGT
>Ga0153921_1001105_pt1 | contig 12525 bp, 14 predicted proteins | sample TSNJ005MetaG_FD_104691 | JGI IMG/M metagenome (GOLD analysis project Ga0153921, IMG submission 104691) | Attine ant fungus gardens microbial communities from New Jersey, USA - TSNJ005 MetaG | ecosystem: Host-associated > Fungi > Mycelium > Unclassified | place: USA: New Jersey, Brendon T. Byrne... | reverse complement strand
CTCGTAGCCGGCCTGCTCGTACGGCTGCTGTGTGTACGCCTGCTGGTCGTAGCCGCCCTGCTGGTAGCTCTGCTGGTCGTAGCCCGGCTGATCGTAGGACTGGCCGTTGTACGGCTGCTGGTAGCCCTGCTGGTCGTAGCCGCCCTGCTGGTAGCCCTGCTGGTCGTACCCACCCTGGTACGCCTGCTGGCCGTAGCCTTGCTGGTCGTACGGCTGCTGCTGGTAACCCTGCTGGTCGTAACCGCCGCCCTGCTGGTCATAGCCCTGCTGGTCGTAACCGGCCTGCTCGTACGGCTGCTGCTGGTTCGGGTACGCCTGCTGGTCGTAGCCACCCTGCTGCTGGTTGTAGCCCTGCTGGTCGTCGCCCGTGCGGTAACCGTCGCCGCGGTCGTAACCGTTCTGGTACGGCGCTTCCTGGCCCTGCGGAGCGGCGTAACCGCCGTCGTCGTGGGAGTACCCGTTCCGTGCCGGCTGCTGCGGTTCGGGCTGGCGACCCGCCGGTTCGCGGCTTGGTTCGTAGCCTGAGTTCTGCGTCATGGGGCCGGCTCCTGGTTGTGACGGGACTGGATTGGAAACAGGGGGAACAATCGGTGCGGGTCGCTGAGGCGGCCGTTGTGGAGGCCGCGACGAAACCTGCGGAACATGCGACGGCGGTGATGCCTGCTCGGCGTCACCATCCGGGTCGACGGTTCCGCGGGTGCGGAACTGACCGGTGTGGAGCGTAGGCGAAGGCTCGAATGTGACCGAGATGTCGCCGTACGTCTGCCAACCCTGATCGCGGATGAAATCCTGCAGGTGTCGGCTGAAAGCCTTTGTCGTCAGTTCGCGATCAGCTGCCAACTCTTCGTGATCGGAGTTGTTGATGGTGATCACGTAGTTGTTGGGGGCGAGAAGGATTCCGCCGCCGAGGTGCTCGACGCGGTCACGTGCCTCCTGCTGGAGCGCCGCCTCTACTTCCTGCGGCACAACACCACCACCGAAGACCCGCGCGAATGCGTCGCCGACAGCTCCTTGGAGCTTTCGTTCGAAACGCTGCACGATGCCCATCGGGCCCTCCTCTCGCCTCGCATCTACGACGGCAAAATGCTCGGCAAGTAGCGCCGGCACCGCCTTGTCGCGTGTCGTCCAAACTGCTGTACAGGTTCCACGGTACTGTCAAATGTCGCTTCGGCAGTACCTGGCCGCTGTTTCAGCATGGTATCGGTTCTGGGCTTTTGGGTGCTCGGTGTTCACCGATTCGTGCCCTGATCTGCACGAATAGAACTTTCAAAGTTTGTCGTGATAATGTTTCGGCGTTGCTCGGGCGAGTGGCGGAATGGCAGACGCGCTGGCTTCAGGTGCCAGTGTCCTTCGGGACGTGGGGGTTCAAGTCCCCCTTCGCCCACCACAAGACGAGGCCACGAACTCACAAGAGTTCGTGGCCTCGTTTTTTGTTGTCGGCTATCTGGCCAAGGCCTGAATGAAGCTCAGAACGAAGTCCAATGCGGTGCCCGCAAACGGGTCGCCGACTGGTTGAGGGGTCGCGGCGGGCGCAGTGATCTGAGGGTTCATCATCCCTGGCGGCAGTGTGCCGGGCGGGAGATTGATGATGGCGTTGATGTCGTAGATGGTGTTGTCGGGGCCGTTGGTCACCGAGAACGAGATACTGCCGAAGTCGACGACTGGACTATCGGCTGATGCAGTACCAACTGCACTGCCGAAGGTGATCGCGGCAGCGAGCGCGCCGACACCGAGGGCCGCGGTGGTCCGGGACAAACGAGTGGGCGTTTCGAGTCCATTCACAGATGTGCTCCCTTTCGTGGTGACAGCATCCGTGCGCGGGATGCCAAGCAGCCAGGAGATTGCAACCACTATCGAGGAAGATAACGGACATTCACCTCGTGGCGGGATGGTTCGGCACGAAGTGCTTCGTCGTTCCCAGCAGCCAGAGACTTGGGAGTTGCCCGGGTGACTGCCCAGGAGATTCTTGTCGTCTTGGTTGAACGTCTGTTGGCCGACGAAACCCTCAGTAACCGGGTGAAACGTGACGTTCTCGCTCGACGCTGACCCTTCGTATTTACGTATATCCGTAGATGCGGACATACGCGAAAGCTAAAAGTAGCCCCACCGGGAGGCAACCCGGCGACGCCCCAGACCGCCCGCGCAGTGCGAACACGAGAAGCGATCATCGCCGTCGCAGCCCGGCAGTTCGACACCGACGGATACGGCCACACCGGTATCAACACCATCACCCAGGTTGGAAAATTTGCCAAAGGTGCTCTGTACTACCACTTCCCATCCAAAGAAGCGATCGGCAACCAACTCATCTCGGAATGGAACCGCACCGTCGCCGCAACCATCACCGACACCGTGGCCGGTTCGAGCAGCACAGCAGCACAGCAGCACAGCAGCAGAGAAGCTGACAGCGATCTTCACATCCCTCGCACACCAGATCACCGAGAACACCAACCCCCGCGCCGGAATGAAACTCACCCTCGAACCCACCATCGACAACGCCGCAGCCTTCGCACACTGGGTCGACGCCATCAGCGACATCGTCGAAACCGCCATCACCACCGGCGAAATCCCCGACACCCCCACAGCTCACCGACTCGCATGGAACCTATGCGCCGGCACCATCGGAGCCACCCACGCATCCGCGATCATGAGAGAAGACATCAACCTCGCAACCCGCATCGAAGACGCGGTCACAGCGCAGCTGCGCAATGCGTTCACGCTCGCCCAATAATGCACCGGCCTGCCGGATTCAGACTCGAGAACAGACTCTGGTGTAAAACGAGACGTTGACGCATGAGTCGGCGGCTTGTTAGAGCTCGTTCGGCCGATGCTCGCGCAACGCGTATAGGTCAACATCCACGGACGCACGAAAGTACGGGCAGCAATGACATCGACGGCAATCGACACCGTAGAACTTCGCAAGTTCACGAGAGGGTTCGACTGGAACGATTGGCCTGAGCCGACATGTCCTGCCTGCGGAAAAGGGCGCCTCGTCCTCGAGGAAAAGCACCTGAGGATGGAAAAGGGCGGTAACGCCAAGTCTCAAGAGTTGATGGCACGTCCCGAAGGATCACCGTTCGACATCTCCGGCGTCTTTCATGCGGAACTCCATTGCAATCGTAAAAACTGTGGCGACTGGGTCGCCGTGACCGGTGACTACTTTGTTGATCAGACCTACGATACGACGGGCGACTGGGAATGGGGAGACTGCGTCAGGGTACGCACGATGTACCCGGCGATCGACATCCTCACAATCCCAAAAGCAACACCCGACAAGGTCGCAACCAATCTGCGCCGCGCAGCCGCTCTTGTTTGGATGGACCCGAGTAGCGCTGTATCCGCACTCCGAACCGCACTCGAACGCCTCATGGACGAACAAGGCATCAAGAAGATGCGAAACCTGCACCGTCGCATCGAGAGCTATCGCGACACCCGCAACGAAAAATTTGGAAAGTTGTTGCTCGCAGTCAAATACGTGGGAAACAGCGGAACACACACCGACGATCCGATCACATCGACAGACGCCATCGACATGGCAGAATTCATCGAAATCGTCATCATCAGCCTCTACGAACCCGCGGACGATCACTCATCAGCACTCGTCCGCGCAGACCGCATCATTGCGGCAGGAAAACTCGTCGACTGATCTGAACAGAACACTCCACCTGTCGTAGCCACCAACTACCATCAACACCGCGACGAGCATCAGGTCGCCACACTGACCAGACCAAAGCGAAAGCCGAAGTCCTGACCTGCAATAACCCTTGCAGATCGGTCACACGTGGCGACCTGATTCTCATTCACCACCACAAACCAGAACTACCGCGACACCACCCGTGGCCGGCCTACGGAGCTCCCGCACAATCACCCAGTCACCCGAGTGGTAGGTGCGAGCGATACGCCCGTCGCAGCCGAGAGTCATGAATACATGTTCGAACATAGGCCACTACGACTGAATTCTTCCGGCCCTTGCCGTGCCTAAAAGTGGCCTAACCTGCATGCTCGCTTTCAAGCTTGTCGAGTATTGCGAAGCGTCCAGTTGCGTTCATCAGCTGTTGCCTCGCGTCTTTCGCGGAGATTTCTTCGAGCTCAACGCGCTTCACCAGTTGGAACAGGTCACGGGAATCAACCACTAAGCCGCCGCCTTCTCCGAAGACGTCGACTTGATCTTGCGAACTCCCCAAAGCTGAAGTCCTAACACCGGGATCGGTCTTCAAGAATGTGTTCGCGATGTACCAAACCCCGTCGAGATCACCATGAGTTCTTTCGTACACCCGGCGGTGGTTTCCTATCGTTAGCAGATCGTTCGCCTTTGCGCCCTTGGAATATCCTTTCACTTCCGCCATGATCTTCCGCTCACCGTCCGTCACCTTGAGATCACCTAGCTTGGGTTGTCCCTCTGGGATGGTGTCATCAAGATTGACCACATCGAACCCGAACGTACGTAGCGCTGAGATGACGGCACTTACCAATTCGTCTCCCGTGCTTGTCATCAGCCGCTGATGTGAAGTCTTTGCCTCGCTATGAACAGTCTCGATCATGACCTCTCCGGCGGCGATGGCTTCCTCAAGCTGAAGAATCTGAGCCCGAGAATGCGCGATATCCTTCATCGTCTCCGTGAAGCGAATCTGTTGTGTGGCTGTCATCCACTCAGGATTCTCGGTCCAGTCAGGTGTGCCGGGAAATCGGCTCGGCTCCTCTCCGTGCCACCTCTCGAATGCGACGGACAGGAATGCGTCCATAACATCCGATGCCTCTTCCGGGAAGTACCATACTTCGCGAGCTTCCTCCGGTTTGTAGAGAAGGGCAATTGGATCGCCATCAGCGTTGGTCAAGAGTGGAACCCACTTGTCGGAACTGACAGGGCGGCGACACTGCACAATGCGCCGCTCCAACCTGCTCACATCCAGACACGGCACGAGACGGCGTTTTACAAATTCACGAACTTCTTCAGGCAGAGTCTCAGGAACATGTAAGGCACTGCCAGGCTTGTCCATAAGGTATAACGCTTCTATCGACCCACCCACGGTGAGCACTTCACCTGACGGTTGTTCTCCGATCTGCACTACCCTCAGGTCCGTCTCTTCCCATTGGAACGAGTGATAAGTATCGGTAATCAAGACATCCCAGTCGAGCCATCGGATTGGTCCGCCGAACGAACGGATCGTCTGCGCATACCTCGAAGCCCAATCGAACAGAGCTGAATTCGTGGAATGCACGACAACTGCCGGGTGCGCATTTTCTCCGTAAACTGTCATATTTGATCCCTTCAGCTGAACACCTGCTGGGACTCTATTCGAGACCTAGGAATCTGGAACAGGAGTGGGTTCTGAACTCGATCGAGAACGGAAGTAAGGCTCGGTTATTTTCGGCCTGGTCTCGATGAACTTGAGTCCGTCTCCGTGAATTACTTCCTCTTGTCGTGCCACCTGCTCGACGAAGGCACCCGCCAATGTCACCCATCTCGATGGCATGGACATCCATACGGTCATCGTCAGGGCACCACGCCTGGTTAGCATCGTGCCGCGGAAAAAGTAGTCCTATCTGGAGGTGATCCGGTCGCAATAGCGTTGTTCCTCCGATCAGTACCATGACCGTCATGCACAGACACCTCGATGCGGCTATCGGACCGCAGGGCTACGCTCTGCACGGCCAGGACGCATTGGATTGGGAAGACTGGGAACCTCCTTGGCACGGCGCGAGCGCGAAACTCTCTCGTGCAGAGGAACACTACTGGGCACTGCACTCCGAGGTCTGGCGGTTCCTGACCGAAATGCCGCCAGCCATCCGTGTCGACGCATCCCCCGACCTCGGGGCGGATTGGTACACATTCTCGGCGAAGTTCGCCGAACCTCCCATCCGGATAGCAATCATCTTCGGTGACATGGTCGCGAACCTGCGATCGGCGCTGGACCATTCATTGACCGCGGTAAACAGAGGAGCTGGCCGCCGTGCACAGTTTCCCGTCTTCGACCGCGAAGAGGAGTTCGACGAAAAATTCGCCAAGGGCTGGGTAGCGGACAAAGGCTCGGCCGAGTTGGTCGACTTCCTCCGGCCTTACCAGCCTTTCAGTCGACCGCCGGAAGTAGAAGTCGACGAGCACTGGCTACGAATGTTGGCAACCATCAACAACTCTGACAAACATCGGACGTTGGTCATCACCAACAACGCGATAGCAGACAATCAACTCTCGGGCCAAAAACTCGGCTCACCGGTACCTGTCCAGGATTTCAAGTGGTACCCGTTGCCGCTCGGACCCGACCAACCGATCAGAGCGGACGGAGCCAAGCTTCTCGCCGTGCATATTCCACATCTACCCGCTGATGCCGAACTCGACTTGCACTCACAGGTGTTCAGCACGGTCGCGGTCGAGGAGTTCGAGAACATTCTGGAAGTGGCTTGGGTACTGCTTTCCTCGACCGCCAAGCTAACAGCAAAGGTGAAATCGAAACTCAGTTGAATCGTAAGAGCTGGCACACAAAACGATTCGAGGGCGACCTCGGTCTGCGCTCTGTCGTTGAGAGGATGCCTCGTTCGACCGAGTGGAAGAAACGGCATCCAACCCCCGCCTCACTTGCCCAAGCAATTTACAATTCCAATCCGCCCCACGGGCCACCTTCACCCCTGTCCGCGCGCTTGCAGACACTGCTCGGATCAGGTTTTGCAGGCTGCGGCAGCCGTGTAGTGAAGGTGAAGGGCACAACCTTCGAGACTTGTATTCAGCCGACTCCGATCGTGGCCACCGCGTAATCGACCCTCCGGTTGCTCCCCGTTCCGGCGCCGATCGGTGATCTGCTCCCACGCGGGGCCTAGCTCGCGGAACCGTCGTCAGCGTCGACGGCGCAGCCTCAGTCTTGATCGGCTTACTCGCCACCATCACTTGCTGACGGCGGACACGTCGCCGTAATCGGAATGCACGGCCTCGGGCTCCTCGCCTTCCACGAGCAAGGTGGAAATCTAGCGAAGCTCGCCCTCATCTCTCAGCCGAAGGACGCCGGAATCGACTGCGCCGCAATTTTGCTGGAGGGTTTCGAAGCCGTTGTCCTGGGCCTCGCCGGCGGTGCTGTGACGCCCTCCCGTGGGCGAGCGGTGGCGAGGAGTAAGGGATCGCTGCTCATAGTCAGTGAGGGGCAATGGGACGGTCCGGATCTGCGGATCTCATCCCGCGTCTCCGGATACTCAGGACTATCGGCGGGGAGAGGACGAGTGACAGGGGTCCAGCTCGACGTCGCGGCCGCCGGCAAAGGATTCCAACAACGCACCGGGCGCATGGAGATCCGCGACGAGAGCGGACAACTCCGCTGGGCGGCCGTCGACGACAGCACTCTCGCCGCGACACCGCCGTTGAGGGCAGCGCAGTGATCAACACCGATCACTGGACTGAACGATGGCCTGATCACCCTGTGATCAGGACCTTCGACGAGCCCAGGGCGGTGAAAGTCGGCATCGGTCGGGCGCTGCCACTCGGACGAGGGGGAGCATCACGCGCCGATCATGTGAGCATGCGCGTGAAAACATTCGCGCTCTACATGTCCGGATACCTGGACGGAGCCTTGAAATTCTGGGCGAAAATGCACGACGGCCAATGGCTGGCCGGAGTAACCGTGCGTGTCACCGATGCCGGCGGAACCAATCTCGTCGAGATCGACCTGCTCGTGACTGCCGACGCCGTCACCGAAGTGCCTGCTATCTCCTGAACGCACCAAAAGGGCCGGTGAGTAGTACGGCTCACCGGCCCTGCATGTACAAACACCATCTCGGCGACCGGTACGGTCGTTGGGGCGACCACCGCGGACATACGGCCCGCGAGGGCGACGAGGGGGCAGCCGACATCGCGCGGATGCCTACGTGAGTCAGTCGTCGACGTTCTCCTCCAACAGCGTGCGGAAACTGGCAGCCAGTCGAACAACTGTGTTCCCGTTGTCATGGTCGACCAAGCACACACTTCCGTCCGCAGCGATCCAGATCGGATTCCCCGACCCGTCGTCAGCGAACACCACCCCGTCGATGAGGGCACCGTATGCGTCACGCGCCCTAATGGTCAGCTCGATGCATGTCTCACGACCGATAAGCTCGGCGTTGTCCCATGCGTGCACTGACACGCCCACGAAGCATCCACCCCAACGTCCCACGAACTCGGTGAAGTTTTTGTCAGGGACGATGTCGAGCGCATGCAATCGCGCGTGAAGCTCGTCTGCCGGAATCGGACGGCCGGGACCGTAGAAGTCCACGGTCCGCTCGATGCGAGCGACCAACCCGTTTCCGAGAGCCATATCGGAAGGTTACTTACCGGCACAGGACACTAGGTCACCCCCGGTCGGTCGGATCACCAATTGCATCCGCCTGCCCGACGGCGAGCGCTATCGTGCGGTCGAGTAACCGCAGGAGCTGAGGCTCCCGGGCATCTATGTCGGCGCCATTGGAGGCCTCTGCGCGCTGAAATGTTCATAGCGAAAGAAACACCCGCCAACCGGCCCAGTTGCAGTATGGCGTGGTCAGGACAGGGATCCGATTTACCGCGTGCAATGGTCGTAATCGCACTACAGGGTGGGTAAGTCGCTTGGATTTTAGTGGCCCTTGGCTGAGGAAGTAAATAAAGAGTCTTCTTCGGACCTGCCGGGGAAGAAAAGTCGCTTGAAAGTTTAACGAATTATTCGCTGGAACGAATTGGGACGAAAGACCCTGCCCGTTTGGGTACCACCGAAAGTATGAATTTTCGTCTCCCAAATTTCCGATAGAACGCTCATAGCCTGCGTCGATGGCGACAAATCGTCGACTTGCACAGCGGGGCGCGCCATACCAAGCCGTTGCTAAAGCAAAGTAAAAATGTTCGAATCACTTTTGATTGAATGCGGCACAGACAATGGCGGATTTTGAACGATTTTCTGTAACGAGCAAGAGGCCGGCCACCTTCGGTGTCCCTCGAAATGAACTCCGCTGCGCTCCGTTCTGTGAAAAACATTGATTCGTTTTCACTTCTGGCTTTCCGATTCTCGTCGGCGGTGACCTGCGCGCAACCAATGGCGGCGCAAGCGCCGGCCGATGGCTCCGAGAAAATTTCGCCACTCGCAAGCTCCCGCCGAAATTTTCTCGGCCCGGGGGTGGCACTCCGGCCCTCATGCCGACGCGATTCTCCTTTGCCAGAAGGCGAAAAAAATTGGCGGGGCACGAGGCCCGGTCACTTTCACAGCAAAGGGGAACGACATGCAGAACATCCGTTTGAGGACCGCCACCGATGTCTTGGCCGCAATCCCGGCATTGCTCGGATTCGTCCCGTCAATTCCGTCGTGATGATCGCTCTCACCGGATCACCGGACACCCTCGCGTTTGTCGCCCGCACCGATGTCATCGGAGCCGACGAGGCAACCCACTACCGCGTCGCACTCGAGCAAGCCGCAGCGACGTCCGTCATCTGAGTTGTCATCGGCACCGGTCCGGGGGCAGCCGCCGGACTTGACCAGATCGAGGCGGCTCAGCGCGAGCTCGACAGCATGGGAATCCGCAACATCCGCACTATTGTCACGGAATCGAAATCGGAGCGGAGTGGTTCGACACCACCGGCGAGGTGCCTGACCAGCAATGCATGTCCTGCGTCTCATGCCATTAGTTGCTCTGTCGTGGGTTCGCTTCGGCCACTGGGCCGGGCATCTGCGTTTCGTCCGTGTTCGCCAGCTGGGTCAGGGGCTCCTCCGAAGGCGTTTGTCCGAAATGTCGTCCCCATCGGGGACGCCTCAACCCCGCGCCTTCAGCGCCGCCCGCGCGGCATTGAACCCACCCATCCCGTGGACCCCGCCGCCCGGGGGAGTCGCGGACGAGCAGAGGTACACGCCCGGGGCTCCGGTGGCATAGGGGTCGAGCCCGAACCGGGGGCGCGCGATGATCTGCCGCGCAGTGTTCGCCCCCGCGGAGATGTCGCCACCCACATAGTTGGGGTTGTACGCCTGCATCTGCGGCACATTGCGCACGTGGACGCCCACGATCCGGTCCCGGAATCCCGGCGCAAAGCGTTCGATCTGACTCGTGATCGCATCGGTTGCGTCACCCGGATAGCCGTGCGGCACATGCGCATACGCCCAGACCGGGTGGATTTCTCCGACGGATCGGGAGGGGTCGGCCAAGAACTGCTGGCCCAACAGAATGAAGGGCTTGTCCGGCATCTGACCCCGCACGGTCTGACGTTCGACAGCCGCAGTTTCCGAAATCGTCCCGGACAGGTGCAGGGTGCCGGCCTTGCGGGCATGCGGATTCGTCCACGGCACGACGCTTCCGTCGGAGTCACCACGCACGGCGTAGTCGACCTTGTAGGCGGCGGTGCCGTAGCGGAATTTGCGGTAGGCCCGGGCAATGCGGTCGGGCTGCCGGCCGTCGAGCAGACGACCGGCAGCGTCGGGTGCGATGTCGAGCATGACGATGTCGTAACCGGCGATCTGGGAGTAGTTGGTGACCCAGTTCCCGGTTTCGATGGTGCCACCGAGGCTGCGCAGGATCGACGCGAGGGCGGCTGCAATTGAGCCCGAACCACCTTGCGCGACAGGCCAACCGTGAGCATGAGCGGCCGCGGTCAGCATTGACGCGACAGCGCTGGACAGGGGAAGGTCCAACCGCCCGAACATGTGCGCCGCGACGCCACCGAACAGCGCCCGCGCTTGTGGGGTCTTGAACATCCGCGCGAAACCCGTCGCGGGAAGCAGAGCGCCCGTCCCGAAACGGGCGAGCATCAGGGGGTGCTTTGGGACGTGGACGATCGGCTTGAAGACGTCCTGCACCAACTCGTCGAAATTCTCGGCGAGGTATCCGAAGACGTCGAGCCACCTCTTACCGTCGGCACCCAATCCGTCAGCGGTCCGGTTGATGTCGCGCCAGAGAACCCCGGCGGTGCCGTCGTCGAGTGGATGGACCAGTTGGATCTCGGGCCACAGCCACGTCAGGCCGTGCTTGGCGAGCCCGAATTCGCGGTCGAGTTCCTTGAAGTAGGGAGAAGCCAAGGCCGTGGGATGGAAGGCGGAGCAATCGTCGTGGACGAGTCCGTCGACTATGTATTCGCTACTGCGGGTGCCGCCGCCGATCTTGTCCGCACCCTCGATGACATGAACGTCGATTCCGGCGCGGGCGAGTTCGATCGCCGCCGCGAGACCGTTGGGGCCACTGCCCACCACTACTGCTGTTGTCATTTGCGCTTCGCCACCCGTCTTCTCAAGGGTGAGCCTACGGAAATTACAGCGATGGCATTCTGCGAGCAAACAATTCAGGCCTAGACCTTGGTTGATCGATCAACTTTTGTTACAGTTCGAGGCGCACTGGCCGCAGCTGATTCTTATCGCTGCGGCCAGTTGTTGCATTCATCGCCCATCGCGCCTGTTTCCTGCGGATTCGGTATCCTGTGAATCGGAACTTCTCTGCACAGACGCAGCTCCGAAATCTGTCGAGGGGCCTTCTGGCTCCCTGCATCGCCGCAGTTCAGAGCAATTATAGGGCTACCTTAGTTGCGCCCGTGCCGGGGTTCTGAATTATCGTTTTCGTTACACGGTTGACTCACAAAAGTTTCAACCGACCGAAGACTCACGTCGCCGGGTGCCAGAACGCACACCATCGCGTCTGCGCAGGGCGGCTACTTCGGTGGTACCGAACACATCGTCGTGTCGGTGCTTTGAAGGACTTGCATTGCAAGTTGATGGCCATCAGCGCTGCTGGTCGTCGGTGCATCTTTATGGCATACGAAGGCTGGGTATGAAGCAACTTCCAGGCCCCCAGGGCCTCTATCACCCGTCCAATGAGCACGACTCCTGTGGAGTCGCATTTGTTGTCGACATGCATGGTCGCCGCAGCAGGGACATCGTCGAAAAGGCGATCACCGCTCTGGTCAACCTCGAGCATCGCGGCGCTGCCGGATCAGAACCCAACACGGGTGACGGTGCGGGCATTCTGCTGCAGGTTCCCGACAAGTTCTTCCGAGCTGTCGTGGACTTCGCGCTGCCCGCCGAAGGCGCGTACGCAACCGGTATCGCATTCCTCCCGCAGGGCGACGCCGATGCACACGAGGCTGCTGCTGCAGTCGAGAAGATCGTCGTCGAAGAGGGCCTGAAGGTTCTCGGCTGGCGCGAGGTCGGAACCGACGACTCATCGCTTGGCGCATTGGCGCGCGACGCGATGCCGACGTTCCGTCAGATCTTCATCGGCTCCGAGGGTGACAAGTACACCGGCATGGATCTCGAGCGTCGTGCATACGTGGTGCGTAAGCGCACCGAGCACGAACTCGGCTCCGAAGGCGCCGGCAAGGGTGGCCCGGGTAGCGAGACCGTGTACTTCCCCAGCCTGTCCGGCCAGACCTTCGTCTACAAGGGCATGCTCACCACCCCGCAGCTCAAGGGTTTCTACCTCGACCTGCAGGACGATCGTGTCGAGAGCGCACTGGGCCTGGTCCACTCGCGCTTCTCCACCAACACGTTCCCGTCGTGGCCGCTGGCGCACCCGTTCCGACGGGTCGCTCACAACGGTGAGATCAACACCGTCACCGGCAACGAGAACTGG
>Ga0153921_1001101_pt1 | contig 12600 bp, 11 predicted proteins | sample TSNJ005MetaG_FD_104691 | JGI IMG/M metagenome (GOLD analysis project Ga0153921, IMG submission 104691) | Attine ant fungus gardens microbial communities from New Jersey, USA - TSNJ005 MetaG | ecosystem: Host-associated > Fungi > Mycelium > Unclassified | place: USA: New Jersey, Brendon T. Byrne... | reverse complement strand
CCAAAAAACCAATTAATTTTTTTAACTTCATAGCAATTTCCTCCTCGCTACAATGAAGACCGTACATCTTTGTTACCCTTTGAAAATTTGATATGTCTAATAACCTGTGATAATGAAATAATAAATATTACAGCCTTTACAATCAGTCCAAATACCAATTCTTTTAAAGGCCATTTGAACGCTATGAATACCGCTTGATTCCCATTAGCACCTCCAAAAACTGGCGAAAATGCCCATTGAGGATATATAATTTCTATCAGCGAATATAAAATAAGCACAACCATAACAACAGCAATAACAGACCATACAATCAACATTAAAACTTTGGTTTTCTTAAATTGAAAGTACTCGCTTTCATGATTAGATTCAAATTCTGCTATTACTTCCTCCGGAGAACCTATGGAGGATAAAATATCATTCAGTTCTTCTCCATTTTCAATCCTTGAATAAATTTCACTTGTTAAATCTGCTTTTATATGCCTTTTTATCTTATTAGGTAACTTCAACCCTCTATATATTTTATTAATGTATTGATCTAAATTATTTCCCATCGTTCTCCTGACATAAAAATTCTTCTACATTAACAGCTAGACAGTTCCAAAAATCAATTAATTCGCTCAATACTTGCCGACCTGTATGAGTTATGTAGTAATATTTTTTGGCTTTTGTCCTGTCACTCGGAAATTCCCATTTACTAGTAACTAAACCACCATCTTCGAGTTTATATAATATCGGATACAAAGTTCCTTCTTTGACTTTAAAGAAACCATTACTCTTTTTATCCATCTCTATTAACAATTCGTATCCATACTTTTTTTCTTCAGAAAGTAGTTTTAATACAAGGATTCTTAATATTCCTTTTCTTAATTGATTTATATCTTCTTTTAAAATCACCCCTATTCCTCCGATATGTTTAGACATACTAAATATATATCATAGAATAGTATGTTTGTCAATAGAGTTATTTAATATTCTTTCGATTCTCTCCATTTTTCTATTGTACCAAGCTGCTACGCAGCGTGAACTAATAATAGGAAAAACGGGCAGGAACGGCCAGCATTATAACTGGTTATTTCTGCCCGTTTTGCCGCTCATGATGCAGTTGGAGAGTGCGGCATTACAGTATGCTTTGGAGCAAATCAGCGAGAGAAAACGGTATGTGTTTCTTAACTTTTACCAGTCGATTTTGCTGACCTCTTTGGTTTTTTTCCTTCGGATGCGCGAAAAAAATTCTTTTTCCAGGTTTTCACGGAAATCCGGATGCGCGATGCTGATCAACGCCTTTGCCCGCTGTTCCACTGTTTTCCCCCAGAGATTTACAACCCCATACTCTGTCGCAATATACATCACATCGTTCCTGCTGTCTGTAATGGCGCTTTCCGGGTTAACAAACGGAACAATGCGCGAAACCGTTCCTTTTGCCGCTGTAGACGGAAAACAAATAACCGAACGACCATTTTTTGCTGCCGCTGCACCACGCATAAAGTCCAGCTGTCCACCAACGCCACTGTACTGCTGCGAACCAATCATTTCTGAAACGACTTGCCCATATAAATCCACTTGTACAGCAGAATTGACACAGAACATATTTTCCTGCTGTGCAACGATAAATGGATTTGTAACATAAGAAGAGCGCCTCATCAAAAATGTAGGATTGTGATCGAGATAGTCATAAAATTCTCTGGTCCCCCCAATAAAGGTACATACTGTGTACTCTGGATCCAACGTTTTTCGGGAGTTGTCAATTGCGCCAGACTGCATAAGTGACAAAATGGAGGGGGTGCCAAATTCAGTATGTATACCAAGATGTTTGCGATTCTTAAGCAACTTTAGTACCTGGTCAGGAATGGCACCTACGCCAATCTGCATAGTATTCCCATCTTCAACCAGTGAGGCCACGTTGTTTGCAATCGCTAAATCCACATCATTGAATGTTTCGACACTATGTATTTCCATAAGAGGTCTATCTTGTTCAACAAAGTAATCGATCTTACTGACCGGCACAACTGCGTCACCATTCAGCCACGGCATTTGATTGTTGACATGAGCAATGACGGTCTTGGCACAATCCACCATTGCCCGCGTGTAGTCAACATCAACGCCAAGGCTTACAAAGCCATGTTTATCTGGTGGAGTCACTTGAATGAACGCCACGTCAGGTTCCAGTGATTCAATATACCGTTCATACTGTGAAAACGGAACTGGTACATAGTCAGCGCGGCCTTCCATATAGGCTTGACGCACAGGCTTTGAAATGAATACTGCATGAGCTCTAAAGTGCCCTTCGTATTCAGGGTTGCAATAATCGGCTTTGCCTGTATGATATCCGCAAATAATTGTTACATTTTCAAGGTCATTCTTGCGATTAAGCAGTGGGTCTTGGAAAATATCTGCCCGCCCAGTCCCGAACCCATCTACAACTTTATCATTTGACTTTATCATTTCGACAGCCTGGTCCGGTGTCTTCAGCCTGCTGCGATAATACTCCTTCCAATCCATAACACCCATCCTCCTTAATGATTTGTTTTCGCCTCACGCACCATTTGTGTCAACAACGGTACAATTTTGAATAAATCGCCACAAACACCGTAGTCAGCAATTTCGAAGATAGGCGCAGTGCTGTTTTTGTTCACGGCGATAATACAATCGGAATCCTGCATACCCGCTCTATGCTGGATAGCCCCCGAAATCCCCAAGGCAATATAAACAATTGGCCGCACCGTTTTTCCGGTTTGCCCCACTTGGCGGTCTGCATTTAACCAACCGGAGTCAATAGCCACACGACTGCCAGCAACAATACCTCCCAGTTCATCTGCCAGTTCTTTTGCAATCTTCAACCCATCCTCTACATCTTTACTGATGCCACGCCCCACTGACACAATAAAGTCTGCTCCAATCAAATCCACCATTTTCCTGGCAGTCTTCACCACCTCAGTCACTTTGGTACACAAATCACGTTCGTCGAGCTTAAAATCAGGGCGAACGATTTGACACGCATCCGCCTTAGCCTGGCTATACGGCCTCTTTTGCATCACACCAGGTCGCACCGTAGCCATACTGGGACGAAAGCGAGGACAAATAATAGTAGCCATCAAATGTCCACCAAAAGCAGGCCTTGTCATTTTCAGATTCCGATCTGATTCATCCCATTTCATGCCATCTACATTCAGTGTGGATGCATTGCGAAGAAACCTGACATATTTTTTTGTGTCCACATCCAAAGCGGTACAGTCTGCACATAAGCCGGTGTGCAGCCGTGCGGCACACCGAGGGCCCAGGTCACGTCCAATGTGCGTTGCGCCAATCAGGAATATCTCTGGTTTTTGTTCGCTGGTCACATCGCAGATCACTTTTGCGTAAGCGTCCGTAGTGTAGTCCTTTAGCAAGGGACTTTCGCACACATACACCTTGTCCGCCCCATATCCTCCCAATTCACTGACAAGATGGTCCACCTGGTCGCCCAACAGGATGCCGCACAAATCTACACCCAAATCGTCAGCAAGTTTGCGGCCTTCTGACAGCAATTCCAAAACCGTGGGCATTAGTTTGCCCTGCCGCTGCTCGCAAAACACCCACACATCTTTGAAAGCCGCAATATTGGTACTATTATTTGAAGGCATATTCTCTTATCCCCTTTCTCAGATAATATATTTTGATGTGAGCATATTGGCCAGCTCCCCGCAAACCGTTCTGGCATCTCCATCCATCATGATGCAGCCCCCCTTCCGGGGCGGTGTAAAGCTTTTAAAAATATTGGTTGGCGAACCCTTTAGCCCGATGGTAGCGGGATCAATCAGTGGATCATCTTTTAATGCTTCATAATCCAGGGTGGTCAATGGTTTGCTGCAGGCATTTAATATCCCGGAAACCGTCATATACCTGGGTTTATTTAGTTCTTTGATGCAGGTGACCATACAGGGTGTTTTCATCAAAATGGTCATATAACCATCTTCCAGCATACGTTTCACAGTAATGCAGTCCCCTTCTTTCCGGATATCTGCGGCATAGGTTACCTGCGGCAGGTTTAGTTTTTCCGCCAGCTGCGGCCCAACTTGAGCGGTATCACCATCAATCGCCTGACGGCCGCAGAAAATCAGATCCTCTGCTTCTAGTCCGATATGCTTGATGGCAGCAGCCAAAATCTGCGACGTTGCATAGGTGTCAGAACCGCCGAATTCACGGGCGGAAACCAACACCCCTTCATCCGCCCCCATAGCCATCAATTCACGCAGCATTCCGGTTGCCGCCAAGGGTCCCATAGTAACCACAATCACCTGGCATCCGGTTTTGTCTTTTAGCTGCAACGCTGCCTCTAAGGCATTCATGTCATCCGGGTTAGTGATGGCTTGCATGGAGGCCCGGTTGAGTGTGCCATCTACGTTTACCGCCACCTTGCCAGAGGTGTCAGGCACCTGTTTCACACATACGATAATTTTCATTTGCCTGTTCCCTCCTTACTGATTTAATATTGCTCTTGAAATAACGACCTTGTGGATCTCGCTGGTACCCTCGTAGATTTCCGTGATTTTCGCATCCCGGTACATTCTCTCAAGCGGGTAGTCCTTCATATATCCATATCCACCATGGATTTGAATGGCCAGGTTGGTTACAAACCGTGCATTCTCTGATGCATTCAGCTTACACATAGCCGCCTCTTTGGAAAAAGGTTTGTCTGTGTCATGCAGATAAGCGGCATAATACACCAGCCATTTTGCCGCTTCCGTTTTGGTGGCCATCTCCGCAAGATACCACTGCAGCCCTTGCAGGCTGGCAATGGGCTTACCAAATTGTACACGTTCTCTCATATACTTTGCGGAAAGGTCCACGGCGCCCTCAGCAATACCGACGGCCTGAGCCCCCACACCAATGCGGGCCGAGTCCAGAGCGACCATCGCGATTTTGAAGCCCTGACCCTCCCGCCCAAGAAGGTTATCGGCAGGCACACGACAATCCTCAAAAATCAATTCTGCCGTTTCGGAACCGGCCAGCCCCATCTTTTCCTCAATCTTGCCACTGGTAAAACCAGGTGTGCCTTTTTCTACAATAATTGCGGACATACCTTTAAGACCCTTTTCGGGTTTTGTCATAGCAAAGACCACTAACACATCGGCCAAGGCCCCACCGGTGATAAAGCACTTTGTACCGTTGAGCACAAACTCATTCGTTGCTTCGTCATATAAGGCAGTTGTTTGAACTGCGGCAGCATCAGAACCAGCACCTGGCTCAGTCAAAGCAAATGCTGCCAGGCCGCCTTTACAGGTCACTTTAGGAAGAAAGTTTTTCTTCTGTGCTTCGGTTCCAAACCGGCTAATGGTTTTCGGTGCAACCAAGTGGATGGAAAGCGTAGCCGCAGAGGACATACACTTTTTTGCAAATTCGGCAACGACAATCACCTTTTCCGTATCACCACCTCCACTTCCACCATATTCAGGAGAAATCCCCAACCCTGTAAAACCGAGGTCAGCCATTTTTATAAATATCCCAGCGTTGAAGGCATGGTTTCGTTCCATCTCTTCTGTTGCTGGCTCCAATTCATTTTCTGCAAACTGGGCAGCCAGCTTCTTCAGCATTTCCTGTTCATTCGTCAAGGCAAAATCCATATCAGAACCATCCTCCTTTCTACTGTGGTGAAGATGCCAGCTTTCTATAGGCATTTAACCGTTCCTGAGCATCCGCCTCGGTTTGTTTCAGAAGCGCTTCTGCCTGATCCGGATATTTATTAACCAAAGAAGTAAAACGCACGTCATTCATCAAGAAATCCCTAAAGTTCATACTGGGTTCCCTGGAATCCAAAACGAATGGGTTTTTACCTGATTTTTTTAACAAAGGATTGTAACGGTACAATGCCCAATATCCGCAGTCAACTGCGTGTTTTGCTACAAGGTGGCTATTTGACATTCCATTGCGCAGTCCGTGATTCACACATGTTGTATAGGCGATTACAATCGATGGTCCAGGAAATGCTTCTGCCTCGGCAAGGACCTTCAGGGTATGGGCCTTATCCGCCCCCACCGAGATCTGAGCCACATAGATATAGCCATAGGACATGAAAATTTGACCCAGATCCTTTTTTCGGGTGCGCTTTCCATTAGCTGCAAACTTAGCCACCGCGCCCGTAGGCGTGGATTTGGATGCCTGTCCTCCAGTGTTGGAATATACTTCGGTATCCATCACCAGAACATTGACGTTTTCACCGGAAGCCAACACGTGATCAAGACCACCATATCCGATATCATAGGCCCAGCCATCGCCGCCCATAATCCACTGTGAGCGTTTGACGAGAAAATCTTTTTTCTCAAATAACTCTGCCAATATTGGATTGGTTTTCTGTAAAGGCTGCAGATGCTCGATTACTCGCTCGGCCCGCTCCTGTGTACCTTCTGCCACCTCCTTATCTACCAGCCAATCACGGCAGGCAGAAGCCAACGCTTCGTCGACATCCATTTCAGAGACCTGCTTTATCAGGCTTGCCACCCGTTTTTGTACTTGCTGTGTGCCTAAAAGCATCCCCAGCCCAAACTCGGCAGTGTCCTCAAACAAGGAACTGTTCCAGGCCGGGCCCTGCCCTTTGTCGTTCGTGGTAAAAGGATTAGACGGAACACTGGCAGACCATACATGGGCACAGCCCGCGGAGTTGGCAATCATCATCCGGTCACCAAATAGCTGGGTAATCAGCCGGACATATGTTGGCTGCAGGCAGCCCGCACAGGCACCGGAAAATTCAAGAAAGGGTTTTTCGAACTGGCTGCCTTTCACTGTATATTTGCTCAGCGGATTTGGCTTTTCTGCCAGGGACATGGCATAGTCCCACAATGGAGCCTGCTTCTGCTCTTCCGCAAGCAAACGCATATCCAGAGCCTCCACAGGACAGGTTTTCAGGCAGTTGCCGCATCCAGTACAGTCATTGGGTGAAACCGCAATACGGTAGCTATATTCACCCAGGCCCTTGCCCTCCATTGTCATGTACCCATCAGGGGCAGCGGCCACTTCCTCTTGTGTCGTTAAAATGGGGCGGATACAGGCATGCGGGCAGACGAAAGCGCACTGGTTGCACTGAATGCATTTTTCCGAATCCCAATGTGGCACTGTGATGGCCACACCACGTTTTTCAAAGGCTGCGGAGCCCGAAGGGTAGGAACCATCTTTCATTGGCAGCAAGCCACTTACCGGAATGGAATCCCCCTCCAGTCGATTAACAGGAAGCATAAAGTTTTTGACATAATCCGTCGGATTGCGTGGTTCAGGTTGCATATACCCTTCCCTCGTATCTGCCCACGTCGGCGGCACGGCTACTTCCACCAAATTTTCCATCGTTGCGTCGATAGCCGCATGGTTCATGGCAACGATATCCTTTCCCTTTTTTCCATAGGCTGCAACGACGGAGTCTTTGAGGTACTGAATACTTTCCACCACTGGTAAGACACCGGACAGTTGGAAAAAAGCGGCCTGCATAATCATATTGATCCGCCCGCCAAGTCCAGTAGCATTTGCGATTTTCACGGCATCGATGGTAAAAAAGCGCAGCTTGTTCTGCGCAATGGCGCGTTTCATCTCTGCGGTAAGGTTTTGTTCCAACTGCTCTGGCTTCCATGAGGTATTCAGCAGGAATGTACCGCCGGACTTTAACCCGGCCAGCAAGTCATATTTTCCTATGTAAGACTGTTGGGAACAGGAAATGAAGTCAGCCTTATCCACAAGATAGGTTGAGCGGATAGGCAGGTCGCCAAAGCGCAGATGTGAGACCGTAACACCGCCAGACTTTTTAGAGTCATAAGCAAAGTATGCCTGCACATATTTTTTTGTATTATCACCAATGATCTTCACTGCGCTTTTATTGGCACCCACGGTTCCGTCTGATCCCATCCCCCAGAATTTGCAGGCTTTGGTTCCGATTGCAGTGGTGTCAATATTGACTCCATCCGGCAGTGATGTGAAGGTGACATCGTCCACAATGCCCACCGTGAACCGATCTTTTGGCTCATGTGCCTTCATGTTGGCAAAAACGCTTTCTATGTGGCAGGGGCGGATATCTTTTCCGCCAACCCCAATGCGCCCACCAATAATTTCAGGCCGCCAATCACAATTATAAAAAGCAGTTTTCACATCCATATACAAAGGCTCTGCCTGGGCACCCAGTTCCTTATCACGATCCAAAACCGTGATGATTTGTGCTGTTTTCGGAAGGAATTTAAAGAAATAATCCAGTGAGAAGGGACGGTACAGATGCACAGATAAAAGACCGACCTTTCCTCCACGTTTGTTCAGATAATCCACTACCTCTTCAATGGTTTGACACATAGAACCCATTGCTACAATTATTCGTTCCGCATCGGGAGCACCATAATAGTTAAATGGATGGTATTCCCGTCCTGTAAGCTTTTGTATCTCGCCCATGTAATGATCCACGATGTCAGGCAGCGCTTCCCAGTACGGATTCAAAACCTCCCTTTGCTGAAAGTGGATATCTCCATTTTGAACAGTTCCACGAATAACCGGATGCGATGGATTCAGAGCATTGCGGCGAAATGCATTTACTGCTTCCTGGTCGGTCAGCCCGGCAAGCTCATTATATTCCAGCATTTCGATTTTCTGAATTTCATGGGATGTGCGAAATCCATCAAAAAAGCTGAGAAACGGAACACTTCCCTTAATTGCGGCAAGATGAGCCACCGCCGAAAGATCCATAACTTGCTGCACACTGCCGGAAGAAAGCAGGGCAAATCCAGTTTGCCGGGTAGCGAATACATCGGAATAGTCACAAAAAATGCCAATGCCATTGGTGGCCATAAACCGTGAGCTAACATGGAAAACCGCAGGAAGCAGTTCGCCTGCAATCTTGTACATATTAGGAATCATAAGGGCAAGTCCCTGCGCTGAAGTATAAGTGCTGGTGAGTGCACCTGCCTGAAGCGATCCGTGCACTGCACCGGCAGCCCCTCCCTCCGATTGCATCTCCATTACCCGAACGGTTTCGTCAAAGATATTTTTTCTCCCTTCAGCTGCCCATTCGTCTACATGCTGAGCCATATCGGATGAAGGTGTGATCGGGTAAATGGCAGCCACCTCAGTAAAAGCATAAGCAATATAGGCGGCGGCAGTGTTCCCGTCCATTGATTCTTTTCTGCGTTCCATCATTGCGTTTTCCCTCCTGTCGCAGTTTCTTTGGTAGCCATGATCGTGGCCTCGCCTTCGATAACGGTTTCGCCGTTTTGGTTTACTGCCGTTGTGTTTACATAGGCGATTTTCTTTTCTGGTACAACATGTGTTACTTCGCCAACAGCGGTAATAGTGTCGCCGATATACACCGGTTTAACAAATTTGAGCATCTGTCCCAGATAAATGCCACCCGCACCAGGCAGACACATCCCTATCAATGTTGAAAACAGGGATGCGGTCAGCATTCCGTGGGATATCCTCCCACCAAACCGGGTACCTTTCGCAAATTCTTCATTTACATGAACAGGATTGATATCACCTACCAAGCCGGCAAAAGTATAGACATCCGATTCTGAAATGGTTTTAGAGACGCTTTTCGTCATCCCAACATAAATTTCCTCAATGCTATATCCGCTCATATTCAGGCTGTTATCATTCATGTACTGGCCCATATAACTCCCTCCATTCTATTACAATGTAAAACAGGTACCTCTATTCCGTGTCAACAAAAAGATTTCCCGCAGAATATAAGGCTCCGCGACCACTTATTTTTACACGCCCGCCCAGATATTCGCAATACACCGTACCGCCACGTGGTGAAACCTGACGTGCAATCATGGAATCTTTTCCAATACGCTCACGCCAAAAGGGAATCAATGTGCAGTACATCGCCCCACAGACAGGATCTTCATTGATATTAATTTTGGGCCAAAAAGCTCTGGCAACAAAGTCATACTCATCACTTAGTGCGGTAACATAGGCTGACAGACCATGGGGGAACTCCTTAATTTTGGAAAAATCGGGAGCCATATTCCTGACCTCTTCTTCGGAGTCAAAAACAAATAACATATCCCGGTCGGTACACCAAACTTCTGACGGCTTTACGCCTAAGGCTTCTGTCATATAATCCGCATATTCAAATTTCCTGGGCGCAATCGTTGGGAAATCCATCATTAGTATGTCATCTTTTTTTTCAACCGTTAGATGGTGGTTGCATTTTTTAGTGTCGAAATGCAGGATTTTGCTGTTGGTTTCCACAAAGCGAAATAGAATGTATGCCGTGGCGAGTGTCGCATGACCACATAGATCAATTTCACCTCCAGGGGTAAACCAGCGCAGACCATAGGTATTTGCTCCTTCTTTTACAGCGAAAGCTGTTTCAGACAGGTTGTTTTCGACCGCGATCTTATCCATGGTTTCCAAGGGAATCCATTCGTCCAACACACAGACTCCGGCAGGGTTACCCTCAAAAACAGCGTCAGCAAAAGCATCAGCAACGTAGTATTTCAGCATTTATCTTGCCTCCTCATATTATTATTTACTTGCTATAGCATCAATTTCAACCAAAGCTCCCATGGGAATTTTGGCTACCTGCACACAAATTCGGGCTGGGTATGGTTGGTTAAAGTGACGGCCATATACCTCGTTCACTTTCGAAAAATCATTTACATCATCCAGAAAAACCGTACATTTCAGCACATTATTCATGGACGTTCCTGCATCCTCCATGATGCCTTTCATAATGGACAAAATCATGTCCGTCTGCTCTTCAACTCCACCGTCAATCATCTTGCCGGTTTTCGGATCAATAGCAGTAATACCTGAAACATAAACTGTGCCGCGGCACTCAACTGCAGTTGAAAAAGGGCCAATCGGTTTCAATGCTTTATCCGACGTAATTGCTTTCTTATTCATAATTATTTCCTTTCTTCCATTCCTTTCTTTTATTGCATCCGGCCGCAAGCTTAAGACCTGCAGCCGGATGGTGCTTTTTATGTCCTCGTGGCCAATATTACAGACTCATAATAAACACGATGACAATGCACACTGGCGCAAGGTACTTGATGAGAAACTTCCATATCGTGTAAAATTTGAAAGGAATGGTATTTTCGTTGGTAATTTCAAACAAAGCCTTTTCTGGTGTCCACACCCACCCCACAAAGATTGAAATAAAGAGCGCTGATAGCGGCAGGACATAAACATCGGCAAGTGTGCACCAAAAATCGAAGAAGTTCATACCAAAGAAAGACATCCCCGCCATGGGTCCATAGGAGAATACACACACTGCACCAATCACTAACATCACTGCACCAAGAATAAAGCAAGCCTTTTTGCGCTCAATGTTGAAGGAATCATCCAGCCAGGCAACACCAACTTCCAGCAAGGAAACAATGGAGGTCAATGCGGCAAACATTGCCATCAGGAAGAACAGGATGCAGAAAATCCGACCTGCCCCGCCTAATTCTGCAAAAGCCAGAGGAAGTGTACCAAACATCATGCCAGGACCAGCGCTGGGTTCCATGCCAGTTGCAAATACCATAGGCATGGTTGCAATCGCCGCCAGCATCGCAACGAAAGTATCCATGACCGGCACCGCAACTGAACTTCGGATGATATTTTCCTTTTTCGCCAAATAGGAACCATATGTAAGGTGAGCACCATATCCAATTGATAGAGATGCAAAACATGCGCCAAGAGCTTTCAAAGCAACAATGCCAAGCCCTCCAGCTGCTGCTACATTATCCATGTTGGGCCTAAACAAAAAGTCCAGTCCTTCGGATGCGCCAGGCAAAGTGACCGAACGGATAGCGATAACCACCAGCATTACCGTCAGTGCAGGGAGCATAATTTTGTTGGCTCTTTCAATGCCGTTTTTCACACCGCCCAAAACAATACCAATAACCAAAATAAGGCAGATAGCCGTAAAAAGCATGTGTGAACCAGTTGATGCAGTCATAGTGTTAAATGTGTCAATATTCATGTCGGTAAGCGGTGTTGTAAAACTTTTGATGACATATTGAATCACCCATCCGCCAACAACGATGTAGTAACCAAAACACGTCAGTGCCGTTAATATCGTGATGAGTCCAAAGCCGCCCCACATCTTAGGATTCTTTTTTCCCTCGCGTTCGGCAATGACAGCAAAACTTTTTGATGCGTCTTTCCGGCTACTTCGGCCAATGCTGATTTCTGCCAAGATAAGCGGCATACCAAACACGGCGGCAAGAATGACATACATGATAATGAAAATACTGCCACCATAACGCCCGACATAGTACGGGAAGCGCCATAAGTTGCCCATTCCAACTGCACCACCCACGGCGGCAAGGATAAAACCCAGATTGCTTGAAAATTGACTCCTATTATTCTCCATATTCCATACCTCATACCTCTCCACATTTTGATAAATAATACCGTTGTGTTTTTATCTTTTTTGAATTTGAAACTCTGCGGCCACAATTTCATTTAATCACGTTTCTATACATGATGTAAAGCGCATCTTTTATCAGCATGTGATGAACAAATTCTCATAATTATACTTCATTTTCTTACCGTATATCGAAGATCACAAGCCTAAATAAGCTCAAATTGCTAAAAATGCTATAGAATAATTGCAATAATAAATATTATTTGATATACTATAGATGAATATTTACTCATTTT
>Ga0153921_1001100_pt1 | contig 12614 bp, 8 predicted proteins | sample TSNJ005MetaG_FD_104691 | JGI IMG/M metagenome (GOLD analysis project Ga0153921, IMG submission 104691) | Attine ant fungus gardens microbial communities from New Jersey, USA - TSNJ005 MetaG | ecosystem: Host-associated > Fungi > Mycelium > Unclassified | place: USA: New Jersey, Brendon T. Byrne... | reverse complement strand
CTGCATACCCGCGCCTGTAAGATCGGGTAGAAATCCAAGTCCTTTTTCTATCCCGTTTAAAAGCCAGGTTGCCATTAACAACCGAAAGCCGTCATCCTTGTAGTCCAGCGCGTCATAAAACAGCATGACCGGAGATGCGGAGGTTGTACCCAATTCAGCAAGCCGGCGGCCCAAACGCAGGCCCGCTTCCTCTTCGCTCTCCGGCATACCGCCGTCTATAAGTACATCACAACTAACGCCATCAAGCCAAATACAGGCCAATCCAATCTGATCTCCCGCATACCCATAATAATCATTGGTTATTATTCCTACCGCTCCGCCGCCATAAATCGGTATGGATTCACCGACTACCGAAACGACCGCTTCGCGTAAAAGCCGCTGGTCATGTCTGGCGGTAGAAAACAGCAGCGCCATGTCGCAAGGGTCGTTCCTCCCGGATTGGCCGAGAGCTCCTTTTGCCGCCTGCACACCTGCTTCCATAGAGTCAGGGTTGTCACTATATCCTACGCCTACCTGCATAAATCTTCACCTTCTTTTTTTGTGCTGATCATATTTTTTTCCCTTCCATCACTTATACCGAACGAGGAAAACATTAACCTCCTCTGTCGCCGATTAGTCGTTGAAGCGCTCAACCAATCGGCTCGTCGTCGGTAAATGTTTTCACCGTTCGGTATTACTAGCGCCGCCCGGCGCTAGAGGAGATATCGCTTCATTATAGTAATTACAATATCCATATCCAAAGGCTTTCCAACATGATCATTCATACCTGCTTGAAGGCATTTTTCTATATCCTCTCGAAAAACGCTGGCAGTCATAGCAATAATAGGTATTTCCTGAGCTTTGGAAAGCTTCATTTCACGTATGCGCTTTGTGGCGTCATATCCATCCATTTCCGGCATATGAACATCCATAAAAATCATATCGTAAATTTCAGGGTTGGAGGCGAATTTTTCATACGCCTCCCGGCCGTTTTCAACGCAGTCAATTATAATATTTGTATCTTCAAGCAAGGCAATTAATATTTCTCTGTTGATCTCAACATCATCCGCAAGTAAAATGTGCTTACCCGCAAACAAATCCGTAAAGTCCTCCGTGTTTGAAAGGCTTGCGTCCGGAAGCTCATTTTCATCGGCATAACCTATACCTACATTTACAGTAAATATAAATTTAGATCCTCTCCCCAGCTCAGACTCAATCCATATTTCTCCATTCATCATATCTATTATTTTTTTTGAGATTGCAAGGCCCAAGCCTGTTCCGCCATATTTACGGGATATAGTGTTATCCGCTTGTTCAAAGGAATGAAAAAGCCGCGCCTGATGCTCTTTAGAAATTCCGATACCGTCGTCCTCAACTTCAATTTGCAGCCTGCATCTGTTGCCTATGTCTTCCAGCTTATGGGCGGCCAAGCTGATATTTCCGTCTTCCGGAGCGAATTTATTGGCGTTGCTCAACAGATTCGTAATTACCTGCGCCAGCCTTTGCATATCAGTAATGATTGACTTAGGAACATTTTCGTCAATACGTAACGAAAAATTCTGTTGTTTTTCTTCAAGCTTAAAATTCATTACTGTAACAACCTGATTAATCATATCCTGGAACCGGAACTCGGAATCTGAAAGCTCCACTTTTCCCGCTTCTATTTTGGACATATCCAGAACATCATTGATAACCCCAAGCAAATGGCTTGCCGAGTCATTTATCTTATCAAGACACCTTTGAATTTCGCTCATGTCACCCGATTTCTTTGCGATGCTTATCATACCGATAATCGCGTTCATAGGCGTTCGCATTTCATGGCTCATTCTGGCCAGAAAGCTGCTTTTGCTCCTGCTTTCTTCCTCAGAACGCATTTTATCGGTATGGAACCGCACGAGCATATAGGATAATATCAGCATAAGAAACAAGCCTAAGCAGCCAAGAACAATAATCAGGTTGTATACTTGTTCAAAGTAACTTGCCCTGGGAATAATTAAGCCGATATGCCAACCATTAAATATGGTTCTGAAAAACGCAATACTGTCCGTACCGTCCTCATCGGTGAACCGTTCTGCGGATATGGGGATTTGGTTGTTAAGCATCAGCGCAAGCCTGTTGTATTCACCTCCGGCTTGCTTCATCTCGAATCCTATAAGCGAGCTTTTCCGGTGAGAAGTAAAGTGCATGGTGTCATCCACCATGACGCCGTATCCATCGCTGGCGATTTCCAAAGACGCCACATGATCGGTTATACGGGTAAGATTTAAGTCTATTGCCACGACTCCATACGAGTTTTTGTTAGCATCAAAGATTTGCTGTGAAAAAGTAATGCACATGCCGCCTGTGTCGGCATCTATATATGGCTCCGTAAAATATATATTTTCACCGCTGTTTACAGCGCCTATGTGCCAAGGGCGCTGTGACGGAACATAATCATCAGGCGGTATCCAGCCCGAGCCGTCAAGAAATTCTTCCCTTACATAGGCATAAACCTTTAAAAAATCCGGCATCAAGGTGCGCCCGGCCGCGTATGAAAAATTTGTGTTTGTCAGAAAATCCAAAACATCTTGATTGCTGCCGCCGCTTTCCAGTAAGCTTTTAATATATTGGGACATATTCGCGAAGATCAACTCGGATTCAGACAAGCCGGCTGAAACCGATGTTTGAGTCGTATTCATAGTTTCCTCGCCAATTGTTCGCATTTGCCGCTGAACAATAATGCTTACATAAATGCTGCTGACAAGCACCATAGTAAAAAAAGCAAGGAAAACAATTAATATTTGCTGGTAATTTTCTTTTAGCAGCTTCTTTATTTTAAGCTTCATAGAATTATACCATGTCCTTTTCGTATATTATTTTTAATATTTATGACAATTATACCTGACGTTCAGCTTGAATTCAAGAAATAGAGATAAGTTCCTATAATGCGTATATTTATATTTGTGAACCGAAAATTGCCCCCCGCAAAAACCTTTTGTGGAGGGCGAAATTTACGTATTTTACTTTACCAATTCATCTGTAATATCCGGGCTTGGCACATTTTCTCCCAAGGCCAGCATCATTGCTCTTTCTTCTTCCGGAGAAAGGGTGTGGCTGGCCTTTCCTTCATTTATGGATTTACAATATGTATAACAGCAGTCCCGGCCATAGATGGCGCTTATTATTACTCCGTTATCCCTGTTGTCAAGCAGGGCCATTGCAAAGGAAAGCTCCCCTCCCATGTCCTTAAAAGGATTGAACCGGACAACTCCGGATTTTTGTATGCAAAAGCTCATTTGATGCTCCAATCCTTGGATGCGCTCTATCAAATCCTCGTATTGATTCCCTATCCTCTCTGTCTTTTCCAAAAAGCGGGTAAGCATGAGCTCCATGTCATGCCTGTCGCTTCCCTTTCCCAGAAAGCGCTGCAGCCTCCGGTCCGTTCTGTTTATCTTTGAAAATAATGTTATGACTGATATCAATAATACAAGTGAAAAGGCAGTCAAGCCTATAGTAATATAAAGGGCATTTTGCGAAATAAACGATGTCATCCTATGGCTCCTCCTTTAGGTTCGGAAGCTAAACGGCGCGTTCAGCTTCCGGCTTCCATTAGTCTTATCAGACCCAGAAGTCTATCCAAATCTTCTTGTGAATAAAAGTCTATTTCTATTTTTCCTCGGTTGTCCTTTCCATCCCGTATCTGCACCTTGGTTCCGAATATTGTTTTTAAATCCTCTTCGATTCTGGAATAATCGATTTTTGGCAGTTCAACCGATTCTTTTTTAACCTGCTTATTATTTTCCAGCTTATTCTTTATTATTTGCTCCGCAGCCCTGGCGCTAAGTCCCTCTTCAATTATCTTGTCGGCCATTTCATATTGCAGCTCGTTATTATTCTTAGCCATAAGCAAAATACGGCCGTGATAAGCGGTAAGCTTGCCTTCTATGATAAAGTTTTGTACTCTTGGGTCTAATTGCAGAAGATTTAACATATTGCTTATATATTGACGGCTTCGGCCGATTTTCTCCCCTATATCCTCCTGCTTAAAAAAGTATTCATCGATAAGACGTTTAAAGCACATGGCCTCTTCTATAGGGTTAAGATCCGCCCGTTGGATATTTTCTATAAGGGCTATTTGAAGTACCTGCAGGTCGTTATAATCCTTTATTATAGCGGGTACCTTTTCAAGCTTTGCTACTCTTGCGGCTCGCCAGCGGCGCTCTCCGGCAATGATGGAATAATAGCTTCCTTCGTTTTTAACTATAATCGGCTGAATAACGCCGTATTCTTCTATGGACGCCGCAAGCTCCTCTAATGCTTCCTGGTCAAAATACTTCCTTGGCTGCTGACGGTTGGGTTCGATTTTATTTACATTAATCTCCACAACGCCGGACAATTGCTCTTCCACAGGCTCGTCATGGGCTGATATTAAAGCGTTTAATCCGCGGCCTAAAGCCTTTTTTGTAGACATTGCTTCCGCTCCTTTCCTATATGTTTAGTAATATGTATCTTAATTTAAGCCGGTTTGCCGGCCTCCGAACGCTCTATTACTTCCTCCGCCAAAAGCATATAGCTTTCCGCGCCCCGGGATTTCGGATCGTACAGGGATATAGGCTGTCCATGGCTGGGAGCCTCGCTTAGCCGTACGTTACGGGGAATAATACTTCTATAAATATCATTTCCAAAATGCTTTTTAACTTCATCAACTACCTGAGCGGAAAGGTTAGTTCTGGCGTCATACATTGTAAAGACGACGCCTTCTATCTTAAGTCTGGGATTAAGCCTTTTCTGTACTAATTCTATAGTATGCATAAGCTGAGTAAGGCCTTCCAGCGCAAAATATTCACATTGTATCGGTACCAAAATAGAATCCGCGGCGGTTAGGGCGTTAAGGGTAAGCATGTTAAGAGCCGGAGGGCAGTCTATGATAATAAAGTCGTACAGATAACGAGTGTTTTCTAAAATTCGCTTTAATATGTACTCTCTTTTATCATAGCTTATAAGCTCAATCTCCGCTCCAGCCAGGTTCATGTTGGAAGGGATGAGGCTAAGGCCGTCTACTTCCGTCTTTACAATAGCCTGCTCCAAATAACATTCTTTAAGCAACAGGCTGTATAATGTATTATCCAAGCTATACTTATCTATACCTAAGCCGCTGGTAGTGTTTCCCTGAGGGTCGCTGTCAACCAGCAGTATCTTTTTATTAAACTCCGTCATACAGGCGGATAAATTTATGGCCGTTGTAGTTTTGCCCACGCCGCCCTTTTGGTTCGCAATGGCAATAATCCTGCCCATTCTTCCGCACCTCCAAAAATTGCTTTTATTATAAAGGAATCGCGTTGAAATATCAATCATTCACAATACTTCTAAAAGGATAACCTTTTTATGTTGAAAAGAGCCTCATTAACAAGTGTTTTCTAAACCTTGCCAGTGAAGCTCTCTTCTATAACTTCTTACGCTGCGTACTTAATATATCGTTATTTACCTTCGCTACAGCCTCCTTTTCTCTTCTCGCATTTTTCACATTCAACATAAATATTTACTTCAGCGCATAAATCATCTCTTCTGCGTGAGCAATCGTCACACTTTACAAATATATTAACTTTTACACAAGAGTCATTATCTCTTTGTTCAAGCATGTCCTCACCTCCTTCATATTATAATATGCAAGAGGCTTTCTTTTGCTACTAATTTGAATGAAGAATCTTTTATGATTTTTATGACTCTTGTGGTTATACCGAGAGGAGGTTGGCAATGAGCTAACATTAGCTTAAGAACTTAAGCAGCACCTTAAGCAGCCTATCCATCTCTACCGGCTTGGCTATATGGTCGTTCATACCGCTCTTTAAAGCTTTGTCTATATCGTCTTTAAAGGCGTTGGCGGTAAGGGCGACAATAGGTACGTTTTGCGCGTCCTTACGGTTAAGAGCGCGGATAGCCAATGAAGCTTCATAGCCGTCCATATTTGGCATTTGCACGTCCATTAAGATAATATCAAAGGCGTTTTCCGGAGATTCCATAAATTTATTTACAGCCTCAACACCATCGGCTGCCTCCTCTATTATCATCCCGGTAGCTTCCAGGAAGGACATAACGATAATTCTGTTGATCTCCACATCGTCTACCAACATAACTCTTTTTCCGGTAAACTTATCGGCAACATCAATATCAATTTCTTCCTCTTTAGGAAGCACGGAAGTCGTTTCTTTCAGCCATATGCTGAAGCTGAACACACTTCCTTCACCCAAGCTGCTATCAACAGATATTTCCCCGCCGAAAAGCTGTACTATGAGCTGGCTTATAGCAAGTCCAAGCCCTGTTCCTCCATATTGCTTCGATATCCTGTTATCCGCCTGCTCGAAGGACTTGAAAATAGTAGACAGAGCTTCCTCAGAAATTCCTATTCCTGTGTCACGCACTAAAAATTGCAACAGTGTTTTATTATCCTGCCGGTCCAGCTTCCTGATGTGGAATTCTATCTTTCCGGCCTCAGGAGTAAACTTAACGGCGTTGCCCAACAAATTTATCAATACCTGTCTGAGGCGCAGAGAGTCTACCAGGAATGTAGAATGAGGCAGCGAGTCAAAGAAAGTCACAAAATCAATATTTTTTTCACTGCACCTTGGACGCATTATGCTTACAACGGTATCCGCCAGCTGCATAAGCTCCGTAGCTTCTTCAGCCAACTCTATTTTGCCGGCCTCTATCTTTGACAGATCCAAAATATCGTTTAAGAGACCCAGTAAATGCTGTGACGACGACTCTATCTGATGCATATGCGCTTTTACTTCCTTGATCTTCGGATCGTGCTGCTCACCTTCATGAAGCTTTTTGATCGCTATGTTTGTCATGCCTATTATGGCGTTCATCGGCGTTCTGATCTCATGACTCATACGCGCCAGAAACTCGCCCTTGTGCTCATTTGCCTTGTTGGCGACGCTTACGGCTTGCTCCAGCTCTATCTGAGTGCTTCGCAGCTCCTTCTCCATCGCTACTCTGGCGGTTATGTTTCGGGCGAAGCCAAGCAGCCCCACCAGGCTCCCGCTGGAATCATATATCGGAGTACGCACCGTCTCAAGAGTCTCCTCATGGCCGTTAGCAAATATTATATTTTCTTCGGTACTGAGAGGAGTGGTGGATTTTATCGTTTTCTCGTCGTCCTTAATAAAATTATGAGCGACGTTGGCCGGCAATACTTCACTGGCCGTTTTTCCGATAAACTCTGCCTCAGGCTTGCCGACGATGGCTGCAAAACGCGGGTTTACCGTCATATACCGGCCCTGGTCATCCTGATACCAAATTAAGTCAGGCGACGAGGAGAAGACCTTATCAAGCAGGATGTTTTGCTCTTCTACCTTCGACCATGCCCGGGATATATCAGTAAGATCCATAGTCAGGATGATGTAGCCTATTTTTTTGCCGCTCTTATCTAAAAGGTAATGTGCGGTTCCACGTATATAGCTATCGCTGTCCTCATCATACCAAACCTCGGCTTCATGGCCTTCATCAAGCGCTTTAAAGGGACAATACTCCGAATCGGCGGGATAGAGGCTGTTTTCAAGATAGGGCCTTCCGACTATTTCTGAAAGAGTCGCTTTGCGAAGCTTAAGCCCATAATCGTTCATATATATGATTCGGCGGTTCATATCCGTAATACAGAGAGGGCTGTTTACGCTGTCAACGATACTGTCGGCCATTTCGTCGAAGGAATCCGCCAAGGTGCCGAATTCATCCTTTACAGGCGCGTTAAAGCGGAATTGCCGTTCTCCGGACCTGAATCGGGATATACCGTTAATAAGGTTCGTAATGGTATCCGTCAGGAACGATGCCAGCCATATGGCTATAAGCACAACTAAAGCAATTATCAAAGCCGTAGTTACTATGAGCTGGGTGAATGCGTTTGTAAGGTGATTCCCGATAGCTGAGCTGAGCCTTTGCCCAATTTCCGTGGCGGGCTGGGCAAAATCCTCAAGCCCCGCGCCTATAGCCACAAACCCAAAGCCGCGTCTGGAATAGTTATTGTCTTCCGACGGAGCGTATTGTCCCGTGTAATATGGAATTGCCCCGGCGGTAGTCAGCTTGTAAATACCGCTCCAAAGTATGTAAAAAGAACCTGAGCCGCCGTCTGCGGTCAAATCCATCCAGCCCGTGCATTGCGGAGCGTTGTTGAGGTACCGGCCATCCAACCCCACAAGCCCTGCCTGAGTAAGAGCGGTTGCAGGTTTTTTGCTTCTTGACTGTTCGTCAAAGGTCGGCTGGTCTTTAATAAAATCCGTCCATTTTTCTACGCCGCTTTTCTGCCATGCGTCATAAATTGAGGATTCCAGCCACGGTATTTGGGGATCGCCTGTTTCCGGATCAAACCCGGTGATTGAGTTATGTCTTGGGTGACAGATGCTGCGGCACTGATAATCCCATATAAAAGCGTAATTTCCTTCATAGGCGCTGGGCAGCTCGGTATAGCGCTCATTCATTGGCGTGATATGATCCACAAGCTCCATAATATGGTCGTGGTTTAGCGCGAAGGTCACATAACCGATAATATTGTCGTCGCTGCCGGTTACCGGCGTTGCCCACCGTACTATGCCTTCAAAGCGCTGTCCGTTGGGATTTTCCGTTCCGGCGTAGGACTGCTTCTCAGGATCATATTCAATAGCGTATCTCCGGTCCGCTGCTGCTGCCGCTACCGTATCCGGTACGTACATGCCTATGTAATTGGAGCCTACATAGGCGCCTATAACATCGGACACATATATTTCTCCCGGCTTTAATTCTTTTAGCTTATCAAAATAAGTTTCGGCTTTAACAAATGTATTTTCTTTGTGAGAGATATTTTTAAGATTGTAATCCATCGGGTAGTTAACTTTTGTTGAGTTAGGCGTAACATATTTTTCTATTTCATTTCCGTCCAGGTCAATAAAGGCGATTTCGTCATAAAGAGGAACATTTTTATATTCGAAAGCTTCCGGCTGACGATAGTGGAAGCTGTCCATATCGTCATTTTCACTGTTGGTTGAGACTCCGCCGGTCCCTGTTGAAGCATAAGCTTCTGTTTCAGCGGGAACCCAGGACTTGCCGTCGTGAGCAAGTACCCATTGGCCGGTTTTGATCAGTCTGCCGGTTTTGCTTTCAACAAAGCTCCTATAGTTTTCTTCGGCGGGTTCTAATTGCGCGGCAAATAGTATGTCGTCGTCACGGCTGTAAAGAAAATCCGCTACTTTTTGAGCCGTGTCCGTGGTCATTCGCTCAATATTTTCGATAGCGCTGTCGTTTAGCGCTTCGGCTGAATCGCTGACAGCAATCTCCTTTAAGATATCGCCCAGCTTCATAATTTGCCCGCATGCCATTGCCAGTAATAAAACCAAAGGGATAACTTTAACAATAAGAAAAATAAGAATAAGCTTTGCTCTCATTCCTAGCTTAAGTCCATTCCAAAGCCGGTTTAATAAATCGCGAAAGAAATTAACAATTCTTTTCATGAATATCTCTTTTCCTTAATGAAATGTACTAACGCAAACTATATTGATCCATTCGAAGTACATATATCGCGAAAATTAATTGCTGTTTGAAAACATTGTTTATATTATAATCGACGGATTCAAAACGTGCAATAGGGTAGGGCTTGATTAAAAGCATGTAAAGGATTACCATGATTAAGAATAAAACTAATAAAAAAGCTGAGAGGAAAACGTATATCGGGAGGTGCGTAATGCATAGTATTGAACGTGCTTGGGCGGAAGTGAATTTAGATAACATTATATATAATTATACAAAAATTAAGCAGAGTGTTGAGCCAAGAGGAATTTTTGCTGTAATAAAGGCGGATGCATATGGACATGGAGCTGTTCCGGTTGCTAAAGCGCTTATTAAAGCCGGCGCGGACAGGTTTGCTATTGCGACGGCTCAGGAGGCTTTGCAGCTTAGAAAGCATGGAATAGCCCAACAAATCTTACTGTTGGGTATGGATAGCTCTAAATCGGTTTTTGACCTGGTTACAAATAATATAATACTAACTATCGGCAGCATAGATGACGCCAGAAAATATGCCGAGGTATTAAAGAAACATGGTTTGCGCGCAAGAATCCATTTAAAAGTTGACAGTGGCATGGGAAGGCTTGGTTTTTCTGTAAGCAACCCCTCATCGGCTCTTGCTGAGATAGTTGAGTTAGCGAATATGACATGCTTTAAAATTGAAGGTATATATTCACATTTCGCGATAGCGGATGAATTGGAAGGGGAGGAATATACTAAGCAGCAGTACGCAATATTTACTGAATTTGTTAGTAAGCTGAAGGATAAGAAGGTTGTATTGCCTCTGGCTCATTGCGCCAATAGCGCGGCGGTCATCTCAAAGCGGTATTCATGGCTTGACGCCGTTCGGCCCGGCATAATGCTGTATGGCTCCAACCCGTGCAAGCATGCTTTCTTTGATTTGCGTCCTGCTATGAGCCTTCGCGCCCGAATTGTCCAGGTTAAGGCTATCAAAAAAGGTGAAACTGTTAGTTACGGACGGCAGTGGACCGCCCCGCGAGATTCAATTATAGCTGCAGCGTCAATTGGTTACGCGGATGGCCTTCTTCGTGGGTTAAGCGGGAAAATGAATATGATAGTTAACGGATATACGGCACCCCAGGTTGGACGTATATGTATGGATATGTGTATGTTGGATGTCACAGGCATTCCAAATGTGCAGGTTGGTGATGCCGCCACAATTTTTGGAAGAGATGGGGATCAAGTTATTACGGCGGACGATGTAGCGGAGAAAGGCGGCACAATATCATATGAGATTCTTTGTGCTGTTGGAAAGCGCATTCCCCGCTTTTATGACAAGTGTCAACAGGTTGAGGAAAATTCTCACCTGCCGTCATCCCGGGCTTGACCCGTCATCCCGGGCTTGACCCGTCATCCCGGGCTTGACCCGGGATCCCCAATATTAAAGGGATTGCGGGTCAAAGCCCGCAATGACGAACCGGAAGCATACCAATGCTTATAAAACATTGCATATCTTGCCCGGATTAAGTATCATCGCAGGGTCAAATGCCGCTTTAATATCCTGCATGATCCGAGTATGGACAGGTCCGTTAATCCGGCTGAGGTAGTCCACTTTACCTAATCCTATTCCATGCTCTCCTGAAATTAGGCCGCCCATTTCAGTCGCTTTATTATACACCTTGGTCATAAAATCATTGACCTGGCTGACGAATATATCTTTTTCCATATCATTTGAACAAGTATAAATGTGCAGATTTCCGTCACCCGCATGACCAAAGCTTTTTACCGCGAAATCAAATTCTGCTTCTATTTCTTTCACATATCCGATAAAATCAGCTATCCTGCTAACAGGAACAACCACGTCGCACTCATCCAACAACTTTGTCTGCTCCTCAATACCTTCAAGGAAGGATGAACGCGCGGCCCAAATATTGCGCATCTTATCGGGAGAATCCGCAACCAGCACATCTAAGGCGCCAGCCTCCAGCATCATTTCAGAGGCCTGTTCGAGCATGGTATCCAGTGAATCCCGTGTATTGGCGTCAAAAGTAACCATCAGATAAGCCCCTATCTCCGTGCCCTCGATAACACGCGGGAACACGGCCTTGCCAAGGTATTCCTCGGAAGAAATCAGTATTTCTTTTTCAAAGAACTCCAAAGCCTGCGGATCCATATGGGCTTTCTTAAACAGTGGAACAGCGGCGATGCAGCCTGCCAGCTCTTCAAAGGGACAAAGCATGCTTGCCGTCAGCTTAGGCGCCGGTATCAGCTTCAGCGTCAATTCGGTAATAATGCCCAGAGTTCCTTCCGAGCCGACCATTAAGTGCATCAGGGAATAACCTGTTGACGATTTGGATACCGTCGCTCCCAGTCTTACAATTTCCCCTGTCGGCAGAACAACCGTCATAGCGCTGACATAATCCCGGGTAGTCCCATACTTGACCGCGCGCATTCCGCCGGCGTTTGTAGCAACATTCCCGCCGATGGTAGCGTACTTTTCACCCGGATCAGGCGGGTATAAAAGACCTTTTGTCAAAGCGTCCTCGGCCAGATCATTGAGCAATACACCGGGCTGAACCTGTACGACAAAATTATCCATATCGTAATCCAAAATCTGATTCATCCGCATTGTACACAGAACGACGCCGCCAGCAACAGGGGTGCATCCTCCAACCAGACCAGTACCCGCGCCCCGGCAGGTAACCGGTATAAGGTGTGCAAAGCAAATTTTAACGATGCTGGCGATTTCTTCAGTTGACAACACATCAATGGTCACATCCGGCATTCTGGTGCCGTAAATAGGCATTTCGTCACGGGCATAGTCCGGATTAACGTCGTCCCCGACGATCACACGGTTTCCGGATATCGCTCTGAGTTCTTCAATAATATCCGGAGTTATCTGATTATAAGCTGTCATGGTATATATTTCCGCCTTTCTTTTAGTGTCATTAACACTAAAATTTATAAGTTTCATTATTTGCGACATGCTGCTTCATAGGCATATATAGCGGCGCCCAACGCCCCTGTCGTTTGAGGATTGGGCGCGGTGACGACAGTTTTGCCAAGCTCTTTGCTGATGGCCCTTGACACGCCCGCGTCTTTCGCAACGCCGCCCGTCATGACGATGGTATCCTCAATACCCAGCCGGTAGATCAGCCCGCACG
>Ga0153921_1001093_pt1 | contig 12663 bp, 12 predicted proteins | sample TSNJ005MetaG_FD_104691 | JGI IMG/M metagenome (GOLD analysis project Ga0153921, IMG submission 104691) | Attine ant fungus gardens microbial communities from New Jersey, USA - TSNJ005 MetaG | ecosystem: Host-associated > Fungi > Mycelium > Unclassified | place: USA: New Jersey, Brendon T. Byrne... | reverse complement strand
CAGGTCCACCGAGCCCGGGGCGAGGTCACGCGTGATCTCGGCGACTGCCGCAGACAATGCGTCGAGAAGGGTGAGTCGCACTGCTGATTCCAGCGGTGCGGTCAAACGATCGGCGAGGGCCTTTGCGTCTTCTCCGCCTGCTTCGGCCGCCACCGCGAGTTCGTGGCGAAGGTTGTCTACGTACGGTGTCAAGTCCATGGCATCACTATGGCACCACTTTGGTGCCATGGCAATAGTTTGGTGGCACATTCGTGTGAGTTTGATGAGAAGTGCCAGGTCATCGGGGTGGTTGGCGTTTCGATTCTCGGCAGGCTGGCGCACTCGTAAGGGTGAGTCCTGCCGAACCCAACCGTCGCCGCCGTATCTTGCTCTGGATTGCCGGGGTGCTCGGCGTCGTGATCGTGGTCGGGGCGGTTGTCGTCGCGGTCGCGCCTTCGCGGTATCTGCCCTGGGACACTGCCGAGTTCCCGACGGTCGACGCCAGTTCGGTGACTGCGGACCAGGCTCGAGTGCTCGAACTGCTGCAATCCGAGCACGAGCGGGACCGTCCGGGCACTTTCTATTCCGACGGTATCGACGAAGAATGGTGCGCCGATTTTGTCAGCTGGATCATGAGGGAAGCGGGTAGACTGTTGTCGAACCCGAACTCCGGAAGCTGGCGTATCCCGGGGGTGTACACCTTGCAGGAGTACTACCAGGGGATCGGCGCGTACGCCGAGAACGGCAGCGGGTACATCCCGAGCGTGGGTGATGTGGTGATCTACGACAGTTCGAGATGGGTAGGTCAGCACACCAACATCGTTGTGGCAGTGGACGGTGACTCGGCGATCACGGTCGGCGGCAACGAGTTCGGCAAGGTGCGAGTCCATGATCTTCACTGGCAATCCGACTCCGCCGTCGTGGGGTTCGGAAAACTTCACCCCTGATCGCTGTGGTTCGAGGTCAGGGCAAACCATCGAGCGGATGCACGTGCCTCGCCGCCGGCGTCGATGTGCAGCGTGTTCGTGCCGGTTCGCACGCTCACCTGCTCACCTCTCTTGACGGGCTGGGTGTACTCGAGGATCGCGCGAAAGGGTTCGCTTCGTAATTTTTCAGGCAGTGCATCTTCCACGGGTTGCCAATAGATCGCGTTGTTCACGTGATCGAAAGGGTCGAAATCGCTCGAGCGCAACGGGAATGGAGAATCCGCGTAATCGTCGGTGTCGGGGTCGATCCACCGACGCCAGTGAAGATGCTCGTCCACGGCCGTCGATGCCAGGGCAGCGGTGAACTTTTCACTGATGGTTGCCGGCATTCCGGTTTTCGGGTCGATGTTGATCCAGAATGCCTCGGTCTCGATCAATCCACCGCTGTCGGACCTGATCCGAACCCGCATCGAACACCACTTGCTGGAGAGTCCGGAACACCAGCGCTGCAGATGAACTCGATCCGGCCAGACGACGGGTTCGAGTACGTCGATCACCGTCCTTCGCACCATCCACAGCGGGTGTGTATCCATGGCGCCGCGGTCGACGAGATTGTCGAAGCCCGCGTCTTGGAGGTAGCGCGCGATCGCGTCGAGGCGCAGTTGCTTGTCGGTGTGGATATCGCCCGTACGCACCGGCCAGGAGGCCTGGAAGATGCTGCCGGTTGTCGGTAGTTCGGCCATCGCTACGTGATCGTCGACTTTTGTACGGTTCATCGGATGTGGACTCCCGGTGTTCGCTTACCCGGTCGGGTGGCTTCACGCTTGCGTTACCCGCTGGCGGGATCTTGAACCATCTGAGTTCACTGTTTTCTGAATACAGATTTCGATGTACTGTCGTACGTATGGATGTCGAGGGCGTAGATGTGGTGACCAACGTGGCGGTGCTTGCGAGGTTCGGGCATGCCTTGTCCGACGAGACTCGGACACGGATACTGCTCGAACTGAAAACTGCCCCTCGGTACCCGTCCGACCTCGCTGAGACACTGGCTGTGACCAGGCAGAAGCTGTCCAATCATCTGGCTTGTCTGCGCGGTTGTGGCTTGGTAGTGGCCGTCCCGGAAGGGCGCCGGACCAGATACGAACTCGCCGACGCACATATCGGTCAGGCCCTCGACGACCTGCTCGGGGTCGTACTCGCGGTGGATCCGTCGTACTGCCCGGACAGTGAATCAGAAGGATGCTGCTGATGGTTGCGCCCGCCCTCGGTGGCGGCCTCTCGACTGCCCGGCGTGCGCTCTTGTCGAGACGAATTCGCATCTTCGTGGCGATCACGATCAGCTACAACGTCGTCGAAGCGATCATCGCGCTGGCGGAGGGCACGCGGGTGTCGTCCGCAGCATTGTTCGGTTTCGGCCTCGATTCGGTGATCGAAGTGTCCTCGGCGGCAGCGGTTGCCTGGCAGTTCTCGGCTCCTGATCCGACGAGCCGTGAGAAGACGGCAGTGCGAGTGATCGCATTCTCGTTCTTCGGGCTCGCTGCGTACGTCTCGTTCGACGCGATTCGGTCGCTGTTCGGTCTGGGTGAAGCGCAGCACACGAGCGTCGGAATAGTATTGGCTGCAGTGAGTTTGGCGATCATGCCGGCTCTGTCCTATGCGCAACGCCGAGCAGGTCGGGAGTTGGGTTCGCTTTCGGCGGTCGCGGATTCGAAGCAGACGCTGCTCTGCACCTACCTTTCTGCGGTCTTGCTGGTCGGTTTGCTGCTCAACTCGGTGCTCGGCTGGTCGTGGGCGGACCCGATTGCGGCACTGGTGATCGCCGTCATCGCCGTGAAGGAAGGCATCAACGCGTGGAAGGGTGATCCGTGCTGCCCGGTTGTGACGGTGCCCGAGAGCGGTGACGAGTGCGACTGCTGCTGAGTGAGCACAGGTCCAGTTGAGTGAACACCGTCTGCAGCGCGTCGGAGAGGGTGCTCACTCGGTGAAAGGGGTGCTCGGTTAGGTTTGCGATGCCGGCAAGCGGGTACGGGTCGGTGACCTGCGGTTCATCCGCGACGGGTGATGTTTTCGCTTCCCAGCCCCTCGAGACTGAGTATGGGAAGTGCATTCTGTCGAAAGGAACGCTGATGACTGCTCCACCGCGGGAACCCGCGAATCACCCTGTCCGGCAGGGTTTCGCGGTAGGTACGACGTTTGCAGCAGCAATTCTGCTGCTCACCGCAGGCATTGTCGCTCTGCTTCAGGGCATTGCGGCGGTCGCCGACAACAATCTGTTTGTCGTGGGTATCAACTACACGTACAAGTTCGACATCACGACGTGGGGCTGGATCCACATCATCTTGGGCATCATCGGAATCGTGGTGGCTCTCGGCCTCTTCACCGGTGCAGTGTGGGCCAGGGCGGCGGCAATAGTCATTGCGTCGCTCTCGATCATCGCCAACTTCTTGTGGATGCCGTACTACCCGCTGTGGTCGATCCTGGTCATCGCGCTCGACGTCGTTGTGATCTGGGCCGTCGCGACCTGGGACACAGACAGAGTCTAGGCGCCGAACAACTCGAGAGCAGTTGGTCCCGACCGAATCGACTCGGTCGGGACCATCGCTCGTGCACGGGGGACGACCCGACGGATGGCCGGCTCGGATCAGTCGGGGAGCCTTCGTAGTTCGGCTACGGTCAAGCCGAGGGAATCGAGGCGGGCCATGATGCTTCGCATAGCAGTGTGATCCGCGACGGGCCCGTACAAACTGGTGAATCCGCCGGCGGCACTGGCAACGCTGAGTTCGGGAAACGCCGCTTTGACGCGGTCCGACACTTCGCCGTCGATGAGGAATTGATACCGAGTGGGAGCATTCATCAGTGTCCGCTCCATTTCGTAGGGCCATGAGGTTCGGTCAGCACCGCGTCGAGCCTCGAAATCACGTGTCGTCAGGGGTAATCGGCGTCGCCGCTCGATCCAGGACTCCGTATCCGTGAGATCCAGTCTTGCTCCCACACGCTCCCGAGGCGTCATCCCCAACGGGTGAATGTCATCGCGGCTCCGTTCATCCCTTTTGTGTGAGGCTGCGAAGGAACGTCACCCCTAGTGTCGACCGGGAGAGAGAAGAGGTCGGCATGGGATCTGTCATCGGGGATCTTCTACCCTTAGCGGTCGGTGTTGCGGTATCGCCCATCCCGATCATCGCGGCGATCTTGATGTTGTTGTCCAAGCGAGCCGGTAGCACCAGCGTCGGATTCGCCCTGGGCTGGATACTCGGAATCGTTGTCGCCACTGTGATCTTCGTGCTCCTGTCCAGCAAGCTCGGCGACTCCGAAGGCGATCCCTCTGCGACGGTGTCGTGGATCAAACTGGCGTTGGGTGTGTTGCTACTTGCGTTCGGAGTCAAGCAATGGCGCGGCCGCGGTGGCGAGCATGAAACCCCGAAGTGGATGCAAGCCATCGACGACATGACCGCTGCCAAGGGCCTCGGCTTGGGCTTCGCGCTGGCAGCGATCAATCCGAAGAATCTGATGATGTGTATCGCGGCTGGAATCTCGATCGGCTCTGCGTCATTGGGCTCCGGCGAAGTAGTCGTCGCGGTTCTGGTTTTCACCATCATCGCTGCCTCGACAGTGTGCGTGCCCGTGATCGGTTACCTCGTTGCCGCGGAGCGACTGCGCGGTCCGTTGGCCAAGCTGAAGGTGTGGTTGCAGGACAACAATGCCACTGTGATGAGTGTGTTGATCCTGGTTATCGGTGTTGTTCTCATCGGTAAGGGCATCGGCGGTCTCTGACAACGGGAGGTAGTTATGGGATCGCTGCTACTGCAACAGATCCCGCTGGCACTCGGTATCATCATGAGCCCGCTGGCGGTTGTCGCCGTTGTCGCCGTGCTCTTTTCCGAACGAGCGCGTCTCAACAGCATCGCGTATCTGATCGGGTGGTATCTCGGAATAGTTGTCGCCCTGGCCGGGTCGTACATCATCTTGACCGCACTCCAAGTTCATCAGAGAACACACCCACCCCTGTGGGTGCCCATCCTCCACCTCGTTCTCGGCGTGACGTTGCTCGCGGGTGCCTGGTTCGTCTACACGCGTAGTCGGCGCGGAGTGCAGGCGATGGCGGCTGCAGTGGCTCCGGGAGATGTTGTCGCGGCGGCCCCTCAACTGCCGAAAATGCTCCAGTCGGTAGAACACTTCCAGCCGATGCGATCGGGTGTGCTCGGGTTCGCGCTGTTCGTTCTCAATCCCATCGACATGTCCTGTGCGATTGCCGCTGCCATGAACTTTCGCCTCAGCACCGTGGCGCCGACGTCGCAGATCGTCTCGGCCGTGATCTTTTCTCTGGTGTCCGTGACCTCGGTCGCCGTGCCTGTCGCCCTTCTCCTGATCAAGAAGGAGGAGGCCACCGAACCGCTGCAGAAGATCCGCACCTGGATAGCCACCAACACGCACTTGCTGAACGTCGGGCTCCTCGTCCTGATCGCGGCGATGCAGATCAGTAAAGGGGTGCAAGGGCTATGAGTGCTCCGCACACACGGACGTGGTGGGTCTTCGGATCACTGTCCGACTATCAGCGAGGCTGGCTTCGACCAGACATCATCGCGGGCCTCACGGTGTGGGCTGTCCTTGTCCCGGAAGCGCTCGCGTACGCCACCATCGCCGGAGTTCCGCCGGTGGTCGGGCTCTATGCTGCAGTTCCGTCACTGATTCTGTATGCAGCAGCTGGTAGTTCGCGGCATCTGATCGTCGGACCGATGTCGGCCACTGCCGCGTTGTCCGCGGCGATGATCGCTCCACTGGCGTCAGGAGACGACACCAGATTTGTCGCGTTGTCGGTCGGGCTCGCGATAGTGACCGGACTCGTCGGACTGCTCGCAGGATTCATGCGCCTCGGATTCATCGCATCCTTCATCTCCGAGCCGGTTCTCAAGGGATTCATAGTCGGTTTGGCGCTCACGATCATCATCGGTCAAGTACCCAAACTCCTGGGCGTGGAAAAGGGCGAGGGGAACTTCTTCGTCCAGGCGTGGACGGTGATCAAGGAACTTGGCGAGGTCGACGGTCCGACGGTGGTCATCGGATTACTCAGCTTGGCAATGGTTCTGGGAGTCAAGCGATGGCTCCCGCTCGTGCCAGGTTCGCTTCTGGTTGTGTTACTGGGGATTACCGCAGTGGCGCTGTTCGGACTCGACGACCGTGGCATCGATATCGTCGGACACATCGATTCGGGCTTGCCGACTATGGGCCTGCCGAGTGGAGTAGGAGCCGAGGACTACCTCGACCTCGTGGGGCCGGCCGTCGGTGTTCTACTCATCGGTTTCGCCGAAGGTCTGGGCGCTGCAAAGACATACGCGGCGAAGGCCGGATACACGATCGACGCCAATCGGGAACTGGTAGGACTGGGGGCCGCCAATCTCGGATCGGGCATCTGCTCGGGAATGGTGGTCAACGGCAGCCTCTCGAAGACGGCTGTCAACGGGGGAGCGGGTGCCAAATCACAGGTCAGCGGGTTGGTGGTCGCCGCATTGACGCTGCTGACACTGCTGTTCCTGACTGGGTTGTTCGAGAAACTACCGGAAGCGACGCTATCGGCGGTGGTGATCGCCGCAGTGATCGAACTAGTGGATTTCTCTTCTCTCGCAGCGCTGTACCGGGTCTGGACGAAGCGATTGGGCAGCATCTACGGGCACGCCGCTCGGGCCGATTTCGCCGCCGCTGTCGCGGCGATGTTCGGAGTTCTCCTGTTCGATACCTTGCCCGGTCTGATCATCGGAATTGTCGTCTCGATGCTGCTGCTCCTGTATCGAGTCTCCAAACCGCACGTGGCCGCTCTGGCCAAGGACGGCACGCGCTGGGTCGACACCAGCAGCCATCCTGATCTGAGGACACTCGACGGCGTCGTGGTGGTCAGGGTCGAATCCGGACTCTTCTTCGCGAATGCCGATCACGTGCGTGATCAGATCACCGGCATGGTGACCACCGGGACCACGACGGTCATCCTCGACGCCGAGACTTCACCGTTCATCGACGTCAGCGCGGCCCAGATGTTGGCTCAGCTTCGAGATTCGTTGGCTCGCAAGAATGTGAGCTTCCGGGTGGCCCGCGACATCGGTCAGTTCCGCGATGTCTTGTCCGGGGCTGACGAGGGTGCGCTGAAGGTCGACGTCTATCCGACCGTCTCGCAGGCGCTCGAGGGCCGGGACAACACTTCAGCGTGACGTCCGCAGCCAGATTCCCAGTGGCCCCGCATCTTTTGCGACCGATCCGACGATCGACGACGCGACCACCACGATGGCAGAGAAGATGAACAGCCACCCGATCACGGTGAACATCACGCCGAGAAGGCCGAACTCGTCCTGAGACGTCTTGGTCATCCGCGGCAGAAATAGAGTGCCGGCCACGTGCAGTCCGGTCAGACCCGTCGCGGTGAGCAAGCCGGACCCGACACACATACGAGTGGTCATGCGATTGGCGGTCAACAGCATGGGCACAGCAGTCCAGACCAGTGCCCACACTGCGTAGACCGCAACAAATTCCAGGAGACTGCCCACTCTCGGAACGGCATTCAGTTCGCGGCACAGCGCAGCACCGACCACTGACGCGGCGACGACGAATACGACCGCGATCCACCGCCATGCCTGGCGAAGTGTCGCTGTCGGCACACTCCAGATTCGTCCGTACATCCGGCCAAGGGCGCGAGCGTAGGACGTGGAACTGATCAACAGCATGAGCAGGCCGACAATGCCGAACGCGGCCGCAGTGGAGGTGTCGGTCACCACGGCGTCGGGAAGCTGCACCCCGAGGTCGTCTCTGGCGACATCGGCCAAGGGCTTCAGCTTTTCCAGGGTGGACGCTGCGATCATCACCGGCAGCAAGGACGTGAACGCCTGGGCTGCCAAAGTCATGGCGCTGTCGACGAGTCCGACTTCGAAGACGTCGATCGTCGCGTCGGTAGCCAACCGTCGGCTCGGCGTGCGTCTCGCCCAGACGGTCATTCGATCGCGCGTATCGGAGTACAACTTCGGGGGCATGGAAGCAGTCTTGCTCAGATGAGTCCGCCGCGACGCGCAGCCTTGAGTGCGTCGCGTCGGTTACTTACTTCCAACTTCCGATAGATCCCGCGTAGATGCGTCTTGATGGTGTTGACGGACAGGAACAGCGTGTCGGCGATCGACTCGGTGGTGTCTCCCGAGGCCAGTTCGCGCAGCACGGTGTATTCGCCCGGTGTGAGGATCGGTGCACTCACCAGCTCTTGTGGACGAATGCGGTTGCGTACCTGTTCGGCAAAAGCTTCCTGATCGCCGAAGTGCCCACTGAACTCGTCGAAGATCGGACGCAGTGACGCGCCGTAGTCGAGGAAAGGTCGCAACAGCCCACCGGTTTCTGCGGCTCGCAGGGCTTTGTGCAGCGAACGAAACGACTTGCGCTCGTGACCGGTGGCAGCGTGGATCCCAGCCTCGAGTGTCCAGGCGTAGACGGTGTGGGCGAGCACAGGCTCTTCGGTGGATCCGAGGGCTTCGGAAACCTCGACGAGTGCTTCTGCGAACTTGTTGGACGAGAAAGCCACGGCAGCTCGCGCCAGGTGTATCTCGGAAGTCTCGCCGAACTGATCAGCCGCATCGCGCACGAGTCGGCCGGCCCATTCCACTTCGCCGACCGAGAGGCATGCGTTCACGACCGGTGGGAGTAGGGCCAGAGTCGCCAATGAGAAGGTGCGCAGTGCGATCGCGCTGAGCATCGCATCGCGGACGTCGGCAGCGGTCGACCGTCGATCGGCCGCGTCGCCGAGACTGTGGAGCCCGAACGTGACGACGGTGTGCCACCCGAATGCCGGGACGCTGGCGCCGAGAACATCTGTGCTCCGGTAGTTTCCGATAGTCGGTATGCGGTACGGAAGTTCGCTGGTGGCGCAGAGATATGCAGCGAAGGCCACCACGGACGCGGACAACTCGTACTCCGCCGTCGTTGTGATTCGGTGTTCGACCGCGTAGTCGATGGCGTAGGTGGAGTGTGCCCTCATCGCCTCGATGTCCCCGCTGAGTGAGGCGACGAATCCCAGCCCGGTCAGTGCCTTCAGTACGAATCGCGACCTGCCTCGTAGTGTTCCGAGCGCGACCGCCTGGGTGTATTCGACAGTTGCCCTGTCGAACTCGCGTTTGAGTAGGAGGGCCGTCGCTACCTCGAGGTGAGCGTAGGCTTCGACGTCCGAGTGAGTGCTGTTCTGGCGCCGCACCAGGCGCGAAACCAATGGATTGTTGTCAGAAGTTGGCGAAGCGCAGGAGATTTCCAGACTCATCGCCAGGAACAGTGGCTCGTCCGCAATAGGCGGATGAGTTGCCTCGAGGAGATCGAGGCACGTTGTCGCAGAGGTCACGTCACCGGAATGGAGGGCGGCCGCAGCCAGGACCAGGCGGGTGATCGGAGATTCGGAGACCTGCGTCGGCGCGGATTCGAGCACTCGGACGACGTCTCCGCTGTGCCCGTCGAGTACGAGGCCCAGTCCGCAGCGCTCGAGAAAAGCGAGGATGCGGCACGGGTCGCCGATCGACACCTCGAGTTCGAGCGCCTCGAGTTCGAAGTGATGACTCTCGAACCAGGTTGCTGCTCGAAGGTGCGCGCGATTTCTCTCCTCGTGATCGACCCGGCGGAACTCCGCGCGGAGGTGTTCGAGGAGAAGGGGGTGGTAGCTGAACCACGTGGTGTGGTCGGCGGAGTCGGTCCGCGTCACGGGGAAGTTGTATTGAATCAGAGCGTCGATCTCGGACCGAGCATTCGAATCGGTCAACGTTTCTGCGAGTTGAGCAGAGAACGAATCGACGACGGATGTCCGCAACATGAATGTCGTGACATGCTCGGGCAAGGATGTCAGGACCTCGTCGACGAGGAAGTCGGCGATCGGGCGCGGCGTGTGGGTGAACTCGTTCAATGCATCACCGATGTCGCTCCGGCCTGCCAGGAACGCCGCGGTCAGGCGAACAACAGCGCCCCACCCCTTGGTGAAGTTCTCGACGATTGCGAGCTCGTCGTCGCCGAGGGCGATATCGTATTCGCCGAACATCGCAGTGATCTCGGTGCGGTCGAAGGCGAGATCGGTGGATGCGAAGCGAGTGAGTCGGCCATCGAGCGCGAGACGATGCCAGGTGAGCGGAGGTTCGTATCGAGCAGCGACGATGATCGACAGATTGTCCGGGGTGTGCGTGAGTATCTGGTCGAGAAGACCGATCGACATCGGATCGTGAAGTGTGTGAACGTCGTCGAGAATCAGCGTCGTTCGGCGATCGTGAGCTTCGACGGTTTCCGCGAAGTGCGCGAGCCACTGTTCGACGGGTCGTCTCGATCCCGCCTGTGCCGGGAACCCTTGCCCGGTGGGCGCGCGACCGGCCGGGTCGAGAGGCGTCGAGATGGCCTCGGCGAGGGATTCGCACAGCACCGACACGTTGTTGTCGCGCTCGGCCAACGTCAGCCAGGCGAGGTCCACGTCAGGGGACGCCCGCGAATACTCACGAGCCCAATTCGCCAGCAGCAGGGTCTTTCCCGCTCCGGCCGGTGCAGAAAGCAGCCCGACGGACCCGGGCCCCGAGCCCTCGGTAGTGGTGGACGCGGTGAGTTTCTGGTGCAACCGGGGACGTGGAACCAGTCCCTTGATTGCAGAGGGTGGGTGAAAGCGCCCGCTGACAGGCGCGTCCGACGCGTGAGTGTGCCCGACGCGGTGAGACGCGTCGAGCGTCACTGCAGCGGCATCACGAAATGGGCTGCTCATCCGACTCCTGTTCGACTGGCTGCACTGGACGTGACCGCTGGATCGACATACGTAACGAGTTAGATGATGTGAAACTACCCAATTCGGACACTTGTTAAGCGTCCAAATCAAAAGATTCGGACCAAAGTCCCTGATTTAGCGAGGGGTGCGTTCGAACTACGACGGCGTCGCCAGTGCTACCGCCTGAACGGCGGGGTGCGAGCAAACCTCGAATATCGGTCGAATGCCTTTTCCAGGCCCACGAGATCCGGATCTGACAACAAGGCCGCCAGAAGTACACGTGCCTGCCCGGCCCGAAGATCGGTGGAAAATACAGCGCCTGCGGCGATCAAGTCGTGGCCGCCGCCACCACCTCCGTAAACCGGGGAGATTGGCCCCGAGGGCACACGAGTTGTCACTACCACCGGAATGTGAGCGCCTACGCAGTCTCGGACGGCCTCGACGATCGTCGGATTGGCATTTCCCGAACCGAGTCCGTCGAGAACGAGTCCATTTGCCCCGGCGCTCACGCAAGCGTCGATCTGTACGCGGTCTGCCCCGGGATACACGGCGATGATGTCGACGCGGGTGTTCGAAATCGGATGCCACGGCAATGGTTCGGGAGTGCGCAGCAGGGCCGGATCGATGCGCAAGGAGTGGAAGGCATCAAGTGCCGTCGTGTCGGCCTTTCGCGTACCTGCTGCCGGGTGGACCGAACCGCCGAAGGCGATGAGGACACCACGTCCCTGCGACGAGATGTCGAGTCCGGCCGCGATCGCCGCGGCCAGATTCGAACGAGCGTCGGACTCGGGATGGTCGAAAGTGCGCTGCGCCCCGGTGAAGACCACCGGACGTCGGTCGTCGTGGTGCAGGTCCAACAAGAACGCAGTTTCCTCCATCGTGTCGGTGCCGTGAAGCACGACCACCGCGTCGAGTCCAGGATCCTTCAATTCGTCGGCTACGGCGTCGCGAACACGATCCATGTCCGCGAAGGTCATGCTCGAACTGTCCTTCGACATCACGTCCACGACTCGAAGATCGATGTCGGTCTGCTCATTGCCGAGCAGATCTGCACCGGTGATTGCGGGCCGACTGATTCCGTGCGCATCTCGGGTGCTGGCGATGGTGCCACCAGTGGTGACGACTGCGACTTTCGACACTGAGGTCCTTTCACGTCAAGCTGTGGGGCGATGGATGGCCAACTCGCGAATGCGATTCCTGGCGCCGTACCAACCAATCATCAACAGCGGTGCGATGATCGCGATGGAGCCGACGGTCCATGTTCCAACAGGGTTGTCGAATGCCATCAATACGATAACGACCGCAAGAAAGACCAGTGTCGCGATCCCGGTGTACGGTGCGCCGAATATGCGGAAGGGAGGGCGGGTGACTTTGCCTTGTTTCGCAAGTTGCCAGAGCTTCAACTGGCACAACACTATGACTGCCCACGCACTGATGATGCCGAGGGCTGCAAGATTGAGGACTATTTCGAAGGCTTGCGCTGGGACAACAGCATTGAGCCCGACGCCGAACAGGATGACCACGCCGGTAAGTGCGATTCCCCCGTACGGCACTCCGGCTTTGTTCATTTTGGCAGCGAAGGCAGGCGCCGAGCCTGCCATCGCCATCGAATGGAGTATTCGTCCGGTCGAATACAATCCGGCATTGAGGGAAGACAAGGCTGCAGTGAGAACGACCAGATTCATGATCGCATCCGCGCCTTGGATGTTGATCGAACCGAAGAATGTGACGAATGGACTTTCACCGGCGTGGTACTCCGTGTACGGGAGCAACAGCGAGAGCAGTAGTACCGATCCCACGTAGAAGACGAGGATCCGAATGATCACTGTGTTGATTGCCTTGGGTATCACCTTCCGTGGATTTTCGGTCTCTCCGGCCGTGGTTCCCACGAGTTCAATTGAGGCGTAAGCGAACACGACGCCCTGAATCACCACGACTGCCGGAAGTATTCCGTTGGGGAACAGCCCACCATTGTCGGTGATCAGGCTGAATCCGGAGGAATGCCCTTCGATGGGCGTG
>Ga0153921_1001090_pt1 | contig 12696 bp, 7 predicted proteins | sample TSNJ005MetaG_FD_104691 | JGI IMG/M metagenome (GOLD analysis project Ga0153921, IMG submission 104691) | Attine ant fungus gardens microbial communities from New Jersey, USA - TSNJ005 MetaG | ecosystem: Host-associated > Fungi > Mycelium > Unclassified | place: USA: New Jersey, Brendon T. Byrne... | reverse complement strand
CGGAATTGCTCGGGCTTGTCTCCCCAAATATGTGCCACCATGGGCTGTTCATCTTCAGTAAATGCCAAACGTCCTTGCACACTGAAGATGCCTTCCGGATGACAGAAGCTTTCCGTATTCGTGAACTCTGTAAAGTACACATCAGGCCGGCCAGCGGCGGCCACAACATGTCGAAACACCACATGTGTCACGTCTTCCATCGGAGCCAATATAAAAAATGGTTTAGGCAATTGATGCCAAAAGTTTTCTGTCGTCGTCACTTGCGAAACCCTCTCATGATGGAACAGGTTCAATACCTTATCCCCAAAATTAAAAAAGCAAGGAGATCCCTGCTTTTCGTATACTTCAATAGTATCAAATATAAAAGGAAAAGAAAATCGTATGATGCGTCCATAGCGCTGTTATAATTTTCAGGTTAACGGTTCGCTTATTCCATTCCTCAACCACTTCGCTGTCAGTGTGTCCGCATGCAGCATCTCTTCCGGCGTTCCTTCGAAGATCAGCTGGCCGCCCAGCCTGCCGCCTCCTGGTCCCAATTCAATCACCCAATCGCTCGCCGCAATAAAGTCCAGATTGTGTTCGATCATGATTACGGAATTGCCTTTCTCAACAAGCTTTTGGAAGACGTCCAGCAGCTTGTCGTTGTCCTTGGCATGAAGTCCAAGAGACGGCTCGTCCAGCAGATAAATTTGTCCTTCCTTATGCAGGTGACTGGCGAGCTTCAGGCGCTGGATTTCTCCGCCGCTCAAAGAGCTCGTTGTCTGCCCCAAAGCCAGATAGCCGAGTCCCACTTCCTGAAGCACCTTTATGCGTTTTAGGATTTTTGGCACTGTAAAATAAATGTGTGCCTCGTCGATTGTCAGATCCAAGACTTCTACAATATTTTTCCCTTGATACCGATAGGACAAGGCCTCGTCTGAATATCGCGTGCCGCCGCATGCTTCACATGTCACCGTTACAGGATCAGCAAAGGCAACGTCTGGTGTGATGACACCCTTGCCCTTACAGACAGCACAACCGCCAATCGAGTTGAAGCTGAACAAACCTGCCGGCTGACCTGTTTCCTTTGCGAAAATTGAACGGATCGTATCCATGATGCCCATATAAGTCGCGAGTGTCGAGCGGTCAGAGATCCCGATGCTGCCCTGTCCCACTTTAATCGCTTCCGGATACCTTTCTGAGAATGCATCCAGGATGAGCGAGCTTTTGCCTGAACCAGAAACACCGCATACGGAGACCAGGACTTGTTCGGGGATTTGGACACTGATGTTTTTCAAGTTGTGACTGTTAGCTCTTTTAACTGCAAAATGGCTTTTGCTGTTCCTGGGTGTTTGATTGATTTTAATCTTTTGCTCCAGGTTCGTCACGGCTCGTGCGTTTTTAAGTCCCTTTGCATCCCCTTGATAAACAACCTCACCACCATGCACCCCTGCACCCGGGCCCATTTCAATGATTTCATCTGCTGCTTTGATAACAGACAAATCATGTTCGATGACAATGACGGTATTATGTTGATTTTTAATGCTTCTCAGCAGCTGAATCAGGAGATCTACTTCCTCTGGATGCAGTCCTGCACTTGGCTCATCAAAGATGTAGGTGATGTTGTTCAGGCTGCTGCCCAGATGGCGGGCAATCTTGACGCGTTGGGCCTCACCGCCGGACAACGTGTCCATTTTTCTGGACAGACTTAAATAGCCCAGCCCCATATCAGCCAATTGTTTGATTTTAGGAATGGCCTGACCCGCGATAGCTGTTCCCAATGGATCATGAATATTCAGAAGAACCTCCAGAAGTTCGGCAAGTTCCAACTGTTCGTATTCAGCAATATTCAAGCCATTGATTCTGCAAGCCAGTACTTCTGGATTTAAACCCGAACCCAAACAGGTTGGACATAAGGCATGGCTTGATATAGCCAAAACGTCATCTTGTGAGACCTCTCTCAGTTTGGAGACATCGCGGTTGATATAAAGGCGCGTGAACCTGGGCAGCAGTCCGTCCCACTCATGTGGCTGCGGGCCGTTTTTTGTGTGAAACGGCGCAAAGACTTTCTCACCCTCCGGCGGTCCGTACAAAAACAGATTGCGCTGCGCTTCAGGATAGTCTTTGATCGGCAAGTCCGGATCAAATAAGCCGCCTGTGATCATCCATCTGCCCTGCCAGCCTGAAGGAGACAAATGTTTGAACCTTACGGCATATTCTCGGAGGGACAGATCGAAGTCGACCAGTTTATGTATATCCGGTGCTACCACCTGGCCAAAACCGCTGCATTCTGGACAGCGGCCAAAAGAACTCTGGCTTGAAAAATCAGTGGCAGACCCGATGCTCGGCTTGCCAATTCTCGAAAACAGCAGCCGGATCAACGGATCAATATCCATATAGCTGCCAACCGTTGAACGGAAACTGTTCCCGACCGGGCGCTGCTCCACGACGACCACAGGACTCAAATTCTGCATCAGATCGGCGTGCGGTCTTTCATAGCGCGGCATCTGGTTTCGGACGTAGGCTGGATAATTCTGTGTCATCTGCCTTCTGCTCTCCGCTGCCAATGTTTCAAACACAACCGAACTCTTACCTGAACCCGAAAGGCCCGTGAATACGGTAATTTGCTCTTTTTGTATATTCAAATTGATATTCTTTAGATTATTTTCTTTCAGGCCTCTCAGAATGATTTCATCTTTTGATTGGGACACTTCCTCACCCTTTCTGAAATATCCGGACATCAAAAGACCCTGAAATCGGAAAAATGTTTTCTGCGAAGTCAGGGTCTGGTAGCGATCTATTTTTTATTCCGTCCATAACCTTCTAAAGGATACACGGCCGTCTGATACGTTTAATTCAAACACATCCGGATTGCTCAAACCTTGCCACTGATCAAATCCGATTTGCTCATCATATTGGTGCAGCAACAAGGTGATCATCCCTCCGTGGGTCACGATTGCCGTATGTTCAACATCACTTTCAACGATATCATGGATCACATCGGCAATCCGGTTCGTCGCCTCTCCACCAGACTCGCCGCCGGCATCTCTAAGATCCATGTCTGTGAATGAAGCTTTCATCCAGGCCAGCCAGTCTGTTGCAAGATCCGGTTCCAAATGACGTTCGGCGAGCCGGCTGTCAATTTCAACTTCTTTGCCAGTTCTCTCCGCGTATGGCGCGATTGTATGTCTCGCCCGCAAAAACGGACTGGAAATTACACGGTCGACCTGCAGACCTGACAAAAAATCAGCGAGTTCCTCTGCCTGCTTCTGCCCTGCTTCTGTCAATGCCGCATCCGGAAACTGCCCTTCCGCTTTGCAATGTCTGATGATATAAATATTTTTTTGCATGCAATCCCCTTCTTTGGATCAATTACGAGCTATCACAGTTAGCCTGTCTTCATGATTCTATCTGACTATTCGTGCTACCTATAGCTGGGCCACTCATTCAGGCTGACCTCTTGTACAAAATGAACTCGATCTGCTTTTAGTATAGCATTCGTTTTGATCAAATTCGAAACTTTGATATTCATTTGATTTTGAGGAGCTGTTTTAGCTGTTCCTTGAGCCCAGTTTCTGAAAACCTTGCACATTCACACAAAATTATTAACAGATACTTAAGTTTCCAATCTAGGTACGTTCCTCAATGTAAGGTATTTGTAAGGAACCGTTTAGAAAAAAGAGAGTTTCCTTGTTTATGATCAATATAAGGAGGTGACAAAACAGGAACGAATTAATGAAAAACAAACCTGCTAAAAAGCGTGCTTTAAAGAAAAGAAGTCATTCAGGATTAACATAAATGTGAAGTTAGAGGAAGTTATCGCTGTCAAAAATAAGAATTATGAATAGAGGAGAGAAATGTCTTATGAAAATCCGTAATCATATTACATGTGCAGGTCTGGCCCTTGTAATAGGTGGAAGTTCCCTGCTATACACACCGCCAGTTTCATTGGTAAAAGCAGAGCCCGCTAAAAATGTATTGAATGCCTCACTCATAAGCAACCAACATAATCATCATGCCGTCAAGCAAGCAATGCGGGACACCCTGAAACTCGGGTACCCGGGAATACTCGCTAAAACGAACCATAATGGAAAAACATGGGGGCATGCTGCCGGGATAGCGGACCTAAGAACGAAAAAAACAATGAAAACAGATTTTCGTTTTCGCATAGGCAGTGTGACGAAAACGTTCACCGCGACGGTGCTACTTCAATTGGCCGGAGAAAACCGTCTGAATCTGGATGACTCCATCGAAAAGTGGTTGCCTGGTGTCATCCAAGGAAACGGGTACGATGGTAAACAGATTACAATCCGACAAATATTGAATCATACAAGTGGCATCGCTGATTATACCCAGTCAAAAGATGTTGATTTAATGAATCCAACAAAATCCTATACAGCAGAAGAAATCGTTAAGATCGGGATTGCACTTCCCCCAGACTTTGCCCCAGGAAAAAGCTGGTCTTATTCAAATACTGGATACGTCATATTAGGTATCCTGATTGAAAAAGTAACTGGCAACAGCTATGCGGAAGAGATTGAAAATCGGATTATTGAACCGCTAAAATTGTCGGATACATTCCTGCCCGGCAATTCAAGCGTGATTCCAGGCACCAAACATGCCCGCGGTTATGTTCAATTGGGTGAAGCAAGTGGTTTAAGTGATATTACGTATTACAATCCAAGCATCGCAAGCTCGGCCGGAGATATGATTTCTTCTGCTGACGACTTAAACAAATTCTTCTCTTACTTACTCAAGGGCAAATTACTGAAGGAACAGCAGCTCAAACAAATGCTGACGCCAGTTCCTACAGGGGATGCAGAAATCGATGGATATGGTCTTGGCATCTATGAATCAAAGCTTCCAAACGGTGTCTCGATATGGGGACATTCTGGCGGCATACCTGGGTTTACCACTTTTGCTGGAGGAACACTTAAAGGCAAGCATACACTGGCTGTCAGTTTGAACAGGCTGGGTAATACGAGCAATTCTGATCCTTTTCAAGATATTTTGCTAGCTGAATTTAGTAAGTAGATAAAAAGATAACCAGGATAACTTTTGTCGAAGTCATGCCTGGAAAATAAAAAGCATCGAGTTTTGCCATTACCGGCAAAAAACTCGATGCTTTTTCATCTTAAAGGACAAAATTTCAGCAAGCGTCTCCGTCTGTTCTTTCCTTCCTCCGGAAACCGCCTCCGAAAACTGTCCTTCTGTTTGGTAATCTGCTGCATCCCATCCCCTTCTTTACTTCTGATCAATCTCGGTTTAAACAGTGATCCTGTCTTTATGACCGGCACCTATTCTTCATGCCACGTATCTTATATAATCACCGATCTGGCAATTTATTAACGCTTGGCCTTCCTACACAAGAAACGGACTCGATCTGTCTATTTTTTTGAATGAATTCGAAACTTTAGTCATTTGCTGATTATGAACTTAAACGCTTTTGACCGCAATTAAGTGAAGATCGTTTCTAACACTTACTAATCAATGCCTTACTACTTGAAATTCTCTCAAAAGCAACTAACATTAAGGTCATGAGTAAAGCGAGAACAACAGTGCCAGCACTGATCCAACTAAGTTTCAACACAGATGCATTACTGATCACAAGACCACCTAATCCCGAACCTAAGGCGAATCCAAATTGAATAAATGAAGTGTTTACACTTAAAGCAATATCTGGAGATTTTGGTACCAACGTAACCAAATATAGTTGCTGGGCAGGAGAAGTACTCCATGTAGCGATCATCCAAATCATGATAACGGCAACAAGACCGATTAGATTCCCTCCGATTATGGCCAGTAAAATCAACATGAGTATCTGTAGTATCAATCCAGTAAAAATCGTAAACCTTGAACCCCTTTTATCCGCAGCAATCCCTCCAATGCTTGAGCCGATGAAGCTGCAGATTCCCGCAAGCAATAAAATGCCACTGATTTCTGCAATTGTAAGGTTAGCGGAAGCCTGTAAGAAGGGTGTTAAATAAGTAAATAATGTAGAATAGCCACCTACATAAAATAACGTAACCGCAACTGCGAACACAATTCTCCTATCTTTTAAGATCGATAATTGCATACCAATCGTAACGGCTTCTTGTTCTTTAATAGCTGGAATCCTTTTATAAACAACGAACAATGGAATAATCGTTATCAACCCAATGAATACGAACACAGCCTTCCATCCTATAATTTCACTGAGAAATGTGCCAAGCGGTACGCCCAAAACCAAAGAGCTGCTTAAACCCATTAAAATAATCCCAATGGCACTTCCTCTCTTTTCATTCTCAACAAGGCGAGTAGCCACAGCCATTGCTACAACAGTAGCCACCCCGCCACTTAACCCTTGCAAAATTCTTGTGAAAAGAACCATCTCAAAAGAATGACTAAAGAAAGTGATAAAATTACTCAAAATGAAAATGATTAACATGGACAACAGGATTTTTTTGCGGTCAACATGAATTGTGAGGGCAATGATAATTGGTGCCCCAACAGCCGCTGAAAGTGCGAATGATGTAACCAATAGCCCAGCAACAGATGTAGAGACACTCAAATCATTTGCTGCCATTTGAATGATCCCTGTGATGATGTATTCAATCGTCCCTATTAAAAAAACTGCCAGAGCGAGCAAATAGATGATTGCTTTGTTTTTCACCGAATCATTTCTCCTTCTTACCACAAATTATATTTTTTTAACGAGATGTTATATTTCATAGTTCAATCGGAATTTGAATTTCAATTAATCTATCTTCCTCATGTTCAGACATTGGCAAGTAAATTTCTCTACCCGGTTGATCTTCTTTCACGCGATAGCCATTTTTTTCAATCCATGTTGCCAAATCCATACAAGCCGTTTGTGCAAAAGTGGATTTAGAACGAAATAGCAGTGTAGCCATTGTTGTTTCAGCTGGTAAAGAACGGATAGATAACTCCTTTGGGAGCGATGCAATTTCATTTTTGAGAGAATACCCCACTTCAAATTCAAACTTATTTTCTATTTCCGCCGATTCCTTCCATAGCACGGTTTGTGTCTCAGTTATCCATTCGCGATTATATTCTTCTAACAAATGATTTAACGTTTGAAAAAGAGAGGGAATTTCTTCTACTGATCCATATGAACGGAAAGAAATGAGTCGTTCACTTTTAACTGTCTTTATAATCACCTCTTGCTCCCTTTCAACACTTCCTTCCCTTCCAATTAACTGCATACGTTCTTTAATACGGGCTAATTTTTCTTGTTCTTTCTCCAGCAATTGCTGAATTTCACCCTCTTTCAGCTTAAACATACCCTGAATCTGCTCTAAAGAAATTTCTTCATGGAGCAGCTGTGCTATTTGTTTCAAGGTAAAACCTAATTCTTTGTATAAAAAAATTCGATTCACCTCAAGAAGTTGCTCTGCTGAATAGTATCGATATCCTGTCTCTTGATCCGTTTTCCGTGGCTTTAATAACTGAATTCGGTCATAATATCGAAGCGTTTTTACAGGCACTTTACTTAGCAAAGAAAAATCACCGATCTTAAACATGTTAAGACCTCCATTTTGTTTATTTGATCAAAGTATAAACTCTTTAGTATAGGGGAAAGTCAAATAAATTTTTAGACTAACTTACCTAAATAAAAATAGAAATTCTTTTATGAAATAACTTAGATATCTCAAATAAATGTATGTATTAAAAATATAGAGGTTCGCGCGAAGTGCATCCACTTATAGAAGCTGGTTTAAAAGTAAGGGTTTTTTAAGGAACAGGTAAGAAAAAAGAGATTTTCATTTTGTATGATAAACATACGAGGAGGTGTAAAAGACCGACTTAATAAGAAAACAAACCAGTTCATAAGAATTTTTCCAAGAAAAATTACTTCCCAGAATTAACATACAGATGAAAAAGAGAGTTTAGTCGCTAAACAGGTCAGGATACCGTTGATAAAACGACCATTTGAAGGTGATTAAAAACTTAACACCGTAAAATATGAATAGAGGAGAGAACCCTTATGAAAATCCGTAATCAGATTACATGTGCAGGTCTGGCCCTTTTAATAGGTGGAAGCTCCCTGCTATACACATCGCCAGCTTCATTTGTAAAAGCAGAGCCTGCTAAAAATGTATTGAGTTCCTCACACAAAAGCAATGAACATCATGCCCTCAAACAAGAAATGCGGGACACACTGCAACTCGGCTACCAGGGGATACTTGCTAAAACTTATCTTAATGGAAAAACATGGAGTTATGCTGCTGGGATAGCGGACTTGAGAACGAAGAAACCAATGAAAACAGATTTTCGCTTTCGCATTGGCAGCGTGACGAAGACGTTCACCGCAACGGTAGTACTTCAATTAGCTGGAGAAAACCGTCTGAATCTAGACGACTCCATTGAAAAATGGTTACCTGGTCTCATTCAGGGAAACGGGTATGATGGTAACCAGATTACGATCCGGCAGCTCTTGAATCATACAAGTGGCATTGCTGAATATGGAAATGCAAAAAACTTTGATTTCATGGATACACAAAAAGCCTATACTGCTGAAGAATTAGTTAAGATAGGGATTTCGCTTCCTCAAGACTTCGCCCCAGGAAAGGGTTGGTCCTATTCCAACACAGGATACGTATTACTTGGTATGTTGATAGAGAAAGTAACTGGCAACAGCTATGCGGAAGAGATTGAAAATCGAATTATTGACCCGCTTAAATTGACGGATACATTCCTGCCTGGCAATTCAAGCGAGATTCCAGGCACCAAGCATGCCCGTGGATATATACAACTAGACGAAGCAAGTGAGCCAGAAGACGTTACGTATTACAATCCAAGTAAGACTAGTTCGGCTGGAGATATGATTTCGTCTGCAGATGACTTAAACAAATTCTTTTCTTACTTACTCAGTGGCAAATTACTGAAGGAAAAGCAGCTCAAACAAATGCTGACGCCAGTCCGTACAGGCATAACAGAAATCGATGGATATGGTCTTGGAATCTTTGAAACGAAGCTTCCAAACGGTGTCTCGATATGGGGACATGCAGGTAGCATTCCAGGGTTTTTAACTTTTGCTGGAGGTACACTTAAAGGCAAGCATACGTTAGCTGTCAACTTGAACAGCAGCATGAACATTTCTGACCCATTTAAAAATATTTTACTTGCTGAATTTGGAAAGCAGATAAAAATAGACGATAAATTTTGTCGCCTGTAAAATTAAAGCATCGAGATTTTGCCCTTACCGGCAAAAAGCTCGATGCTTTTTTCATCCCAAACGGTGATGAACATCATTAACGGCATCCAACGCTTTTTTAAGTCTGTCAAAATGATCAATCAGCCAATTAAAATGCTGAACATATAAGTCCTGATTGTGTACATCTGCTTCAATCGAGTACAGAATTCTCTTCTCTACGCTGTTTTTTCGGCTCGTAAGCCATTCAAGCGAAAATCCACAGATCTTCTCAATTTCTGCTTTATTCGCTTCAAGCAGATTAAAATGTTCAGGTTGATAAACGTAAAAGCCAATGCGCAGTATTTTCTTTTTGACAAGCTGGAAAAACAAATGGCATTCCTGACTGCCAATGGGAATATCATAGCCATCATCATATGATGGCTTTCGAGCAGCAATATCTTCCCGGCCTCTTTCACGTGCATATTGGACAAAATGCTGCCAGAAATCCATCCTCAGCCGATGACGTTCTGACAGACCCTTTGTTGTTTCCTTGTCAATTTCTGCTTGTTCAATCTCAGGCACATCTTCTCGTTCATCGTTTACAAATGAAAGATGGAGCAACTCTATCATCTGCTCTTCATCCTTAAAGCGTATATCCCAGCGTTTCTCCATAAACTTCAGCAGCTTCAAACCGCGATTCAAAATGCACTGTGCATCCCAGTCCGGCTGATGAGACACTTCAATTTCTGAGTGGGAACCGTCTTCATAACCGCGCCGTCCACTTGTCTTTGATGTTTTCTTATCTGTAAAACTGTCATTTTGCAGAGCTGAGTTTACACTCTGCGACAGAGGCAGAAGATTGCCCAAAGACCCTGACAATATCTTGATTTCATGATCCGTGAATTGACGGAATTGATTTACCCAGTACCATTTCGTTGGTGTTTGAGGAAGGATATGCTCAATCGTAACCTTGTCCTTTTCCACTTTTGTAAAAGGGGTCCATCCCAATTTTTCAATGCCTGTTTGCTTTGCCCTGTCGTATTCATATTCGAACAATAGATAGCGCAGATCACGCCATCCATAAAATCCATCTCCGTTCGCAAAACGTTTGTCAATTCGAGTCATGAAATTGCTAATAGCATAGTCCATATCCTGATCTGCCGTTTCAGTCAGCGATTCCGTCACTTTCTGAACAGACAGTTCACCCATGTAAAGTTTACGCGTTTTCCTGTAATAATCACTGCTTTTATAACTGGATTGGAAAGCAGCCATTCTGAAAGAGAGAAAAATAAAACGTTCTATAGCTCGAAAAAGCTCCACCCGCTCTCCAGGGGAAATCTGCGTATTCAATGCAAGTGCAGTCGTGACAAGCGGTCTGAAGTGCCCCATCCCCATTCGATTTAGGCGCTCAATCCATAATTTCTCTTCATAACTCAAATGACTGTGTTCTGGAAAATGCGATAAATACCAATATTCTGCTGCATCCTTCAAACTATTGACATACGCTGCAATTTCACTCGGCGCAAGCTTGCTTATTGTTATAACGGCATCCACTGCACTTTCTAAGCCGTCAGTATCTGCAGATTCTTCCCCCATCGCGATCTCCTGTTGATCAAATATATTCTTAGCGGAAAATTTGTTCAGCAGGAAATTTATGTAGTCGTCCCCTCGGTTACGTGAATATTGAAAGTACATGATCCAATGCGCTCTCAAAAATTCATCATCAGAAAGAGGCGTGTGCTGATTGCGGCCAAGCTGTTTATAGACTTCTTTCCAAGCATCATTAATTTGATTTCTTAATTCTGTTCTGTCCATTTCGTCCAGTTGGGAATCATCGTATAACGTGGTCAGATAAATAAGCCGGTTTTTCAGCAATTCAAGGTTTGTCAGTTTTTTGCCACGGTTGTTCATCGTTTCAAATGCTACAAACACATCGTACGTTTCTTCAATTTCATGGATATTGAACATCATATGCAAAGTCAATTTGCGGAATAACTTTTCAATTCCTTCGATACCATGAGCTGCATACAGTATTTCAACACGTTCCGCAAAGAATTTTTTGGCGAACTTTAAGTTCTGTGTATAGTAGGTTTCATTCACTGCCCCGCTGTATGGTTCGTCGTAAACCCTATAGATGAGATAATCGGCACTCGGGTTATCCACTTCATAGCCAAATAAATATGTCGTGATGAACTGCTGGGGTGGTCGTTTTTGGGAGACATATTTGGCCTGTAAGGTTTTTAAACCTTGGTCACAAAGGACAATTTCCTCCTCATCTTTGCCAATATGGCATTCCAGTTTTTTCACAAACGAAATGATCTCATTTATGAGAATTGAAAAAGTGGTTAGGCGCTGCTGCCCATCTACAACATGATATGCTTCAAAACCAGATTCGAGCAGCCACTTATCTTTCTCCCATCTGTTTGTTTCCAGTTTTGGTACTGCTTTTAGAGAAAGAAGGCCGGTATAGTGATATCTGCCCTCCTGCAAGTATCTGATATCGTCCCAAAAATCGACAAGCTGGCTTTGCTTCCAAGCATAGCCTCTTTGGTAATCGGGAATCCGAAATAATTTATTCTGGTAAAGTTCAGATAGTGACTGTAAGGTACTCATAAAGGGGCTCCTGTTCCTGAAATAAAATTTTATATTATATGCATATATTTCACAATTAACAAGCAACTGATCTTTTTTACTTATATTTATTATAAAGAAATATATTAAAAATTGGTTAATTTGGATTATTTCTTGGTTATTTCTTGGTATATTAAATCAAAAAAGAAGCTATCTCAAATCTAAATTTGAGATAGCTTCTTTTAATACTCAATTATTTTAATGCCTATTACGCTTTACGAGGTGTTCCTTCAGCGTTACCAAGGATCGCATCGATTTGGATAAGAGCGCCTTTTGGCAAATCAGATACGCCGACAACTCTTCTTGCAGGCTTGCCTTCTGGGAAGAATGTTTTGTAAACTGCGTCTACAGTATCAAGATCAGCAATGTTCTTAACGTAGATGTTTACTTTAACTGTATCTTCCAAAGAATGTTCGATGCTTTCTGCGATTGCTTTAAGGTTGTTCAAAGCCTGTTCAGTCTGCTCTTTAATACCGCCTGATACAACTTCGCCAGTTTTAGCGTCAATTGGCAATTGAGCTGAAAGGTGGTTGTAGTGAGAGAATGCTACAGTCTGTGTAGAAAGCTCATCAATTGGAGCTTTGTCTGTGTTATTAGCCCAGATTACGATACCGTGTCTGTCTTCGATTTCCTGTGGTGGCGTACCGTCACCGTGAGAAACAACTGCTTCAATTGCAACTGAAGCGCCAAGCGGCAATGCAGCAACTGGAGCTACTGTGCGAGCAGGCACGTATGCGACAGCTCTAGCAATTGAAGAATCCGGGAAGAAGCGTGAGTATACTTCGTTTACAGCTTCAACGTCAGCCAAGTCTGTAACGAATACAGTAGCTTTAACGATATCATCAAATGGTACGTCAATGCTTTCCAGAATCGCTTTAATGTTTTTCAAAGCCTGTGCAGTCTGTTCTTTAACACCGCCTACAACCAAACGGGCAGTCTTCGGATCGATT
>Ga0153921_1001086_pt1 | contig 12721 bp, 10 predicted proteins | sample TSNJ005MetaG_FD_104691 | JGI IMG/M metagenome (GOLD analysis project Ga0153921, IMG submission 104691) | Attine ant fungus gardens microbial communities from New Jersey, USA - TSNJ005 MetaG | ecosystem: Host-associated > Fungi > Mycelium > Unclassified | place: USA: New Jersey, Brendon T. Byrne... | reverse complement strand
GCCGGAGGCGAACAGGAACGGCTTGTCGTCGCCGGCGATCGCGTCGAGCATCGTCTCGACGGCGGCGCGCTCGGTGCGGCCCGCCGCCTCGAAGTCGGAGAAGTCGTGCTTGAAGGCGAGGTGGAGGACGGCGTCCGCCTCGGCGGCGCCGGCACGGAGGCTCTCGAGGTCGTCGAGACTGCCGGTGCGCACTTCCACGCCCGCCTCGTGGAGTGCGGCGGCGGAGGCGTCGGAGCGGGCGAGGCCGACGACCTCGTGTCCGGCGGCGAGGAGTTCGGGTACGGCGGCCGAGCCGATCCAGCCGGAGGCTCCGGTGACGAAAACGCGCATGGGATCATCCCTTTCAGGTCATGTCAGTGACTGACATCGACGATAGCACTGATGTCAGCCGCTGTCATCACTAGACTGGAGCGCATGGGACGCTGGGAGCCGGACGCGCAGGGGCGCATGCGCCTCGCCGCGCTCGAGCTCTACCTCGACCCGGGCTTCGAGCAGACGACCGTCTCCGACATCGCGGAGCGCGCGGGCGTGACGGAGCGCACGTTCTTCCGCTACTTCGCCGACAAGCGCGAAGTGCTCTTCGACGCGACCGGTCAGATGGAGCACGACGTGCTGGCGGTGCTCACGGCGACCGACCCCTCCCTCCCGGCCCTGGACGCGGCGGGGGAGGCGCTCGCCGACGGCACGGCGATGCTGGAGGAACGGCGTGAGTACGCGCGTCGGCGCGCGGCGGCGATCGCGGCGAACGCGAGCCTGCAGGAGCGGGAGCTGCTGAAGCTCGCCCAGCTCGGGGAGGCCGTCACGGCCGCCCTCCGCGAGCGCGGGGTGGCGGAGCCGGAGGCGTCGATCGCGGCGGAGACGGCGGTCGCGGCGTTCAAGGTCGCGTTCGCGGCCTGGATCGGCGACGACGCGCCCGGCTCGCTGGCCGAGCGCGTGCGCGCCGTGATGGAACGGCTGCGGGCGCTCGCCGCCCTGAGCTGACGTCGGGGCGAGGGCGGGCGCGGCTCCGCAGGCCGGGCGCTACTGCGCCAGTGCTGCTTCGAGCTCCTGGTCGGACGGCTCCGTGAAGTGGCGGCCGTCGGGGAAGACCACGACGGGGATGTTGGTGCGGCCGCTGATCGCCTTGGCGCGGTCGGCCTCCTCGGGGTGCTCCACGAGGTCGATGTAGTCGTAGTCGGTGCCCAGGCGCTCGAGCAGCGCCTTGGAGCGGATGCAGTCGCGGCACCAGTCCGCGCCGAACATGGTCACCTTGTCGAACGTGTCGGTCATGCCTTCAGCCTAAGCGCCGATGCCTGGGAGCCTTCCGTCCACGACGAGGGTCGCCCGGTCGCGGGTCGGTTCGATGATCGCCGCGTTCGCGCCGTCCACGTCGCGCGCCCACGCCAGGGCGGCCTCCGGTGTGCGGCCGTGCCGGGTGTGCCGGTCGACGAGCCGCGCCTCGCGCTCGGCCGCGGGCGTGGCCACGAACCAGCTCTCGGCGAGGAGCGACGGGATGCGCGACCACGGCTCCGCATCCACCAGCAGGTAGTTCCCCTCCGTGACCACCAGTCGCGTCTCGGGGCCGACGGCGATGGATCCGGCGACCGGCTCATCCACCGACCGCTCGAACGCGGGAGCGAACACCGCGTGATCCCGCTCGGCGAGCAGTCGCTGGAGCAGCCCGACATACCCCCACGCGTCGAAGGTGTCGATCGCCCCCTTGCGGTCGCGTCGGCCGAGGGCGTCGAGGGAGGTGTTGGCCAGGTGGAAGCCGTCCATCGGCACGTGCACGGCGGCCCCGTCACCCGCCAGCCTGTTCACGCGCTCCGTGACGGCACGGGCGAGCGTGGTCTTGCCCGAGCCCGGGCTCCCGGCGACCCCGATGACCACCCGCGAGCCCTCCGGAGCGAGGGCCAGAGCGCGGCGGGCGAGATCGTCGAGGGTCACCCGTCCATCTTGAGGGATCGGGAGCGGCGCCGACTACGGAGCCGAAACCCGACGGACGGCGTGTCGACGGCCACCTCGACGCGCCTCCGTGCCTCGTGGACGCAAATCCATTCACCACGTACTTAATTCGGCCGCAACCGCGGTTGCGTGCACGTACGCGCTCCCTACCGTGGTGACGAATCTTCGCAGGTCGCCGAGGCCGTTCCCTGTCCGGACCGAGCACGGCAATCGATGCCGCCATCGACAGGCGGCGTCGATCTCCGAAGACCCCATGACCCGAACAGGAAGAACACTCCGATGCCCTCGTTCCATTACCGTGGACCCGCCGTGGTCCTCGCCGTCGTCGGCCTCGTCGCGGGCGGCGTCGCCGTCGCCGGGCCGGCCAGCGCGGCCACCCCCGTCAACATCCCGGACTCGAATCTGCTGAACTGCGTCGACAGCACGCTCGGCCTTCCCGCAGGCACGCCGATCGACTCGGATCAGGCGCAGTCCCTGATCTCGATCACGTGCAACAACCTCGGCATCACCGACATGACCGGTCTCGGCTCGTTCACGAACCTCCTGAACCTCACCATCCGGGACAACGCGATTGTCGATCTGCAGCCGATCGGCGGCCTCACGTCGCTGACCGCCCTCGACGTCGCCAACAACCAGATCGTCTCCCTCGCGCCGCTGAACGCGCCGAACCTCCAGACCTTCCTGGTCGACGGCAACAAGCTGACCGACATCGGGCCCGTCCGGCAGATGACGAACATCCTCAACCTGAACGTCGCCTCCAACCAGCTCACGGACATCGAGGCCGTCCGCGAGCTCACGACGCTGGTCAGCCTGTCCGTCCACATGAACGACATCTCGGACATCTCGCCCGCCGCGGGTCTCACGCACCTCACCACCCTGACGGCGATGAACAACCACATCAGCGACATCTCGTCGCTGTCCGGACTGACGTCGGCGACCACCTTCAACGTCGCCGGTCAGACGATCTCCCAGCCGGATGGCACCGTCGGCGCGCGCGCGGCCAACCCGGTGATCGGCGTCGACGGCGCGCCCGTGGCGCTGAGCGCGTCCAGCGGTTCGGCGACGTACGACTCCGCCTCCAACACCTGGACCCCGACCGCGGCCGGCCCTCTGACGATGTCGTGGGCCTCCACCCGCACCCCGGGCACCGGCTCGGGCGCCTTCTCCGGCACGTTCACCCTCGATGTGGCTCCGCTCCCGGACGCCCCCGTCCTGGCCGACACGAACGGCCGGACCGTCTCGGGTACCGCGCAGCCGGGCGTGACCGTGATCGTGACCGACGGCTCGGGTGCCGAGGTCGGCACGGCCGTCGCCGATGGGAGCGGCAACTTCACCGTCACCCCCTCCAGCCCCCTCGCGGACGGCACGAAGCTGACCGCCACCGCGGTCGACGGAGCAGGTCACACCTCCGCCCCGTCGAACACGGTGACGGTGGATGCGGTCGCTCCGGATGCTCCGGTGCTGGCTGCAACCGACGGCAAGACCGTGACCGGTACGGCCGAGCCGGGCTCGACCGTGACCCTGACCGACGGCTCGGGTACCGAGGTCGGCACGGCCGTCGCGGATGGCTCCGGACACTTCACCTTCACCCCCTCCAGCCCGCTGGCGGATGGCACCACTCTGACGGCGACCGCGACCGACAAGGTGGGCAACACCTCTGGCCCGTCGAACACCGTGACCGTGGATGCGGTGGCTCCGGATGCTCCGGTGCTGGCCCCGTCGAACGGCACGAAGGTCACGGGCACGGCCGAGCCGGGCTCGACCGTGACCGTCACCGACGGCACGGGCGCCCTGGTCGGGAAGGCCGTGGCGGATGACTCCGGCGCCTTCACCATCACCCCGGAGCTCCCCCTCACCGACGGAACGACGCTGACGGCGACCGCGGCCGACAAGGTGGGCAACACCTCCGGCCCGTCGAACACGTTGACCGTGGACGCGGTGGCTCCGGATGCTCCGGTGCTCGCTCCGACCGACGGCAAGACCGTGACCGGTACGGCCGAGCCCGGTTCGACCGTGACGGTGACCGACGGCACGGGTGCCGAGGTCGGCACGGCGGTCGCGGATGACGCCGGGAACTTCACCCTCACGCCCTCCAGCCCGCTGGCGGACGGTACGAAGGTGACCGCGACCGCGACCGACGGGTCGGGCAACGTCTCGGGTCCGTCGAACACGGTGACCGTGGATGCGGTCGCTCCGGACGCTCCGATCCTGGCTCCGACCGACGGCAAGACCGTGACCGGTACGGCCGTCCCCGGCACCACCGTGACCGTCACTGACGGCGCGGGCTCGATCGTGGGCACCACCCTCGCGGGCGACGACGGCACGTTCACCCTCACGCCCACCAGCCCGCTGGCGGACGGCACCACGGTGACCGCGACCGCGACCGACGGGTCGGGCAACGTCTCGGGTCCGTCGAACACGGTGACCGTGGATGCGGTGGCTCCGGATGCTCCGGTGCTGGCTCCGACTGACGGCAAGACCGTGACCGGTACGGCCGAGCCCGGTTCGACCGTGACGGTGACCGATGACGCGGGCAACGTGGTCGGGAAGGTCGTGGCGGATGGCTCCGGCGCGTTCACCCTCACCCCGGACAGCCCGCTGGCGGACGGCACGAAGCTGACGGCGACCGCCACGGACGAGGCGGGCAACGCCTCCGGTCCCTCGAACACGGTGACGGTTGACGCGGTCGCTCCGGATGCTCCGGTGCTGGCTCCGTCCAACGGCACCACGGTCTCGGGTACGGCAGAGCCGGGCTCGACCGTGACGGTGACCGATGACGCGGGCAACGTGGTCGGGAAGACGGTCGCCGGCGATGACGGCACCTTCACCATCACCCCGGAGAGCCCGCTGGCGGACGGTACGAAGCTGACGGCGACGTCGACGGACGAGGCGGGCAACGCCTCCGGTCCCTCGAACACCGTGACGGTTGACGCGGTCGCTCCGGACGCTCCGGTGCTCGCGCCCAGCGACGGCACGACCGTGTCGGGTACGGCTGAGCCGGGCTCGACGGTCACCGTGACCGACGACGCCGGCAACGTGATCGGCTCGGCGGTCGCCGACGAGGACGGCAACTTCAGCATCGTCCTGACCAGCCCCCTCCCGGACGGCACGAAGCTGACCGCGACGGCCACGGACGAGGACGGCAACGCCTCCGCACCGTCCAACACCGTGACGGTCGCGCACCCCGCGGCGACGCCCGAGGAGGAGACGCCCAGCACGGAGGCGCCTGACACGGGTGCGACCGACCCGGGTGCGAACGACAAGACGGCCGGCGCTTCGGTGGACGGCAGCGGCGACCTGGCCCACACCGGACTGGACGCGCTCCAGACCGTCCCGTGGATCCTCTCGCTGCTCGGCCTCGGCTTCATCGCCGTGCTGATCGGTCGTCGCCGCCGCAAGGACGACGCAACGGAAAGCTGACCTGACGGGGCAGCATCACTTCAGGGCAGGGGCCGTTGGGCTCCTGCCCTGAAGGCGTCTCAGGAGGCCGCGCTCACCCCACCGCTCGGAGGGCGGGCTCGTACCGCACCGGCGCGTAGTGCCGCGCGACCAGCGCGCGCAGCGTCTCCAGGTCGCCGCTGAGCAGCCCGGCGGCATGTCCCTGGACGAGCGCGTTGCCGAGCGCGGTCGCCTCCACGGGGCCCGCGAGCACCGGCACGCCCGCGCGGTCGGCGGTGGCCTGGCAGAGCAGGGCGTTGCGCGCCCCGCCGCCGACGATGTGGATGGCCTCGACCGGGACGCCGGAGAGCTCGGAGGCACGCTGCACCGAGCGGGCGAAGGCGTCGGCGAGGCTCTCGATGATCACGCGGACCATGCCGGCCGGACTCGCGGGCGCTCGCAGGTCGTGCTCGGCGAACCAGTCGGCGATGCGGGCGGGGAGGTCGCCGGGCGCCAGGAAGCGCGGGTCGTCGGCGTCGAAGAGATCGGTGGGGCGGGGGAGCTCGGCGGCCTCGGCGAGCAGCGACTCGAGCGTGACGTGCAGGCCGCGGCGCTGCCACTCGCGCAGCGACTCGCTGAGCAGCCACAGGCCCATGACGTTGTGGAGGTAGCGGATGCGGCCATCCACCCCGCCCTCGTTCGTGAAGTTCGCCGCGCGGCCCTCGTCGCTGACGACGCGATGCTCCAACTCCACGCCGACGAGCCCCCAGGTGCCGCAGGAGATGTACGCGGAACGGGTGGCGTCCATCGGCACGGCGACGACGGCCGAGGCGGTGTCGTGGGAGCCGACGGTCATGACCGTGGGGCCGGTGCCGGCGAACGGGAGGTCGGCGGCGAGCGAGGGCAGGAGGGGGCCGATCGCGGTCCCGGCGTCGACGAGCGGCGCGAACAGGTCGCGCGACAGGCCCAGCCGGGCGATGAGGGCGTCGTTCCACTGCCCGTCCGCGGTCAGCAGGCCGGTGGTGGAGGCGTTCGTGCGCTCCGCGCGTTCCTGCCCGGTGAGCCAGTAGGTCACCAGGTCGGGCACGAGGAGGAAGCGGTCTGCGTCGTCCAGGTTGCCCGCCGCCCGGTCTGCGGCCAGCTGGTACAGGGAGTTGAACGGCAGGAACTGCAGCCCGCCCTCCCGGTACAACTCGTCGGGCGCGACCGTGGCGTGCACCAGCTCCACGCCGCGCGCGGAGCGCTCGTCGCGGTAGTGGTACGGCTCGCCCAGCAGCCTCCCGCCGCGCAGCAGGCCGTAGTCGACGGCCCAGGAGTCCACGGCGATGCTCGCGAGCCCGGGCTCGGTGCGGGCGACCGAGCCGAGCCCGTCCAGGATGCTGCTGAACAGGCCCGCGACGTTCCAGTGCAGTGCCGGGCGGTCGCCCTCCCACAGCCGCACGGGGGTGTTGAGGAAGCGGGCGGCCTCCGTCAGTTCCAGGGTGTCGGCGCCGACGCGCGCGTGCATGACGCGACCGCTGGTCGCCCCGAGGTCGACGGCCGCGACGGCTCCCGTGCGCGAGGCCCCGCCCATCGCAGCCCCGCTCATCGCAGCCGTGCTCATCGCAAGAAGGCCGCGGCGACGCCGGCGTCCACGGGGATGTGGAGGCCGGTGGTGTGGTCGAGATCGCTGGTGCAGAGCACGAACACGGCGTTGGCGACGTGCTCCGGGAGCACCTCGCGCTTGAGCAGGGTTCGCTGCGCGTAGTACTTGCCCAGCTCCTCCTCGGGCACGCCGTAGACCGCGGCGCGCTTGGCGCCCCAGCCGCCGGCGAAGATGCCGGAGCCGCGCACGACGCCGTCGGGGTTGATGCCGTTGACGCGGATGCCGTGGTCGCCGAGCTCGGCGGCCAACAGGCGCACCTGGTGGGCCTGGTCGGCCTTCGTCGCCGAGTACGCGATGTTGTTCGGCCCGGCGAAGATCGAGTTCTTCGACGAGATGTAGACGATGTCGCCGCCGAGCTTCTGGTCGATCAGCACCTTCGCCGCGGCGCGCGAGACCAGGAACGAGCCCTTGGCCATGACGTCGTGCTGGAGGTCCCAGTCGGCGGTCGTGGTCTCCAGCAGCGGCTTCGAGATGGAGAGTCCGGCGTTGTTGACGACGAGGTCGAGACCGCCGAAGGCGAGCAGGGCGGCGTCGACGGCGGCCTGGACCGCCTCCTCGTCGGTGACGTTCGCGACGACGCCGATGGCGACGTCGGAGCCGCCGATCTCGGCCGCGGCGGCCTGCGCCTTCCCGAGGTCGAGGTCGGCGATGACGACGCACGCGCCCTCACCGGCGAGGCGGGTGGCGATGGCCTTGCCGATGCCGGAGGCGGCGCCGGTGACGAGCGCGATGCGGCCGGCGAGCGGCTTGGGCTTCGGGAGGCGGGCCAGCTTGGCCTCCTCGAGCGCCCAGTACTCGATGCGGAACTTCTCCGACTCGTCGATTGGCGCGTAGGTCGAAAGGGCCTCGGCGCCGCGCATCACGTTGATGGCGTTGACGTAGAACTCGCCGGCGACGCGGGCCGTCTGCTTGTCCTTGCCGTAGGAGAACATCCCGACGCCCGGGATGAGCACGATCGCCGGGTCGGCGCCGCGGATCGCGGGGGAGTCGGGGGTGGCGTGTCGGTCGTAGTAAGCCTGGTAGTCGGCGCGGTACTGCTCGTGCAGCTCCTCGAGACGCGCGAGCGACTCCTCGACGGACGCGGTGGCCGGGAGGTCGAGGACCAGCGGTTTCACCTTCGTGCGCAGGAAGTGGTCGGGGCAGGAGGTGCCGAGCGCAGCCAGGCGCGGGTGCTCGCTCGCGGCGAGGAAGTCGAGGACGACGTCGGAGTCGGTGAAGTGCCCGACCTGCACACGGTCGGTGGAGGCGATGGCGCGCAGGTGCGGGGCGAGTGCGGCGGCCTTGGCACGGCGCTCCTCCTCCGGCAGGGCGGCGTAACCGTCCAGGGGGGTTCCGAACGGCTCGGGGCGGCCGTGGGCGGCGATGTAGTCCGCGGCGGTCTGGATGATCCACAGCGAGTTGGCCTCGGCCTCCTCGCTGGTGTCGCCCCAGGCAGTGATGCCGTGGCCGCCGAGCACGGTGCCGATGGCCTCCGGGTTCGCGGCCTTGATGGCGGCGATGTCGAGACCGAGCTGGAAGCCGGGGCGGCGCCACGGCACCCACACGACCCTGCCGCCGAAGATCGTCTTCGTCAGCTCCTCGCCGTCGGCCGCGGTCGCGATCGCGATGCCCGAGTCGGGGTGGAGGTGGTCGACGTGGGCCGCATCCACGAGCCCGTGCATGGCGGTGTCGATCGACGGGGCCGCGCCGCCCTTGCCGTGCAGGGTGTAGTCGAACGCGGCGACCATCTCATCCTCGCGGTCCAGGCCGGGGTAGACGTTCTGGAGGGCGCGCAGGCGGTCCAGGCGCAGGACGGCGAGGCCCGACTCCGTCAGCGTGCCGAGGTCGCCTCCCGAGCCCTTCACCCAGAGCAGCTCGACCGGCTCGCCGGTCACGGGGTCGGTCTCGACGCCCTTGGCGGAGGTGTTGCCGCCGGCGTAGTTCGTGTTCTTCGGGTCGGCGCCGAGGCGGTTCGAGCGGCCGATGAGGGCGGCGACGGTCTCGTTCGTCATGATGCGTGATTCCTTTGCGAGGAGGGTGCGATGGTCAGGGGGTTCAGGGGAGCGCCGGAGTGGACAGCCACGTGACGATGCGCTCGAGGCTGCGGCGGGCAGCCGGTTCGCCGGGGCGGTTGAGGTGGCCGTGCTGGGCGTCCGGCTCGAAGAGCGAGAGGACGGTGACGCCGTGGGCGGCGAGGGAGGCGGCGAACGCCTCGCCCGATGCACGCAGGGTGTCCACCTCGGAGTTGAGGATGAACACCGGCGGGAGGCCCGTCGGATCGGCCAGGCCGGGGAACGCGTAGGGGTCGGCCATGGTGGCCTCGTCGCCCGCGAAGTTCAGGTTCATCTCGCGGACGGCGGCCGGCTCGAAGAGCGGGTCCTCGGGGGAGTGGCGTTCGACCGCGGCGGCGAGCTCGTCCGTGAAGGGCGGCAGCTCGGGATGCACGATCGGGTAGGCGAGCAGGGCGCGGGCGGGCAGCGGGCCGCCCTCATCCCGCAGCCGGAGCAGGGCCCCGGCCGTGAGGTCGCCGCCCGCCGAGGCGCCGCCGATCGCGAGCCGGTCCGGGTCGATGCCCAGTTCGGCCGCGTGGCCGGCGACCCAGCGGAAGGCGGCCACGACGTCATCCGACGGCACCGGGAAGTGCACGCCGTCCACCGCGAGACGGTAGAAGACGGACACCACGACGAAGCCCCGCGCCGCGAGAGACCGGGAGACCCAGTCCGCCTCGGGCATGTCGAGGTCTCCGCCGACGAAGCCGCCGCCGTGGTTCCAGACGAAGCCGGGGTGCACTCCACCCGCGGACGGGGCATATACCCGGATCGGAATGGATCCGTGCGGCCCGTCGGCCACGGCATCCCGGATGGTGATGGCGGGGCCGCTGCCGGTGTCGGTGCTGTCGGTGCAGTCGGTGCTGTGTGTGCTGTCTGTGCTGTCGGTCACGGAGGTTATGCTCCCCAACTCGCCTGGGTGCCGCCGACACGGTCGGCCTCGATCTTCTCCTGGTAGACCGACGCCTTGTAGGCGGCCATCGGGTCGGCCGGGAGGCCGCGGGTCTCGCGCCAGGCGGCGAGGTCGGCGCGCACATCGGTGTTGAAGGCATCCATGAACACCGTGTTGGCGGCGAGCACGTCGTTCGCGCGCTGGGCGGCGGCGAGGGCCTCGGTGTCGACGAGGAGGGCCTTGGCGGTGGCCTCTTGCACGTTGAGCACCGAGCGGATCTGGCCCGGGATCTTCGCCTCGAGGTTGTGGCACTGGTCGAGCATGAAGGCGACGTCGGGGTTGGCGTAGCCGCCACCCTGGATGACCTCGTACACGATGCGGAACAGCTGGAACGGGTCGGCCGCTCCCACGATCAGGTCGTCGTCGGCGTAGAACCGGCTGTTGAAGTCGAACGAGCCGAGCTTGCCGAGGCGCAGGAGCTGCATGACGATGAACTCGATGTTCGTGCCGGGCGCGTGGTGGCCGGTGTCGAGGCAGACGAGCGCGCGGTCGCCGAGGGCGGAGGTCTGGGCGAAGCTGGTGCCCCAGTCCGGAACGTCCGTGTGGTAGAAGGCCGGCTCGAAGAACTTGTACTCGAGCACGAGACGCTGGTCGTCGCCGATGCGCTCGTAGATCTTCTGGAGGCTGTCCGCGAGGCGGTCCTGGCGGGCGCGCAGCGAGTCCTGGCCCGGGTAGTTGGTGCCGTCGGCGAGCCAGATCTTGAGGTCGCGCGAGCCGGTCTCGTTCATCACGTCGATGCACTCGAAATGGTGGTCGATCGCCTTCTGGCGGATCCGGTCGTCGTGGTGGGTCACCGAACCGAACTTGTAGTCGTCGTCCTGGAACGTGTTCGAGTTGACGGTGCCGAGCTCGACGCCGTTGTCCTGGGCGTGCTTGCGCAGGTCGGCGTACGAGTCGACCCTGTCCCACGGGATGTGCAGGGCGACGGACGGGGCGAGCCCGGTGTGCTTGTGCACCTGGGCGGCGTCGGAGACCTTCTCGAACGGATCGCGGGCGGTGCCGGCCGTGCTGAACACCTTGAAGCGGGTGCCCGAGTTGCCGAACGCCCAGCTCGGCAGCTCGATCGCCTGCAGAGCCAGCTGCGAGCGGATGTCGTCGGTGAGAGTCATGGATATCGCTTTCTGTGGGACGTATCGATGTCGGGGCGGCGGTGCCTCAGTCGAGGTGGAAGTACTCCGTCAACCGGTTCATGGTGCTGTCGGGCGCGGTCTCCTCGGCGAAGAACTCGGCCATCGACGCCTGCCAGCGGTCGTTGACCTCCCGGGCGTTCATCCCGGCGACCGCGGCGTCGAAGTCGTCGGTCTCGAGGTAGCCGACGACGAGGCCGTTCGCCGCGTCGACGAACAGGGAGTAGTCGCGCCAGCCGGTCTCGCGCAGGGCGTCGAGCATGTCGGGCCAGACGGTGGTGTGCGCGGCCAGGTAGTCGTCGACCCGGTCGGGCTTCAACCGCATGGTGAAGCAGACGCGGCGGGAAGCGGACACGGTGACTCCTTCGTCGTGGTCGGCGGGTGGTGACCCGCTCTGAAACGATTCAAGACTAGCGTGCGAGCGCCTGCTCCACAAGATGGACCGCCGAGGTTCACGTCGTGGCGCTCAAGCGCGGCGGAATGGCCGCAACGACGTGAACGTCGGAGGGGCGCGAGGGGCGCGCGCGTGGTTACGCGGCGGGGGCCTCGGCGGAGGAGGAGCGGCGGACGATCAGCTCGGGCACGAAGCGCACGTGCTGGTGCACGTGCGTGGCGCCGGCCTCCAGGTCCTCGATCTCGCGGAAGAGCAGCTCGCCGGCGGCGTAGCCGATCTCGCGGCGCGGCTGGCGCACGGCCGAGAGCGGGACTGCGGCCGTCGCGGCGAAGTCGATGTCGTCGTAGCCGACGAGGGCGATGTCCTCCGGCACGCGCAGGCCGCCGGCGACGAAGCCCTGCAGCAGGCCGAGCGCCAGGAGGTCGTTGGCGGCGAACACCGCGGTCGGTCGCTCACCCGGGGCCTGCGCGACGATGCGCTCGGCGGCGTCACGGCCATCCACGGCGCCGAGGTGCTCGACCGGAACGGTCTCGAGGTCGATCGCGGCGAGGCGGGGTTCCGCGGCCTCCGCCTGCGCGATCGCGATGCGCGCGCCCTGCACGCGGTCGCGGATCTGCTGCAGATCGGCGGGACCGCCCACGAACGCGATGCGGCGGTGGCCCTCGGCGATCAGATGGCCGACGGCGAGCCTCCCGCCCTCCACATCGTCGACGGCGACCGAACACGCTTCGAGGTCGGAGGCGACGCGGTCGACCAGGACGGTCGGGATGCCGTGCTCCCGCAGCCGCTCGATCACGGGCTCGGCGCCGGCGATCGGCGCGAGCAGCACCCCGCGGACGCGCTGCTGCTCGAACGCCGAGAGCTGCTGCTGCTCGCGCTCCCCGCTGTTGCCGCTGTTGCCGAGCTGGATGGAGTACCCGCGCTCGAGGGCGAAGCTCTCGGCGCCGACGTAGAGGTCGGTGAAGAAGGGGTTGGCGACGTCCATGACGACCATCGCGATACTCCGGCTCGCACCGGCGCGCAGCTGCCGGGCCGACTCGTTGCGGGTGAAGCCGAGGGTCGCGATCGCGTCCTCGACGGCGCGGCGGGTGGGCTCGGCGACGATGTCGGGGCGGTTGAGCACGTTGGAGACGGTGCCGACGGCGACACCGGCCAGCGCGGCCACGTCCTTCACGCTCGGGCGCTTGGCTGCGGCCATCGGTGCTCCTTCCCCCGCATCCCCGGATCGATCAGCCATCGTATCGTCCCGGGCTC
>Ga0153921_1001082_pt1 | contig 12743 bp, 12 predicted proteins | sample TSNJ005MetaG_FD_104691 | JGI IMG/M metagenome (GOLD analysis project Ga0153921, IMG submission 104691) | Attine ant fungus gardens microbial communities from New Jersey, USA - TSNJ005 MetaG | ecosystem: Host-associated > Fungi > Mycelium > Unclassified | place: USA: New Jersey, Brendon T. Byrne... | reverse complement strand
GACGGTCCTCAACGATGCCTTCAGTGGCAAGACCACCACCCAGTACGAGCGCAGCCGCCGCATTGACTTACCGGCCGGTTCGCAGTGGCAGATCCGCATCCGGCGTCTGACTCCGAACCAGAACAACTCGCTGGTCTCTGATGTGGTGAACGTGCTGTCGATGACGGAGATCATCGACGTCAAGCTGCGCTATCCCAACAGCGCGCTGTGCGCGGTGCAGGTGGATGCGAGCCAGTTCCAGAACATCCCATCCCGATCCTATCGGCTCTGGGGTCGCATCATTCGCGTGCCCAGCAACTACGACCCCATTTTCCGCACATATAGCGGGGTATGGGATGGCACGTTCAAGGCAGCATGGACGAACAACCCTGCCTGGGTGTTCTTCGACATCGTCACCAATGACCGTTTCGGTCTCGGCAATCGCATTCCTCTGGACTGGGTAGACAAGTGGCGGCTGTACCAGATCGCCCAGTACTGCGATCAGCTGGTGAGCGACGGCATGGGTGGCCAAGAACCGCGGTTCACTTGCAGCCTGTACCTGCAGAGCAGGGCCGATGCATACAAGGTCCTGCAGGACATGGCGAGCATGTTCCGAGGGATCAGCTTCTATGCGGCTGGCCAGGTCATGGCCTCGGCCGACATGCCGAAGGACCCGGGCCCCACCTACAGCCAGTCCAACGTCATTGACGGCCTATTCCGCTACGAAGGCAGCGGCCGGAAGGCTCGTCACACGGTGGCGCTGGTGTCCTGGACCGACCCGGACGACTTCGGCCGGCAGAAGGTCGAGGTCGTCCAGCACCTGGATGCCATCGCCCGGTACGGCGTTAACCAGACCGAAATCACGGCCATTGGCTGCCATTCGCGAGCGCAGGCGCAGCGGGTCGGCAACCACATTCTCTACACGGAAAGCCTGGAGACCGAGACGGTCAGCTTCTCGGTAGGCTTGGACGCGCTCAACTGCATGCCGGGAGACGTGATCCAGGTCGCCGATCCGAATCGATCCGGGCGTCGCAACGCCGGTCGCATTCGTACCGCGGGGGCCAGCAGCCTCACGCTGGACGTAGTGCCGGAATCGATGGCGGTGGGCGACACGCTGCGTGCGACGCTGCCGAGCGGCCAGACTGAAGGCAGGACCATCAACAGCGTGGACGCCACCACCGGCGTCGTCACCGTTTCGGCACCCTGGACGGCACTTCCGGTGCCGCAGTCGGTGTGGGCCACCGAATCCAGCGACCTTGTGCTGCAGTTGTTCCGGGTCATCGGAATTTCGGAAGGTGAGGGGCTGACCTTCAATGTGACGGCCCTTAAGCACGTGCCTGGGAAATACGCCGCCATCGACGACGGCACCCGGTTGGAGCTGCCGCCGATCAGCATCATCCCGCCGAGCGTTCAGCCTCCGCCGACGAACGTGGCCCTGTCCTCGCACGTGGTGATCGAGCAGGGCATCGCCACGCCGACGCTGACCATCCAGTGGGACCCCGCCGACAAGGCCATCTCGTACGACGTGGAGTGGCGCCGCGACGACCTCAACTGGGTGCGCGCGGGCCGGGTGGCCACCAGCAGCATTGAGGTGCCAGGCATCTACGCCGGCCAGTACCTTGCACGCGTGAGGGCGGTGAACGCCCTCAATGCCGTGTCCCTTCCGGCGATGAGCCCGCTCACAACGATCGCGGGCAAGACCGAGCCTCCGCCGGCGGTGACCTCGCTGACTGCAACGTCCATCGTGTTCGGCATTCGGCTGGCCTGGGCTTTCCCACCAGGCGCAACGGACACGCAGCGCACCGAGATCTGGCGCAGCCCCAGCCCGAACCGTGAGACGGCCACGAAGCTGGGTGACTATGCCTACCCACAGAACCGCCTTGAACTGGACGGCCTGGCCGCTGGTGCCCGCTTCTTCTTCTGGGCCAGACTGGTGGACCGAAGCGGCAACATCGGACCTTGGTATCCCGCTGACACGGGGGTCATGGGCGAGGCCAGCACCAACCAGTCCGATTACGACGCCTACTTCGCAGGGAAGATCAGCGAGAGTGCCCTGGGCCAGACGTTGCGTGACAAGATCGAGAGCATCGACCAGATTGTGCCGTTGATCTGGGCTGCTGATGCCACCTACGAGCCGGGTCAGACTGTCGTTCACAATGGGAAGATCTGGAGCTGGCAGGGCACTGAGCCAGGCAACGAGGAACCGCCAGGCTCGAACTGGCAGGACGTGGGTGATGCAATAGCGCAGGCCGGCGCAGTCGTGGGGCGCGTCAACACCCTCGAACTGGAGGTAAACGATCCCGACACCGGTCTGCAGGCGGTTGGTAGGAAGACGGATGGACTCTTCGCACAACTGGATGTGCAGGCCGCCGGAGATAGCGATTGGGGGGCAGGTGATGAAACGGTATTTGCTGGAACGCTCAACATCCAGACCGTCATCGCTGAAGGCGATAGGGCGCTGGCTTCGCAGGTAAATACGGTGCAGGCTGAGATGTCCAGCGTGCCAGGGCTCATCGACGGCAAGCTCGTGCCGGTCACTGCGTCGGTTCAACAGGTGAGCCAGGCGGTTGTCGCCGTCGATGGCAAGATCAGCGCCACCTATACCCTTCGCGCGCAGGTGACGGCCGATGGCCGGATCTACGGCGCCGGCTTCGGCCTTGGTGTAGAGCAGCAGCCCGATGGCAGCTTCCAGAGCCAGGCGCTGTTCCAGGTGGACCGCTTCGCGCTGATCAACATCGCCAACAACGTGACGACAGCGCCGTTCGTGGTGCAGAACGGCCAGACCTTCATCAGCCAGGCGCTGATCGGAACCGGCTGGATCCAGAACGCCATGATCGGGGATGTGATTCAGTCGACGGCGGTCGGTGCTGGCGGACAGCCGCGGTGGAAGCTGGACAAGAACGCGTCGCTGACGATGCGAGGCGTGAATGCCAACGGCGGATATATGGAGCTGACCGATAGCGCGCTGCGATTCTGGAACAGCGCTGGCAATGTTGCATTGGTCGAACTTGGGGAGCTCCTGTAATGGCGGTTGGATTGAGGCAACGCGATCCAGCCGGGAACATCTTGGTCGACATCACTACGCGGTTGCCACGGATCATGGGGCGCCAGCAGCTCAGCGCGGGTGTTAGCGGATCGGTGAGTGTTCCGGCCAGTGGCAGCAATCCGATCTTCTACTGGTTCAACGCGTCTACGTCCGAGCCAGACTACAACGCGTCACCGCGGTTCAGCGACGACGGCAACACGATCACGTGGACCTATTCGTCGGCCAATCCGCTATTTAACCGGTCCGGGGTGCTCGTCTATGGAAGGTACTGACCAATGACCGTCGGAGCGCGCATCCGCAACGAAGGCGGCTCACTTATCCAGATCGACCCAAGTTGGGAGTGTCTGGGGATGAAGGCAGGCCCCTTCGTCGTACAGGCAAACGCATACACCGTTCCTGGGATCGGCGGTAAGACGATTGGCAGGGCGGTGATTCAGGTCGCCGGGTGCAACGAGCCCATCTTGGCGGTCAACTGCTCCGGCGCGCTTGTCGGTGTGGTGAGCAAGAGCCAGTCGGGGTCCACCTATGAGTGGGTGATCAACACCGACGTCGTCGGGGCAAGCGTCACCTACTGGGTGTTCGACACCACCGACGTTGCTCAAATGCAGTTCATCACTACGAAGGGCCTGAGGATCCGGAATCCGGCCAACAATCGGGTGATTTTCGATTCCCGCTACAAGTACATGCGGGTCCTGCAAATGGTGAACACCCTTGCCGGAACAGGAACCGTGGACATCGCAGTCCCGCTCACATCAGGGTACGCGGTCGGAATCTGCAACACAGGCCTGTACACCCGTGTGGACGGCGGACCGATCAGCGGCGGCGGCGGCTGGCGCACCCAGACGGTGGGGTACGTCGTGGGCGTGCGGACCAATTCAAATGGAACGATCAGCGTCGGGCTGATCAACACTCGCAGCGCGACGGATGAAGGGCCGGGGCCGCCGTACCCGCCGACCGGCCAGATGGGCTACAACAACCTGACCGGCCTGATCCTGGACATGCGGAACTACTAGCGAACGATGCGAGGCCGCTTGCTGGCGCCGTCCTGGTACTTCACCGACCAAGGCGTGATCAGATAGCCAGGGCGCTGCCAGTTCACCTGCGAGAAATGGTTCTCTCGCACGTCGGTGGCTGTGCCATTCACCAGGAGATACGGGTTGCCAGTCTTTGGAAGGCCGCAGTCGCTGACATAGCCGTCGGTCTTCAGCTGCACGCTGAAGATGCCTGCATTCTGTTCGATCTGCCCGCAAACCGTTGCGCGGGCAGTCTTGGACGATTCCAAGGCGTGTGGGGCAATGCGGACCACGAAGTCGTCGAGACTCTCGCCGGCGACGGACGACTCCCGATGCAGTTCGACCGTGCGCCCGTGTATCACGCCCGGCGCGGTGCTGCAGCCGGTGATCAGTGCTGCGGCAATGGTGGTGGTAAGCAGTACGCGCATGACGCTCTCCCTGTGTTGTGCTGCGAACAGGGTCGAGATTACGCCCAAAGCGGGGCATGCGCCTTACAGAAAACCGTTCGCGTTTAGCCGTGGCGAACGTGATCTCATGCGACCGGCTGCAGCAGATCCTCGCGGTTATTCCGAGGCGTGTTCACCGCGCGGCTTACCCGGTAGGCCTCCATCGCCGGTGGCTCGCTTGCCAGCAGCATTGCCATGGCGTCGTCGGGACTGGCGGCCATCCACTCATCGATCTGGCCGGCCTGCAGCCACACCGGCATGCGATCGTGGATGTCGGCCGAGACGCCGCTGCTGTCCCCGGTGATGATGGTGAAGGTGCCCAGGTTGCCGTCGGGTAGCAGGGGGCTGGTGTCCTCCCACAGGCCGGCGGCCAGCAGCGGCCCGGTGGCATGGATGAACCACGGGTCTTTCTTCCCGTCCTCGGGGCTGACCGACCACTCGTAGTAGCCGGCCATGGGGATGACGCAGCGGCGCTTCTTGAAGGCCGACCGGAAGGCCGGCTTGGTGGCCACCGTCTCGATCCGGGCGTTGATGGTCGAGCCCTGCAGGCCCTTCGCCTTGGCCCAGAACGGCAGTAAGCCCCACGCCAGCCGGGTGACCTGCCGGCCTTCGCCGCGGTCCAGGATCACCGAGGCGCGCTGCGTCGGCGCCAGGTTGTAGCTGGGCTGGATCTCGGCCAGGCCGGGGGCAAGGTCAGCCAGCCCCGGCTGGCCGAAGTCGATCACGGGGAGCTGGACGAAGCGGCCGCACATGGCCGGAGGGTAGCGCTGCCGGCCGTGCTCAGGGCGTGCACAGCTTCCAGCGCGGGCGTTACGGTGTGGTCCTGTACGCATAACACTGTTGGTATGGCTGCGTTACAAGTCATTGAAAAATATGGATAAACAATCATATTTTCGTTGACTCGCGATGCCGCTGGGTCTACGTTTTGGGCTCTCAACAAGGAGCATGCAGATGATCGAGAAGTTCGAAATCCACAGTCGCGAAATCGCGGACAGGTTCCTGGCAAGCCTAGTCGCGAACGACGCCCAGTTGGCAGATGCCAGCTTCCATGCCGCTGACAAGATCCATGACCGTCAAGTCCGCGATTACTTCTTGGACCGGGCGCAACAGGTGCTGCAGGCCTGAGTCTCGCCAGCAGTGAGGAATGACGCAGAGGGCCGAGCCCAGGCTCGGCTCGACGAACTGGCGAATTGACGATTTCATCAAATCGCCGATGCAGGCCTTAACAATTCCGTCGCCGAACGATTCAGGCAGGTCGCTGCCGCGTTCGCAGGATCTGCGACGGCCGGCCGTATCCTTCCGGCCATGCTTCCCTCCCACGGCTACCAAGGCTTCCGCGCCGCCCCGATCCCCACCGGCTGGGCCCAGCTGGGCGACACGTGGGTGCTGTGGTGGAGCGGCCGGCAGATCGCCAACATCAGATGCGGCAAGGATGGCGCTGTGCGCGTGCGTCTGGATGCCCGGAAGATGTGGCAGATCAAGGAGGTTCCGGCCGCCAGCATCGCCCAGGGCAAGCGCTACGCCGAGCGCTGGTGCGCGGCCAGGCTCTACCCAGAGATGCGCCTGCGCGCGGCTGTGGCCCGGCTGCTGGACACCACGCCAGCCGAACCGCTCGAACCGCTTCCCGGCCTGCCGCCAACCCGCGAGCAGCAGGATCAGGCCCGGCGCCTGGCCGAGGCAACGGCCATCGCCACAGCGCGGGTCAGGGAAGCGTTGGAGCCCGCCAAGCCGATGCCGGCGACCAAGCCCCGCCCGAGGGACGCCCGTAAGGCGTGGGTGAGGGAAGGGCTGCAGCAGATGCGGCGGGGCGTGTAGCGTTCTGCAAAATGCGCTGCGACGCACGGTCGCACTGCGCTTCGCGCGTCCTTACGACATCATGCTTTGGGCGCGACGCCGGGGCCGCGCTCCTTCAACGTGTACTCGTACACAGTGGTCGATCTCCACTTGTGCAGAACAACCCCACAAATGCACATCTGCGAATCGTTGTCCTTGTGCGGCATCTCGTACGTTTCAAGGCTGTATATAGATCCGCAGCTGGTGCAAGTTCTATCTGGGCCAGGTGTCTTCCTGTGCTGTCTCATGGTCTTCCATTTCCTTTTGATGCAGATTTGCGGAGCGAGCTAAAAATTGCGGAGCAGCTGCAGATCTAGAAAAATCCTCAAAAGCCTTGGTGCCCGGAGCCGGGATCGAACCGGCATGGGGTTGCCCCCGGCGGATTTTAAGTCCGATGCGTCTACCAGTTTCGCCATCCGGGCCTGCAGCGCGGCGCCGATTGTAGCCCAGCTGCAGAATCGCAGCCGGATTGCGCTGGGGCGGCAGCGTGCTTAACTGTCGCTCCCATTCATGTCATAGTCCAAACCATCGTTCCCAGGGGGGGAGCCGCCCGATGTCGCTGCACGCGATTGCCTATGCCAGTGAGGCCCGCGCCGATCTGCAGACAACCGATCTTGACCGCCTGCTGGCCGATGCCACGGCATTCAACCGTGTAGCCGGTGTCACCGGTGTGCTGATGTTCGACGGCAGCCGTTTCCTGCAGTACCTGGAAGGCCCGGAGGACGGTATCGATTCGGTGTACCAGCGCATCGTCAATGCGCGCAGCCATGGCCAGCTGAAGGTGTTGTGCCGCGCGCCGGTGGCGCAACGGGCGTTCCCGCGCTGGTCGATGGGGACCCGGCGCATCGATGCGGACCTGCTGGTACAGATCGTTGACGCCGCATGGCCGGGCTTCCTGCTTGGCAGCGGTGGTTTCGAGCGGCTGCTGCAGGCCTGGACCGGCGCCGATGGTGAACTGGAGCCGGCAGCGGTCGCACTGGGCTCCTGACCCCACCTTGGCGACCGGACACCCGGGCCGTTAGGCTGTAGCCTTTCTGGTGTGGATCTGCCCGGAGTGGTACAGCGAATGAGTTGGTCGGCCATGCCCATGGCAGCACGCATGCGATTTCATCCGTTGCACGGGATGCGCCGGTGAGCGCGCCCCTTTCGGCAGCCGGGTCGCCGCGCTTCGCGGTGATCGGGCTGGGCTACGTCGGCCTGCCGTTGGCGGTGGCTTTCGGCCGGCACTGGCCGACACTGGGCTTTGACATCGATGCCGAGCGCATCGCCGAGCTCCGCGATGGCCAGGACCATACGCTGGAAATGGAGGCCGGTGAGCTGGCCAGTGCACAGCAGCTGCAGTACGGCAGCGATCCGGCACTGCTCGATGCCTGCAATGTCTACATCGTCACCGTGCCGACCCCGATCGATGCCTATGAGCAGCCCGACCTGGAGCCGTTGCGTTCGGCGACGCGGCTGATCGCCAGCCACCTGCGCGCGGGTGACCTGGTGATCTACGAATCCACGGTGTACCCCGGCACCACCGAAGAGGTCTGCGTGCCGCTGCTGGAGCAGATCTCCGGGTTGCGTTTCAACGAAGACTTCTTCTGTGGCTACAGCCCGGAGCGGGTCAGTCCCGGCGACCGCCAGCGGCGCCTGGCCGATATCCGCAAGATCACCTCGGGGTCGACACCGGAAGTGGCTGCGGTGATTGATGGCCTTTACCAGCGCATCATCGCCGCCGGTACCTTTCCGGCGCCGTCGATGCGTGTGGCCGAAGCGGCCAAGGTGGTCGAGAACATCCAGCGTGACGTCAACATCGCGCTGGTCAACGAGCTCGCGCTGATCTTCGACCGGCTCGGCATCGATACCCAGGATGTGCTCGACGCCGCCGGCAGCAAGTGGAACTTCCTGCCGTTCCGGCCGGGCCTGGTCGGCGGCCATTGCATCGGCGTGGACCCGTACTACCTGCTGCACAAATCCGAGAGCGTGGGCTATCACCCGGACCTGATCCACACCGCGCGGCAGGTCAACAACCGCGTCGGCGAGCATGTGGCGTCGCGGGTGCTGGCGATGCTGGCCGAACGTGGCCGCGCACCTGCGCAGTCGCGCATCCTGGTGCTGGGCGTGACCTTCAAGGAGGACTGCCCGGACCTGCGCAACAGCCGCGCGCTGGAACTGGCGCAGCGCCTGCACGATGCAGGTGCACAGGTCGAGGTCAGCGACCCGTGGGTCGGCCCGGCGGCATTGGCCGACGCGGGCGTGCATTGGCTGGCCGAGCCGGTGGCAGGATGCTACGACGCCGTGGTGCTGGCAGTGGCCCACGCCCGATTCAAGGCCATGGATGACGCGGCAATCCGGGGGCTGCTGACGCCCGGTGGCATCGTCTACGACGTGAAATCGGCCTGGCCGCGCAATGTGGTTGACGGTCGCCTGTAAGCGTCGGTGGCATCCGGCGCGGTAGACTCGCAGGCAGTTGCAACCAAGGAACGCCATGCACCGGTATATCGTCTACCTGCTCGCCATCCTGATGTTTCCCATCTGCCTGTGGTTGGCCACGATCTGGCCGGCCTGGTACTGGGGCGTCGGCCTGACTGCCGCGATGGTGGCGCTGGGGACCTGGGACCTGCTGCAGAAGCGCAGCACGCTGCGTCGCAACTATCCGGTGATGGCGCATTTCCGCTATGGCCTGGAATCGATCGGTCCGGAAATCCGCCAGTACTTCGTGCAGAGCGACCTGGAGGACGTGCCGTTCTCGCGCCAGCAGCGTGCGCTGATCTACCAGCGCGCCAAGAACGAGATGGACACGGTGCCGTTCGGCACCCTGCGTAGCACCTATGCGGTGGATTACGAGTGGATCAACCATTCGTTGGCGCCGACCGCCATTGCCAAGCACGATTTCCGCGTGTTGATCGGTGCGAACTGCGCAAAGCCCTATTCGGCCAGCGTGTTCAATATTTCGGCGATGAGCTTCGGCTCGCTGTCGGCCAACGCGATCCGCGCACTGAACGAAGGCGCGCGGCGCGGTGGTTTCTACCACGACACCGGCGAAGGTTCGATTTCGCCCTATCACCGCGAGATGGGCGGCGATCTGGTCTGGGAGATCGGCTCGGGCTACTTCGGTTGCCGTGACGAAAAGGGCGGTTTCAGCGAAGAGCGCTTCGTCGCCAACGCCACCCACGACCAGGTCAAGATGATCGAGATCAAGCTGTCGCAGGGCGCCAAGCCCGGCCACGGCGGCGTGCTGCCCGCACCGAAGGTGACCGCCGAGATATCGGTGACCCGTGGCGTGCCGATGGGTGTGGACTGCGTATCGCCGTCGCGTCACTCGGCGTTCTCGACGCCGGTCGAGCTGCTGCAGTTCGTGGCTCGCCTGCGCGAGCTGTCCGGTGGCAAGCCGGTCGGTTTCAAGCTGGCCATCGGCCACCCCTGGGAATGGTTCGGCATCGCCAAGGCGATGCAGGAAACAGGGCTGCTGCCGGACTTCATCGTGGTCGATGGTGCCGAAGGAGGCACCGGCGCGGCACCGGCTGAGTTCGTCGACCATGTCGGCGTTCCGATGCACGAAGCGCTGCTGCTGGTGCACAACACCCTGGTCGGCCTGGACCTGCGCGAGCGCATCCGTATCGGTGCGGCCGGCAAGATCACCAGTGCATTCGACATCGCGCGCACCATCGCGCTCGGCGCCGACTGGTGCAATGCCGGTCGTGGCTTCATGTTCGCACTGGGCTGCATCCAGTCGTTGAGCTGCCATACCGACAAGTGCCCGACCGGCATCGCCACCCAGGACCCAGCGCGCTGGAAGCACCTGGATGCACCGGACAAGGCCACCCGGGTGTACAGCTACCACGAGCACACGCTGCATGCCTTGAAGGAGCTGCTGTGTGCCGCGGGCCTGAACGATCCGGCCGAACTGGGGCCGGAGCACATCCTTCGTCGTGTCTCGCCGGTGGAAATCCGTTCGCTGGCGTCGCTGTACCGCTACCTGGAACCGGGCGAGCTGCTGCACAAGGTGCCCGACCATGCAGTGTTCCATGCGTTCTGGGCCGATGCGCGCAGCGATTCATTCCAGCCGCCGCCGAAGATCCAGGCGCTGCGCGCCAGCAAGTCGCGATAACGATTCTGTAGCGTCGAGCCATGCTCGACTGCTTTTCCACGCAGTCGAGCAAGCTCGACCCTACAAGGAGGCGCCATGCAGTTCAGGATCGGCACCATCGAAGATGTCGCCACGTTGTGGGCGCTGCGCACGCGCTGTGTGCGCGAGACCTGCAGCAGCCATTACCCGCCGGAGGTCATCGCGCCGTGGTCGGCCTCGCCACCGCCGCTGCAGTACGCGAGGCTGCTGGGGCAGGGTGGTTGCGTGGTGGCCGAGGACGGACAGGGCGGCCTGCTCGGTTTCGGGGTGTTCGATGCCGATGCCAATGAAGTCGACGCGCTGTTCGTCGATCCGGATCGTGGCGGAAAGGGGATCGGCCAGGCGCTGATGCAGCGCCTGTTGGCGATGGCCGATCGTGAGCGTGAGGTGGTGCTGTCGGCCTCGCTCAATGCCGTGCCGTTCTATCAACGGCAGGGCTTTGTCAGCGTGCGCGAGGAAGCCTATGCGCATCCCAGCGGTGTGGCGCTGGCCTCGGTGAGCATGCGCAGGCCATGGTGATGTAGAGCCGGGCTTGCTCGACGCTACAACGCAGGCGTCACCGCCCGGCCAGCCAACCGATCACGCCCTCGGCGGCACGCAGGCCGCTGGCGTAGCACGCGGTCAGCAGGTAGCCGCCTGTCGGCGCTTCCCAGTCCAGCATCTCGCCGGCACAGAACACACCCGGCAGCGCCCGCAGCATCAGGTCATCATCGAGTGCGTCCAGGCGCACGCCACCGGCGGTGCTGATCACTTCGGCCATCGGCCGTGGCCGCAGCAGGCGCAGTGGCAGGCGTTTGAGCGTGGCGACCACGGCAGGCAGGTCGTTGCCCGCGTCCTTGCCGAGGATCTCGAACACCAGCGCGGCCTTTACCGCATCCAGGCCGGCCTGGCGGCGCAGGTGCTCACCGAAGCTGCGGCCCTTGCGCGGGCGTGACAGGTCGGCCAGCAGGCGCGCCTCGTCTCGGCCAGGCACCAGGTCCAGCCACAGCATGGCGTGTCCATCGCGGTTGATGGTCTCGCGCAGGTCGGCCGCCAACGCATAGATCAGGCTGCCTTCGATGCCGTACTCGCTGGCCACGCATTCGCCCTGCAGCGACTGTGGCTGTCCGGCCAGGTCGATCCAGTGCGCGACCACCGGCTTCAACGGCGCGCCGGCATTGCGCTGGGCGAAGAATGGGGTCCAGTCCACGTCGAATCCGCAATTGGCCGACTGCAGTGGCGCGATGTCCACGCCCCGCGCCTGCAGGGGCGCGACCCAGGCGCCATCACTACCCAGCTGAGGCCAGCTGCCGCCGCCCGTGGCCAGTACAGTGGCATCGGCGTGGATGTCGATCTCGCCCGCCTCGGTGGCGAAACGCAGCACGCCCTCGTCGCCCCAGCCGATCCAGCGGTGGTTGGCATGCAGGCGCACGCCCTGTTCCTTCAGTCGGCGCACCCAGCCGCGCAGCAGTGGGGCTGCCTTGCGGTCAACCGGGAACACGCGGCCGGAGCTGCCCACATAGGTCTCCACGCCGAAGCCGGCAGCCCAGTCGCGCAGCGCCTGCGCGTCGAAGCCGTCCAGCCAGCGGCCCACGGCAGCGGACTGCTCGCGGTAGCGGCTGTCGAACAGCGGGCGCGGATCGGAATGGGTGAGGTTGAGCCCTCCCTTGCCGGCGATCAGGAACTTGCGGCCGGGTGAACCCTTGGCCTCGTACAGGTCCACCTCCAGCCCGGCGGCGCGCAGGCGCTCGGCGGCGAACAGGCCGGCCGGGCCACCGCCGATGACGGCGACCCGATGGGGCGTTGCGGTATTACGGTTTGACATCGAGCAGCTCGACATCGAACACCAGCGACGAGCCAGCCGGGATCGGGCCGACCCGGCGGTCGCCGTAGCCGTAGTCCGGCGGGATCATCAGCGTGCGCTTGCCGCCGACCTTCATGCCGGCCACGCCTTCATCCCAGCCGCGGATGACCTGGCCGGCGCCGAGCGCGAAGGTGAACGGTTGGCCACGGCCGACCGAGCTGTCGAAGGTCTTGCCGTGCTTGCTCTCGGTGCGGTTGTCGTAGATCCAGCCGGTGTAGTGCACGGTGACCTTGCTGCCAGAGACGGCCTCGGCGCCGGTGCCGGGCACGGTATCGATGCGTTCGAAGGTGGTGAGGGTGCCGCCCGGCGGCGGGCCGGAGGGCTCGCTCGAGCAGCCAACGGCGGCGAGGGACAGCAGCAGGGGGAGCAGCAGGCGGCGCATCGGGCGTCTCCGGTAGGGCGCAGGGCGAGGGCGGCAAGGGTAGCGCATCGGCGCCGGGTATCATGGGTACATGGCAAAACTCCTGCT
>Ga0153921_1001080_pt1 | contig 12747 bp, 10 predicted proteins | sample TSNJ005MetaG_FD_104691 | JGI IMG/M metagenome (GOLD analysis project Ga0153921, IMG submission 104691) | Attine ant fungus gardens microbial communities from New Jersey, USA - TSNJ005 MetaG | ecosystem: Host-associated > Fungi > Mycelium > Unclassified | place: USA: New Jersey, Brendon T. Byrne... | reverse complement strand
CACAAAAAAAGATAATGATAGCAATAAAAACAAGCAATTTCTTTTTATATCTTGTAAATATTCTCTTCATTATCTCACCAAACTTTCGTATTATTAGTATGGGTAATAATAAATCAAATAAACTTGGTTGTTAGATTTATGATATAATTTTTAGCATATCTTGATTCTAAGTAATTAGAAGTTTTATTATGTAGCAAGTATACCTTGTTGTCTCAAACTAATAAAGGAGTTAAATCCTATAATAACATGATCAACTAGTTGAATTTGCATGATCTCTCCTGTTTGTTCTAAAATCTTTGTTATTTCAATATCATTCTCAGATGGTGTACAATCACCTGAGGGATGATTATGTGCACATACAATTCGAGCACAACTACATTTGATTGCTTCTCTAAAAATATCTCTAGGATGAACAACACTAGTATCTAAGCTTCCAATATACATTGTTTTTTCATAGATAACATGATTTTTTGTATCTAGAAATAAGACAATAAAATTTTCTTGCATTTCAAATTTTAATTTTCCTCCTAAATAGATAAACACATCATTCGGTGTTCGAATTTTAAATTTATTTTTAGATGGTAATTGTTGCAATCGTTTTGCTAGTTCGATGCAAGCTAAAAGTTCGATCGCCTTTACTTCCTTAATTCCTTTTATCTTAATTAAATCATTTAATGAAGCGTGAGCTAAATTGTTTAATCCTTGATATCTATTTAGTACATTTAAAGACAATTCTAACACCGAGATATCTTTTGTGCCAGTTCGTAAAATAATTGCTAATAACTCGGAATTATTTAAATTTTCAACACCAAGACTTAAGGCCTTCTCCCTTGGTCTTTCTTCTACAACAACTTCTTTAATCAGCATATTTCACCTACTTTCTAATTCGGTAAGTAATAAACTAAAATCCCCAGAGGTAAAACATTCGGAAAGCTCGTTAGAAACATCATATTCTTTTGTAAAAACACTAATATTGGATTGTTCTAAGTTTTGTTTTTGTTGTGTTGCTTCACTTTCTTCTTTCGTAATTAACGAAATAAGAATAAATTGATTGTTTTTCTCTAAAATATAGGTTTTACTGACTATACCACTCATTTCATTGCTTGCAATGTTTGCATTTTCTTTTGAACTATAAACACCAACTTGATTCACATAAATATGAAATGTAGAAGTATTTGAACCTGAGGCTTCCTTTGCTGCAAGCAGTGGCTGATCACTAAATAAAGCTAAATATCCTAAACCAAAAAAACTACATAAAATAATTGCGAATAGTACTATGACAATTTCTTTTTTCATCGTATCACCTCGTTTCATTATATGAAACTTTTGATATAATATTCTTCCACTAGTAGTTATATAATGAAATAACGAGCGAAAATCTTCTAACAAAAAAAAGAAGTAAGCAATGTTACTTCAATTTATGTAATCGTTCAGCAATTGTCTCATATTGTTTCTTATAATCCTCTAATTTGCTTTTCTCTTCCTCTACTTTAGAAGCAGGAGCTTTATTAACAAAATTAGAATTGGTTAGCATCTTTTCACAACGAGTAATTTCATTGATTAACTTTGCTAACTCTTTTTCTAATTTTGCTATTTCTTCACTCATATCTATCAAACCATCTAAGGATACCTCAATGGCATGACCATCTTTAATACTAACAATCGCAATATCTCCTTCTACATCATCATCTATAAAACCTAGACATTCCGCATTACACAATTTCTTTACATATGGTAAAAACTCTTTTTCATAGATACTCAATGAGGCATCTTGTGCATTTTTAATGCTGTAATGAATTTCATTCGCATTTTTTATTTGGTAGGTTGCTCTAATTTCACGAATAGCTTTAACTATATCAATTAAATAGACAACACTATCTTTAGCAGAAGAAAAATCATATTCTTCTTTTATTAAAGGCCAAGAGGAAATGCAAATAGATTCTTCAATATGAGGGATACTTTGATAAATTTCTTCTGTGACAAATGGCATAAATGGATGTAACATTTTTACAATAGCATTTACTAGATATACCAAAGTTTTTTTAGTTGCTTCTTTTGCAACTTCATCATCACCTGTTAATGTCACTTTTGCTAATTCTATATACCAAGAACAAAAATCGTCCCATATAAAACTATATAATTCATTACCAACAACAACAAATTCATATTTATCCATCATTGTTTCTACAGTTTCAATCACACTATTTAGTTTAGATAATATCCATTGATCCGCTAACGAAGTATTTGTAATAACATCACTATATTCTTGATTTTGATCAATGTTCATTAATACAAAGCGACTAGCGTTCCATATTTTATTGATGAAGTTCCAAGCAGCTTCTACTTTTTCTTCACTATAACGTAAATCTTGTCCTGGAGAAGAAGTAGTTGCTAAGAAGTAACGCATAGAATCTGCTCCATATTGATTAATTACATCCATTGGCTCAATTCCATTTCCTAATGATTTCGACATCTTTCTACCTAGCTCATCTCTTGTCAAACCATGAATTAAAACATCTTTAAAAGGCTTTTGTTTCGTAAACTGCAATGATTGGAATATCATACGACTAACCCAAAAGAAAATAATATCATAACCTGTAACCAAAGCATCTGTTGGAAAATAACGATTGAATAATTCATTATTCTCATTAGGCCAATTCAATGTACTAAAAGGCCATAAAGCACTTGAAAACCATGTATCTAATACATCAGGATCTTGAATATAGTTTTCTGTATCTTTAGGATCTTCTATTTCTACATAGATTTCACCAGTCTCTTTATGATACCAAACTGGAACACGATGACCCCACCAAAGTTGGCGAGAAATACACCAATCTTCAATGTTTTCCATCCATTGTATAAATGTTTTTTCAAAACGTTCTGGTACAAAATTAACTTTTGTTTCTTGATTTAGTTGATTCGCAATTGCTTCTTTTGCTAATGGTTCCATCTTTACAAACCATTGTTTTGATAAATACGGTTCAACAACAGCATTACTTCTTTCAGAATGTCCTACCTGATGTAGATGTGTTTCTATTTTTACGACAACACCTCTTGTATCAAATTCTTTAACTAATTGTTTACGACACTCAAAACGATCCATACCTTCATACTGACCACATAGTTGATTCATTGTTCCATCAGGATTCATACAAATTGGCATTTCCATCTTATATTTTTTACCTAATACAAAGTCATTTGGATCATGTGCTGGTGTACATTTCATTACTGCTGTACCAAATGACATATCAATATAATCGTCAGCCATAATTGGTAAAGCTTGATTGTTTGCTGGATTGATTGCTTTCTTCCCTACTAAATGTTTATATCGTTCATCATCTGGATGTACAAAGATAGCTGTATCGCCAAACATTGTTTCAGGACGAGTTGTTGCAATAACTAACGTTTCCTCGCTGTCTATTACCAAATATTTAAAGTAATACATTGCACCTTCTACTTCTTTATGAATAACTTCAATATTACTTAACGCTGTTTTTTGAGCAGGATCCCAGTTGATGATTCGCTCTCCTTGATAAATAAGCCCCTTCTTAAATAAATCAACAAAGACCTTACGAACAGCTTTTGATAATCCTTCATCTAAGGTAAAACGTTCTTTAGAATAATCTAGAGACAAACCTAATTTTTCCCATTGTTGGCGAATAAGAGTTGCATATTCTTCTTTCCATTCCCAACTTTTTTCTAAAAATTTTTCTCTTCCTAAATCATATCTGGAAATTCCTTGACCACGTAGTCGTTCTTCCACTTTTGCTTGTGTGGCAATTCCAGCATGATCCATCCCAGGTAGCCATAAGGCATCGTATCCCTGTAAACGTTTATAGCGGATTAATATATCTTGTAATGTTGTATCCCAAGCATGTCCTAAATGTAATTTTCCTGTGACATTAGGAGGTGGAATAACGATACTATATGCTTTTTTTGAAGTATCTCCAGCTTCAAAATATTTTTTTTCAAGCCACTTTTGATATTTTCCTGATTCAACTTCAATATGGTTATACTTTGTTGCTAACTCTTTTTTCATTACACTCACTTCTCCTTAATCAACAAAATCATTTTTATTCTTTCTAATATAACTTACTAATTTTTCATCTAGTTGGTCTTCTTTAATAGCATCTAAATAATCTAATGTGAATAAATCATAAGATGGTAATGGTTCTGCTTCTTCTTCCACATCAAAATCAAGCACATCGTCTTCTTTCATAAGAGCATTGTGATAGTCGATTAGTTTTTCAAGTACCACGACTACTGCCTTACTACATTCTACTTTTTGATAACTATCTATTAATAGTGGATAATATAACTGATTTGCCTCTGTAAAGAAATTAGCAAATGTGTTTCTGCCATTTTCAATTGCTGATTGAGCCAAAAAGATAGTATAGATTGTTTTTTCCCCATCAGATAAGTTTTCAAATATGTTTTCAAAGTCTTGATCTTCTTTATTCCAAACACGATAAACAATTGCCATTGTTAATTCTTCATCAGGTATTTGATCAAATGTTTGGCTATCAATTGTTTGGTATTTTTCTCTTTGCTCTTGAATACGTTCGAACTCTATCTTTTGTTGTTTCATTAATTTTCGATATGCAAAAATAAAATTAACAATCATGCAAGAAGCTAGGACTAATAAAAATAACTTAACAAATTCCATGTTTTTTCCTCCAATAAAAAAAGCATCCTATCTAAGGACGCTATATAACGTGGTACCACCTTAATTTACATAAATTTATTATGCCTCAATACTTTAACGCAGTATTACGTGTCTACCTACTAATCATTCAATAAACATGCTCCAAGGCTACCTTCATTTACCCACTCCCATCCCTTTTCAGCTTCCAGGACTCTCTTTTGGTAAAAGACTAAATTACTCTTCCTTTTCATAGCATTTACATCATAACAAAATATTTTGATTTAGTCAAACTAAATTAGTTTCACTTTTTGATTTCGTGAGCTATATTTAATTTCGTTATGAACTGCTGTGAAGAGTCAATATAATTCAATAATTTAGTAATTCGAATAACATTATCCACCTCATCTTTAGAAAATTCTAACAATGGAATACAAGTTAATAAACATGCTAATAACACTCTCTCATAATCGTAAAGCATAAATTTATGCAAATAACTTTCCACCAATAATCCATTTTCATATACCATTGTATCTTGGTGTAAAAATAAATCATATAAATCATAAATTGGTAAATCAATTCGTATTTTATCTATTGATAGCAACATATTAGCTTGCAAGGATATATGTTTAACATTAAAATTCATATACACTAATGATAAACGAACGGAAGTTAATGATTCAGAAATATTTTCAAATAAAGACAAGAAATTTCTGCTTTGTTCAAGCTGTTTTATAAATAATGGAAAGTTCAAAGCAAATTCCCATTCAGCAGGAGATTTAAAATAGTTAAATTCAAACTGTTGTAGCTTATTTGTATAGTACTCTAAACGAGCAACAATCATTTCATTAAGTTGTTCAATCATACTTTTAAAATAGCCTATATTTACTTTTAAAGAATAATACGAACGATTATGAATCATTGCTAACAAATAAAAATATTGACGTAACTTTAATTCTTTTACAATAAAGTCATCAGTGACAATCCATGGCATGACATAAAAATACTGATCCTGATAACTTGTTAAAAAATTTCCATCGCAATTTACAATAATTGGAATAAAGCAATCTAAATGTAAAGAATTCACATAGGGATAATGTTCTAATGACAACTCATTTCTAACTAATTTAAGAGCATAGAACGTATCTTTTGTTTTTATTTTATATACCTTTTGACTAACTTTAATTATTCCAATCGCATTAATGCTATAATAATAATTTAATTTCTCTCTCATAACATATATGGTATCACAACTAATTTACCAAGTTGTAAATCCATATGCTGATTATAATCTTTTAATAGATCTACTGGAATATTATATTTGTCACTAATTGCTTGATAAGTATCATCAGGTTGTACTACATAAATATGATAAGAAACGTATGCTGATTCATCTTCTAAATCATCAAAAAGTTCAGCCTCTAAATCAAATTCTTCATCATCTACAGTATCCTCATCGCTCACCTCAGTTAATAAACGAATGCTAGAAGAATCATCTACATCATCATATGTCAAAGGTGTAGGTGCTTTCTTCGTTGTTACTTCTTCTTCAGTAGCTATACTAACGAGTTGTTCTTCTATGTTTTTACTTTCTTCTTTTTCCCTTAGTGCTTCTTTATCTTCCTTTTTTATTATCTTTTTCTTTTCCACTACAACTTCTTTATTAACTCTTTTTAAATCTTGGGTTTTAGAACTATTATTTGATTTCTCTTCTATTACCTGTTTTACAGCATCTAACATAGACACCTCTTCATCATTTATTAATCGTTTTTCAGAAATTATTTTTACCTTTTCAGTGGTATCACAGCGTGCTGCTTCTGTTACCATTATTTTCGTTTCTTTTCGAATTGGCTCTTTTTTAGTTATTTTCGTTTCTTTTCGCATTGGTTCTTTCTTGATCACATTTTTAGTTTCTTTTAGTACTGGATTTACCTTTACAATTTCTATTTTGGTTTCTTCTGAAACTGCTGCTTCATCTATTACCTCTATTTTCGTTTCTTCTCGATTTGATTCTTCTTCTACTACTTCACTCATAATTTCTTCTCGAATTATTTCTGTTTCTACTTCCATTCCAGCTGTTTTACTTTCTTCCTGAATTAATTCTTCTTCTACTACATCTGCTATAGATTCAGTTTCTTCTCGAATTAACTCTTCCGCTTCTTCTACAATATCTGTTTTACTTTCTTCCTGAATTAATTCTTCTTCTATTACTTCTGCTGTAGTTTCAGTTTCTTCTCGAATTAACTCTTCCTCTTCTTCTACAATATCTGTTTTACTTTCTTCTAGAGTAGATTCTTCCTCTATTCCTGTATCCTCTTCTCGATTTTGCTCTTCTTTCTCTTTTTCCATTACTTCTGATGGAATTTCTGTGCTAGTCTTTTCTTCTCTAATCTCATCTGCTTTAGCTACTTCTACGACGGCTTCTACTCCCTCTTTTTCAATTGTTTCAATTGTTTCTATTATCTCTACACGTTCTTCCTCTTCTTCTTCAAATAATTCGATAGCAGCTACTTCTACAGATTGGTCTTCTTCTTGTTCTATTTCTTCCACTCGAATTGGTATTACTTTTTTTTGCTCTTCTACCACATCTTCTGCTAGCCAAACTGGTTCCTTCATAGCTTTAGCTACTTCTTCTACTCGAATTGGTTCTATTGCCACATCCGTTGCTTCTTCTACTTGAATTGGTTCTAATGTTGCATCAGTTGCTTCTTCTGCTCGAACTGGTTCTATTGCTTTAGTCACTTCTTTCGCCCAGACTGGTTCTTCAACTTCTATTTCTATTACTTCTTCCTCCAGTAAAGTACTTTCTTCTCTTATTTCTTCTACTGAATCTATTTCATTGCTATCTTCTTTGGTTGATGTATCTATATTATCTAAAATACCTCGAATTTCATCTAATAAGTCTTGTTCTACTAAAAGTGGTTCTTCCAACTGTTCTTCTAATGCATCAATATCTAACTCTTGCATTTCATAACTAATATATCGATTTTCTGCTTTTGATACACCATAGACACTAGCCTCAATGACGACATTGATATTACCACTTTTAATTGAATAGTCAAAATCTTCAATTTTAATACTAAAATCTCTTCGATCCAATACTTTTTCAAATGGTGCTAATACATCCAACTCCATTGTTTCATTAAATGTTTTTATCCCGTTTTTTCCAACATAATCACCAGTTATTTTAATATGACCAATTGCTCTAATCCCCGATCTTTCCATTTTATAATTAATACTATCATCAACAGCAATGGAAATTAACTCTTTTAAATCATGATTTAGATCTATTCCTTTTTCCAAAAATAATTTTTGCATAATACTCCTCCTCAATTATATATATACAAATTAGAAAAAATATATGCAAAAAAAGATGAGCCTATGCCTCATCTAGTTCACATAAATCAACAATTGCTTCCCAAACACTTTCTATTCCTATCTTTTTTAAACTAGAAAAGCGAATGAATGTGTCTGTCTCCACAAAGTTTAATTTTTCTTTAATTTTCTTTTCATTCTTTTTTAAATCATTACGTTTTACTTTATCTTCTTTTGTCCCAATGACAATTACTTTATATCCATAATACTTCATATAATTATACATCATAAGATCATCGTCTGTCGGTGTATGACGTAAATCAACAATTAAGATCATTCCTCTTAATGTTTTTCGATTGCTAATATAGGTTTCAACCATCTCTCCAAAAGATTTTCTAATATTTGCATTAACTTTAGCATAGCCATATCCAGGAACATCAACAAATCGTAATTCATCATTAATATTATAAAAATTCAATGTTCTTGTTTTTCCTGGAGTCGAAGAAACCTTTGCTAAACCAACTTGATTTACCATGGTATTAATAAAACTAGACTTACCAACATTACTTCTACCAGCTAAGCAAATCTCTGGAACACTTTCTTCAGGCCATTGTGATTGCCAAGCAGCACTTAGCATATATTTTGCCCATTTTACTTTATACATTTTGTACCTCTTTTACTCAATTTCACTACATTCATATGTAGATAACTCTACATTAACACTATTAATTAACCTAGTTTCACCAGTATCAAATTTTATTTGAATCTGTTCTCCTTCATAATCTGTCCAATTGCTAATATTATATTTTGAGACACTACCATCATTTTCTCGCACTAATGCACAACGAAATGTATATGTTGTATCAAAAACTGTTTTATTACCACAACCATTGATTAGTAATGCTATCAAACTTAGAACGAAAATCTTGCCGATTTTTTTCATCTTATCACCTCTAGCTACTATCATAACAAATTTCTAATAAAAAAAAAAGCTTAATGTATTTCCATTAAGCTGCACTATCATTATTAGCTATCGCATTTTCAAATACTGTGTCAATATGACTAGCTAATACAATTTTTAATTCATTTCGTACTTGTTCAGGAATATCACTAATATCTTTCTCATTTTCCTTAGGAATAATAATAGTTCTAATTCCAGAGCGATGTGCTGAGATTGATTTCTCTTTTAATCCTCCAATTGGTAATACCTTACCTCGTAGTGTAATTTCACCTGTCATAGCAATATCACTTCTTATTGGTTTATTTGTAAATGATGAATAAATAGCCGTTGTTAATGTAACACCAGCACTTGGTCCATCTTTTTTAACAGCTCCCTCTGGTACATGAATATGAATATCTTTCTTTTCAAAATCTTTATTTGTTAATCCATAAGTAGCAGCATTTGCTTTGATAAAATCTAACGCAATACTTGCTGATTCTTTCATAACATCCCCTAATTGACCAGTAATCACTAATTTTCCATTACCATCAAAATGGTTGACTTCAATTGGTAAAATGTCTCCACCAAATTGTGTATATGCTAAACCAGTTACTACACCAACTTGAGGATCTTCTAGCATACGATTATGTTCAAATCTAGCTTTTCCTAAATAATCTTCTAGATTACTAGAATTAATTTCGATTGATTGAATATTATCCTTTAAGATTTTTACTACTGATTTACGGCATATTTGAGCAATTAAACGCTCTAATTGTCGCACTCCTGCTTCACGTGTGTAATGTCGGATGATAGTATAAAGTACTTCATCACTTATACGTACTTGTTCTAACTCTAATCCATGAACAACAAATTGTTTAGGAATTAAATGATCTTTTGCAATGACTAATTTTTCTTGCTCTATATAAGAAGATAATTCAATGATTTCTAAACGATCAATTAATGGTCCAGAAATTGAATCTAATGTATTTGCAGTTGCAATAAATAATACTTTTGATAAATCATATGGTTCTTCTAAATAGTTATCAGAAAATAAACTATTTTGTTCTGGATCCAATACCTCTAACATAGCACTCGCTGGATCACCACGATAATCATTACTCATTTTATCAATTTCATCTAATAGGAAAACAGGATTAACAACACCAGCTTTTTTCATACCTTGAATGATTCTACCTGGCATTGAGCCAAGATACGTTCTTCTATGTCCTCTAACTTCAGACTCATCTTTCACTCCACCCAAAGAAGCCTTCACAAATTTTCTATCCAGTGCTCTTGCCACTGATTTTGCTAATGACGTTTTACCAACACCTGGTGGCCCAACTAAACAAATAATTGGAGATTTTAATGAATTTGTCATTTGCTTTACAGCTAGATGCTCTAAAATACGTTCTTTAACTTTTTCTAATCCAAAATGATCTTCATCTAAACGTTCTTCAACGACTTTCAAATCATTGTTATCTTCAGTTGTTTGATACCAAGGTGTATAAAGCAACCATTCTAAATAACTTCGCACCACATTCGCTTCACTTGAAGCAGGTGGCATCATTTCATAACGTTTTAACTCATCTAATGCCTTTTCCTTCACATGTTCAGGATAAGGATTTTTTTCAATTAGTTGCCTTAAATCTGTTGTATCATCTTCTCTACTTGGCGTGTCTCCAAGTTCTTCTTTAATTGCTCTTAGTTTTTCTCTAAGGTAGTATTCTCTTTGATTTTCGTCGATACTTTCTCGAACTTTTTTATTAATATTTTGTTCGATATCACTGATTACTTTTTCTTCTTCAATTTCACTAATGACAGCTAATAACCTTTTGTTAATATCGACTGTTTCTAATATCTCTTGTTTCTTTTCCAACTTCATTGGTAAATACATAGCAACTGTATCTGCAAACTTGTTAGAAGATACTCCTTTTGATAATGTTGCTAGTACATCGGCTGGAAAATTTGGAATTGAGTTTGATAATGATGAAATATGAGAAGTTATTTGTCTAACTAATGCAATTTCTTCATTTTGGTCGCCTTGCACAGATTCTTTAACTGCTACTTGTGCATAAATGCAACCATTGACAATATCTAAATTTAGTAATTCAACACGATCTAATCCAGTGACGGTTAGTTTAATTGTTCCTGAACTATTTCTTCTAATCTTCTTTTTAATCTTACATAATGTTCCATAATGATATACATCATCAAAGTCAGGCTCTTCTTTTGCTGGATCGATTTGTGAAACAAAGATAACATTACCATCATATAAGTTAGTTCCGTCGTCTATTGCTCTTAAACTTTTTGCTCTACCAACATCTAATGTTAAATCATTATGTGGAAAAACAACCATACCTCTTGTACATATTACAGGTAATGTAAGAATTGTATTTTCTTGTTCTGACATAATTGTACACCTCCTACATAGTTTAAAATAAGACGAAACTGTCTTATTTTACTCCTCTTATTAAATCAGAAGCTTTTCTAAATTTTAAATCTTCTTTAATCATATCTTTTTGTGCTTCTACATAGGTTTTAATTTGTTCATATTGTTCCCCATATGCTTCCGCAATCTTTTCAATTTCTGTAGCAACTTCTTCGTCATCTACTTCAATATTCTCTACTTTAATAACTTCTTCTAAAATTAAATTTAAAGCCACTCTTTTTTCTGCTTGTGATCTGAAATTCTCTCTTACTTGTTCTTCTGTTGTATTCGTAATAGAGCAATAGGTAGCAAAATCTAATCCTTGGTTTGTTATATTACGTTTTACATCTTCTACTATTGAATTTAGTTCATTTTCAACCATAACATCTGGTACGTCAACTTGGCTGTTTGAAATCACTGCTTCAAATAATTCATCTTGATATTTATTCTCTGCATCACGTTCTTTAGTATTTGCTAATTGTGTGGTAATATGCAATTTTAATTCTTCTAGAGTGTTAACACCATCAATATCAGCGTCTAATGCTAATTCATCATCAACCTCAGGTAATTTTTTTTGTTTAATTTCATGAACAGCAACTTTAAATACAGCTTCTTTTCCTGCTAAATCAGTCGCTTGATATTCTTCTGGGAATGTCACTGTAATGTCTTTTGTTTCATTTGTTTTCATACCGATCAATTGTTCTTCAAAACCTGGAATAAATGAACCAGAACCAATTTCTAATGAATGATTTTCACCTTTTCCACCCTCAAAAGCAACATTGTCTAAGAATCCTTCAAAATCAATTACGACAGTATCTCCATTTTCAATAGCCACATCATCTTCTTTTATAACTAATTCAGCGGCTTGTTCACGAATTTTGTTGATTTCACTATGAATGTCTTCTTCTGTTACTTCTACTTCATTTTTCACAATTCCTAAATCTTTATATTCTCCTAATGTTACTTCAGGTTTTACTTGGATTTTTAATGTTACAGCTAATGTTTCTTCATTAATTGTATCAACAATTAATTCTGGATTAGTAATTGGTGATACATCATTTTCTTTTAAAGCTTCTGGGTATGCTTTTTCTAAAACTGTATCCATCGCTTCATTAAGAATTCTAGCTACTGAAATTTCTTTTTTTAGTAGTGATATAGGTGCTTTTCCTTTTCTAAATCCTTTAATAGTTATATTTTGTGCCAATTTATCAAGTGCATTTTTTTGTGCAACTTTCCATACATCAGCTTCTATTTCTATTGTTAATTCTCCAACATTTCCTTCTAATTTTTTCCAATTTGATTTCATTTAAATACATACCTCCATGTTAATTACCTGTTAATTATACATGATATCATTTTTTTTTTCAAACAATTAACACTCTAATTGTTCAAATGCTAAAACACTTGATATAACAGCCTCTT
>Ga0153921_1001079_pt1 | contig 12754 bp, 13 predicted proteins | sample TSNJ005MetaG_FD_104691 | JGI IMG/M metagenome (GOLD analysis project Ga0153921, IMG submission 104691) | Attine ant fungus gardens microbial communities from New Jersey, USA - TSNJ005 MetaG | ecosystem: Host-associated > Fungi > Mycelium > Unclassified | place: USA: New Jersey, Brendon T. Byrne... | reverse complement strand
GGACGGCGCGCACTCCCAGCGCGTCCAGAGCAACGATGTCTTCGTCCGTCGCATCGAGTGGCAAAGCAGTGACGCCCACCCAGCCTTCGCCGAGCTCGGACAATGCGGCTTTCAGGTATTCCTGGTCATTGCCCTGGTACGACGCTGTCACCACCGCGCCGCCGTCCACACTCAGGCCCTTCAGCGAGGCAATCCGGGCCCGGTAATCGGCCACGGTGAAGGGCTCAGGCAGGTACCCGTGATTCTCGACCAGCGGGAAGCGCGGGTCGATGATATGCACATGGGCGTCAAACACGGGGTCTATTTTGCCCTGTTGCCTTGGGTCCCCGCACACACCACCGGCCCGATGTGACCTGGGTCGCGTCGGGCCGGTGGAGGGCTTGTGTTCAGTTACTTCTGCGCACTCAGTTCGCGCGGTCGGGCTCCGACGCCTTCAGCATGTCGTGACGCTCGACGACCTTGATGCGCTCACGGCCTTCGGGCTCGCCCAGGCTGCGCTCGTGCGCGTCGAGGCGGTACCAGCCCTGCCAGGTCGTGTACGGCACCTGCTTGCCTTCGAGAAACTCGATGACGGCGTTCTCGTCGGGGTTCGCGGCGCCGGCGAAGCCGACGGAATCCTCGAGAAGATTCGCGACGGTTTCGTTGGCGTCACCCTTCGTGTGGCCGATGAGGCCGACGGGGCCGCGCTTGATCCAGCCGGTGACGTAGGTGGCCGGCATGAACCGGGCTGCGCCCTCGGCGTTGTCGTCGGCGACGACGCGTCCGGCGTCGTTGGGGACGGTGCCCGCCTGGTCGTCGAACGGCAGCTGCGTGACGTTCTGCGAGAGGTAACCGACGGCGCGGTACACGGCCTGGACATCCCAGTCCTTGTACGTGCCGGTGCCCTTGACGTTGCCGGTGCCGTCGAGCTGAGTGCGCTCGGTGCGCAAGCCGACGACCTTGCCGTCTTCACCGAGGATCTCCGTGGGAGATTCGAAGAAGTGCAGGAACAGCTTGTGGGGGCGGGCTCCGACGTCGCGAATTGCCCAGTCCTGCAGCGTATTCGCAACCATGTCGACCTGCTTGGAGTTGCGGCGAGCCTGCTCGGAGCCCTCGTCGTAGTCGATGTCCTCGGGGTCGACGATGACCTCGATGGTCGGGGAATGGTCGAGCTCACGCAGTTCGAGAGGCGTGAACTTGGCCTGGGCCGGGCCACGGCGTCCGAAGACGTGAACCTCGACGGCCTTGTTGTTCTTGAGGCCCTCGTAGACGTTGGCGGGGATCTCGGTCGGCAGCAGTTCGTCGCCGGTCTTGGCGAGGACGCGGGCGATGTCGAGCGCAACGTTGCCCACGCCGAGGACAGCGACCTTCTCGGCTTCGAGCGGCCACGTACGCGGCACGTCGGGGTGGCCGTCGTACCAGGAGACGAAGTCGGCCGCGCCGTAGCTGCCGTCGAGTTCGATACCCGGGATGCCGAGCGCGCGGTCGGCGTTGGCGCCGGTCGAGAAGATGACCGCGTCGTAGAACGACTGCAGGTCGTCGAGGGTGATGTCGGTGCCGTAGTCGATGTTGCCGAGTAGGCGGACCTGAGGCTTGTCGAGCACCTTGTGCAGAGCGGTGATGATGCCCTTGATGCGCGGATGATCAGGCGCGACGCCGTAACGAATCAGGCCGAAGGGCGCGGGCATGCGCTCGAAGAGGTCGATGCTGACGCCGCGGCCGGAGACTGCGGTGTCGGATTTCATGAGGGCGTCGGCGGCGTAGATGCCGGCGGGGCCGGCGCCGACGATCGCGACCCGGAGTGGGCGGTTGGAGTCAGTCATCGTGAGGACAGCTACCTTCTTCGAAGTTCGGACAACATATCGACAAGTATCCAATTTAGCCGAACCTAAGCACAGTGCCTCGGTTGCGGCCGAACGGATCCACACTCTCACTCGATCGGTTGTGGGTAAACCTATTCTTTCTTCCCATTCTCCCGTTGTCTCGGGTATTCGGGGTAGGGGCCTGGTCCTTGACGGGCCACAATTTCAAGTTGTGGGGGAGTATTGGCGTTATGAGTGACGAGCTTCGCGAATCCGACAACATCGATGGCAAGAAGGCGTCTGCGGGGCCGTTCCTCTTGGCTGTCGCCATCGTCGCCTTGATTCTGGGTGGAATCTTCGTCGCATCGTGGATCTCGCCGGCCGAGGAGAACGTCACCGAGTCGGACCGCGTGAGCCGCTCCGTCACCGACTACGTCGATGCCGAGAATCGAAATGACGCGGAGACGGTCAAGACCCTGACCTGCGCGAGCTTCAATTCGAGCACTGGTCCGATGGCCGGCGTCGACGGAACGGTCGAACTGAAGGGTGTGGACGGGGTCGTGGTCAACGGCGATCGCGCCCGGGCCGACGTGACGATCACCGGCGGCGGAGCGGGCGAGCGGGTCTCGACCTGGGCCCTGACCCGCGACGGCAACCGTTGGGTCGTCTGTAACTGACGGCCCGCTCAGGCGCTCACGGCAGTCTTGTGAAAACATGGACTACGTGAGTTACGCAGGCGATCTGACGCCGGAGCAAGCCTGGGAGCTGCTCCGCGAAAACCCCGACGCCGTGCTGGTCGACGTGCGGACCGATGCGGAGTGGAAGTACGTCGGTGTCCCCGATGTTTCCTCCCTCGGCAAGCAGGCCGCACTGATCGAATGGGTGAGCCACCCGACCGGCGCGCGCAATGACAACTTCGTCGACCAGTTGAAGGAAGCCGGCATCACCGCCGATTCCTCCGGGTCGGAGCGTCCGGTGATCTTCCTGTGTCGATCCGGACAACGTTCCATCGGTGCGGCGGAAGCTGCGACTGCGGCGGGCATCGGCCCGTCGTACAACGTGCTCGACGGGTTCGAAGGCGCATTGGGTGCCGACGGACATCGCGGACTTGTAGGTTGGCGGGCCATCGGCTTGCCATGGAGGCAGCAGTGAGCGGAATTCCCCAGGGTGGCGCATTGCAACGAGCGCTGTCGGACGACGTCGGTCTCGGCACTCTCGGTGTTCGCGGTGGACTGATGCGTACCGGGTTCGAGGAGACTTCCGAAGCGTTGTTCCTCAACTCCGGATTCGTCTACGAGAGTGCAGAAGCCGCCGAACAAGCCTTCACCGGCGAGGTGGATCATTTTGTCTACTCCCGCTACGGCAATCCGACGGTCAAGATGTTCGAAGAGCGTCTGCGTCTCATCGAAGGCGCGGAAGCCTGCTTTGCGACTGCCAGCGGAATGTCGGCTGTCTTCACCGCGTTGGGCGCGCTGTTGGGCAACGGCGACCGATTGGTGGCTGCGCGCAGCCTGTTCGGATCCTGCTTTGTCGTGTGCAACGAGATCCTTCCGCGCTGGGGAGTCGAGGTCGTCTTCGTCGACGGTGAAGACAACGCGCAGTGGGAAGAAGCGCTGTCGGTGCCGACCACTGCGGTGTTCTTCGAGACGCCGTCCAACCCGATGCAGTCCCTCGTCGACGTTCGGCGGGTGTCGGAGCTTGCTCATGCTGCCGGTGCAAAGGTAGTGCTGGACAACGTCTTCGCGACGCCGCTTCTGCAGCGCAGCCTCGATCTGGGTGCCGACGTCGTGGTGTACTCCGGTACCAAGCACATCGACGGTCAGGGCCGCGTGCTCGGCGGCGCGATCCTCGGAACCGAGGAATACATCAGCGGTCCCGTCCGAGAACTGATGCGGCACACCGGTCCTGCGCTCAGCCCGTTCAATGCGTGGACTCTGCTCAAGGGTCTCGAGACCATGCCGGTCCGAATTCGGCATTCCGTGGCTTCGGCACTCGAGATCGCCGAATTCCTCGAAGGGCACTCCGGCGTCAAGTGGGTCAAGTATCCGTACCTGACTTCGCACCCGCAGCACGAACTCGCGAAGTCTCAAATGAGCGGCGGCGGAACTGTAGTCACGTTCGAGCTCAATGCGCCTGACGGCGAGGGCAAGAAGCGGGCGTTCGAGGTTCTCAACGGCCTGCGCGTCATTGACATCTCCAACAACTTGGGAGATTCCAAGTCTTTGATCACCCACCCCGCAACCACAACGCACCGGGCGATGGGTCCGGAAGGCCGTGCAGCGGTGGGTCTTACAGACGGCGTTGTGCGTTTGTCGGTGGGGCTGGAAGATACCGCCGATCTCTTGGCTGATCTGAAGCGAGCCCTCGGCTGATCCGGTAGAACGCCTTGCCCTCGAACTTCGTTTGGCGAGGCGTTCTACGGCGCAGGTGTCAGACCCAGTTGTTTGACGTCGATCGTCAACGCCGTCGTATTCAGTGTGAGGCCTGAGCTTGTCGTGTCGGCGGGGTAGATCGTGAACAGCACCTGCGCGGTCAGGTTGGTGTTGTTCAACGCCGATGTGACCGGGATGAGGTTCGGCGTCGGTGCCGTGCTGTCGTACAGCAGATTGTTGCTCTGATCCGTGACGTACGTGCGAAGGTCGATGTTGGCGGCTGCGAGCCCGCCGCTCAACTTGGTCTTGTCGACTGTCACGTTCGCTTTCAGACGAGGGCCGGTGGACATCACCTTCGAATCGCAGAAATACGTGTAGTTGAATCCGGGCTTGAGTCGGTAGGTAGTGATGTCCGGGATATATACGAGTGGATTCGGATTGGTGGGCGCGTTGACGTAGACCTGCGAATACCAGCCCCCGCCGCTCGTGGTCACGCATGCTCCCAGATCCAGGGTCCCGGACTGGACAGCGGCGCTCGTCAGGGTCGTACTGTCCGTCCATTTCGCCAATGTGCCCGAGCCGCCGAGCAATACAGCTCCGGCCGCGGCGACTGCCATGGCGGCTTTCGTCGTCTTTTTCATCACGGCACCAGGGCCTTGATCTCGTCCGGAAGTTCGCTCGGGGCAGGAGATTCGGCCCAGACTCCCGCTGACGTGTCGATGACGGTGACGCCGCCACTGGTGATCACATACAACTGATCGGTTCCGGTGAGCCAGTGGAGGACAGCGTCGGCGTCGACGGTACCTCGATACACCTCAGTTCCTGATGAATTCGACACGGACACAACGGGTCCACTGGCAGTCGAGAGCTTCTGGGCGCTGAGACCGGTCGTGGTCACCGGGGCGTCGATGGGAACCTCGCTCGGGGTGGTCGTAGTTGTTGTGGGCGCCGTTGTCATGGTCGTTGTTGTTGTCGTTGTGGACGGAGTAGTTGTAGCCGGTGACGAGGTGGTTGTCGAAGGTGTAGTTGTGCTGGTGGACGTCGGGGCCTGCGAGGTTGTTGATGCGCTCGGAGTAGTCGTGGGTGAAGGTATGGTCGAACTGACCGCTGCGGTGGAGGTGGTGGTCGTCGCACTCGGAGCTTGTGCAACCAGCGCCGAACGAGCGGCCGGAGCTGAGGCTGCCGTGGTTCCGCTCGTGGGTCCGGATACACACGCCATGTCATTGAGGATGATGAGCAGTGTCGAACTGCTGATGCGGTACCCGGTGTATTCCGGTGTCACGTAAGTTCCAACGAGTCCGTGTAATTCGACGTCGTAGTTCGTGTTCGACAGGAGAATCCCGCCGCTCGGCAGATCGGACAACGTCAGGGTCGTCGAGAGGCCGGTCACGTCTCTGATCAGCGGAGGTTGGGTGGTGTTGGTTGCGTTTCGGACGATGATTCGAAATGTATCCGTGGCAACGCCAGGCCAAGCGAGCACGACGGAAGTTCCCTTGTCCGAGCAGGTCATTGACGCGGGAGGTTTCGGAAAGCTCGCAGCAGTGGTGAACGAAATGCTTCCCGCTGTCGCCATGCCCGTGAAGGCGGCCTGGGTTCCGCCGATGTTCGCAATGCCCGCCACGCTGAGACCGACCGTTGTCAATGCGATGATTGCCTTGAAGGCGTGGGAATCGCCGTGCGCGTCCTGACGATCCAGCCTGGGTTCCCCTTCATCCGGTCTTTTCCGTGGGCGAAATGCGATGTACAGCAGTCCTCCGACAGCAATCGCACCAAGCACAAGCCCACTCGGTCCGGACAGCCAGACGGCCACGTAGCCGAGGCGGTTGATGCTGAAGAAAACTCGATCCGCTTCGGTGATGACGTAAGGATCTGGGTCTGTGACGGGATTCGCGTCGCCGCGCAGCTGTGCAATTGCAAGATTGTTGCCTTGCTGCTCGACCGTCTCGACACGATGGGTGATTCGAACGCCTTGGTTGTCGTAGACACTGACGATGTCACCGACCTGAACTTCCGAAGCAGGCACGGTGCGCGCGAATGCCAGAGCACCGGTCTCGATCGTGGGAGACATCGATCCGCTCTTGAAGATCAGCGGAGTGATACCGAAAGCGAAGCCGGCAATGAACAATCCGATGGATGCCAGACCGGCGAGGGCACCGAGGGTGAGCAGAAGTTCGTGAATCCGACGTGGCGTCGAGGCTTTCGGTGACATCTTCGTGTGTCGTGACACGGCGCTCACACCTTTGCCGAGAAGTTCAGGACGATGCTCGACGAGCTGCTCGTCGGTGGGGTCGGACTCGTCGGAAGCGTCACCGAGACACAAAGATTGTCGGTTGCCCCGATAGCCAGAGAACGGTCGGGCGCACCGACCGCCTGATTTGTGGTGAGTGTCAGCGGTAAGGACAACACCACATTGCTGCCATCTGTGCATTTGTTGGCCACAGTTCCGTTCAACGACACAGTCATCCGCAAGTAGGTCGTCAGCGCGCCGCCGCTGGTGGAAGTAATCGTGTATTTCAGAGGAAGATTCACGCCTGCCCCCACGTTGTTGACTTTGACGATGGCGGAGTTCGAGTCGCCGGGAATCATCCCGGTTTTGCCGAGTTGGCTGAAGTTCAGTGTCGTGGTCAGCGTGGGTTGGATTGTGGTATTCAACTGCAGATTGATCGACCCGGTCGTGATGTTTCCCGAAGTCGCAGTCGCGGAAGACGTCCAGGCCGCGAGCGTGGTCACACCGCCGACGCCAAGCACCATCCCCAGTGCGAGCAGCGCGCGAAAACGCGTGCTGGTCAACAGGTGACGAATCCGGTGGACCGGACGGTCAGGGCGCGAGGGCATCGTGCTGGCCTTTCTCGTTCTGGTCGGAGTTGGGGAGGTTGGAAGCTGAAGGGTCAGGAGCCAATCGTGCTCGAGCTCGCTCCTTCCGGCCGTCACGGATGCCGCTGATCATCATGTAGGCCGCGTACAGCAGTAGTGCTGTCACGACTATCACCACGATCACGGTGCGCTGCTCTCCGGTGAGCCAAGTGTTGACGTAGCCGAGATACGGAAGGCTGTACCAGACCTTTCCCCGGATCTGTACTGGCCGTACTTCTTTCTCGTCGCGTTCACCATTCGCGTCGCCCTGAGTGATGAAAGTTCGTTCACCCTTTTGGTTTTCACTTGTGGCGATGATCCGGTGCGTGACGACGGTCGGCTGACCCGATTCCAGCTGGTACGTAATAGGTGTACCGATCCCCAGTTCGGACGGATCGACAGGTTTGACGACGACCAGTGATCCAGGGTTGTACGTCGGGCGCATCGAACCGGTCAGAATCGTGAAGCGCTGCGCTCCCGCGAAGAAGGGGATGACAATGGTTGCGACGATGACTGCCGAAATCGCCAGCAGCAGTGTCCAACTGACGATAGAGGTGACCCACCACAGAGGGCCGGTACGTTCACCGCGTTTGGTCGAGTGTTTCGTCATGCCGCCCCTGCCTGGAACGTGAAGGTGGCGTTGGTCGTCTGACCGGAAACCGCACCAACACCCACCGTGAGCCGCAGACACAGGATGTAGGTGCCACCGGCTGCGAGCGGAGTCGGCATGTACGCGGGGGAAACCGGGTACTGCAGCGATGCATTCATCGATCCGGACGTCACTGGGGTCACTGCCGGAGCCGCGGTGTTGACGCCGGTCGGGCAGGCGCCTTCGTTGTCGACTCCGTACGTGGTCAACGTGAATCCCGGAAGTGCGCTCGTCGACTGCATTCGCCACTGCAGAGGATCAGACCCCGAATTCTTGACGGTGAGCGGAGCTTGCACCGTGTTTCCCGGGACCACAGGCGTCGTGGCCGTCGTCAAATTCGCCAGGGTGTACGCCGCACTGGTTCCGGCCGATGTACCAACGGTGAGGTTGACGCTGGCAGCGGTTGCGGTCCCACCACTCGCGCTCGCCGAATCGGACCACAGCGCGAGCGACTGCTGTGACGATGCGAACACCGCTACAGCAGCCACCGCGACTGCGATCGCTCCCCAGACCTTTTCCCTCATGAAATTACGGAGCCGGAGTCAGCGCTGTCTGAGTGACGACCAGCTTCATCGCCGCCAAGTTCAGCGACTGATTCTGCGCGACCTGGTTGGCCACCTCGGTGAAGTTCAGACGGACTCCGACGTGCACGATCGTGCCGTTCTGTACCTTGGTGATCTGTGAAATCGGGTTGCCACCAGCGTCCTTGATGGTCGTAACCGGCTGTACAGCGGCGGCAAGTTCGGCGCTGTTGGCACCTGGAACGATGCCGGCCGTATCAGCGGTCAGAACAGCCGCGAGACGATCGCCCACTGCGGTCACTGTGACGTCGCAGGTGTATTCGATGCTCTCGGTCGTGACGATGCGGTAAGCCGAGATGTTGGTGATCGCGGTCTTCGTCGGGTTGAGGGAGTTCCAACCGCCGCCGACCGGTGCGCAGGCGCTCAGGTCGAGTGCACCGGAAGTGACGGGTCCGCCGCCACTGACGTCGGCCGAGTCGCTCCACACAGCGAGCGAGCCCGCACCGCCGAGGAGGAGGGCGCCGGCCGCCGCAGCAGCGATCGCGCCCTTGGTCTGCTTCTTCATGAAAATCTCATTTCATGTCTGGGACCCGAAATGGGTCGTTCAGACATGAGTATCAGCCACGGCAAACGATTCGTTACTACTTTTTCTCAAATTTCTTTTTGGACTGTGATCCACCTATTGTCGGGGGTGTATTCGCCTCTGACCTGCGAATAACTATCAGTACGCAATCTTCCTTCGAAAGAAACCGCTTGTTTGTCCAGCTGGACAAAGTGGACGAGTCGGATCCTGGCAAATCTAGTGTTTTTTACCAGTTAATTACCGACTCGCGGTTTTGTTTTGCAATTGAATCAATTGTTTGCGGTGCTACGGAATGGATCGGTTGTCATTCCTACAAGATCGGCGACCGACTCGAGAACGACTGTGGGTCGGTACGGGAAGAGCTCCACCGACGCGCGGGTCGAGATCCCGGTCATCACCAGAATCGTCTGCAGTCCGGCTTCGAGGCCACAGACGATGTCGGTGTCCATCCGGTCGCCGATCATCAATGTGTTGGCCGAATGAGCGCCGATGGACCGCAGGGCAGAGCGCATCATCAAGGCGTTGGGCTTGCCGACGTAGTAGGGATCGCGTCCGGTTGCCTTGGTGATGAGAGCGGCGACCGAGCCGGTGGCCGGCAGCGAGCCGTCACGCGACGGCCCAGTGGCGTCGGGGTTGGTGGCGATGAACCGCGAACCACGCTCGACCAGGCGAATGGCGGTGGTGATCGCCTCGAACGAGTACGTGCGCGTCTCGCCGAGTACGACGTAGTCGGGGTCACTGTCCGTCAGGACGTAACCGATGTCGTGCAGGGCAGTGGTCAGGCCCGATTCGCCGACCACGTAGGCGCTGCCGCCTGGCCGCTGGTTGGCCAGGAACGTCGCGGTAGCGAGCGCTGACGTCCAGATCGACTTCTCCGGGATGTCGAGTCCCGAATTGAGCAGGCGTGCTCGCAGGTCACGCGGGGTTCGGATGGAGTTGTTGGTGAGCACCATGTACGGGATGTCGTTCGACGCCAGCTCTGCCAGGAACGTGTCCGCTCCAGGTATCAAGTGCTCCTCGTGGACGAGAACCCCGTCCATGTCCATGAGGTAGGTCCAACCGGTCTGATCTTCTGTACTGGTCATGACTCCAGTATGTGCGGGTGCCGCCCGATGTGGGCGATCAAGCGAGAAGGCGCCACAGCCCGATCAGGCCGACGACGACAATCGTGTAGCGCAATGCAGTGGGGGACAGGCGCCGTCCGTAGCGGGCGCCCAGGACGCCACCGCCGAGCGAGCCGACAGCGATCAAACCGGCTGCTGCCCAATTGATCTGATCGAACGCCAGAGTGATGTACATGCCCGCTGCAACGATGTTGACGAGCAGTGAGAGCAGGTTCTTCGCGCCGTTCATGCGTTGGAGGGTTTCAGGGAGGATGGCACCCATCACACCGATGAGAAGGATGCCCTGCGCGGCAGTGAAGTATCCGCCGTAGATGCCGACCGCAAAGGTGCCGGCGGTCAGGAGCATCAGCCTCTTGGTGGACAGCGTCGTTTCTTCGGTTGAACGCTTCTTGGCCCACGCCTGGATGCGTGGTTGGAGGAGGACGAGCGCGAGAGCGAGGACCAACAGCACCGGAACGATGGTTTCGAACAGTTTCTCGGGTAGATGCATGAGCAACCAGGAACCGAGTAGTGCCCCGGCGAGTGACGCCGGAATCTGCCACTTCAGTCGATCCCACTGTCCGGACAGCTCGCGTCGGTAGCCCCAGGTGCCGGAAACTCCGCCGGCGACGAGCCCGACCGCGTTGGACATGGTCGCGGTCACGGGCGGCATGCCGAAGGCGACCAGCGTCGGGAACGTGATCAGCGTTCCACTGCCGACCACGGCGTTGATCGCGCCCGCACCGATGCCGGCCAGCAATATGAAGAAAGCGTCGAGTCCACTCACTCCGCAGACGGTACGGCAGAGGAAAAGTCGGTCCAGACGGCGGTCCCGGTCTTCGTTCGAACACTCTATTGAACACGTCGAACGCGGCTTCTGACACCGTTGAAATCAGTGCGATTTCAACCTGGTTGATCTTTCATTTCCCTTGCAGTGCAGGGAAATACAACATTTGACGACTAGACATTTCGGGTCTAGTCTTTGCTCACCATCCAGAGCGACCGAGAGACCTGGCTCGTCGACGTCGCAGCAACCCCCCGAGCGATCGGGAGCGGGTGCTACCGCCAGGACCGATGGAAGGCATCACATGGGTTCCACTTCGCACGCTCCGCACAGGCGCCGCCACATCGATCTGTGCCGCACCGCTTCGTGTCACTGTCGCTGACCGAACCGTCGTCTTCGCAACTCGAGCTCACCAACTCGAGACCACAGCTGCGTTCCCATTCCCCGAAAGGTCTATTCGTCATGTCCACTCCGTCAGGTAGCGCGCCGTGAGCGCGCCCACCGATGTCCGCCCCGAAAAGTCGGTGTCCGAGCCGCAACTTCCGGACTCGGAGCTTGTCGTTGCTCGCACCTGGCACCCGCTGCGCTGGGTGATCAGTGCGGTCGTGCTGGTACTGCTTGCTCAGTTCATCCACGGACTCGTCGTCAACCCCGGCTGGGACTGGCCGACCTTCGCGCAGTACTTCACCGCGAAATCAGTGCTCGCCGCGCTGTGGATGACGATCAAACTGACGCTGTGGGGGACGATCCTCGGATTCGGTCTCGGTGTTTTCCTGGCACTCGGTCGGTTGTCGAAAAACCCGGTCCTGCAGGTGATCGCTTGGACCTACATCTGGGCCTTCCGCTCGATTCCACTCATCGTGCAGCTGCTCTTCTGGTTCAACATCACATACCTGTACCAGACGCTTTCTCTCGGAATACCTTTCGGGCCCGAGTTCTTCACCTTCCAGGTCAGCGGTGTGATCGGCGGATTCACCGCGGCAGTCATCGGTTTGGCGCTGCACCAGGCTGCATACTCGGCCGAGATCATTCGCTCCGGAATCATTTCGGTGGATCACGGCCAGATCGAAGCTGCTCACTCGCTCGGTATTCCGCGCAGTCGCCAGTTCTTCAAGATCGTTCTCCCGCAGGCAATGCGAGCGATCCTCCCCAATGCCGCCAACGAGGTCATCGGACTCTTCAAGGGAACGTCGATCGTCTCCACCATGGCAATCGCCGAACTGTTCTACCAGGTGCAGGTCATCTTCGGCCGCAACGGACGAGTCGTGCCCCTGTTGATGGTCGCCACGATCTGGTACATCATCCTCACGACGTTGCTCTCGATCGGTCAGTACTACGTGGAGCGCCACTATGCACGAGGATCCGCCCGTGCGCTTCCGTTGACTCCGGTACAGAAGGCGCGCAAGAAGTTCGAAGAGATTCGCGATGCGCGTCTCGATATTCCGAGAGGTGCGACCCGATGACCGCAGAACTGACCGAAGAGACGGTGTATGCCGTCGAAGCGCGCGGAATTCACAAGTCGTTCGGCACGCTGGAAGTACTTGCAGGCGTTGATCTCCTGGTCCGCAAGGGTGAAGTGACCGTCATTCTCGGTCCGTCTGGTTCCGGTAAGTCCACCTTGCTGCGCACCCTCAATCACCTCGAGAAGGTCGACCGCGGGACCGTGCGGATCGACGGAGAACTGATCGGGTACCGGCGCAAGGGAAATCGGCTCCACGAACTGCGTGACCGCGAGATCCTGAAACAGCGTTCGCACATCGGATTCGTGTTCCAGAACTTCAATCTGTTTCCGCACCTGACCGCGCTGGAAAACGTGGTGGAAGCGCCGCTCTCGGCCCAGAAGCGTGATCGTGACGAGGTGTACCGCGAGGCCCGCGCACTGCTCGAGCGAGTGGGAGTGGGGGACAAGGCGGACGAGTATCCCCGCCAACTCTCCGGTGGCCAGCAACAGCGCGTCGCGATAGCGCGAGCGCTGGCACTGCGGCCGGCGGTCATTCTCTTCGACGAGCCGACGTCGGCGCTCGACCCGGAACTGGTGGGCGAGGTTCTCGAAGTCCTGGCTCAGCTGGCTCGTGACGGCGCCACCTGGGAGATCGTCACGCACGCGG
>Ga0153921_1001078_pt1 | contig 12756 bp, 13 predicted proteins | sample TSNJ005MetaG_FD_104691 | JGI IMG/M metagenome (GOLD analysis project Ga0153921, IMG submission 104691) | Attine ant fungus gardens microbial communities from New Jersey, USA - TSNJ005 MetaG | ecosystem: Host-associated > Fungi > Mycelium > Unclassified | place: USA: New Jersey, Brendon T. Byrne... | reverse complement strand
GAATTGACTTCCATACGATTGGCTACCGTTCCGGCGAAATGGCTGCAGAGATCCTGAAGGGCGAAAAGAAGCCTGGCGACATTGCAATCGAGAATCCGCCAGAACTTAAGCTGTTCATCAACAAAGAAGCAGCAGACAAACAGGGCGTCAAATGGAATGAAAAATGGGATAAAGATGCAGAGATTATTAACAAAAAATAATTTTTTTACGGATTCACCTATAGTATGATATGAGGGGAAGCGGGCTGAGCCTGCTTCCCCATTGAAAAGTTTGGCCGGTTTTCCATAGGAAACCCGGGTCGCGAGAAGGAGGACATCATGTTTATTTCTTTATTCACTTCAGTGGAATCAGGTATTATCTATGCAATTATGGCTTTGGGGGTTTATCTATCCTTCCGCGTCTTGGATTTTCCTGATTTGACAGTAGACGGCAGTTTTGTAACCGGGGCAGCGATCGGAGCAGTCGCGATCATGAATGGCGCTTCCCCCGTTTTGGCAACAATTCTGGCAGCTGTAGCCGGTTTTGCCGCAGGTTGCCTGACAGGCATTCTGCATACGAAAGGTAAGATCAATCCGCTTCTTTCAGGGATTTTGATGATGACGGCCTTGTATTCTATTAACCTGCGAATTATGGGTCAGCCGCAGATCTCGATGCTGAACGAAAGCACGCTGTTTACACAGCTTCGTGATTTCTGGCAGGGACTGGGGATTGATTCTGCTCTAAACAGCATGCTGACTTCACTCGGCATGGACAGGGTTCCGCCGACATGGTCGATTTTGATTGTCATGCTGATTGTCACACTTGTAATCAAGTTTCTGACAGATTATTTCCTGAAGACCGAGGTCGGCCTTGCATTAAGAGCAACAGGAGACAACAAGCGGATGATCCGCAGTTTTTCTGCCAATACAGACAGGCTGATTATCATTGGCCTTGGCCTTTCCAATGCATTGGTGGCATTGTCCGGCGGGCTGGTTGCCCAGTATGGCGGTTTTGCGGATGTCGGCTTGGGGATTGGTATGATCATCATTGGTTTGGCATCTGTCATCATTGGTGAAGCCTTGTTTGGAACAAAAACGATTGCGAGAACAACGCTTGCTGTAATCGGCGGATCCATTGTGTACCAGATTGTCCGCACATTTGCCCTGCAAGTTGAATTCCTGAAGACCGGCGATATGAAGCTAATCACGGCTCTGCTTGTCATCATTGCACTTGTGGCACCGAAGCTGTGGAAGACGCATAAGGAAAAGAAGCGCAGGCTCAGAAAACGGGCAGCCATGCAGCAGCCAGAAGCTGAGGGGGTACAGTAATGCTGGATCTTAGGAATATCGTTTTGACCTTTAATGAGGGAACACCTGATGAGAAAAAGGCTTTGCAGACCATCAATCTTCATTTGGCAGAAGGCGACTTTGTCACCATCATCGGCAGCAATGGAGCCGGTAAGTCCACGATGATGAACGTGATTTCGGGAAACCTGATGCCTGATGCCGGGCATGTCGAGATTGCCGGCAAGGAAGTGGTGCATCTCCCGGAATATAAGCGTTCTGCATACATTGGCCGGGTCTTCCAGGATCCGATGGCTGGCACAGCGCCGAGTATGACGATTGAAGAAAATCTGGCAATGGCCTATGCCCGCAACAAAAAGCGCGGCCTGTCAGCAGGCGTGACGAAGAAGCGCCGTGAGCTTTTCGTGGAGTATCTGAAGACACTCCATCTTGGGCTTGAAGACAGGCTGACCGCAAAAGTCGGACTGCTTTCCGGTGGAGAGCGGCAGGCGCTTTCGCTGTTGATGGCGACATTCACCGAGCCGAACATTCTGCTCCTGGATGAGCATACAGCAGCGCTTGATCCCTCGCGTGCTGAGCTGATTACCAAGCTGACGAAGGAAATCGTCCAGAAGTTTGGCCTGACCACACTGATGGTCACGCATAACATGCAGCAGGCACTCGATCTTGGCAATCGCCTGATTATGATGGACAAAGGACAAATCATCTTTGAAGCATCCGGTGAAGAGAAAGCTAAGCTCACGATTGCGGACTTGATGGCAGAATTCCAGCGCATTCGCGGGACACAGTTTGAAAGTGACCGTGCGGTGTTGGGTTAATTAGAAGAGGCAGCAAGAGAGAAAAGCTCTTGCTGCCTTTTTGCTTTGATTAAAGCATTTCAGGTCACTGACCAAAATGAAACACCCCGAAAGCCTTGAGATATTCAGGCCTTCGGGGTGTTTTCATTGAGATTAGCGGTGCAAATGGTCGTCTGTCAGATTGTAGGTGCCGGCATCCTTGCCAAAGTAGCGATTGTAGCGGCCTTTGAACTTGCCGTACAAGTACGTAATGACAACTTTGAGGATGGCATAGCCAGGAATGGCCAAAACAACACCGAAGATGCCGAACAGATTTCCTGAGACAAGTAACACGACCATAATGGTCAGCGGATGGATCTGCATGGTTTTCCCCATGATGTTCGGAGAAATGAAATGTCCTTCAAGGAACTGGACTGCTGCCCAGACGATGGCCATTTTCAGCAGCATCACAGGAGATGTCACGAGCGCAATGATAATCGCCGGAGTGACGGCAATCATCGGTCCAAGATACGGAACAACACTCGTTACAGCGGCAATAATCGCAAGTGTAATGGCATAGTCGAGCCCGATAATCAGGTAGCCGATATAGAGCAGGAGACCAATACATGTTGCCACAATGATCTGTCCTTGAATATAAGAACCGACCTGGAGATCCATATGCTTCAGAATATGGTTGGCATCATTGCGGAATTTTGGCGGCAGCAGCTTCAGACAGTACTGCTTGAATTTCTCGCTGTCCTTCAGAAGGAAGAACAGGAAGAATGGGAATGTAATCAGCGCAATGACAATATGTGTCAGGGTACTGGCAAAGCTCACCAGGCCTTCTGTCGCACCGCCGACATATTTCACGACATCGGCAGGAATGTTGCTGAGTTTCGCTGTGACCCAGTCATAGGCATCATCATAATAGCTGCCCAGGAATGAATCGTCGATCCAGGTTTTGAACCCGGCGCTCATCTTGTTGATATAGGTCGGGAAGTTCTGTGCCAGATCAAGCACCTGTGTTTCAATCGCCGGAGCTGTTACAAGCACAAGCCCCGTAAGCAGGCCAATAATGCCGAGAATAATGATGATAATGCCCCAAATGCGGGGAATGTGCAGCTTCTCGAGCAGGTTGACAATTGGGTTGAGCAGATAGTAGGCGATAAAGGCCAGTATGATCGGCGGTCCGATCGTGGACAAAATGACGAAGATCGGATGGAAGATAAATGATACTTTGCTGTAGATATAAACGGTTACACCGACCAGGATTGCGACGAGGAGCATAAAGACGATGTTGTGCCCGCCAAAGAACCGGATCAGCCTTGAAGAAGGAAGATTGTCCATGCATTTCACCTATTTTCAGCTATTTTTTGTTTTCAGCTTTCCACTATGTATATACCCTGTCTAAATGATTTAGCTCACCTTCTTTCTTGATTATAGTAGAAGCCAGTCTATAGCGCCAGCAAACAAAAGCAGGAATTTTAAGAAAGCGGGCTTTCTTTTTTTATGTTAACTGTTATATATTATATATAACAACTATAAGGGAAAGGAGGAAGTCCATGATCATCCAGCTTAATTTCGAAGCCGAAAAACCAATTTATTTGCAGCTTGTCCATCAGATCATTGAAGGCGTTGCTAGCGGAAAATTGGAACCTGGTGAGACACTTCCGTCTGTCCGCGTGCTGGCTGCTGACATCGGTATTAATCTTCATACAGTAAATAAAGCTTACCAGCAGCTTAAACAGGACGGCTTTATCCTTGTTCACCGGAGAAAAGGTGTGATGGTCAACCCTGAAGGAACAGAAAAAACAGATGGGTCCCATCAGCGTAAACTTGAAGAAGCACTCAGGCCGTTTATTGCCGAAGCGATATGCCGGGGGATGGATGCCGAAGCGTTCAAAGAATTAAGTCAGAACATCTTCTCAGATATCAAGGAGGGAAAACAATGAACATGGAATTGTTATTTATGGTTGGCATGATGCTGTTGATTGCTGTGCCGCTTAGCTTTATCCCGTATTGGACACGCAAGACGGAAAGCTTTGGAACGGCTATCCCGGAAGAATATTATTGGAAACCAGAATTAAAGAAAATGAGAAGCCGGTTCGCATTATTGGCAATCATCATTCATGTTTTGCTTCTGGCAGTATTTCTGATACTCGGCACACTCGTCTACACGGAAGAACAGTCAGCAGGTGTGCTGCTCGGTGTTATCCTTTTCTTACAGCTTGCCGGGAATTTTTTGCTGTATCTCTCTTTTTACAAAAAAATGAAACAGAAGAAAGCTTCTTGGAATCTGTCTGCTGAAAAAACAGGGATGCTTACAGTTGATACGAAATTCCGTAAAGTGAGACTGATCTATTCCAATACCTGGTTTTTAATTTCTTTTCTTATGGCAGCAGCAACCATCTTGATCACATTTAAATACTACGGCAAAATACCCGAGAAAATACCGATGCAATATGACTTCTCAGGCAATGTGACCAGCTGGGCGGAGAAATCATACCGGTCTGTTCTCGCACTGCCAGCTATGCAGCTTCTCATGACAGCCTTGTTTATCTTCATCAATACGATTATTGACCGGGCTAAGCAGCAGATCAGTGCAGCCAATCCGGAAAAGTCGCTGCAGCAGAATATTATATTCCGCAGAAGATGGTCGCTGTATATGATCGTCAGCGGAAGCCTGCTTGTGCTGATGTTTGCCCTGATCCAGTTTAACTTTATATTTGAACTGAACCCGACTCTGGTTTTCGCTATGGTCATGGTTCTGGTCGTTTTGATGGTAATTGGCGCCATCGTGCTCTCCGTGACAACAGGGCAGGGAGGGAGCCGCGTTAAAGGTTCTCCGTCTGAATCCGGTGAACAGAAGCTGGGGCGGGATGATGATAAATACTGGAAGCTCGGCGTGTTTTACTTCAATCGCCAGGACCCGGCTATTTTTATTGAAAAACGCTTCGGTATCGGCTGGTCGAATAACTGGGCACACCCGATTTCATGGGTATTTATCATTGTTATTTTAGTTGTCTTTGTTGCCGTACCGCTTCTGCTCCTGTAAAAGACGTACATGAGCTGATCAGGCTTGAATATGCTATACTTGTGGAATAAACAAGTAAAATGCAAACAAGGAGTGAAGAACGGATGCTTCCATGGATCATCGTGATTGCGGTCATTGCAATCCTTGTCATCTTCGTCATTGCCAGCTACAACAGCCTGGTCAAATACCGGAACTGGATTGGAGAATCATGGAGCCAGATTGATGTCCAGCTGAAGCGGCGCCATGACCTGATTCCGAATCTGGTCAACACGGTCAAAGGCTACGCCAAACACGAACAGGAAACACTGGACAAAGTCATTCAGGCACGCAATCAGCTCGTACAAGGCAGTCCGCAGGAGCGGATTGAGGCAGACAATCAGATCCAGGGTGCCCTGAAATCGATTTTTGCCCTGTCTGAAGCCTATCCGGATTTAAAAGCGAACCAGAATTTCCTTAAACTTCAGGAAGAGCTGTCAACTACCGAGAACAAAGTCGCTTACGCAAGGCAGCTGTACAACAAAACGGTTGCAGACTATAACATCAAGCGGGAGTCGTTCCCAACGAACATTCTTGCTGGCATGTTTAACTTTACAAAACGGGATACGCTCACGATACCAGAGGCTGAACGGGAAGCGCCGACTGTTACATTTTAACGGGGGAGAGGCATGTTATTTCAGCAGATCGCTCAAAATAAAAGAAGGACATTCTTTCTAGTCATACTGTTCAGTGTCCTGGTGCTCGCTTTAGGCTGGGCTATTGGCTACCTGGTTAACAATGACTCTGTATCCGGGGTATTGATTACGCTCGTCATTTTGGTATTTTATGTGCCGATCACGTATATGACTGCAAGTTCCCAAGTGCTCAGAATGTCAGGCGCACAGGAAGTGACAGAAGCGGAGGAACCCGAGCTCTATCATATTGTGGAAGAGCTGGCGCTTGCTGCCCGCCTGCCGATGCCGAAAGTGTATCTCATCCAGGACCCTTCTCCGAATGCATTTGCTACAGGGATCAAGCCGGAAAAGGCAGCTGTCGCCTTTACAACAGGATTGGTCAGCAAGCTCAACAGAGAAGAACTGGAAGGTGTGGCAGCCCATGAACTCGGGCATATCCGCAATTATGATATCCGGCTGATGACCGTGTGTATTGCTTTGGTCGGTGTGATTACACTGATAGCTGAATTCGGGTCCAGAATGCTCTTTTTCGGGGGCGGCCGCCGCAACAATGATCGCAATGGCAGAGCGAATCCAATCTTGCTGATTCTGGCTCTCGTATTTGTCATAGTGGCACCAATTGCCGGTCAGTTTGTCAGGCTTGCTGTCTCAAGGAACAGAGAATACCTGGCAGATGCAACAGCAGTAGAATTCACAAGAAATCCTCAAGGTCTGATTCATGCCCTGGAGAAGATCAGCGCAGATCCGCATGATGTGCAGGAGGCGACAAACGCAACAGCGGCCATGTATATTTCGCCGCCGCTTGGGAAGAATCGGCGCAGCCGAGCCAGCCTTTGGGCGACACATCCGTCAACAGCGGACAGAATTGCCAGACTTGAGGCCATGTAAAAAACTTCAGGCAGACAAGTGGAGCAGGAATCCAGCTGGATTCCTGCTCCCTTTCTGCCCCAATACAGAACGAAGAAGGAGACAGCCATGCGCAGCATATTGGATTTGCAAGTGGAGGACAAGCACGAAGCCCGCTACCTTCGAGGCTATCCGCTTATCTCAAGAGATGCAGTTCAGCATCCGGATCAATTAACAGAAGAAGGCAGCATCATTCAGCTGTTCAGTTCGAAAGGCAAGTTTCTGGGCAAAGGCTATTATGGTGAACAAAATAAGGGGATTGGCTGGATTTTGACGGACAAGCAGAACGAGAAGATTGACCAGCTGCTTTTCAGCCGGAAGCTTAAAACGGCCTTTGAGAAACGAAGCAGTTTGTTTGCTGACCCGGAAACAGATGCATTTCGCATCTTTAACGGAGAAGGAGACGGAATTGGCGGCCTGATCATTGATTATTATGGAGGCTATCTCGTTATACAATGGTACAGTGCCGGCATGTATTCGTTCAAACGGGAGATCATCTCAGCCCTTTCAGAGCAGCTGGAATTTCGTGGTCTCTATGAGAAGAAGCGCTTTGACACCAAAGGCACTTATATGGAGGACAATGACTTTGTCAGCGGTGAAGAAGCGCCATCTCCGTTAGTCGTCAAAGAAAAAGGCATTCGCTATGCAGTGCACTTGAATGACGGCGCGATGGTCGGCATTTTTCTGGACCAGCGCAATGTCAGGGAAGCGGTTCGCCATGTCTATGCAGAACCGGACAGCCGGGTTCTGAATACCTTTTCTTATACAGGTGCCTTTTCAGTGGCAGCGGCACTGGCCGGGGCGCATACGACGAGTGTCGATCTGGCGAAGAGAAGCAGGCCAAAAACACGTGAACAGTTTGAAGTGAACGGGCTGGACCCGGACCAGCATGATATTGTCGTCATGGATGTGTTTGATTACTTCAAATATGCGATGCGCAAGAACCTGCTGTTTGATATGGTCATCCTTGATCCGCCAAGCTTTGCCCGCTCCAAAAAGCGGACATTCAGCACAGCAAAAGATTATCCGGCACTTCTTGAAGATGCCATTGCCATTACAAAAAAGGGCGGCATCATCATTGCCTCAACGAACAACGCGAGCTTTTCAATGGATAAGTTCAAAACATTCATTGCCGACGGTTGTCAGCGTGCCGGATCAACCTACGCCATCCGCAGCCAGTATGGTCTGCCGGAAGATTTCACCACCAACAAAAGCTTTAAAGAAGGCAACTATCTGAAGGTTGTGATCATTGAAAAGCAATCCTGAAAAAACACTCCGGAAAATGCTCCGGAGTGTTTTTTTAGGTCGTTTGCAGTCCTGTTTGATCAATTTTTAAAGCTGCAACTTCATAGCCTTCCAGCAGTTTCTGCATGCCGGCGGCAACTTCACTACCTTTGCCCGCTGGAACAAAGGAAATGGTCGTCGGGCCTGCACCGCTGATGACTGTCGCATAAGCGCCAAGTGATTTGGCTTTATCACGTATCTCGACATAACGCGGAATCAGCTTGGCACGGTATGTTTCATGGAACAGATCCTGCTCCATCATTTTACCGGCCAGCTCATAGCTGCCATCCATAAATGCAGCGATCATCAAATTGCTGATGGCACTTGCACGGGTAGCCGTATCACGCGTATAGGAATCAGGCAGGACCTTGCGCGCATCTTCTGTCTTCAATTCAAAATCCGGAATGTAGACGACAAGGTCGACATCGAGCTGCGGCAGCTTGATGCAGTCTGTCTGGTCATCCATCTGAACCGCGACGATAAAACCGCCGTACAGGGCAGCAGCGACATTGTCAGGATGGCCTTCAATGTCGACCGCATATTTCAATTTTTGCTGATCTGTCAGTCCAAGCCCAGCTAGCTTATTTGCCAATTCAATGCCTGCTACAATAGCAGAAGCGCTGCTTCCCATACCGCGGGCAAGGGGAATCTCGCTTTCTACTGTAACGACAGCAGCTGGCAACGGCTTGCCGCAGGAAGCTGCGACCTTTTTGGCAGTCTGGTAGATAAAATGACCTTCGTAATGAGGCACATCAGGAAGGAAGGGAGATTGATGTTCAAACTTCCATTCCTCCCCTGGTGCGACATGCAAAGTGAGATACCGCTCGATTGCAATTCCGGCCGAGTCAAAACCGGGACCGATGTTTGCTGAACTTGCGGGAACTCTGATTGTAAACTTGCTCATGCTTTTACCGACACCGCTTTTTCGATGTAGGCAGCAATAACTGCTTCATCATTCGGCAGGGATACAGGCTCTACAGTAAGGTGGTCAATCGCTGTCTGCGGATCTTTCAGGCCATTGCCTGTCAGAACGGCGACAACGGTGCTGCCCTTGGCAATATTGCCGGCTTTTACTTGCTGAATGACACCGGCAATTGAAGCACAAGAGCCAGGCTCTGCGAAGATGCCTTCCTTGCGCGGCAGCAATTTGTGAGCAGCAAGGATTTCTTCATCCGTAACAGATTCAATTAAGCCATTTGATTCGTCGCGGGCAGCAACTGCAAGCTTCCAGCTCGCGGGGTTGCCGATGCGGATGGCAGTTGCAACGGTTTCCGGGTTGGCGATAATCTGGTCTTTTACTATGGCAGCAGCACCTTCCGCTTCAAAACCGTACATTTTCGGCAGGCCGGTCTGTTTTGCTTCATTGTACTCTTTGAATCCCTTCCAGTAAGCACTGATGTTGCCGGCATTGCCGACCGGGATGCACAGATAGTCCGGAGCCTTGCCGCCGAGCTGTTCCACTACTTCAAAGGCAGCTGTTTTCTGGCCGTCCAGACGGTGCGGGTTTACAGAGTTTACGAGTGTAATAGGAAGTTTCTCGCTGACATTCTTAACGATTCTCAAGGCATCGTCAAAGTTGCCGTCGATCTCAACGATATCTGCACCAAGCATCACGGCCTGTGCAAGCTTGCCAAGAGCGACCTTTCCTTTAGGAATTACAATGATGGCACGCATTCCTGCTTTAGCGGCATAGGCTGCAGCGGCGGCTGAAGTATTGCCTGTTGAAGCGCAGATGACTGTTGAACTGCCATCTTCCTTCGCCTTCGCTACAGCCATAACCATACCGCGGTCTTTAAAGGAACCGGTCGGGTTGGCGCCTTCAACTTTGCCGTAAAGTTCAATACCCAGTTCAGCAGACAGGTGCGGGAAGTGGACAAGCGGTGTATTGCCCTCCTGCAGTGTCAGAGCAGGTGTTTTCTCTGTGACTGGCAAAAATTCTTCATAATGTTTGATCAGGCCCGGCCAATTCATTGTTCGCCATCTCCTTCTACTCTATAGTAGCTTTTTACGGTTTCTACGACATTCAAGTTTTCCAGTTCGTTCAAAGCTTTTTTGAATTTATCATCTGATGTCTTGTGTGTCACAAGGATAATTTCGGCAAGTTCCTGTTGCTGCTTGCGCGGTGTCTGCAAGATTTTCTCAAAGCTGATGCCGATCTCGTTGAAGAGCTGAGAGATGTTGGCAAATGCTCCGACCTCGTCTTTAACATGGAGGCGCACATAATACTGGCTGAAGCGCTCTTCCGGCGGCATCAGCTGCTTTTTAAAGCGTGGTTTGATGAAGCGTCTTCCGTTAACGCCGAGACGCATGTTTTTAATGACAGCAACAACGTCAGACATGACAGCTGTAGCGGTCGGCAGGCTGCCTGCGCCAGGTCCGTAGAACATCGTTTCGCCTAATGCTTCTGCATTGACATACACAGCGTTGAATTCATTCTCAACACCTGCCAGCGGGTGGTTCTCAGACAGAAGTGTCGGCTGGACACTGACTTCCACCTGGTGTTCATGGAAGTTGGCCAAACCGATCAGCTTCATCACGTAGCCGAGCTTCTTGCCGTATTCCAAATCCGAGAGGGAAATGTTCGAAATGCCGCGAACTTCTACATCATCCAAATCAAAATCAGTCAGAAAAGCAAGACGGGCCAGGATGACCATTTTTCGTGCGGCATCCAATCCTTCGACATCAGAAGTCGGGTCAGCCTCAGCAAAGCCAAGTTCCTGTGCCTGTTTCAGCGCCGTCTCATAGGACATGCCTTCTTTGTCCATCTTGGTCATAATGTAGTTCGTTGTACCGTTCACAATGCCCATGACCTGCTGAATGCGGTCTGAAACAAGGCCATCCTGCAACGTGCGCAGGAGCGGAATACCGCCGCCGACACTGGCTTCATAATACAGATCGCAGTTGTTGGCGCTGGCTGCTTCCTGCAGCTCAGGACCATGCAGGGCAATCAGGTCTTTGTTCGCTGTAATGACATGTTTGCCGTTCTCGAATGCTTTCAATATGTAATTGCGCGTTTCTTTAATGCCGCCCATGACTTCGACGATTACATCAATTTCCGGATCGTCCAATACGTCGTCAGGACTTGTTGTCAGAAAGGCAGGATTTACTTCCGCTCTGCGTGCTTTTTCAATATCGCGAACCAGGACACGCTTGACGCTCACACTGCAGCCAAGCTGGTGCACGAGCTCTTCCTGGTGGTTGGTAATAATCTGAATGACCCCCGAGCCGACAACTCCAAGGCCTAATAAACCTACCGATACGTTTTCCTTCAAATTCGCCACCTCATTCTTTCTTCCTGTTAAGCGACATTCTGCTTATACTTAATAGCCATTATAAACATGAATAGTCGCTTTTTTCAATAGTTTTCGGAAGTGGCACATTATTTAGGCAAATGAATTAATGATAAGTTCAGGTGTAACTGTTAAAATAAAGGGAAGTGACTAGATATGAAGGGTTGGGAAAGAATGGTTAAAGTGGTTTTTGTCTGCCTGGGAAATATTTGCAGATCGCCTATGGCGGAAGCTGTGTTTAGAGATATGGTACATGAGGCAGGCTTGGAAGCTGAAATACAAGTAGATTCGGCCGGCACGTCCGACTGGCATATCGGCGAGGCGCCGCACAAGGGCACGCTGGAAATCTTAAATAAATATAAAATCTCGTCAGAAGGCATGCATTGCAGGCAATATGTTAAGGAAGACCTTGATGCATCTGATTATATTATTGCGATGGATGCGTCAAACGTAGAAAATATGGAAAAGATTCAGGAGGCGGTCGATTCTCCAAAAGTATTCAAGCTGCTTGATCTGGTTCCGGAAGTCGAGAACAAGGATGTGCCGGACCCTTATTTCACAGGTGACTTTGAAGAGACATATGATCTTGTCACGAGAGGCTGCAAAGCGCTGCTCAGCCGGATTAAAGAAGAACAAAGCTTGTAAAACGCCCGCTGCGGGCATTTAAATTTCCATTATAATGTTAAAAAGCTTCTGGAAATCGACTATTTCCCTATAGAATATAGTATAATTGACAAGATGCACGACATCTGAGTACAAACCATTTAAAGGCAGGTATTAAATCATTATGGGGACCTGGTACGAGCTGATTGCGCATTACGGATACATCTCCATCTTCGTGATTTTGGGAATTGGGATTGTCGGGTTGCCAGTACCTGATGAAGTGCTCCTGACGTATTTGGGATATTTAACTTCCAGCGGCCAGATGCATTTTTCTCTAGCATATATATCTGCACTGCTTGGGGCTTTATGCGGCATCACCCTGAGCTACTTTCTCGGACTTAAGCTTGGTGAACCATTCCTGAGAAAGTTCGGTTCGAAGTTATTCATCAAAGAAAAATCAATCTTAAAAACAAAGCGGCTGTTCAGCCAGTATGGACCGTTTGTGCTGTTTCTGTGCTATTTCATCCCTGGTGTGCGTCACATCGCTGCCTACGTAGCGGGCATTACCGAGTATTCGTATCGGCGTTTTGCATCCATCGCTTATTTGGGTGCAACTGCCTGGGTTACCGTGTTTCTGGTGCTTGGCAACCGTCTCGGCAGCAAATGGGAGCTGATTTCTACCCATTTGCACCAATACGCTTTGTTCATGCTGATCCTGGCTGTTCTGGTAACCGTCGGTACGATTATTTACAAGAACGTGACAAACAAACAGCGCAAAAACTCCTGTTAGCGCCATTTGCCGATCGTCTGTCCCATCAGCACTTCACTGCCGCATTCTGCAAGCGGTGTGAAGGATGGATTATGTTCCAGAAGCACAATGACTGTAGAACCGAAAGTGAAGCAGCCAAT
>Ga0153921_1001077_pt1 | contig 12756 bp, 11 predicted proteins | sample TSNJ005MetaG_FD_104691 | JGI IMG/M metagenome (GOLD analysis project Ga0153921, IMG submission 104691) | Attine ant fungus gardens microbial communities from New Jersey, USA - TSNJ005 MetaG | ecosystem: Host-associated > Fungi > Mycelium > Unclassified | place: USA: New Jersey, Brendon T. Byrne... | reverse complement strand
GGGCGCCGGACAGGCCAAGAATCGTCAATGCCACAGGTGTCTAGCCTCTTTTAGTCTGCATGCAGGCGGGTTGCGCCTGAAAAAAGTGTGCTTCCTACCTGGGCAGGAAACAGCTAAAGGGCGGGATTATAGCTCAAAAGCAGTGGGAAGCTGTTAGCGGCGAGCGGCAAGAGGGACTAGCGGAAGATCTCGATGCTGCCGTCCTTGTTCTGGCGGTAGATCGTATAGGGCAGTACCAACGTGTCCAGTACGCCGGAGGCGGCGAATTCGATGGCGATGACCGGGAAGGCATTGCCGGCGGCGTCGGACACGCTTTGGTCCTTGAGGCTTTTTTCAGGCCTGGGCTCGCCATTGAGCGAACAAAACCCGTAGATCACCCCGCTGTAGATGCGCGGAACGTTCTCGCAGTGGCTGCGCGAATCCTTGAGGTTCTGGCTGGCCACGGCGTCCGGGCGGAACACGGTATTGATCGTTCCGCAACCGGCCAGCGCCAACACCGCTGCCAGGCACACGACTATCGACGTACTCCTCACGTACAACTCCTTTTGACCCATCGGCCATTGTCATGGGCGGGGCTGACCACGCTAACATCGGGACGTGTGTGAGCCCAGCGCCAACGCGCCGACGGGTTCCGTAGGCCGATTCCTAAATGAAATAAATCGCCCGAGTCACTAAACTCGCGCCCTTTTGCGCGTTTACACCCTAAGCGCCACGGATTCCGGCTGAACCATGACCCCGCTCACTCGCTTCACCCTGTTGCTACCCGGCCTGCTCGCCCTGTGTGACACCGCCCGTGCACACGACACCGCCCTGATCCTCGACCCCAGCGTCGTCACCGGCTCACGCAGCGCCAGCCCGACGTTCGATCTGCCGTACTCGGTGGACGGCATCAGCCGCGAGCAGATCAGCGACGGGCAATTGGGCATCAATGCCTCTGAAGCCCTGTCCCGCGTGCCAGGCCTGGTGGTGCAAAACCGCCAGAACTATGCGCAGGACCTGCAGATTTCTTCCCGCGGCTTCGGCGCGCGCTCGGCGTTCGGCGTGCGTGGCATCAAGCTGATTGCCGACGGCATTCCCGCCAGCACCCCGGACGGCCAGGGCCAGGCCGCGACCTTCAACCTCGACACCGCCGAACGCATCGAAGTGCTGCGCGGGCCTGCCGCCACGCTGTATGGCAGCAACGCCGGCGGCGTGATCCAGATGTTTTCCCGCGACGGTGAAGGCCCGCCGCGCATCGGCGCCGAAACCCTGGTGGGCAGCGACGGCCTGAACAAAAACCACTTGAGCGCCGAAGGCGCCGCCAATGGTGCGGGCTTCGTCCTCGACGCCTCGCGCATGGACACCAACGGTTATCGCGACCACAGCAGCGCGCGCCGCGACCAGACCTTCGCCAAACTCAATTTCCAACCCGATGACGACAGCAAGCTGGCGCTGATCTACAGCAGCCTGGAGCAAAACGGGACGCAGGACCCGCTGGGGCAGAAATGGCAGGCGTATAAGGCAGACCCTCGCTCCGTGGACCCCGCCGCGTTGCAGTACAACACGCGCAAAAGCATCGATCATCAGCAATTGGGGATGAATTACGAGCGCTACATCGGCGATGCGACGTTGCAGGTGAATGCGTATACGGGGCGCAGGAGTGTGATTCAGTATCTGTCGATCCCCAAACTCACCCCGTCCAACGAACGCGGCGGCGGCGTGGTGCAATTCGACCGCAAGTTCTACGGCGGCAGCGTACGCTGGATGCAGCCCATCGACAGCGCGCCGGGTGAGCTGACGATCATCACCGGGCTGGACTTCGACCAGAGCGAAGACAGCCGCCACGGCTACCAGAACTACAGCGGCACCACCCTTGGCGTAAAGGGCCAGCTACGCCGCGATGAAATCGACACGGCGCGCAGCCTCGATCCCTACCTCCAGGCCAACTGGGCCCTCGACCGCTGGACCCTGCAAGCCGGCATCCGCCACAGCACCATGCAACTGGACGTCGACGATCAATTCCTGAGCAATGGCGACGCCAGCGGCAGCAAGACCTACCAGAAAAACACCCCGTCGATGAGCGTGATGTACGCGTTCACGCCCGAGTTGCACGGCTACGTCAGTGCAGGCAAAGGTTTCGAAACCCCTACCCAGGCAGAATTGGCCTACGCGCCAGGTAATGTCGAAGGCTTCAACTTCGGCCTGAAACCGTCCGAAAGTACCCAATATGAAGTGGGCCTGAAGGCCCAACTGAACGACACGCGGATCAACGCGGCGGTGTTCCAGATCACCACCGAGGACGAACTGGTCGTCGACCAGTCCCTGGGCGGGCGCACCAGCTACCAGAACGCCGGCCGCACACTGCGGCGCGGTTTCGAACTGGGCATCGAGAGCCAGTTGGCCGAACACTGGAGCACCAGCCTTGCCTACACCCGCCTGCAAGCCACCTATGACAGCGACTTCATCGGCGGCGGCAAGCCCGTCGACAAAGGCAACTACCTCCCCGGCGTGCCGCAAACCACCCTGTTCGCCGAACTGAACTGGAAGCCACGGGACTGGGTCAGCACGGCCATCGAAGGCATGTACCGCAGCAAGGTCTACGTCGAAGACACCAACCAGCAACACGTCGCACCCGGCTACAGCGTGTTCAACTGGCGCGCCCGTTTCGAGCAGAAAGTCGAGCACTGGACCTTCCACCAGACCCTGCGCCTGGATAACCTGCTCGACCGCCAGTACGTCGGCTCGGTGATCGTCGGCGACGGCAACGGCCGCTACTACGAAGCAGCGCCCGGACGCTCCTGGTATGCGGGAGCCGGCGCGCAATACCAGTTCTGATGCGTTTACCGAACTCAAGCAGCCTGCCGCTGCGCCAAAAGCGTTCGCACGCCTGTTTCAGCAAGCGATGCCCATGAAGCGCATCGCGTCACGTGTGGAAAACGGCACCTACAAACCCCGCATCATCCGGGTCAAGGCTGAATAACCCCGGCTAGTTGCGCTCCAGCACACGGCGACTGGCAAAGCTGAAGGTCAGCACCACAAAAATCAGCACGCCGGTCGCCACCTGCTGCCAGTAGAAATTCCAGCCGATCAGCAGCAGGCCGTTGGCGATCACGTTGATAAACAGCACCCCCAGCAAGGTGCCGGGAATATTCGCCCGGCCCTGTCGGCTCAACGTCGTGCCGATGAACACCGCGCCAATCGCATTGAGCAAAAACGCATTGCCGGACAGCGGCACGTAGGCGCTGACCGTCGAGCTGAGCAACACCCCCGCCACCCCGCAGGCCAACGCGGTGGCCAGCGCCACGACGGTCACGATGCGCCGCACCGACAACCCCGAGTAATACGCCAGCAGCGGCTGGGTGCCCTGGGCCAACAACTCACGACCCAGGCGCCCGCGCGCAAGTGCCAGGCCGTAGAACAGTGCCAGCCCAAGGACGATCAGCAGCGGGGTCAGGCCGGTCAGTTCAGGCTTCACGTCCTGGGCGATATAGATCGGCTGACCGCCGTCCGACAGCAACTGCTGGGCGCTGGTGCCGATAAACAACGTCCCCAGGGTCGCCAGGAAAGGGCTGATGCGCAGCCCGGCGATCAAGCCGGCATTGAACACCCCGACCAGCAACGCAGCGACCAGCGCCCCCGTGGCAGCTACCGCCCAGCCATGCCCACCATTGAGCAGCACGACGAAGCTGAAACTGGCGAAATCCAGCGCGGTGCCCACCGACAGGTCGATACCGCCGGCGGCCACGGCGTAAGTCATGCCGATGGCGACAATCGCCAGCAACACGAAGTTGTTCAGCAGCAGGCTGTGCAGGTTGCCGGCGCTCAGGAACCCTGGCGCCTGCACGGCGAACACCGCGACGATCAGCGCAAACACCAGCGGCAAGGTCAGCGGCAACAAGGCGCGCAGGTTCATGGGTGGGCTCCTCGGTTCAAGGCGCTGGAGGCGGCGACCACCAGCAAGATCAACACGCCTTGCACGCCATTGACCCAGAAGCTCGACAGGTTGAGCAACTGGAAGCCATTGATCAGAAAACCGATCAACAGCGCAGCGAGCAAAGTGCCCGGGATACTCGCCACCAGTCGCCTGGAAAACACCACGCCAAGAAAAGCGATCGCCACCACCGACAGCAACATGTCGCCGGAACCGGTGGTACTGCCGCTGAAAAATGCCGCCGAACACAGCGCGGCCACGGCGGCGCAGAGCCCCGACAGCAGGTAGCTCGAGAGCACGTAGGCCGGCACCCGGATCCCGGCTGCCTGCGCCGCCTGTGGGTATTCGCCGACCGCATGCAGGCGCAGCCCGTAGGCCGAATGCTGGATCAGCAAGGTCAGCACGCCCGCCGTCACCAGCAGCACCCACGCCAGTGCCGGCACCGCCAGCCAGGTGCCGCCGCTGAGCAGGTCGAGCAGCGGCGAGTCGGTAGAGACCACGGTGTTTTCCGTCAGCACCAGCTCCAACCCGGCCAGTACGTTCATGCTCGCCAGCGTCGCCAGCAACGGTGGCAAGCGCAGCAGCACCACCGCCAGGCCGTTCAGCACGCCGACCGCCAGGCCACAGCCCAGGGTCAACAGCACGCTGAGCCAAAGCTCCAGGCCGGCATTGTTGAGCCGGCTGAACACCGCCGCGCACAGCCCGAGATTGGCCGCCAACGACAGGTCGAGTCCGCCGGCCACCACATTCGAGCCGCCGCCGATAATCACGCAGGTCAGCCCGAAGGCCAGCACGCCGAGGATCGCCGACTGGCTGAACACATTGGCCAGGTTACCCACCGACAAAAAATTCGGTGCGGCCACGGCAAACCCCACCAGGATCGCCAGGAACACCCCTACCGAACCCCGGCGCAGCACCAGCACCCACACGCGTTGCGAGAACCCAGGCGTCGCGACATCAAGCATGTTCGACCTCCCGCGCCGGCAGCGCTGCAGCGGACACGGCCCCTGTCGCACAGGCCAGCAACTGATCGCTGTCAGCCTCGCCGGCATGGAATTCACCGGCGATCTCGCCACGATGCAGCACCACAATTCGGTCACTGATCCCGAGCAACTCCGGCAAGTCCGAAGACAGCACCAGCACCGCCGCTCCTGCTTCCACCAGGCGTCCGATCAAGCGATAGATCTCCACTTTTGCGCCCACATCCACACCCACGCAGGGCTCATCCAGCAGGTACACGGCCGAGCGCCGACTCAGCCATTTGCCCAGCGCGACTTTTTGCTGGTTGCCGCCGCTCAGTTGGCTGACCGCCGCGTGTGGGCCGGGCGCCTTGATCGCCAGTTCATCGATCAAACGCACGCTCTCCGCGTGCTCCTCGCGCCGACTCAACAGCCCCCAGCGACTGAACCTTCCCAGCCCCGCCAGCGTGAGGTTTTCCAGCACCGACAGCAGCGGCGAAATGCCCTGGCTCCGCCGCTCTTCCGGCACCAGGGCGATGCCCGCGGCAATCGCCTGGCCCGGCGAGCGCAGGCGCAACAGGCGCCCGTCCAGGTGCACGCTGCCGCTGTCGGCGCGCTCCACGCCGAACAAGGTCTTGAACAACTCTTTGGCACCTGAGCCGACCAGCCCTGTCAGGCCGACGATTTCTCCGCGGCGCACCTGCAGGTCAATCTGCCGATAACGCCGCGCCAGTCTCAGCCCGCGCACCTGCAACAACGGCGGGCCCAATTCGACCTTGGCCTTGGGGTACATCTCCTGCACCTCGCGGTTGACCATCAGCCGCGCAATCTCGGCGCTGGAGGTGTGTCGTGGCTGCACCACCGCCACGTCGCGGCCATTGCGCAACACCGTGACTTCATCGCACAGGCTGTCGATTTCCTGCAGGTAATGGGAGATGTACAGAATCGACAAACCCTGGTCACGCAGGCGCTTGACGATGCGCAGCAACTGGTCGACTTCACGCTTGACCAACGCCACGCTAGGCTCGTCGAATACGAGGATTTTCGGCTGGCGGATCAATGCCCGGGTAATTTGCAGCACTTGGCGCTCGGCGCTGTTCAGCTCGCCGACCAAGGCGCCGGCCGGCAGTTGCAGATCAAAATATTCGGCCAGCAAGCGCTCGGCTTCACGCTGCTGTCGGCGCCGATCCACGAACGGCCCGCGGCACAATTCATGGCCGAAAAACAGCGCCTCGCCGACAGTGAAACTCGCCGGCAGCAGGCGCTCCTGATGGATGAACTGCACGCCCAGCGCATCCACCTGGCGCGGCGACAAGGAGGCATAGGATTGGCCGTCGATACTGATCTGTCCCGCATCAGCCTTGTGAAGGCCGGCAAGGATCTTGATCAAGGTCGACTTGCCCGCGCCGTTCTCGCCCACCAGCCCGTGAATGCTGCCACGCTCGACCTTCAGGCTCGCATCCTCCAGCGCCTGGGTGGCACCGAAGCGTTTGCGCAAGTGCTGCAGGTGCAATGCCGCCATCAGTCACCCCGCAATTGCTGGACCTGCGCCAGGTTGGCGGCGGTGGTCAGCAGCGTGGGCACATGGGTTTCCTTGGGCAGGTCACGTTGGCCGGCCAGGTAACGCGCCACGTTCTGCACGGCGGTCTTGCCGATCAGCGCCGGCTGCTGCGCCACCACCGCGCCCACCGGCGAGTTCGCCTGGCCGAGCAGCGCCAGCACCTCGGGGGTGCCATCGACGCCGTAGGTCTTGATCTCGGTGCGCCTGGCATCGATCAATGCCTTGCTCGCGCCCAGTTGCGGGATGTCCCACGCCGACCAGATCGCCGAGACGCTGCCCGCCGGGTATTTGTTGAGCAGTGCCGACACTTGGGAATAGGCGTCCTGCACGGTATTGGGGATCACATCGCGCAGTTCCGGCTGAATGATCTCCAGCTGTGGGTAATCCTTGAGCGCCAGCTTCAACTGGTCATAACGGATCGCGCACACGGGCACGCCGTAGAAACCATTGAACACCAGGATCTTGCCCTTGCCGCCAGCGTCCTTGATCAACTGATCGGCCAGCGCCTTGCCGGTGGCGACGTTGTCCGAGGTGGTGTTGTTGAGGCTGTATTGCGAGGGCGCATCGATGGTGAACAGTGGAATGCCGGCTTTGCTGATGCGCTTGAGCCAGGGGTCGATCACGCTGAGGGTACCGAGGGTCTGGATCACCGCATCCGGCTTCTGGGTGACCACGGTCTGCAGCTGGGTCACCAGGTTTTTGTCGTTACGCCCGGCATCCAGGGTGATCGGTGTACCGCCCAGGCGCTTGATCTCATCGACCTGCGCCTGGAACGCCTTGATATCGAAATAGTGACTGGTACCGGTCATGCTCACCGCAATGCGCTTGCCGGCCAGGGACGGCACGGCATCATCACCTTCTGCAGCATGGGCCACGCCACTCAGCAGCAGGACGGCGCCAAGGCAGATCAAACGGGAAAGCGAGGAAAGGCTGGAAGGCATACAGGGCTCCGCTGCAAACGGTGAAAGGGTTCACCAGGTGCTATTGCAGAGCCCGTGCCAGGATTTTTAATGAGTTAAATCAGCAAGATAAAAACCCAAAGCGAAAGCGTGATGTCGTTCTTGAACACAACTGCCCAATCGCTGTTGCCCACGCAACACCTGTCACTGGGTGTTCGCACCCCAGCTTGCGCATTTCGACTAAAGCGCCTGCGTTGACACCCTGGAATCGCAGGCATAGAACCTGGCGCGAAGGGACTGGGGGTCCCGGTCGGCGCTCTAGCCTCGGTGAGTTTCATCGGGGCTTTACGCTTGCTGGAATGCGGAATTGCCTGAAACGAATTTTATCTGCCCCCCATGCGAATGTGGGAGCGGGCTTGCCCGCGAAGGCGACCTGACAGTCGACCAGGATGTTGGATCAGACTGAGTACCTATCCCGTTCTGCGGCAACGGCGGCTACGGGTGCCGCTCTTGCAGCGGGTCACTTTCGAAAAGCGCGAAAGCAACCAAAGCGCTCTTGCCCCAACACTCGGCGTGCCCGTCATCCGACATGGATTTGGCGGGCCGCAATCGCCGGCAAGCCGGCGCCTACAGTTTGGGCAGTCGCTGATCGATCAGTTGGTACAACGCGCTGCTCTGCGGCCAGTTGCGCATGAACCGCGCGCGGTCCTTGGCATACGCCGGGGTGAAGCTCGCGATTGAGCTGTGTTGGCACATGGCGTCGAGGTCGATCAGCGACCAGCGGTCCTTGTCCCAGAACAGGTTATGGCCCTTGAAGTCACCATGGCTGATGCGTTCGCGGATCAGCTCGGCGAACAGTTGATCCAGCGCCTGCAGTTCGTTTTCCGGCGCCTCGCCGTTTTCAACGTACGGCGCGAAGCGCTCGATGATGTCCGGACCCGGCAGGTATTCGGTGACCAGGTACGCGCGGCTGCGCAGCCAGAGAAAACGCTTTTCCAGCACGGCCAGCGGCTTGGGCGTGGCGATGCCGAGGAAGGCCAGGCGGTTGCCTTCGCGCCAGGAATGCCAGGCGCGACTGGGGCGCCAGAAGCGCTTGAGCCAGTGGGCGAAACCCTTGATGTTGTAGCGCTTGATCACCAGCGGCCGACCGGCCACCTCGACCTTGGCCACGCTGGCGGCCCCGCCGGTCTTGTACAGGTGGCCCTGATCGAGCAATGCATCCGCCTGCTCCAGCACCGCGAGCATCGCCGGCTCTTCCTCGCGACGAATCGCGCGCAAGGCAAAGGCCCCTCGCACCACGCTGAACAGCGTGCATTCGCGGCCGACCTTGTGCAGAAAGTCTTTCAGGCGCCAGGCACTGACCTTGCGCACCTGTTTCTCCAAGGCTTCCAGCGGCAGGGCGTGCTCGCTGTTGCCCAGCAGGTAGTACACCAGCAGTTCTTCGGTAAACGGCTCGAGATTTTTTGGCAACTGGGCGAAAAACACCCCGAGGTTTTCCAGCACACGGTTACGTGACAGCGGCTTACCGGCATCTTCGACGCGAATCCCGGCGCCATCGATCAGGTACAGCTTGCCGTCCTGGCGCAGCAGGTTGTCCAGGTGCAGGTCTTCCTGCCACAGCCCTTTGGCGTGCATCTGCGCGACCGCACCCAGCGCCTCGGCCAGCACCGCTGTCTGCTCGTCGGCCAACGGCGGCAGGCCTTCGACGGCGTGCCAGGCATCAGCCAGGCTCTCGGCGCCCTCGATAAATTCGAACAGCAGCCAACCGCCCTCGCCTTCCTGCAAGCCATCGGCGAGCAGCAACGGGGTGGTCAGGCCTTGCTCGGCGAGCAGCCGCACACCGCGCAGTTCACGCTGAAAATGCCGCGCCGCCTTGCTACCCACCAACAACTTGGCCAGCACCGGACGCCCGCGCCACACCGCCGCGCCCACGTAGCGCTCGCCCGGCAACACCCGCAACAGGCTCAGCAGTTGCAACTGGCCGGAGCCTGCGGCATCAGCGAGATCCAGAGTGAGGGGCAGGCTCGGTGTGCGGCCGGCGTTTTTCAGCTCGGACAGACGCATCAGCGGTTCTCCTTGTGGCTACGCCGTTTCGTCAGGCGCTGCAGCCAGGTGCCGACCAATACACTGTCGTCAGGCTGATCGAGGTAGGCCGCCAGCAACTGGCGCACCTGCGCATCCGACCATTGCGGCGCACGGCGCAACAACGGCTCCAGGTCCTTGACCCGGTCACGCCAGCCGAACAGCAGCGGGCGGGTTTTCTCCAGGTCGATCAACTGCGCGGCGTAACCGTCACCGGTGGCCTGCAGGAAAATATGCTTGGGGTAGAAACAGCCATGCACCTGGCCAACGCTGTGCAGCCGGCGCGCCAACAGGCCGCAGGCCAACAGGATCGCGTGGTGCTGGGCGTCGCTCAGGTGCGCCCACTGCTCCAGCAGCGAGTCCAGGTCATTCCAGCCGTCCAGGGCGCGGGTCAGCAGCATCGCGCGGTGTTCGCCGGCGACCTTGCGCTCGCCATAGAACGCTGCCTGCAACGCCGGGATACCGAGCTTGCGGTAGCGGCTGATATTGCGAAATTCGCGCGAGAAACTGGGCTCGCCCAACGGGCGGTGCAAGCTTCGCGTGAGGTAGTTGCTCTGGCGCTTGAGGTAATAGCCGTGGCCGTCCAGCTCCAGGCGAAACACACTGCTCCAGCCGCCACGGCTGGTGTTCGGCTCGTCCACCGCGTCCAGTTGCTTGGCCCACAGCGCGTCGAATGTCGCGAGGCCGTGGCGCTCCAACAGGGTGCGGTCTTCGGCCGCCAGGAAATCACTCATTCGCGTCCCTCGAAAAACTTCACCACGTGGCGAATACGCTGTTTGTCCGATGCACTCAGGTGCCGGCGCTGACGGTACTGCATGTAGAAACGCAGGCGCTGGGTGGCTGACAGGTGATACTTGGCCACCTTGTCCAGGCACGCCAGGTCCTTGGTGATGCGGTACTTGAGCCAGAAGCCGCGCCAGAAATCGCCATTGGGGCAGTCGATCAGGTACAGGGTCGACTGGTCGTCGATCAGCAGGTTGCGCCACTTCAAATCGTTATGGGTAAACCGATGGTCGTGCATGGTTCGCGTGTATTCAGCGAGCTGGCGGCTGACCGCGTCGACCCATTTGGGGTCGCGCAGGCGCGCATCGTTACGCTCGGCCAGCACCGAGAGGTCTTCGGTCCTCGGTAATTCGCGGGTGATCATCGCCCCACGGTCGTAGGCCAGACCCTTGCGCGCCAGGCCCCAGGCGACCACGTCGGCGGTGGGGATGCCCCACTTGGCGAAGCGCTTGAGGTTCTGCCATTCGGACTTCACGCGCGGCTTGCCCAGGTAGCGCCGCAAACCCTTGCCGGCGCCGGTGTAGCGCTTGACGTAGTAATTGACCCCGCCGCGCTCCACGCGGATCACTTCCGACAAGGGATCGCGGGTCAGGCGTTCGCCTTGCAGGGCGAACACGGCGTCGAGGCTTCCAAAATCATCCGCCAGGTGGGCGTAGGCAGGTTCCAGGTTCCAACCCGCCATCAGATCGCATCCCCATAACGTTGCTTGCGCGCGTAGAGCTTGTCGGCCTTGCGCTGCATCAGGCTCAACGATGCCGATTGCTCCGCCAGGATCTGGCGCAGCGGCTGGCGGAAGTAGCCCTTGAGGAAGCGCAGTTTGTCACGGCGGGTCAGGCCGATGTCCAGCGCCGAGTAGTACAGCGCGGACAAGTCCTTGTCGCGCCAGCGCAGCGGCAGATGGGCACGCAACTGGGCGCGGTGCAGGTCGATCACCGAGAGCTTGATGTTGTTCGCGTCGATGGGCCTGGAAGTGTCCAGCAAGAAGTGGCAGAGGTAGCAGTCACGGTGATTGACGCCACCACGGTGCATGTCGCCCACCATGCGTGCCAGTTCGTGTGTGAGCGCATGGCGCAGCGCGGGGGCAGGCGGTTCGGCGACCCAGTTGATGCTGAGGTCTTCGAGGCTGAGGGTCGGCGCCAGTTCTTCGGTGATGATGAACGAGTGCTGGTCCGCCGGGTTGCTGCCCTTTTCACCGAAGGCCACGCCGGTCATGGTCGGCACGCCGAGTTCCTGCAAGCGATGAATCGCCGCCCACTCAAGGCCGGCGCCGAGCACCGGCAGCTTGGCGGTGATCAGGTTCTTGAAGATTTCACCCCAGCCGATACCCCGGTGGATTTTGACGAAATACGGACGGCCCTCCACCTCTGTGCGCAAGGTGCGACGTGCCGCCAGTTCACGGAATACCTGGCCTTGCAGTTGCTCGACTTCGGCGAAGGCATCGCGCCCGGCCCATAAAGTCTTGAACGGTTCGGCAAGAATCAACTTCATCGTTTTGGCTCCGCCAGAATCACATCCGCAGCGTGCTGCGGCATGCTGTAGAGGTCGGCCGTCTCGGCGAAGGCCAACCCATTGCGGCCCCAGGCCGCGCGCTGTGCAGTGTCGGTGAGCATGCGAGCCAGGTACTGGTTGAGCTGGCTCTGTTCGAACGGCTCATCCAGCACCAGGCCACTGTCGGCTTCGGCGATGTAGTGGGCGTAACCACACACGGCCGAGACCAGCACCGGCAACCCGGCCACCAGGGCTTCGAGCAATACGGTGCCGGTGTTTTCGTTGTACGCCGGGTGGATCAACACATCGGCGCCCAGCAGGAAACGCGGGATATCACTGCGGCCCTTGAGGAACTGCACATTGTCGCCCAGGCCCAGGGTCGCGCTTTGCAGCTGGAATACCTTGGGGTCGTCCTGGCCGATTACAAACAGGCGCGTGCGTTTTTTCAGTTCCGTCGGCAGCGCGGCCACGGCTTTCAAGCTGCGGTCGACGCCTTTGGTCTTGAAGCCGGAGCCGATTTGCACCAGCAGCAAATCGTCGTCGGCCAGGTTGAATTCCTGGCGGAAACCCTGGCGAATCTCGGCCGCATTCGGCGGCGCGCGACGGTCCTGGGCAATGCCTGGCGGCAGCAGGTGGAAGCGTTGCAGCGGCGTGTCGTAATGCTTGATGAACAACGGCTGCTGCACTTCGGAGATCATCAGGATCTCGGTCTTGGCATCCTTGGCGAACACCGCGCGCTCGTACTCGGCAAAGTGGCGATAGCGACCAAAATTGCGGTACAGCGAATGGCGCAGGTTTTGCGCCTTGTCTTCGAAGCAGCCATCGGCGGCGTAATACACGTCCAGGCCGGGCATCTTGTTGAATCCGATCAGGCGGTCGACCGGGCGCTTGGCCAGGTCCTCGGCCATCCAGGCGCTGAGCTTCTCGTTGCGCCGATGGTTGAAGAACGCCTTGACCGGCGCCACCAGCACTTCGAAGCCCGGCGGGATGTCACCTTCCCAGATCAGCGTGTAGACACGAATCTGATGGCCGCGCTGCTGGCACTCCAGGGCAATGCGCATGAAGTCACGCTGC
>Ga0153921_1001075_pt1 | contig 12770 bp, 16 predicted proteins | sample TSNJ005MetaG_FD_104691 | JGI IMG/M metagenome (GOLD analysis project Ga0153921, IMG submission 104691) | Attine ant fungus gardens microbial communities from New Jersey, USA - TSNJ005 MetaG | ecosystem: Host-associated > Fungi > Mycelium > Unclassified | place: USA: New Jersey, Brendon T. Byrne... | reverse complement strand
TGCCTGTGCCACTATATGCTCAGGTTTACCCTCATTTGCTGTAAGGACATTTGTACGGGCAATCGCCACTTCTCTTTCCAGCTGTGAGATCTCCTTATAATTTGCAATTTGTTTCCCCATAACTACTGCTTCAGCGACTGTGGTCCGTTCAGCGGTTCCCATACCTTCCTTCAGAAGCATCGGTTTCCCTGTTTCATTATTTATTACAACACCAGGCAGGAGTGTCTGCTTACCTGTTTCTTTATCTATTAGGACGCTGTCCCTGTACGCTCCGCCGCACTCATTTATTTTAGCTTCAAGGTTCTTTATAATACCCTCGTAATCCCTGCCCTCCTTACCAACCCCCAGACCGTCAATCTCTGCGGCATTCTGGGCTTTATAATTTTCCCGGTAAGCTTCCAGCTCTTTCAAGGAATAGAATTTAATTACCTGATCACTGAAACCGCCCGCTGCCCTCATAGCAGCTTTTTCTTTTACCCAATAATCTTTCTGTCGGCCATCAAAACGTCTGTCGTTTGTGGCATATACCTGTTTCCCTGCGTTGTAAACCTCATATGTGGTCCTTATGTACTCCTGTTTACGGAAAACATCATTTTTTGCATTACATACGATATAGCGGTTGGGATCTTTTGCATCTATCACATAGCAGGTAGTATCTTTATCAATTTTCCCGCCTGTCCACCGGTCCACCGCCTCATTGAAATCCACACCCCGTAATGTCTCCCCATTTACCGCTTTTTCACATACCCCCTGCGCCTGCTCCGTATTCAGATCCTGACTGTGCCCCTGGCGGATTTCCCAAACCTGTTTGTCAAGCTCATTCATGACATTGTTGTTTTCCTCAATTTCGGTTTCCAGATCCTTGATTTTATTCAACTCTTCCGGTGTAAGCTCACTACCGCTGCTTTTAATGGAATCAATCTGTGCCGCAAGCTCCTGGTTTCTACCTCCTGTTTTATCAATTTCTTCCTGTATCACAGTAATTTTCTTTTCATCATTCATTAGATCAATGAGTTCCTTAAGCCTTGGCAGGTCGCTCTGCTTACATTCCAAAATTCTGGCCTTTTTGCCTGTAAGCTCACTTGCCCTGATGTCTTCCACGCCTGATATGACGATCCCCACCCGTTTACAGCGTCCAGCAAGCTCCTTAAAGTCTTTATCTTCCATGGAGATTTGTGTTACTGTTAATGGAACACCTGCTTTCACTAAGTCCTTATGGTTAACAAACCCCACTTTTCCATCAATTATTTCCTCGAACTTCTTCTGTTTTATGTTCTCCTTCACTTCATGATACTCGGCTTTTTTCAATTTGTGCTCTGCGCTCGTCTTCTCCATAAATGTATCAAAAATCTTAGCAATCAGTTTAAGTAATGCCTCCAACAGCTTCCCTGTAAGGGATAATGCGCCGGATAAAGTGCTGTTTCCTACATCCGTTCCGAAATCTGCCATATAAACTTCTCCTTTCGCTCCATGTCAATAATTTTTACTTTTCTTTTCATCTGTCGTCTCTTTTTCTCATAACATGTTTTTCCTGTTTCTCTGTGGCTGCCTCCCTTTCATCTTTTTTCTGGTATTCTTTTGTCTCTGAAATATTATCAAATTGTGAAGTATCTCCAACTTTAGCAAGCACTTCAAATTCATTCATAGCCTGTACATTTCTGTTGCCATTTTCACTGTCGATACGGTCATAGGTCCTGATACAGTTCTCAAGTTCTGACATCTGTAGAACAACATCCGCCATATATCCCCTGTTGGTATTTTGCCTCATTTCAAATTCGGCTACCTTTTTTTCTAAAGCAAGTTGTCCTTCCGGTGTATCTATTTTATATTTCCCCATAACTTCCCTATATTGTGCTGCTCTTTTTATGTCCTCATCATATTCTTCAAGAATATAGGAAATATTGTTATTGCATCCTGAGATTTTATCCTGTAAGTCAGATAGCTTTTTGGGGGTCAGAAGGACTTCCTTTAAGTGTCTGATGGTCTTTTCTGCTTTTGTAAATCTATCAATTGCTGCATCGTATTTCGCTTTATTCGCAGAATATAAATTAATAATCTGCCTATAGCCATATATATGGTGCTGTTGGGTGTATTGCAGACAACGGAAGCTGTTCTGTATCTGCGCAACAAGCCGCTGCTCCTGTGTTCCCGAAAGATAAGATTTCTTTTGTCTGCGCCTCCCTCTCTGTTCTGCAATCAATTTATCAAGATGTGAAGTATCAATTAAGCCGTGTACTTCGCTATCCTTCACGCGGATGTCTGCAATTAGCTTCTTTTCTGTTGTGGTTCTTTCAACCGTGCAGTATTTTCCGCTGTCACTGCGGATTGTTTTATAATGATTGTTGATGTCTGACAGTTTTGTTATCCCATATTCATATCCCGCAATAAATGGGACTGTCTTATTCCATTCATTATCACCGTTGTAATCACGGTGATTAGATTCATGCGTCAGGTCCCTTTCAAGTTCTGCCTTGTGTGCTTTAATGTAATTCGTAAGATTCTCCCGGGTATAAAAAACGCCATCCCCTATTTTATCTTCACGTGTTGCCCGATCCTGTAATGGTGACTGAAATGATACATGTGCCATCCAGTCGCCATTCTTCTTTTTTGCACGAATGCTGTAACCTAACTCCTTTAACCGCTCAAGTAATTCTTCGTAGCTCCGGCATGTTGGTAACACTGCATCAATATCCGCTTTGATTTCAGTACGGTTATTGGTTGTCTTTTTCTGGGTTTCCCCGTAAATCGGAGTATTGCGATAACTCCTTACATCGTCTCCTGTAACCTCTCCCGCTTCTCGCTTTCGGATCAGCTCATTTTTACGGTCTGTTGGTTCATAATAACGGGTATTTCCATCTTTATCTTTGTAACGGATTAGTTTAACGTCCTTCGTTTTACCCAATACATGAAGTCCGTATTCCTCACAAAGCCTGTCAGAAACTCTCCGGATATTTTGATAATTCTTATTGCAGTTATTCCATTTCTTCCCTGTGTTGTCCCATGCACTAATAATGAAGTGGTTATGAATATTATCCGTGTTACAGTGAGTGGAAACTGTAACACTAAAACCCTTAAATATTTCTTCTGCAAGTTTGCGCCCAATTTCATTTGCTGTTTCTGGTGTTACTTCCATTCCGTTAAAGCTTTGGTGTAAATGCCACATGAGCGGTTCCTGTCCGTTTTTCGCTTTTTTCCCGTTATTTTTATATCGTACTCCCTGCCATTTTTCTTGCATATCCCGATAAGTTGAATAAGGATTTAATGCATCACAGTTTTGAAAGGAATTAAGTGTGAGATACTGCACTAATTTTTCTCCATTATTTTCTAAAATTCTATATGGCATATCCTTATTAATATGATCGTCAGAAATATAGGGAACCACTTTATCTGAGATCACATATCTCAGTGCCTTGTAAGGTGTAACAGTGATAGCATGAATTTCAGTAGTCGCCATTTGATTTGCCTCGCATAAATTTATCATAAACAGAAAGAAGCTCCATATAATTATCATACATATTTTGGAAATCCCTCTCATCTATCGTTCTATTTGAATTTGCTCTGAATGCAATCTGATTTATGTTATTTCCGATACGATTCACTTCATACAACAATGCTTCCGTATCCTTCTTTGAAAACATCGTTCTTTCATGTACCTCTCCGAACATAATCATATTTCTTATAAATGCAGATTTACTCATTTCCGCTTCATCTGCTTTTGCATCAAATATTGCCAGTTCTTCATCAAGCAAATAGACATTCAGTTTCCGCGTTCTCTTTCTGTTTGCCTCTCCCATTCCGTTCCTCTCTTATCGTTCAAATAAACAGTAATGCAAGCAGGAACAGGATTGCATAACAGGCGGCACATCCTGCTTTATTTTTTACTTTTAGCACTATCGAAAATACATAAATTGCTGCAGCTGCTACTGCTAATATTGCATAGTATAAACCCGTCATGTTTTTTGCTCCTTTGTTTTGGTTCTGCTGCGGGGTGCTGCAGGAGATGATTTGCCGCGCCGTCGGCAAATGTAAGCGGGGGTATTAGGGGGTGCAACCCCAATTTTACGAAAGGCTGAACTTGCCGCCTCGTAAAATGACTAACAAGCGGGCATTGTACTCCCTGACACGAAGTGGGAGTACAATTCCCTATGCTTGCTAAGACCTTATTGTCTGCTCCACTCCTTCGCTCCGCTTTCAGTGACAGGGATAAAAAGAAAGGGACAAATGGGAAAGAGCATTCATGAAAAAAGGATTGAAAGGAACAGGCCTGAAACAAATATAAGGATACCCACAAGTGAGACAATCTCTCCTTTTTTCTTTCCGAACGTCAGGGAAAAAATCACAATGAGGTCAATGACTGACATAAGCAAATATTTAATAATATGCAATGCAGCACCTGTTGTTTCTTTCAATATCATGATCATACCTGCAGCCATAAATATGTATATTACTCCCAGGGCAATAACCATTATTTTAGTGCTGCCCGAAAAAATAAATCGCTCATTTTTTTTCTGCTCAATTTTCCCTATATACTCCTTATGGGTTGCTGCAGAATCAATTCCCCTTAATTCATCTCCCATTTTTATAAACCAGTCAAACATTATATTTACTCCCTTTCCCTAATGATTTTTTCTGTATGCTCCTGCGCTTCCTTCTGGGCGTTTTTTTTCTTCCGGATCTCTTCCTCTTTCAACGCTGCGCACCATTGACAAAAGAGAAGATTACCATTTTCACCAGCGCAGTTCGGGCAGTTATTTCTGTATTTGCCATAACCTACACACTGTACCATTCTGTAATTCTCCTTTCGTTGCCGCCGTGATTTTCCAAAATGGAAAGAACCGAAAGACAACAACGCCTTTTATCATCTCATCAGTTGCAGCTCCCCACATCCTGCAATCCATACTATTGTCCCTGTTATCTCCTATCAGGAAATATTCATTATTCCCTAAAACTACTTTGTCAGATGCTATGCCATAGATTGTTGTCCTGCAGCCATAATCATCTTTCAGCTTTTCACCATTGATATAAACAAATCCATCAATAATCTGTACGGTTTCATTTGGCAATCCTATTACTCTCTTGATCATGTATTTGCCATTCATATTGGCTGCAACCACCTGATACCGTGAAATAGTATTTATATCAAATTTTTGAACCCATATTACATCGCCGTCTGAATAAGCCGGGTTCATGCTGTCTCCGCTTATGATAACGCGTTCCAGGACATATGCACGGAAGCAGCATATAAACATAAACATAAGAAAGACTGTAACAAACTTTTTATATCCGTCTGTAGAATCACTTTTTTTATCTCCCATGCCTTATCCTCATATTTGCATTTCATAGCTGAATGCTTCATTCTTGCATTATAGCATTTCGTGTATATGTTGTCAATTCTATGCTTTAAAAATACCAGCCATACTCACGGTGATAATGATCCTTACTCCATGCATTGCAAAAGAAAATTTTTGATTCACACAAAAAAAGCGCCTAAACAGTCGTTAAGACGCTCTATCACCATAATATGTTTATTTCCTTCCTGCTGACTTTTATATAGAGTAACCCATAATAAAGTCTTTGCTATTTCATTTTACAGGTTAGTGCAGACCTTCTGTCATCAAAAGTAAGTGCTAAAGCAGCACCAGCCATTATATTTAGCATCTCTCCAACATTGTTTCTCCAACATATAAATTTCTGGCGGCGTATTCTTTTGGTGTTGTCTGTCTCAAGTATCCTTGAAATTCAGGATTCTTTGTATCAAACGCGTAATATATGGTATCCAATTTATAAATATCCTTAAATACCCACAATGGAGTTTTTAAATTAAATTTATTGCATAATATATGAACAGTTCCAGCTAACATGCACATAAAAACCTTATTATCAGTCCTAAACTGCGGTTCAATCTCTATTAATTTAGATTTCGTATCCTTATCAGCATAGTAAAAATGGTCCAGGAACTGTCCATATAAAAGTTTTTCATCCTCTCTGTCCATCATTTCTGATATATCACTGATACTTAATACTTTTAACTGTTTTTTCATTTCAATCTGCTCTCTGGCACAACATCATTATACTGATAGCATATAATTATCACCGCCATAATTTGTGCCTAGTTTACTTCCATTTACAATAATCCATATACCCGACATCTGCTTTGCAAGAAGCTTTACCGCCTTACTTGCTGTAAATACTTTGCTTCTGCAATACAAAATCTTTCTTTAAAATGTTCTAATAGCCGTTAAGACGCTAAATCACCGTATTATTTATATAATTTTCTTTACCTATCTTTTTCGTTTAACATATGCAGCTTCTTTTCATTCCTGCTGGGTTTAATACTTGAGTTATTCCTAGCTGAAGTTTTACTTTTTTCGACTGCATCTTTCCATCTATCCATACTCATTTGGTTGTTATCATTCACATTCATTCTTGCATAATCCTTATATGGTTCCAATATTATTTCATTATATCTTCGTTCTAACATGGTTACATAGAATTTTTTTCTTTTTTCACTTATAAATGGAGTATCAGCGATAATAGTATTTATTTTTTTTAAATCTATTTTTGGTGACACTCTTAATAAAGCTTGATTACAGTCATTATTCTCTAAACTGCCAATGTAAGTCTTATAGTTAATTTTACTACCATTTACTATAAGTGCAGCTTTAGGGAACTTGTCAATTCTTTCTCTAATTTCTGCCTCAGTGCATAATACCTTCATCATACCTTCATCTGACAATTGAGGATAAAGAGATGAACCACAGTCATAAATAGGTGCATTTTTCATTTCTCCACTTAATATATCTATCAGGTACCCCCAATTACCACTATGTCTATCGAAATTTCCAATTAAAGCATCACAAATGAATATATCCCAGTATCGTTCCTTAGCTTCCACCTTTAGTTTATCATCAAATATATCACTTTTAAATATCGTATTCAAATTGCTTAAAATGGGAGTTCTTCCCCTATGGGCACTATCAATGACACGATTCTCAATTTTTGAGAATTCTATTAGATTTTGATTTTGATTAGTAAAATCTTTACAAGCTACTGCCAGTTTCCCATTGTAATGACCAAGTAAAACCTCCTGTGTATCTAACCCCATAGATTCAATTATTTTACATGATATGTATTCCGAAAAAATATTATTAGAATAGAATGAATTTAATTGGTTCCTATTAACAATAGTATTTTGGAATTTTAGCATGTAATCAGCTCCATCAATATTAATGGAACTTTTGTTGTCAGCTCCACCATAAAACTTATATGAGTTTGCATATTGCTCAAATCTATATATTTTCTCCATAATATATTATCCTCTTTTTTTAAATAAATAATGATTCCTTAACATATCTGCCTGTTCATCTGTAATAATATTTCCTGATTGTGCCATATTTATCGATCCATAAACTTCACCCCACCAACAATCCCAACTTAAACTATCACTGTTAAATGCCTTTACATATTCTTTAATATCATTCTCTAAAAAATCAGGCAATTCAAAATCTATTTTTAAGATTTTCAACTCCAACATTTCAATATGCTTGTCATCCTCCCTCAAATCATAATACTCAAGTTTCTTGAAATACTCTTTCATATCCTTTAATGCGCTGAAAAAAAAGTTGACTGCGCCAAAATCATCATAATCTTTTATTGGCGGTTCCTTACAGTAAGTCTCATTATCAATGTTGACGATTTTTAGTCTCTGCTGCAGCTCTCCTATTTTGCTTGATACTGCCAATCTCTGATTTTCTGTCAAATCGCTTCTTAACTCCGCAACTACCTTGAAATTATATTTGTCCATATCCATACTCCTATACTTTTGATATCTAGTTTATAAAGTCCCATATTTACCTGCTACTTCATTTAACAAACAGAATCTTCTTACCTACAAATATTTCTTTCTCAAATAATCAGCTTGCTCTTCTGTAATTTCATTACCGTGAAATGCCGCATTTATTGAACCCTGCACCTCACAATATAAGCAATCCAGCACAGGAGAACCATTTTCATATCCCTCCGCCAAAGCTATAATATCTTTTTTCAGATACCCGGGTAAAGAGAGCTCAAGAATGTCTTCGTCTGTTTTATGCATAATAATTAACTCCTTTCTTAGATATTATCATATGGAAAATAATCGTGAGTAACATAATAATCCATAATACTCCGGATAACGATGCTCATAGGCACTCCACATTCCTCACATCTGTCGCCAGATGCTGTCTGGTTTCTGCGTTCTCTGCGTCTTTTTCCTTTTTCCAATCTTCATCACCTAATGCCTTGATGTCATTTGAAATATCAAGAGCAGTAATATTGGGTTGGTCAGACCTCAATGCGCTTGTCCCCCTCCCACAAATCATAATACTCAAGTCTCTTGAAATACTCTTTCAAATCCTTTAATGCGCTGAAGAAAAAAGTGACCGCACCAAAATCATCATAATCTTTTATCGGCGGTGCCTTACAGTAAGTCTCATTATCAATGTTGACGATTTTTAATCTCCGCTGCAGCTCTCCTATTTTGCTTGATACTTCCAATCTCTGATTTTCTGTCAAATCGCTTCTTAACTCCGCAACCACTTTGAAATTATATTTGTCCATAAACATTCTCCTATACATTATAGAATCATTAATATTGTTTTATCTTACAGAGATCATTATTTATTTTTGCTTCAAGATAGTAAAATTTATTTTGCTTTTTCTTTTCTTAGATATTATCATAAGGAAAATAATCGTGAGTAACACAGTAATCCATAAAACTCCGGATAACGATGCTCATAGGCACTCCACATTCCTCACATCCTGTCGCCAGATGCTGTCTGGTTTCTGCGTTCATGCGGATGCTGGTCCGGATAAGGTTTTCATCTGGATAACTTCTGCTTACATCTAAAGAAAACGGAATTTTGCCACTCTTTGACATCTGCTTTGCAAGAAGCTTTATCGCCTTACCTGCTGTAAATCCCTTGCTCTTGCAATAATTATCAAAATCCTTCTTTAATTGTGGATTAATTCTTAGAGAAAAATAATCTGTCATATCTGCTTCCTCGCTTTTTATTTATTAGCATTTTTAAATCCTGCTTCCCATAAGCCTGTTTGGTTCTGAAGGTCACATATTTTTTTTGCTATATTTATTGTAGCGTGCTGTGTATATGTTGTCAAGTCATACATATTCCGGCGCCGCTTTCGTCTATACATATTCCGGCGCCACTTTCGCATATATATATTACATATTCCGCAACTTTCGTTTATACATATTCTGCAACTTTCGATTTCATGTCGTGAAGAGAAGTTTTGAAAATATTATCCAGATCGTATTCCCTTGATATATTGTACATCTCATCAATAACAACAGAAAAGGTACCTGCCATGTTCCTCAGGGTTTCTTCCGCTTCCTCATCGCTTTCAAAGGTATAGATATCAGAAAGATAAGAATTTAGCTTTTCAAGGTCTCTTTGGATGTCCTTTGCTCTTTTAGCCTGTTTTTCCTGGCTGCTCTCAAGAGATTTATTCTCTTTCTGCTCCGGATCATCCTCTTCATTCCCGCCGATCTCCTCATCATCTCCCTCATACTCTGTTTGATGTGTTTCCCATGCAGCGCGGTCTGCATCTGCTTTGTCTGCTTCCGCGGCAACAGGATCAAAATCATGTCTTACCTCATCGTTCCTCTCATATTCTTTCGGCTCGCGTGTTTCACCTGGTTCGGCACTAATAAAGCCATTAAGAGGTAAACCGCTGTCCCTTGGCAAATTTGCGATTTCAGCCCATGTTTTCCTGCCATCACGATAGCCGCTTACAATCATTTTCATGATATCACGAGTAAGGTCCGCACCTTCATTTAATGCTTCCTGCATAATGGTATAAATTTCTGCCTGTTCGTCAGGACTGTGTTTTGCCATTGGCAGAACACTTGACATTCCTACAGCTTCTTCTCGAATCATGTCCCAAACCGGCATGATCACCTTGTTAATGGTGTTATAGCGGTCGGCCTGTGCCGTTGATATTCCTAAACGCCTTGCAACTTCATCACGTAAATTCCCCGAAAAATTAGCTGATTTCAGATATTCTTCATGCATTTTATATCGTTTGCAGAAAAGTAATGGATCCTTTGTGCTGTCTCTTTGGCTGTTTGCAAGAAGCACATAGTTTTTGATCTGTGTTTCATTACTGAATGTCTTTACAATGCAGGGAAATGTATCCATGCCACATTTTTCGCCTGCTCTTCTGCGCCGGTGTCCGCTGACAATCATGTACTGTCCATCAGGCTGCCCAAACGGGGTAATCTCAAGCGGATCAGTAAATCCCAATTCATTGATAGCATTTTCAAGGTCTGCGGTATACTGAACATCCTCTTGATTATCCGGATAATCTGCCAGACAATCATTACTTATCATTTTAACCACGATAACCTGCGCCTTCTGAGCACTTGCTTTTGCAACTTCCTTAATCGTATTTGCGCTTCCTGCGCTTCCAAAATTCTTAGCCATAATACTTCACCTGCCCTTTCTTACCGGTCCCGGTCAATACGCTTCTTCATTTCTTCTGTGAGGTTTTCATATGCTCTACGGCTGTCTGAAGCTGCTTTATAGTAACTGATAGGCCGTCCGAACATTACCGCTTCCCTTACATCAGCCGCAAGTGGAATTTGAACGGAAATAAAAGTATCAAAAGATTCAAGCTGTTCCTTGATGTAGCGGTCAACTGCGCAATTTTTCATAAATCTTGAAAGATATACCCCTAAAATATTCAGGGCTGGATTGACTTCCCGAGCTTCCTGCACAGTATTCATTATGTCTCCGTAACCACTTACACTATAAATATCTGATGAAAACGGGACAATTACAAAATCCACTATCCGGGAAAAACATATCCTGTTCAACTCTCTATTCGACGGCGGCATATCAACAAGCACCCATGTATACCCCTTCTCTTCGACAAAGCTTGATAACTCGTCCCCAAAACGGTCAATGTCAATGTTTCTTAATGCCTCTTCATCTTCCAAATCAACACTGGCAGCCATGCAGTCTACGCCATAATATTTCGGATTTGCATTTCCCCTGCTTTGAAACAAGCCCTTTGCCGTAACTTCCTGCGCTTCCGCTGTCCCCTGCAAAAATTCAAAAACTGTTTTCCCAGGTTTTTGCGTATTCATCAGCAAAGTATCCGTTGTATTTCTTTGTTTATCAAGGTCAATTACAAGCACCTTTTCCCCTTCTTTTGCAAGAACTCCTGATACATGAAAAATGGAAGTCGTCTTGCCGCAACCGCCCTTTCCATTAATAAACGCAACCTTATTAGTCATACAGAAAATACCTCGCTTTCCATGTAGTGCATTTATATTTCTTTACTTTGCACATTTTAGCATTTAGTACATTCGTTGTCAAGTTTTTTCCGTTATGACTTTTTAAAAAACAATTGTAATAACCACTCTTTGTTATCACGGTGATAATGGCACATAATAGGATGATGAACACTTCCGTAGCTGTAACAACAAGGCAATCCTTCATCTTCCCCGGAAATTATAAAAGTATCCTGTCAGGAAGTGAGAGGAAATACTTCCATCACTGAAAGATAGAAGAAGTAAAATAATAGAATAAATACGCTGTCATTCCAATATGCCATTTTCCCTCAGAAATACAAGCTTTTCTTCTTTTGGGCATAACACGTTTTTGGAAAATATATCCTCTAAAAGCTTATTTTCTGACACTATTTTTTGAATAATTTTTCAGAGGTGCATCAAATTGGAATAAATTGTTGGGAGATGTATCAAAAATAGAATAAATTATCTCTTTTTCCGCATAAAAAAAGAGCTTTCCTTTCTGGTGTTGCTCTTTTTGTCCGTTCCAGCCTATTCTATTGTAAAAATCCTGGTGTGTTTAGCATATATGATTATTTTTTTTCATTTTTACCGGTTTTTATGTACTTCCACGAAACGAAAAACAAACCTATCACATAATAGGCTTAACATGTTTCTCCCTTCTGTAGTATCTTAAGCTTTTCCGATATAAGTTTATGTATGAATTTGGGATTTATCTGCCGGTTCCATTTATATTGATTGGAGATCCCGGCATTCTTTAGCCGGATGCTTTCCTCTACAGCCCGCTGGAATACCTCGGTTATTTTATCCTTCAGTGTGTCTGCATACTGGCTAATCAAATCAATGGTATCCTGATATTCTTCTTTCGTGCTGGATGCACGCTGCCGCCTGAATATAACTGCTCCTATGTGCTCTTTGAAAAGCTGCATGTCTGTCAGGGCTTGTTTCTTTTCTCCCACACCTTCCAGGGGGCGTATGAAATACTGTCCTTTACTGATGCCAATAGAAAAAAAACGCTTCAGGGTATACAGGTAACGCTGTAGGACACGAATGGTTACATCAAGCAGTTTACAATACTTGTCCTGAAATAATGACAATCCTATCCGGTATTTTCCGCCATTTTTATCATTCTTGGTAATCTTTAAAAATTGCAGTAACAGAAGTTTCTCGCCTACCTTCAGCTTTTTAAAATCCAGATCAAAGAATATATCATCCCCTGTACTTATGTAGCCTTCATCATATTTACCATCCTCGAAGCTGTTGCCTTGAATAGTGATATCCCAGTCTCCGTAATATTCCTTATTTACCCTGATCAGCTGCTTGTCCTCCAGACTTCTTATTACATCATAGAAGGTCTGAAACGAGATATCCAGTTATGAGCATACATCCGTGTAATACAAACCTGTGACCCGCCCTCTGTTGTCCTTGTAATGTGATATGTGAATTATAAAATCTAGTT
>Ga0153921_1001073_pt1 | contig 12793 bp, 10 predicted proteins | sample TSNJ005MetaG_FD_104691 | JGI IMG/M metagenome (GOLD analysis project Ga0153921, IMG submission 104691) | Attine ant fungus gardens microbial communities from New Jersey, USA - TSNJ005 MetaG | ecosystem: Host-associated > Fungi > Mycelium > Unclassified | place: USA: New Jersey, Brendon T. Byrne... | reverse complement strand
GGGGCGGCTTTCGCGACATTCGTGACGAATGTGCGCGAGCGTGAGCGGGCTACTCGGAGACGCGGTCCAGGTCGAGCATCTGGGCGCGGGTGAGGCGGATGCCGGCGGCGGCCATGAGGGCGTTGACCTGGTCGGGGCGGCTGGCGCTCGCCACGGGTGCGGCGACGCTGCGCTTGGCCAGGAGCCACGCGATCGCGATGCTCGCGGGCTCGACGCCGTGCTCGGTCGCGATGCGGTCGACCACGGCGAGCACGCGCTGGCCGCGGCGGTTGACGTACGCGGAGGCGCGCACGCTCCTGGCGTCGGCGGTGAGGTCGCCCTTCGAGCGGTACTTGCCGGTCAGGAAGCCGTTGGCGAGCGCGTAGTACGGCATGACGGACAGCCCCTGCGCGGCCGCGACGATGCGCAGCGCGCTCTCGAACTCGGACCGGTGCATCAGGTTGTACTGGGTCTGGATGGCGACGAACTTGGGCAGCCCGGACGACGCCAGGATGCGCGCCTCGATCAGGCGGTCGGCGCTGAAGTTGGACGCGGCGAGGTAGCGCACCTTGCCGGACTCGATCAGCCACTCGGCGGTCGCGAGGCTGTCCTCCAGGGGCACGTCGGGGTCGTCGTCGTGGAAGTAGAGCAGGTCAATTCGGTCGGTCTGCAGACGCTCGAGCGACGCCTCGACGGCGCGCACGATGCTGACCGAGCCGAGGCCCGGGTTCTCGTGGTGCCGGCCGACCTTGGTGGCGACGGTGACGTGGTCGCGGTTGCCGCGCTCGCGCATCCACTTGCCGATGAGGACCTCGCTGCGGCCGCCGACGTAGCTGTCGGCGGTGTCGACGAAGTCGCCGCCGAGTGCGGCGAAGCGGTCGAGGATGTCGAGCGACGTGTCGCCGTCGGCCGTCCAGCCGAAGACGCTCGCGCCGAGCGACAGCGGGTAGACGGTGAGGTCGCTCTCGCCGATGCGGCGCGGGGCGATGATCGAGAGGGGCCCGGTGCGCTCCAGGGCGGGGTCGAAGTCGAGCGGGCCGCCGGTGTCGGTCGACGGCTCCACGATGGGAGTCGCGACGGGGGCGGTGCGCAGACCGACCGTCTCGAGCAGGCGCAGAGGAAGCAATTGCGGCATCTCATCCCCCTGCACCCGATCCTGCCGCTGACCGGCCGGATCGTACTGTCGAATCGATTCGAGAATGATCTACTCCCGAACTCTATGTGAAGGCTACGTCAAACCCACGACACGCCGTCGGGGAAACGGGTGAACTGCGACAGAAACCTAGATCACGGTTTCATCACGGCTCGCCCGGACCGGCGGCCGCGGACGCCCGGCGGACGACCGCGCGGGCATGGGCCAGCACCGGCCCGTCGACCATGCCGCCGTCGAAGCGGAAGACCCCTCCCCCCGCCTCCTCGGCCGCGGCGAGCAGCTCGCGCGCCCTGGCCGCTTCCTCGGGCGTCGGACGGTAGGCCGCCCGCACGGTCTCGACCTGCCCGGGATGGATGCACGCCGTCGCCGCGAATCCCACCGCGACGGCGTCCTCCGCCTCCGCGCGCAGGCCGTCCAGATCCGCGATGTCGAGGTGCACAGTGTCCACGGCGTGCACCCCCGCCGCGCCCGCCGCGAGCAGTACCGCGGAGCGGGCGTGCCGGGCGACGTCGCGATAGGTGCCGTCCGCATGCCGGCTCGACGTGCCGCCCAGCGACGCGACCAGGTCCTCCGCGCCCCACATGAGCGCTAGCACGTTCCGGGCGCGCGCGAGCTCGGGCGCCGCCAGCACCCCGGCCGCGGTCTCGCAGAGGGCGATGACGGCCAAGCCGTCGAACGCCGCGAGGTCGGCGGGGCGCTCCGCCTTGGGGAGCATCACCGCCCGGTAGGGCGTCAGCTCCAGCGCGGCGAGATCGGCGTCGTGGTCACTGCTTCCCGCCGGGTTGACCCGGACGATCACCCGGGCGGGATCGAGGCGCGACGCGGCCAGCGCCTCCCGTGCCGCCGGACGCCGCGCGGGGTCGACGGCGTCTTCGAGATCCAGGATGACGGCGTCCGCCCGGTCGAGCGCCTTGGCGTAGCGATCGGGCCGATCCGCCGGGCAGAACAGCAGGGCGGGTCCCCACGGGAAGGCGCGGCCGGTCACGTCGTCGACCGCTCGTGCGCCTCCCGGCACCACACCATGACCTGCCGCGTCGCGGTCGCGACGACGACGCCGTCCTGGTTGCGGCCGGTGTGCTCCAGCGTGACGATCCCCTGCCCGGGGCGGGAGGCGGAGAGCCGCTTGGCGGTGACGACCGTCTCGGCGTACAGCGTGTCGCCGTGGTGCATGGGGTGCGGGAACGCGACCTGCTCGAAGCCGAGGTTGGCGACGATCGTGCCCTGCGTGAGCTGCGCCACCGAGGAGCCGACCAGGGTGGAGAGGGTCAGCATCGAGTTGACGAGCCGCTCGCCGAACGGCTGGCGGGCCGACCACGCGGCATCGAGGTGCAGCGCCTGCGTGTTCATCGTCAGGGTCGTGAACAGGACGTTGTCGGCCTCCGTGAGCGTGCGCCCCGGCCGGTGCAGGTAGCGCGTCTCGAGCTCCAGCTCCTCGTAGTAGAGCCCGCGCTGCTCCACCTCCTTCACGACGCCGCCTCCAGCTCGACCGCGAGCGGCGCGCCGGTGGCGGCGACGACCTCGTCGACGGAGACGCCCGGCGCCAGCTCGCGCAGCACCAGCCCGTCCGGCGTGACGTCGATGACGGCGAGGTCGGTGATGATGCGGTCGACGCAGCCGGAACCGGTCAGCGGGAGGGTGCACTCTCGGAGGATCTTCGGGCGGCCTTCGCGGTCCACGTGCTCCATCATCACGATGAGCCGTTTGGCGCCGAACACGAGGTCCATCGCACCGCCCATCCCCTTGACCATCTTGCCGGGGATCATCCAGTTGGCGAGGTCGCCGGTCTCGGAGACCTCCATCGCGCCGAGCACCGCCACGTCGACGTGCCCGCCGCGCACCATCCCGAACGATAGCGCCGAGTCGAAGTAGGCGGCGCCGCGCTCGACGGTGACCGTCTCCTTGCCGGCGTTGATCAGGTCCGGATCCACGTCGGCGTCCGCCGGGTACGGCCCGACGCCGAGCACCCCGTTCTCGGAGTGCAGGATGACCTCCACCCCGTCGGGGATGTAGTTCGGGATGAGCGTCGGCATGCCGATCCCGAGGTTGACGTACTGGCCGTTGCGCAGCTCGCGCGCCACGCGGGCGGCGAGCTCGGTGCGGGTGAGGCTCATGACCGGCTCCCTTCGGCGACGGTGCGCCGCTCGATCCGCTTCTCGACGCCGGGCGCGTGGACGACCCGCTGGACGAAGATGCCCGGGCAGTGGACCGCGCCGGGGTCGATCTCCCCCGGCTCCACCAGCTCCTCCACCTCGGCGATGGTGATGCGCCCGGCCATCGCGGCGAGCGGGTTGAAGTTCATCGCCGCGGCGTGGAACACGAGGTTGCCGTGCCGGTCGCCTTTCGCCGCGTGCACGAGGGCGAACTCGGGTCGAAGCGACTCCTCCAGCACGTAGTCGGCGCCGTCGAAGGTGCGCACCTCCTTCGGCTCGGAAGCCACCGCGACCGAGCCGTCCGGCGCGTACCGGCGGGGCAGGCCGCCCTGCGCGATCTGGGTGCCGACGCCGGCCGGGGTGTAGAAGGCGGGGATGCCCGCCCCGCCCGCGCGCAGCTTCTCGGCGAGCGTGCCCTGCGGGGTGAGCTCGACCTCCAGCTCGCCCGAGAGGAACTGCCGGGCGAACTCCTTGTTCTCCCCCACGTAGGAGCTGATCATCTTGCGGATGCGTCGCTCGGCGAGCAGCAGCCCGAGGCCCCAGTCGTCGACGCCGCAGTTGTTGCTGACCACCTCGAGGTCGGTCGTGCCGGCCTCCAGCAGCGCTCCGATCAGGGCGCTCGGGATGCCGCACAGGCCGAAACCGCCGACCGCCAGGCTCGCGCCGTCGCCCACGTCCGCGACGGCCTCCGCCGCCGTGGCCACCGTCTTGTCGATCACGGGATGCCTCCCTCTCTCACCGTCGAGCCTCTGTCATTGTCGCGCACCGCGGCCCGGCTCAGGCGGTGAAGCCGAGAGCCCGGGAGATGACCATGAGCTGGACCTCCGAGGTGCCTTCGCCGATCTCCAGGATCTTCGAGTCACGGTAGTGGCGGGCGACCGGGTTCTCGTTGAGGAAGCCGTAGCCGCCGAAGATCTGCGTGGCGTCGCGGGCGTTGTCCATCGCGGCCTCGCTGGCGGTGAGCTTGGCGATGGAGGCCTCCATCTTGAACGGCTGGCCGGCCATCAGCTTGAAGCAGGCGTCGTAGTAGGCGAGCCGGGCGGTGTGCACCCGGGCCTGCATCCGCGCCAGCTTGAAGGCGATGTGCTGGTTCGAGCCGATCGGACGGCCGAAGACGTTGCGGGTCTTGGCGTAGGCGAGCGCCTCCTCCAGGCAGCCCTGCGCGGCGCCCGTGCAGAGCGCAGCGAAGGCGACGCGCCCCTCGTCGAGGGTGGCGACGAAGTTCGCGTAGCCGCGGCCGCGCTCCCCCAGCAGGTTCTCCTCGGGCACGTGGACGTCGGTGAGCGTCAGCGGGTGCGTGTCGGAGGTGTGCCAGCCGACCTTGTCGTAGACGGGCTCGGCGACGAAGCCGGGGGTGCCGCTCGGCACGATGATGGCCGACAGCTCCTTCTTGATCGAGCCGTCGGCGCGGCGCTCCTCGCCGGTCACGGCGGTGATCGTGACGAGGGCGGTGATCTCGGAGCCGGAGTTGGTGATGAACTGCTTGGTCCCGTCGATGACCCACTCGCCGTCGCGGAGCACGGCGGTCGTCTTGGTGCCGGAGGCGTCCGACCCGGCGTCCGCCTCGGTCAGCCCGAACCCGGCGAGGGCCTCGCCCTTCGCGAGCATCGGCAGCCAGCGCTGCTTCTGCTCCTCGCTGCCGCTGCGGAAGATCGGCATGGCGCCGAGGCCGACGCCGGCCTCCAGGGTGACGCCGATCGACTGGTCGACGCGCCCCAGCTGCTCGACCGCGAGGCAGAGCGAGAGGTAGTCCTTGCCCTGGCCGCCGTACTCGACGGGGAACGGCAGGCCGAACAGCCCCATCCGGCCCATCTCGGCGATGATGCCGTACGGGAGGCTGCGCTTGGTGTCGTACTCGTACGCGGCGGGCGCGACGACGGTGTCGGCGAACTCCCTCACCTCGTCCCGCAGGGCGCGCTGCTCGGCGGTGAGCTCGAAGCCGGCGACGTCGCTGTCGGCGGCGGGGGCGGTCCGCCCGGTCATCTGCATGGTCATGGGGTTCCTGTCTCTCGTGGTGACTGTCCATGGGGTTCCGCGTCGTCGGGCGATGGTGTCGCGTCGACGCGGGCGACGAGCTGATCGAGCCGCACGAGGTCGCCGGGGGCGACCTGCACGCGGACGATGCCCGAGATCGGGGCGAGGAGGCGGTGCTCCATCTTCATGGCCTCCACCACGGCGACGGTGTCTCCCGCCGCCACGGTGTCCCCGTCGGCGACCGGCACGGCCACGACGGTCCCCGGCATGGGCGAGCGCAGCTCGGGATGTGCGGCCGCGTCGCCGCGCTCGACCGCGGCGAGCGCCTCGGCCAGCCGCTCCTCCCGCGTGCGCAGCCGCAGGCCGCGGGTGCGTCCGCCGCTCGCGAGCCAGAGGGTGGGGCCGTCCAGCGCGATATCGTATCCGGCCGTGATGCCGTCGAGGGTGAGGAGGGCGTGGTCCGGCTCGCCGTCGCGGCCGGGGTGCACCGTGAGCTCGGTGGTGTGCTCCGCGTCGCCGAGCAGCACGCGAGCGCCGTTGTCGGCGACCGCGACGGTCGTCCCGTCCACGTCGTACGACACCGGGCGGGGGCTCGCCATCCGCCAGCCCGAGGGCGCGGACCAGAGCGCACCGGCGCCGTGCGGGGCGACGGCCTCCCGGGCACGATGAGCGAGCAGCGCCGCCAGCACGACCTCCGAGACCGACGACGCCGCGGGTTCGCGCTCGGAGTGCCGGCGGTCGATGAGCGTGGTGTCCATCGTCCCGTCCACGACCTCCGGGTCGGCGAGCAGGTCGCGCAGCCAGCCCACGTTGTTCGTCGCGCCCAGGATGCTGGTGCGCGCGAGGGCGGCGTCGAGCCGCGCCAGAGCGGAGGGACGGTCCTCGCCCCAGGCGATCACCTTCGACAGCATCGGGTCGTACTCGGTGACGACCTCCAGCCCGGCCGCGAGCCCGCTGTCGACGCGGACGCCCTCCCCGGTCGTCTCCCGGAGCGCGAGGACGCGACCGCCTCCGGGGAGGAAGCCCCGGTCGGGGTCCTCGGCGTAGACACGGGCCTCGACGGCGTGCCCGTCCAGGCGCACGTCCCGCTGCGCGAAGCCGAGCGGCTCCCCCGCGGCGATGCGCAGCTGCCACTCCACCAGATCGAGCCCGGTGACCAGCTCGGTGACGGGATGCTCGACCTGCAGCCGGGTGTTCATCTCCATGAAGAAGAACTCGTCCGGCGCCTCCGCCGAGACGAGGAACTCCACGGTGCCGGCGCCGACGTAGTCCACGCTCTCGGCCACGCGGCACGCCGCGGCACCGATCCGCGCCCGGGTCTCGCCGTCGAGCAGGGCGGACGGGGCCTCCTCGATCACCTTCTGATGGCGGCGCTGGAGCGAGCACTCGCGCTCGCCGAGGTGCACGACCGTGCCGTGCGTGTCGGCCAGCACCTGCACCTCGATGTGGCGGGGCGCGTCGACGAGGCGCTCCAGGAAGAGGGTGTCGTCGCCGAAGGCGGAGGCGGCGACCCGCCGGGCGGTGCGCAGCGCCTCCGGCAGGTCGGCCGCGTCGCGCACGGCCTGCATCCCCTTGCCGCCGCCGCCCGCGGACGGCTTGACGAGCACCGGGAAGCCGATCCGCCGGGCGGCGGCGATCAGGGCGTCGTCGTCGAGCTCGGGTTCCGCGATGCCCGGGATGGTCGGCACGCCGTGCGACTCCACCTCGCGTTTCGCGGCGATCTTGTCGCCCATGACCTCCAACGCGTGGACGCCCGGGCCGACGAAGACGACGCCGGCGGCCGCGCAGGCCTGGGCGAGCTCGGCGTTCTCGGAGAGGAACCCGTAGCCGGGATGCACGGCTCCCGCACCGGTCGCGGTGGCGGCTGCGACGATCGCGTCGACGTCGAGATAGCTCTCGCGGGCGGGTGCCGGGCCCAGCCGCACGGCGACGTCGGCGAGCGCGACGTGCGGGGCGTTCCGGTCGGCGTCGCTGTAGACGGCGACGGAGCGGATCCCGAGGCGGCGCAGGGTGCGGATGACGCGGCAGGCGATCTCGCCGCGGTTGGCGACGAGCACGGAGTCGAACGGGAGGGTCACGGCGATCACATCCGGAAGAGCCCGAAGGCGGTGTCGGGCAGCGGGCTGCGGGAGCAGACGTCGAGCGCGAGGCCCAGGACGGTGCGGGTCTCGGCGGGGTCGATCACGCCGTCGTCCCACAGGCGGGCGGTCGAGTAGTAGGGGTCGCCCTGCTCCTCGTAGCGCTCGGCGATGGGAGCACGGAAGGCGGCCTCGTCCGCGGCGCTCCACTCCTCGCCGTTGCCCTCGAGCTGATCGCGCTTCACGGTCGCGAGCACGCTCGCGGCCTGCGCTCCCCCCATCACGGAGATGCGCGCGGCCGGCCACATCCACAGGAAGCGGGGCGAGTACGCGCGACCGCACATCGAGTAGTTGCCGGCGCCGAACGAGCCGCCGATCACCACGGTGAGCTTGGGCACGCGCGCCGTCGCGACGGCGGTGACCATCTTCGCGCCGTTCTTGGCGATGCCGCCGGCCTCGTAGTCGCGGCCGACCATGAAGCCGGAGATGTTCTGCAGGAACAGCAGCGGGATGCCTCGCTGGTCGCACAGCTCGATGAAGTGGGCACCCTTCAGCGCCGACTCGCTGAAGAGCACCCCGTTGTTGGCGACGATGCCCACCGGGTGGCCGTGGATGCGGGCGAAGCCGGTGACGAGCGTCGTGCCGTACTCGGGCTTGAACTCGTGCAGTCCCCCGGCGTCCACGATCCGGTCGATCACCTCGTGCACGTCGTACGGCGCTTGCACGTCCACGGGCACGACGTCGTAGAGGCCGGCCGGATCGGCGGCGGGCTCCAGCGCGGGCACGACCTCCCAGGCGGGCGCGGCGGGCTGCGGCAGGGTGGCGACGATGTCCCGCACGATCGCGAGCGCGTGCTCGTCGTTCTCGGCGAGATGGTCGACGACGCCGGAGGTGCGGGCGTGGAGGTCGCCGCCGCCCAGCTCCTCGGCCGTCACGATCTCGCCGATCGCCGCCTTCACCAGCGGAGGCCCGCCGAGGAAGATCGTGCCCTGGTTGCGCACGATCACGGTCTCGTCGCTCATCGCCGGGACGTACGCGCCGCCCGCCGTGCACGACCCGAGCACCGCGGCGATCTGGGGGATCTTCGCCGCCGAGAGCCGGGCCTGGTTGTAGAAGATGCGGCCGAAGTGGTCGCGGTCGGGGAACACGTCGTCCTGCATCGGCAGGAATGCTCCGCCCGAGTCGACGAGATAAATACACGGCAGGTGGTTCTCGAGCGCGATCTCCTGCGCGCGCAGGTGCTTCTTGACCGTCATCGGGTAGTAGGTGCCGCCCTTGACCGTGGCGTCGTTGCAGACGACCATCACGTGCCGGCCGTGCACCAGGCCGATGCCGGCGATCACCCCGGCGGCCGGGCTCTCGTCGCCGTACATCCTGGTCGCCGCCAGCGGCGCGATCTCGAGGAACGGGCTGCCCTCGTCGAGCAGGGTGTCGATGCGGTCGCGCGGGAGCAGCTTGCCGCGGGCGAGATGGCGCTCGCGGGAGCGCTCCGGACCTCCCGCCGCCGCGACGGCGAGACGCTCGCGCAGCTCGGCGACCAGCTCGCGCTGGGTGGTGGTGGCGGGCATCGTGCTCCCTGTCGTCGTCGACATTCGGTTAGTGGTCGCTAACCCAGTTTTAGGTTAGTGTTCATTAACCCAAATGTCCACCCTCTCGGGAGACCGCATGACCGATCTCGACGCCCCCGGCCGGCCCACCCAGCGCAGCCGTGCCAAGGCCGACCGCCGCGCGGCCCTGCTCGACGCCGCCGCCGGGCTGTTCGCCGAGCGCGGCTACAACGGGGTCTCGATCGAAGACCTCGGATCGGCGGTCGGCGTGAGCGGCCCCGCCGTGTACCGGCACTTCCCCTCCAAGCAGGCGGTGCTCGCCGCCCTTCTGGTCGACGTGAGCCAGGGGCTCCTCGACGGCGGCACGACCGTGCAGGCGGAGAGCGGGGATGCGGCCGGCGCCCTCCGCGCGCTGATCGCCTTCCACGTCGACTTCGCGCTCGGCGCGCCCGACACCATCCGCGTGCAGGACCGCGACCTCGACGCCCTCCCCGGCGACGACCGGCGCGAGGTCCGCCGCCTCCAGCGCCGCTACGTCGACCTGTGGACCCGCGTGCTCGGCGAGCTCCACCCCTCCCTCGCCCCGGACGAGCTGCGCGTGCGCGTGCAGGCGACCTTCGGTCTCATCAACTCCACCCCGCACTCCGCCCGCGTCGGCTCGGCCCACGCCGACGAGGCCGCCGTGCGCCCGGTCCTGGAGCGGATGGCGTGGGCGGCGCTCACGGCCCGCTGACCCGCTGCCGCCACGTCACCGGCGTGCGTTAGGGTCCAAGGAAGGCACCGAGCGCGAGGAGGGACGTGGGCGACGACACCCCCAGACTGCGACGGCACCATCGGGTCCTGCGCGCCGTGGGCGGCATCCTGGCCGTGCTCCTGGTCGTGGCGGCGATCGCCGGCGGCGTCGGCTTCTGGACCGTGACGCGCTCGTTCCCGCAGACCTCCGGATCGCTCGACGTGCCCGGCCTCCAGAAGCCCGTGACCGTCTACCGCGACGGCGCCGGCATCCCGCAGATCGTCGCCTCCACCGCGGACGACCTCTTCCGCGCGCAAGGATTCGTGCACGCCCAGGACCGGTTCTGGGAGATGGACTTCCGCCGGCACGTCACCGCGGGCCGGCTCTCGGAGATGTTCGGCGCGATCCAGGTGCCGACCGACACCTTCATCCGCACCCTCGGCTGGCGCCGCGTCGCCGAGCAGGAGGTGAAGCTCCTCGACCCGACGGCGCTCCGCTACTACCAGGACTACGCCGACGGGGTGAACGCGTACCTGGCCGCGCACTCCGGTGCCGAGCTGAGCGTCGAGTACGCCGTGCTCGGACTGCAGAACCCCGACTACAAGCCGGAGAAGTGGACCCCGGCGGACTCCATCGCCTGGCTCAAGGCGATGGCGTGGGACCTCCGCTCCAATCTGGAAGAGGAGGTGGACCGCGGGCTGCTGGCCGCCTCCCTCACCCCGCAGCAGATCGCCGACCTCCACCCGGGCTACGACTACGCGGCGCACCCGACCATCACCGCGGAGGGCGGCGGGGACCCGGCACGGACGACACCCGACACCCCGAGCACCGCCTCCGCGGCGGATGCCGGGGCCGCCGCGTCGAACGGGACGGACGCGCAGGCACTCGCCGCCGCACCGCCCGCGGACTACCGCGCGCAGCTGGAGCAGGTGTCGGCCAGCCTGGAGTCTCTCCCCCGCCTGATGGGTCCGGCCGGCAGCGACATCGGCTCCAACTCCTGGGTCGTCTCCGGCGCCCTCACCGCCACCGGCAAGCCGCTGCTCGCCAACGACCCGCACCTCGGCGCGTCCATGCCGTCGGTCTGGTACCAGGTCGGGCTGCACTGCGCGACCGTGAACGCGGAGTGCCCGTTCGACGTCAGCGGCTTCGGGTTCTCCGGGTTCCCCGGCGTCGTCATCGGGCACAACGACCGCGTCTCCTGGGGGTTCACCAACCTCGGCCCCGACGTCGCGGACCTCTACGTCGAGAAGGTCACCGGCGACACCTACGAGTACGACGGCGCGCAGGTGCCGCTCGAGATCCGCCACGAGACGATCAGGGTCGCGGGCGGCAAGGATGTCAAGCTCACCATCCGCTCCACCCGTCACGGTCCGCTCATCACCGATCTCAGCGACGACTACGCGGCGATCGCGAAGGACCAGGCCGGCAAGCTCGGGGTGCCCGCGCAGGAGTACCAGCTCTCGCTGGAGTGGACCGCGCTCACGCCCGGCCCCACCGCGGGCGCCATCTTCGCCTTCGACACCGCCACCGACTGGGCGAGCTTCCGCGCCGCGGCCGCGGACTTCCAGGTGCCGTCGCAGAACCTCGTCTACGCCGACGTGGACGGTCACATCGGCTACCAGGCGCCGGGCTCCGTCCCGATCCGGGCCGCCGGGGACGGGACCGTGCCCGTTCCGGGCTGGACGAGCCAATACGGCTGGGTGGGCACCGTTCCGTACGACCAGCTCCCGTCGGTGCTCGACCCGCCCAGCGGGTACATCGTCACCGCCAACAACGCCGCGGTCGGCCCCGACTACCCCGTCATGATCACCCGCGACTGGGAGTACGGCTACCGCGCCAACCAGATCGCCGTGCGAGTGCAGGCGCTCGTCGCCGCCGGCGCGAAGATCACCGCCGCGCAGATGGCGGCCATCCAGGGCGACACCTACGATGCGAACGCGGCCACGCTCGTCCCGCTGCTGCGGACCGTCGGCGAGGCCGCAGAGCCGGGCTCCGGGGCCGCGCGCGGTGCCGCGCTGCTCGCCGGCTGGGACTTCCACGACGACGCCGACAGCGCGGCCGCCGCCTACTTCAACGTGTTCTGGAAGAACCTCCTGCACGACGCCTTCGGCCGCAAGCTCCCCGCATCCGCCCAGCCGGCGGGAGGGGACCGCTGGTTCGCCGTGGTGCAGAATCTCGTCACCCAGCCCGACTCGGCCTGGTGGGCGGACTCCGACCTCGGCACGAGCGACCGCGACGGCATGATCGCCCGCGCCGCCGACCAGGCCTGGACCGAGGCGCGCTCACTGATGGGCGACGACCCCGCGCACTGGCGCTGGGACCGCATCCACACGCTCACCCTGACCAACGCCAGCCTCGGCAGCTCCGGGATCGCGCCCGTGGAGTGGCTGCTCAACCGCGGCCCCTACCCGGTCGGCGGCGGGTCGAGCGTCGTCGACGCCACCGGGTGGGACGCATCCGTCGGCTACGGCGCCGACCGCGTCCCGTCGATGCGCATGATCGTCGACCTGGCGGACTTCGACCGCAGCCGCTGGATCAACCTCGCCGGCTCCTCCGGCCATGCCTTCGACCCCCACTACGCCGACCAGACCGACCTCTGGGCCGTGAACAAGACCCTCCCCTGGTCCTTCAGCCGCACCGCCATCGCCGCGGCCGCCACGCAGACGCTGACGCTGCGCCCGTCGTCGCGCTGAGCGGGGCGGCGCGCGCGGCCGCTGAACGGTCACAACACGCCCTTCTCGCGGCGCGCGGCACACGCACGAGGGCGTGTCACGACGAGTGAGCCGCGCTCATCCACAGTGCGCGCGGGGTTCGTGCGTGCGGGGAACGTGCGTGCGGGGCGACGCGCCGCCTTCGCAGCGCCCGCCCGCACCGCTCACCCGCGAACGGACGCAACACGCCCTTCTCGCGGCGCGCGGCACACGCACGAGGGCGTGTCGCGACGAGTGAGCCGCGCTCATCCACAGGGCGCGCCGAAGCCGGAGCGCGAGAGCGCTAGCCCACGGGTCGCGCGGGAGCAGCAGCGCGAGAGCGCCAGCCCACGGAGCGCGCGCGGGCGCGCGCCCGCTCGCGCCCCGCCGGCGCTCAGCGGCTGGTCGGCCAGGAGCGCTCGGGGCTGCCCGTGTAGAGCTGCTGCGGGCGGCCGATCTTGGTGGCGGGGTCGAGGTTCATCTCGCGCC
>Ga0153921_1001071_pt1 | contig 12793 bp, 11 predicted proteins | sample TSNJ005MetaG_FD_104691 | JGI IMG/M metagenome (GOLD analysis project Ga0153921, IMG submission 104691) | Attine ant fungus gardens microbial communities from New Jersey, USA - TSNJ005 MetaG | ecosystem: Host-associated > Fungi > Mycelium > Unclassified | place: USA: New Jersey, Brendon T. Byrne... | reverse complement strand
GGAACAGCAACCGCGGCGCTGACAAAGCTGGGGGTTTATCAGTACTATGGGGAAAGCTACCTTTTTAACCACTCGCCCGGCATCGTAAGGACTATAGACTTTTACGAGCTTTTCGGCGCTAAAGACCGGAGCATGATCACACGCGGAGAAGCGGCGGCCTTTATTGTAAATACTATGAAGCTTGAGCAAAAAGAGACTGTTAAGGAATTTACCGATGTAACACCCGGCTCGCCGCATTATGAGGAGATCATGACGGCAGTCTCCAATCTTCTTATAAGCGGTTACGGAGACGGGACCTTCCGCCCTGATGAAAGCGCGACTATGCTGGATCTATGCCTGATGCTATCAGGACTTTACTCTGAATCGGAGGGTACATATGAAACCCTGGACGTACCGGACTGGGCTCAGGAAAGGATCAACCGTTTAGCTTCGGCAGGGATATTGAACGGTCTTGAAATTGACTGGTACGGCCCTGTCGCGGTGGAAAGCCTTATGAAGATATATTGGCATATAGCGGATAGCATTTAGAAAGAAGGTTGAATTTCATGTCCGTTTTAATCGGCTCAAATCCTAAAATCAAAATTACCAGCTCTCTTGAAGATTATCTGGAAACCATGTTATCTTTAAAGGAGCGCAACAACGAAATACGGGTAACCGACGTAGCGTTAGAGCTGAACATATCCAAGCCCAGCGTCAACAAAGCCATGAACATATTAAAAAAGCAGGGGCTTTTGGACCAGGAACACTATGGATTAATCAGTCTCACCGAAAAAGGTGAGGAAATGGCAAAAAATGTATTAAAGCGCCATGTTGCGGTAAAGCAGCTCCTTAATTCGGTACTCCTCGTTGATGAAGAAACCGCGGAAAAAGAAGCGTGTCTGATTGAGCACGCCATAAGCGAGGACACGTTAAAAAAGCTTATCGTGTTTTTAGAGAAATATACTTCAGACAATAAATAACCATCAAGGAGCTTTCATGAATATAAAATACCTTATTGCCCTGCTTCGGCCGAAGCAATGGATTAAAAACCTCATACTTTTTGCCGCGCTGGTGTTTTCCAGAAACTTGTTTGATTTCGGGCTTTTTTTGAAGACATTTTGCGGATTTTTGACATTCTGCCTTTTTTCCAGCAGCGTTTACATTATAAACGACATCGCCGACAGGGAGAAGGACAGGCTTCATCCGCAAAAAAAGCTCAGGCCCCTGGCCTCCGGGAAGCTTAGCCTTTCCGCCGCGGCAGGGCTTTTAGCTGTAATACTGTCCGCCGCCATATTCTTCTCTTACAGGTTGAAGCCTGCTTTTATGGTAATGGGGCTTTTGTATTTAGTTCTTATGCTTGCCTATACTTTCTTTCTAAAAAATATAGTCATACTGGACGTACTTACAATTTCCATAGGCTTTGTTATCAGAGGGGTTACCGGCTCAATACTTATAAACGTATATTTTTCCAACTGGCTGTTGCTGTGCACTATACTTTTGGCCCTTTTTCTTGCCCTTCAAAAAAGAAAAGCGGAGCTGTTGAACGTTCCGTCCGGTGAAAGCGGCTCCAGAAAAACTTTAACATATTATACTCCGGATTTTATTAATGAAATGCTTAATGTAGTGACCTCCTGCACCCTAATGTCGTATTGCCTTTACACCTTAAGCTATGACCATACAGAATTAATGACCACCATACCTGTAGTCTTATATGGGATATTCCGTTATCAGTATTTATCGGGCCAGGGACTTACGGAGGCTCCCGAGCATGTGTTACTTAGGGACAAGCCCTTGCTTGTCACGGTTTTGATTTGGGTCGTCATGTGCGTTTTTATTCTGTACGCCGGGATATTCTAATTCCGTATAAATCACATTTTTTTGGTAGTCGGTCAGACGCAGGCTTTGGTACATATCCGGCTCAGGCGAGACCCAGCTGATGACGGGTTCACTCTTCAGCGTAAAGGCTTGTCCTTTATACCATTCAAAGTCTTGAGGGGCTTCGGTTTCTTCTCCGAAGCTCCTTTCCTGATAATAAACAGAAATTTGATCGCCTTCCTTAAGAGGGTCGTAGCCCTTTTGTATTATAAAGCCGGATTCTTGACGCGCTCCCATAATTTTTCCGTGTGGGTATTCTTCGCTAATGCTGATTATCAGGTCGCATCTTTCCCCGTTCCGGTCAACAGGGACGGCATAGAGGGTACAGCCGTCGGTATTGGCTACCTTGTACAGGCAAACATAATTTCCTTCTATTTGAGGCCACAAGGCATCCTTGTGCTCCGCTTCATAAGTTTCCTCATCCACCTCTTCAATTATCCCAGTCATTATATAGACCTCCGGACTGCCTTCAACAGGCCGCCAAGCCGTAAGGTCAGTGTAAATAATATCATCCTCACCCAATGCCGAGGCTGACCCGCCGGCTCCGACCGTGGCTGAACGGCTGACCCCCGTCCCAAGTCCGTTGCTCAGTAAGAAGGAGAAATCATGAAGATAATCCGTATAATAGCTGTTCATATTAAGGGAGGAATAAGTGCTGAGTGAATACTCCGCCGTATCCCTTCCGCCGTATATATAGTAGCTGCTCAGTCCTCCAAGGCTTACATTAGAATTGTGCCGGTTATACACAACCGCGTTGGCGATAGCAGCCCGCAGCCGCCCAGTCTCCTCCGGAAATAAATCGGAGAGCTTTGCCGCCATGTCGTCAATATCCACCATATCGCATTGGTTGTCCCTGGGGCTTCCCTCGCCGAAGGTCTTCGTCCCGCTTCGCTTTTTCGCCAAGGTTTTAAAAGAGACAGACCTTTCTGCCAAAAGGCTGTCGGAGCATGCGTCCATCAAATCTCCCATTGCCCCCATCACTTGGCCTGAATTTGCCAAATCTATCACTGAAAGCGTGAGGATTTCATCTGATTTTCGGCCATAATAAGACATAAAATAATCCGTTATTACCTTACCCAAAGCAGCTCCGTCCATACCGGGGTTGGCGTTAAGCTCGGAAAGAAAACCATAATCCCAGCCATCTCCGGGCTCCAGGTCTTCCGCCGCTACCATATATTCGGCGTAATCGGCGGCTACCACAGCCATTTCCACAGTTGCCATAAGGCAGGAGTCAAAGCCCAGAAATTCCAGCTTTTTATTTGCGGCTCCGGATTTGAGGAAGGCGTAGTTCATATCTATAAGGGTGAGATTGTCTTCATTAAATTTTTCATCATGTCCATATCCAGCGATAGATCCGCCGCCATGATCCCATAATATTAGCCCGTATTTTTCCGCCGGAAAGTTTCTCATGCCAAAATCAATAAAGCTTGACAATGTGCCCGGGTCTCCCATATTCCTCAGCCCCGGGTCGGCAAGCTCGTAAAGCTTTCCATCGGCTATTTGCCATATCATACAGGTGTTTTCAGGCACAACGTTGTTTTGCCAGCGGTGAGTGCCTCCGGTAAGCAAAATCAGATTTATATTTTTTTTACTTACATCAGAATCCAGCATTTCTATCAAATCATTAGTGGCTGCTCCATATTCGCTTTCCAAATCCGAGCCGTTCATATAAAGCATAATTGTATAGGGTTTTGTTTCCGCCGGCGTCAGATTAGCGGATACGGCTTCCACATCCCAGGGCGTAAAGGTTAAGCCGCTGAAATCCACCTCGTTTATGTTTCGGGAAAATTTGGTTATGTCCGTCGGCCCTTGATATATGATGTCATAGCCAATTTCTTTACGTTGCCATAATATTAGCGACAGGCACGCCAAAAAAATAAATACTATTATCAAACCTGTTTTTTTTGTGCTTCGGGTTCGCATGTTTCGTCCCACTCCTGTTGTCAAGATTTGATAATAGTATGTCTATATTCTGTTTATTAATGCCTATAATTATACCGAATGTCGAAAACATATGCCAGAGGCATATGTTTTCGACATTTAATCTACGCGCCCGTATGCCGGGGCTGGTTATTCCTTGACGGCATAACCGCGTTTAACGCTTTGCATACGGCTGCCGCAATCACCCCCGCAACCAACGCTTCCGGAATGCCGTTTACCACGATTATTCCGCCAATTATGCTGTAAACCGCTTGTACCTCTACGCCCCTTACGGCCGCGTACGCATCCTTAAACAGGAAATAGATCAAGTTCATTACCAGTAATGTGTTTGTCATGGAGCCTGCCACGCCGGCTACCGTAAAAAACACTCCTGAAAATTCTTTTTTCGTAACGCGCTGTAAAAGCCGGTAAACGTACCAAGGAACAACTCCAACCAAAATACGCGGTATGAAGCAGATTATAAGAGCAAGAGGGCTTCCGCCTGATGTCCCTGGAACCGGTATGGCCGGCGAAAAGACAAAAGATGATATAACCGGAGCCATAGTATTACTGATCAAGCTTGCTATTCCAAAGGTAAAGCCCAATACCGCCCCTATTTTCGGCCCCAGCATCAGCGAGCCTATTATAACAGGGACATGAATGATAGTTGCTTTTATAAAGCCCAATTGTATAAATCCGATAGGTGTGAAAGCCAGCAGTAATATGATTGCTATAAACAAGGACATCATTACAAGGTTTTTAGTTTTTTCGTTAATCATAGCTACCTCCTATTCATATGCGGCGCGGAGCGCGCAATACGATCCAAAATCAAAAACAAGCCATCAATTATCAAGTCAGGTTCATGAATATAGGACGCTTTCAGGCTGGGCAAAATTAATTCAGCGCTGCCGCCTGTTATTACGGTTTCACCTGATACTCCAAGCTGCCTCCACATCTCAGATATGGCGTTTTCCACTAAAATAGCGTTACCGTGAATAGCGCCGGATGAAATGCATTCCTCCGTATCGCGTCCGATCAAGGCTGTACCCTCCTTTGGGGTAACAGCCGGAAGCAAGGCCGTGCCGCTGTTAAGGGACGATAGCCCAATAGCAACTCCCGGAAGGATCATACCTCCAAGAAAGCGGCGCCCTTCATCTACAATATTGATCGTGGTGGCCGTGCCAAAATCCACCATGGCAAAGGGGGCCTGAGTTTTCAGCAGAGCCGCCTCACAGCACAAAGCCCGGTCGATTCCCAAATGGCACGCGTCATAACAGCTATAATCAATATGAAAGCCCGGCCCTAACTCAGCCTGTATGATCTCATGTTTCGCAAGCTGCTTAACATCCTTATAAAGGGTTTCGGTTAAGCCGGGGGAAACGGATGATATGACGCAATGCTCAATAAGATCTTCGAATCCAAAGGCATGCACTGTTTTTTTAATATCACCCGCGGCATGGACAGATATCTGCCGGTTATGTATCTGATTTTCTTTACGGACTGCAATCCGTATGCTGCTATTTCCTATGTTGACCGCCAAATCCATCCGGATATCACCCGCGCAGTCTTTCCATTACATGCTTGGCAATGGACTGCGCTATTTCTTGCTTTGTGGTTGGCCGGTCAATAACGCCGTTATGATCGATCAGCATTCCGCAATGACCGTCTCCTTCAATTGAATCAAGATCATTCGCAAGCACAAAATCGCTGCCGCTGGTCTTCATCTGCTTTTTCGCCGCTATCAGCAGCTCATCTTCCTGTACCCCCGACAACAGCTTAAAGCCTACCAGCATTGTATCAGGACGCTTCTTTTTGACTACAGAAATAACCTTTGGAGCTATTTCGAGAAACACTGTCAAGGTCTCCAAATCGGAGCTGATCTTACCCGACGCCATGTGCCGCGCTCTTTTAATAGCTTCTTCCACCGCGGCAAATTGCTCTTCCCTGCCGCTGTCCTTGTCAAGCTTGGAAATAGCCTGGACGATTTCCAAGACCAAATCCTTTTCGGTAGTTACGCCGCTTACCGTGTAGTCGCTTACCGCCATGCTGTGCACAATACAGTCAAACGCTGTTTCCTCAAGCAAATTTTCCATTGCGGCCAGCAACTCCATTACTCCGGTAATCTCAACTACCTGCCTCACCTGCTCCGCCGGACGCATAGACCGTTCTCCGCAAAGAAAGGTGACTTCCGCCCCCTGCCGGATAAATTCATCCGCGATCAGGCTCCCAAGCCGCCCGGTGGCCATATGGGTGACCCGGCGGACCTCGTCTACAGCCTCATAGGTGTCTCCGGCCGTAACCAATACATGGAATACTTTCTTGTCCATTTGATTTAGTTCTCTCCTTTTTTCGTTTTTAGCATTTTCTTTAGAATTGTAAATTGCTGATCTATTGCTTCAGCGTTCAAACCGCCTATCAACGCCACCGCGTTAAGACCCTCAATTGTATACATAAAGTGTTCCGCTATCCTGTCGATACCTTCTCCATCTATGGCGCCTTGCCTTATGCCCAGCTGTAATATTGTGTTTATGGTATCCAGAACGTTGTTTTTCTGCTCAAGACGAAATTGCACATCGCTCTTTTTACGGTTGGTAAACAGGTATTCATAAAGAGCAAGCAGCATGCTTGTATCATTTTGAAGCAGTCTTACCTTTTGCTTTTCCAGATAACTGTCCATCAACTCATAAAAATCGGGATTATCCTCCACCGATTTTCTGATTTCCGAAAACTTACTGTCCCTGTGCTTTCTTACCGCCGCCAGGAACACCTCACCTACCGACTTATAGTAAAAGTAAAAACCGCCCCGGCTCAAGCCGGCCGCATTGATAAGATCGGTCATTGTTACATCAATAAACCCTTTTTTGCAAAAAACCATCCTTGCCGCTTCAAGTATCCTTGCCTGCACCAGCTCACGGTTTACATCATTTACGGGTCTTGCCATATCATCACCTCAATTATTAGACACTGGTGTCGAATAACTATTAGAATTATTTTACTCCTATATTGAATTTTTGGCAAGACTTAATTTTCAGAAATACCAACTTTTATTGCCGATGATTGTATGATTGTATAGAAAACGACGGCTTTGATTTACCTCAAAACCGCCGTTTGTTTTTTCAATTCCTAAATGGTTATTGCTGTTGTCTTTTTACCGTGTCAGCCAGTAATTTGAACCGTCCTTCGTCCTTTCCATAAAACCGTACATGATCAGGTATCTTGATTTCTTCTAATGTGAGTCTACCGTAGTCCATTTTTAACAAGCCTCTTTTCCAAATCTGATTTATAAACACATCATATATTTGTTTACTTATATGGTCAACACCAAAAAATAAAAGGCTCGTTCTTCGAGCCTTTTATTTTTACTAAATCGCGATTCTAGCGCTGTAGGGGCGGCATCCTGCCGCCCGCATAACGCCCGCATACAGATGACGGGCGGGCACCGATAACGGGCGGCCGAATGCCGCCCCTACAAGAATCATATTATACCGAACGAGGAAAACATTAACCTCCTCTGTCGCCGATTAGTCGTTGATGCGTTCGCCGAATCGGCTCGTCGTCGGTAAATGTTTTCACCGTTCGGTATATCTCCCGGTTTGCCCGGGTTAGGTTTAAAAATCAAGCGTTATCCGCTGGTAATTATATCAAGATCCTTCACTTCGATATTCTTTTTATACGGATTTATGGTTTCATTAACAAGCTCCGCGATAGACGGCGCATCTAAATACTCGTAATACGAAGGCGGTCCGCTTGTTCCTATGGTCGGCAGAGTATATGTAGACAAAGCGTCCGTCCCTCTAACTTTGCTCATCTGCTCCGCAAACCACAACATGTTTTCTACTTTGATATCACTATAAACATTTTCATCGAATATCTCTATAAAATCAGATATCCTTAACAGATTAGCAGGCTTCATCAGCGCGGAAAGTCCGGCCTTTATCAGCGCCTGCTGGTTTTCTATACGCTGATAATCGCTTATGGTGTCTTTGCTGTTATTGCCCTTTCTATACCTGGCAAAATGCAAAGCCTCATTGCCATCCAAAGTCTGCCGTCCTTTGCGTATATGGATATGAAGGTCAGCGTCGTCATAATCCATATCAAAAGGCACGTCAACTTCTAATCCTCCAACCGTGTCCACAATTTTTACGAAAGCCTCAAGGTCTACCATAACGTAAAAATCAGGAGTAAACCCAATTATAGTTTTTATTTCTCTTTTTAGCTGGTCGATCCCACCATCCTTACCTCCGCCATAAAGAGTTCCGGCGGCGTACGCGGCATTTATTTTTTTTACTCTGCGTTTGACATTTACTAGGCTGTCCCTGGGGATGCCCACAATAGACGCGGTCTCATTAACGCCGTCATAGGAGGCGATCATTATTGTATCCATGCTTACGCCTTCGTCCTTCCCCACTATCAAAAAGGTATAGAACGATTCCTTTCTGTCTTCTGAGGTAAAGCCCTCAGGCGCGTGCAGACCGCCTCCTACGGACAAGTCTTCCTCGTTTCCTTCCGCGGGAAGAGACGCGGCCGAATCCAAATCGACCGCAGTGATTTGCGGGATATCGGGAGGACGCACCCAAACGCGTATAAACACCCAGCCCGAAAGAACCAACAATGAGAATACTCCAACAGTTATAAGAAACGTTTTGATGAAAAGCTTATTTTTATTCCTTTTCCTGTCACCTTGCTCCCGTACCTTACTACGCTTTTGATTCATCGCTTTTGTCTCCTATTAGTATTGCTTCATCACAAACAATGGCGGGTTTTTATCGAATCCGAGCAATATTTCTTCTCCTTCGGCGTAATCCTGTATTTCAAACATTTCCCAGGCATATTCGGCATTCAAATGGCCCACGAACCTTTTACCGGACTGAAACTCCAGATACACGTACTCAGTTGTCCCCGAGGCGAAGGTGGCCGAGCCGTCGTTGTCCCTTATCAGTCTTAGCTCCTTCATGCCCTCTATGACCTCAGCAAAATTCCCCTTCATTCTATTGGTGTAATGGCGCATGTTATAGCTCGGCAGAAGCTGCATACTAAGATCAGGCAGGATTTTGTTTATGTCGACCCTGTATTTTTCAGAGCCTTCAAAGTTGGAAATCATAATAATCCAGCTCCCGCTTTCCTTCATAAACACATACTCTTCAATTTTTACGGGGTTTCCGGCCTGAGAGACAACCGCTACCGCGTATTTGCCGTCGCCTGCCATATAGCGTACGTCCAGATCGGCGGTTGCGCCCACCGCCTCCTGTATCTCCTTAGCTATTTGGACAAAGTCACCGCTGCCCGATGAAAAACGAACTATCTCACCATGGTAAGCAACATACTTTTCCATTATGGCCTGTAGGTCCTTAGCGCTTATTTCAAGTATTTCTTCATCGGATACTGCAATTCGGTAGCCATTGCCTGTTTCGTACGCGGTATATAAGGAAAGACTCATGCTTTGACTGCCGCCTAATAAATCCGACTCCTTTAAATATAGGAACAGGATGTTTTTGTCGGCGTAATCTTCACTTATTTTACCCGTATCTATCAGCTCGTTAATTTTTACATAAGCTTTACCGGGTATATCATACAGATACCCATTTTTTGATATATAATTTATGGACGGCGAATATGACTCGTAAAACAGCTTGATTCCTTCTAGGGACTCCTTCAGCATAACGTCGACCTCTTCATTGGTTTTGCTGGTATCGGGGCTCGTAGTTGGGGCTGGTTCATAGTCATCCACAAGCTCGGCCACCGGTTCGGCAGTCTCTTTCTCCTGTTGGGCCGCCACCGTCTCAACCGGCTCATTACTTGTCGCCGAAGACCTTTTTGAGATGCAAGAAATAAAAATTATAAGTCCGGCCACAATACACACAAGAACCAACATCGGCAGTATCTTTTTTCTTCTTTGCTTTTTCAGATCAGCGCCGCAAAATCCGCATTTATCATCTTCATCAAACACAGCAGTTTTGCATTTCTTACACAACATGGTATTTTGTCCTCCTTCGTTTGCCCCGGCAAGCAGCTTCTGTATCATTCTCCCGTATACTCTATTATCAACATTTCTACCGCCAATTTATCACCCATCCCTCCGGTTTTTATCTTCATATCGGCGTCAAGACAGGCCTTAAGACTTTTTATTAGCTTTTCCCGCGAAAAATTGCGCCCCTGCTCCACATATTTTGATACCATAAATCCCCGTATACCAAGAGCCGCCGCTGTTTCCTCCTGAGAAAGGCCCTTTTGAGAAAGCTCCTTGCATTGCAGTATCATTCGAAATTGCCTGGCCAGCATACTTAAAACCATCATAGGCTGTTCCTTCATTACAAGCAGATTTCCGTAAATATCCAACGCGTCGGTCAGGCGGCCCCGGCCTACAGCGTCGGTCAAATCAAAGATTTTAGATTCCAGTGAGCGGGTGCAGACGGCTTCTATGTCTTCACCGGTCACCTCTTGTCCTATATAGTCTATCAGCTTATGGGCCTCTCTGTAAAGCAGATCCATGGAGCTTCCCACCGTCTGCAAAAGAAGATAGGCCATGGGTTTTGATATGGTCTTCTCTTTGCTCTTGAATATTCTTGTAAGCCAAAGAACAAGCTCGCCTTCCGAGGGAGTTTTGAACTCCACTGCCCGTCCTCTTTCCGTCACCCTTTTATAGAGCCGGCTTCTCTTGTCTATATTACTTTCCACAAAAAGCATAATTGTTGTTTCAGGTATATCCGCCGTAAAAACCGCCATTTTTTCCGAGTCATCCTTACGTCCGGATACAAACAGCGAGCTTTCACGAACCAAAATCAAACGGCGTTCGGCTAAAAACGGCAACGTTTCCGCCGCGTCCAATATATGGTCTATAATAATGCTTTTGCCTTCAAATACGTCCAAATTCATATCATTGTCTTTGCAGATGGCTTTCTTCAATCTTTTTTCATATTCCTGCTTTAGATACGCTTCTTCACCGTAGAATAAATACACGCTTTTAAAGCTGTTTGATTTAATATCTTCATTAATTTTTTTCATATCCGGCTCCTGTCAATGTCTCTACCCACAATCCGTTATTATCAGGATATATCCTGACGGCTCCTTGCCCGGCGGTCACATAACAAGGTATCCCCGCCGCTTTAAGCTTGTCCATGGTTTCCCGGGCCGGATGCCCGTAGCGGTTTCCCTCGCCTACGGATACAATGGCAAGCTCCGGGGCTGCCGCTTCAAGAAACAACCGCCCGGTCGAATATTTTGAGCCGTGATGGGCAAGCTTCAATACGTTTGCTTTTAATTCATGTCCTTCCGCAAGCAGTTTATTCTCTACCGCCTGGTCAATATCTCCTGTGAATAAGAACCGGCTTCCCTCAATATCCAGCATCAACACCAGCGAGGCCGCGTTTCCGGCTTCATTTCCCGTAGGGTGAAGGCAGCTGAAAGCCAGCTCTTCCCCTTTGACCATATCTCCCCGAGTTAGGTAGACAATGGGTATTTTATAGCTTTCCGCGGAAGAAATCAATCTGTCAGTAAGGTCGTCAATACTTGTTTCGCCTTCCACACGGGGCAGATAAATATTTTCTATATTCTTTTGTCCCACCAGCTCCAAAATTCCTGTAATATGATCCGAATCTCCGTGGGTAACAAAGACGCCGTCTATGCTGCCTACCCCATAATAATTTAAAAAAGGCATGAGTATCATGTTGCCTGTATTATTGGCATAGTCTCCGCCCCAACCGCCTCCGTCAATGATATAGACCTGCTTGCCCCGGCGAATCACAAAACAGTCGCCCTGCCCCACGTCCAGCATGGTGACCTCAGGCTGTACAGGCCAAGCCTTCCACATAAAAAATGAAATGAGGAATATACAGGCCGCGGGCAGTAAGAATTTTTTTCTTTTATGTAAATCATGCTTATCCGAATCCATCCACCAAATAAAAACAGCGAAAGCAAAAAAATAAGTCAGCATAACAGGAATCGGCCAGCTTCCGGTCAAAATCTTTGAAGATGGAAGACAAGTGAAAAATCCGCAAATCCATTCATAAAAATTAAGGGTATAAAATAAGCTGCCGGAGATAAACAAGGCCGCCGTCAGACTAAGCATGCCGATAATACCCGCCAAAAATCCTAAAACGACTATAAATGACGCCGTTGGCAGTACCAGCAGATTGGCGGATATTGTATAGGGTGAAAAAAAATAAAAGTGGAAGGCCGTAATAGGTGTTAAGGCAAAAAATATGGCAAGACAGCCGCCGAGAAGCCCGCTTACGGCCGAACGCCCCAGTACAGGCCTAAGAACCGGTAACCTTCCCGCGAGCCTGACACACGCTATTTCAAAGGGCCCTGACGCGAAAGCAAGACTAAATACACAAGCAAATGAAAGCTGAAAACCTATATCCCATAAAAAATAAGGCCGGAATAGCAGAAGGCAAAGACAAGAAAACGCGGCGGAAGCCAAAAGATCACTTTTCCTGTATAAAAAAGACGAGACGATCATCAACGACGACATAAGGACAGCGCGCACCGTAGAAGCGTTACCGCCGGTCATGACACAGTACGCCGTCAGAAAAATTATCACAATTATACCTGCCGGCTTCCTTCCTAAAAATAAATTGAGCAGCTTGTTCACGCCCAAAGCAAGTATGGAAATATGAAGACCTGATATTACCAAGATATGAGATATCCCCCCATCGCTGTAAAGAGCTCTGACTTCTTCCGAAAGCCCGCTTCTGTCTCCCAAAACTATAGATTTCATAACATTGGCTTCCTTTTCCGGCAGCGTTTTCTCAAACACATCGGACATTCTGCTTTTTATGTTGTATAAAAATAGACGCGGGTCATTTTTTACCTGGCCTTTTTCAATCACCGCGGGATAGCATTTATAGTAAACGCCTCGGGCCAGCATATATGCTTTTTCATTAAAACCGCCTGGGTTTCTGAGGCCGGAAGGTTCTTTAAGGCTTCCCGAAAGCTTCAAGGCCATACCGTATTCCGTTTCTTCGCCCAAGGGCAGTATAGCCTGTATTTTTACCGGACTGCGCCACAGCTTTCCGTCCAT